>ENA-ORDA01001888-ORDA01001888.1-marine-metagenome-genome-assembly--contig:-NODE-1888-length-16748-cov-4.619999_pt1 | contig 16748 bp, 13 predicted proteins | sample MGYA00237778_ERZ508506 | MGnify/ENA primary metagenome ERZ508506 (study PRJEB26177, sample SAMN06267891) | marine metagenome | isolation source: Monterey Bay, California, USA | place: Pacific...
TGTTTGTTTCAGAACAATCAAAAATACATTAATTAGTGAAATGTTAACCTTTGGTAAAGTCAGTCTTTGTTAACACTTGTTGCTGAGTAATGTATCATTCATGTTGCACATTACTGTATAGGATAAACGCAATACATTAAAGTAGGATGTGAATCGTGAATTCGTCCATATGCAGCTCGTTTGAAGGGAGTCTTGTAAATGTCCGCATGGAAAGCGTACTGGTAAATATCTCTTGTCCCAAGGCGCTAGGATCCCAGCATTCATCGGCTCTTCCTGAGAATAATTCGTTGCCCCACCTGTCGTAAATAGAATAGGTAGTGCGCGTAGGTAGCGAGCTTGATATACAATAAGTATCATTTATACCATCGCCATTAGGAGAAAAGGCTGTGGGTACATACATCAGCATATTGTCTAAACAATCTACTTCAAGAACGCGTGTAATGGTGTCAAGATTATTACAGCTGTCTAAAGCAATCAATGTGAGATTATGCGATCCAGCAAAAGGGAATAGGGTATCAATCTGCGGAGTGGAATAGGTTATATCCCCTAATTCCATTGCAATAAATGCGGTGTATCCTGTAGCGGTTAATGTATAATTTGGACAGCCAAATCCTTCGTCAATATAAGGTTCGGGTATAAGCCTGAAATATAAAGTGTCTTCGGACTCACAGCCGTTGATATCCGTAGCTATGTACGGGTAAATCCCGGTTGAATCAAGCCACAATTCCGACGTAGTTGTATCCAAAGTTATCCAGTAGATCTGTGCAACCAAGGGACTACTAAAGTCAACGAATAACGAATCACAATAAGCAGTATCGCTAAAAGGTGCCTCGTAAAGAGATCCGTTTTCGAGGTAAATGCTATCCGTGAATTCGCAAGCGCCCAAATCGACAGTTACCCACATCCAACCTGGGTTATAAGCGGTAGTTGAGCTTGTTGTATCTCCATTTGACCAAAGAAAACCTACTCCAGCGGTTGATCCATTATTCTCCACAGCCAATACGATGGGTTGTGTATTACAAACTATACCGGTATCTAGTAATATGGGTTCGTACGAGGTCCCATAGTATTCAAAATTATAGAAAATGGAGTCAGAATAACCTCTACCGTCTTCCACGACCACTTTTACTTGCACAGCGCCGGTATAGGCAGGATCCATAATCACGTGCAGTATAGTATCGTTAGCATTCGAATCGATAACTGTTCCTGGGCCTTGCACTAGGGCAGCTGAAATTACATTAATACTATCCACACAACTTAGATATCTAAAGTACAGCGGTATTGGAGTAGCACATAAATTTCCAAGAGGAACGTCATTGACAGGTAGCGCGGTAAATGGATCTAATAATTTGAAATCATCATCAAACCCACTGATGTATCCGTAAAGTCCAGTGTTTGATCCTTGTCCAGCCAGAATTCCAAGATGAAACGGCGTAATGCAATCTAGAGTGAAGTTATTCGAGAGAACATTTGACCCAATATAAACCCCGCTCCAACTGGGGTCATATGTGCTTTGTTGTACGGTAATGCTCGTATTTGATGTTATGGGTGCACCGTTATAATTAAGATTGGCGACGGCATTTGAAGGTATAGTAACCAGCGCAGAAGTCGTTAATCCTGAGGCTCGACTGTAACGTATAAACGTAGAGCCTGTACAATCAATGTGCGGTAATTGTGCCATACCCTGTTCAGGGCTGCCATTTGCAACACCCGTAGTGACCTGAAAAACATAAATGGGTAAGTTACTTTCTACTACGTAGGGTTTACCAGGATTTGCATTACCCGGTAAGCTGTACGTACCTGAAGTGCCTTTTGAGCCATTCGTAAGTACCGAGACACCATCAACGGTGATATTCGTGTTGTCTTCTGTAGCGATGTACATAAAGTAATCCTGAGGATAGGTACTTCGTCCTCGAAGAACGACATGCTTTAGACCTAGATGTTCAACCGGGGTGACTTGATCAATTCCTCCATCTCCCGGGTTTCCGCTAGAATTTTTGAGGTGATTTCCACCGGCGGTGACTGCGATAGGTTTAGAAGAAGTAACTCGTGTACCGAGCAATTCATCATCATCTGCCATTGTACTTACCCAACTCTGTCCTTGGTCCAGCATAAAGGCAACGGAATCATTCCCGTTATCAAACACATTACCCGGTCGGGCTTTAATCAATACTTCGGTACTGTCTTCTAATGCTACAACACTCACATAGTGCTTTCCGTAATAACCAGTGTAGCTTCCTGTTACGGTGCTAAGGATTAATGTTTGAGAAGCTACATAAAAATCTGTCCCAATACCATTTGTACCCTTGCCGGTTATAATGTCTTGATTAAACTGATGTTTGACACGTTCAGTGACCGTCACAGGCTGAGTAGCTTCAATGAACAATGCGTCTTTGTATCTTTTCGAGTTAGACCACGTTAATTCCCGTGCACCATATGTGCTTGATAAACCACCAATCACATTTGTTAACGACGTGGTTACTAAAGCGCCGGGTGTTACAACTAGGTTTTGCGAGTAACTCGTATCACTATTGTATATCCATACGTTCGAAGTTGAAGAAGAGGCACTAAACTGTAAATCGATGGTGTGTTGTCCACCCTGCCATTCATAAAGCGGTGGTAATGCAAAATAAGTATCACTCTGCGCCTTCAGCGCTGAGGAAAATAAGAACACTACAATAAAGACTCCAAGACGCCCTAATAGAGCCGTTCTAGTTATATATTCCTTGACAGGGTAATGGGCCATCATTAGTCGATAAGGTGTAAAGCGCCTGCTTTATTTAAGGTACCGCATCTGAAAGTGGTTTGGATAGCGTAAAAATAAACGCCCGGTGCAGCTCGATCACCAGCTTGGGTTCTCCCGTTCCATTCAAAAGAAGGAATGTCAGTGGTATAAATAAGAGTACCCCAACGATTGTAGATGTCCAGATTAAATATTTCCAGACTTTCAGATGTCACAATGGACCAGTTATCATTTATATAATCGGCATTCGGAGTTATAAAGTTAGGTACGGTGATAGGGTCATAATCAGCACCTAAATAATTTAGAATAAAGGTCAGTGAATCTGTTGCGCCTTGATTATCAGCGACAGTAATTTGAATCTCAAACTGACCTGAATAATCTCCATCGGGTAGGAGGTACAGTATAGAGTCGTTGATATTAGGATCTGCGATTGTTCCGTTTCCCACAAGGATCGACGTTCCAACTACTGAAATACTGTCGGTACACGAAGTAAAGGAAAATACTAGAGGTATAGAATCACCGCATTGATCACCTAAATCTATCGCGGATACTGAAGATGCGGAAGTTGGATCAAGCAATTTTAAATTGTCGTCGAAGCCACTAATGTATCCAAACAATCCTGTCGTATTGCCTTGCCCTGCGAGTATTCCTACGTGGAAAGCAGTGGGGCATTCGAGAGTAAAGTTATTAGTTAGTATGGAAGAAGGAATGTATACCCCTGACCAAGAAGGGTCATAGCTACTTTGCTGTATTGCTATATTTAAGTTTTGTGTAACGCTCGCACCATTGTATTCTAAATCATTGACTGCATCACTAGGGATGGTTACAAGTGCTGCTGTTGATAAGCCAGAAGCTCTATTGTAGCGTATGTAAGTGGATCCAGTGCATTCTACTTGGGGAATCTGTGCCATTCCCTGTTCTGGTTCGTGTGTGATGGCACCAGTGGTTACTTGAAAAATATAAATAGGGTAGTTACTTTCAATTACGAAGGGTTTGCCCGGTTGATTCGAGTTGCCCTGCATACTGAAAGTCCCTGATCTTCCTGCATTCGCATTATTCAGTATGGAAACACCATCGACAGTTATGTTTGTACCGTTTTTGGTAGCGATATACATGAAATAATCGTTAGGATAATTTGCTAGTCCCCTTAAAACCACATGTTTTGTGCCTAAGTGTTCAACAGGAGTAACCTGGTCAATCCCTGCATCGCCATGATTTGCACTGGAATTTTTTAAGTGATTGCCACCAGCAGTTACGGCTATGGGTTTACTTGCTGTAATGTGCGTTCCTAATAGAGCGTCGTCGTCTTCCATTGTGGAAACCCAACTTTGTCCTTTGTCTAGAGTGAACAGGACGCTATCTGAGCCATTGTCAAAAATACTACCTGTGGGTGCTTTAAATTTAACTTGAGTATTGTTCTCAGTGGCAACTACGCTTATGTAATGCATTCCATGATACCCTAAAAAGGCGCCGCTTATGGTGGTTGTAATGAGCGTCTGAGAAGCGACATAAAATTCTGTTCCAAGCGCATTGCGTCCTTTCGCCGTTATGATGTCCTGATTAAACGGCTCAACAATTTGTTCAGTTACTGTCACAGGAGCTGAGGACTCAATGAATAAAGCGTCCTTATAACGTTTGGAATTGGACCAATTCAATTCACGTGCACCATAAGTGCTTAATAGGCCGGGTACTGGAGTTGTTAAACTGACCGTGCCGACGCTACCTGAGGTAACTGCTACGGTCTGCGAATAAGAAGTGTCACTGTTGTAAATCCAAACAGAAGCACTTGGCGCGTTTGTACTTATGTAAAGAAATATATCATGATCACCTGCCTGCCATTCATACAAAGGAGGAAGCACAAAGTACGTATCACTTTGCCCTTTAACCTTTGAGCCGAGTACTACTAGAAGGACAATAAGAGAGGTTAGCTTACGCATATTAAGTGTACATTTTACACTTAGTAAAAGTACGTTATAATTCGTTAGTTGTTTATGTTCTTTTAAGGTTCTTGTGAACACGACATGAAGCTGGTGACGTAGCCTTTACATTACAATAGTTATGTCATATTCATATTCGCGAGAAAAGAATATAAAGAACGTGCCTTAATGTAATTGTATCATGTGATAATTGTCACAATATTAAAACTTGTCATTCGAGAGTTTTCAAGTACTTTTGTCCCGCTTTAGAGAGGTGCCTGAGTGGTTGAAAGGGCCCGCCTGGAAAGCTGGTATAGGGGCAACTCTATCGAGGGTTCGAATCCCTTCCTCTCTGCAATAATTCTCTAAACCAGCGCCTTGCGCTGGTTTTTTTCTTTACAGCCAACCCATCTTTTTCAAGCGGGTGGTAGTAAGTCTACCTAACTCAGCTTTGAACCGTGCGCTTTTGTCAATATTTTTTTGTTCAGCATAATAATTATGCAGTATGGATAACCACGGTTATATTTGCAACACTGTTGCATAAAGAATACACAAAATTATTTTCTACATATGATTTCCATACGATCTAGAGTATTTGATGTTTTGGGTGCATGTGCAAGCGGACTTTGTCTAATACACTGCATTGCAACACCATTTTTATTCGTAGCTCAAACAGGTTTACATAAGTACATGAGCGATCACAAGGCGGCACCGGTATGGTGGGTATATATTGATATTTTGGCTCTTGTGATTTCGTTAATCGCTATTTATTTTTCTGCAAAGAGTGCGACAGATACCTGGTTTAAAGTAATCCTCTATGCAAGCTGGCTGCTCTTAGCATTCATAATTCTCAACGAGAAGTTAGTACTGCTTAAGATAGCCGAGTTCATGATCTATTTGCCATCTATAGCTCTGGTGACCCTTCACTTGCTGAATTTAAAAAAGCACTTTTAAATGACTGAATTAAAGAGGCTTCCCGTAACAGTATTGTCCGGCTTTTTGGGAGCAGGTAAGACCACATTACTTAATCATATACTTCATAATAAGGATGGTTTAAAGGTCGCAGTCATTGTGAATGATATGAGCGAAGTGAATGTAGACGCGGGTTTAATCAGTGGCGAAGGGACGCTATCGCGCACAGAAGAGAAGCTTGTCGAAATGAGCAATGGATGTATCTGTTGCACTTTACGTGAGGATCTCATGTTGGAAGTAGAACGATTAGCGAAGGAGAATAGATTTGATTATCTATTAATCGAAAGTACAGGTATTAGCGAGCCGGTTCCTGTTGCCCAGACATTTTCGTTTGTTGATCAAGACGAGAATGTTGACTTGAGCCTATTCAGTTTTATCGATACGATGGTGACCGTTGTAGATGCTTTTAATTTTTTTAATGACTTTGGGAGTTCTGAAACATTAAATGATCGTGAGCTTACTGATATTGAGGGAGATCATCGAGCTATTGTCAACCTATTAACTGATCAATTAGAATTCGCTAATGTCATTATATTAAACAAAATTGATGCGGTTAGCAACGAGCATTTAGGGATTCTGAAAGGTGCTATTCGTAAACTGAATCCTTCCGCCAAAATTATAGGATCATCGTTTGGCCAAGTGGATCCAAAAGAGATTTTAAATACAGGGTTATTTGATTTTGAAGAGGCAGAACAAAGTGCTGGTTGGATAGAAGAATTGAGTAAAGAGCAGCATACGCCTGAAACAGATGAATACGGAATATCTTCTTTTGTCTATCGCTCGAGGAAGCCTTTTGACCCGGTTAGATTTTGGGATTATGTACAGTTTAAATTCCCAGCAACCATCATTAGAAGTAAAGGTCTTTTTTGGCTCGTATCACGCCCAGACCAAGCGATGATATGGGGACAGGCGGGAGGCTCTTTAAGAACAGATAGTGCTGGTGTTTGGTGGTCAAGTATGTCTTTCGAAAAAAGAAGTCGATTTTTAAATTTCGTAGAAAATAAGAAAGAAATAGAAAAGCATTGGGATTCAACCTTTGGAGACCGAAAGAATGAAATCGTATTCATCGGTCAAAATATGAATGAAATTGAGATACGCAATGCATTAGACGCATGCCTTAGTACATCACAAGAAATAGACTCCATTAAATGGCAAGAAGGTTATGATGATGATTGGCCAGTGGAAAGGACGCTTCCAATAAGCTAAAATCACGTCGATTTCTCAACGTTGAATTAGTGATGCATTCATTATAATCTAAGCATTAGGCTGATCGGGCAATGATCACTTAACATGTCGTCCTCCGCCATCTGCTCATCGGTAGATGAATAAAAATGCACCATTTGACTATTTTGAATCTGCAGTTTTGAGGTTTGAGGACCCAAAATAATATGATCAATCAAGTCTGGGTATCTAGGATGACAGCCTGTTAAATTCTGCATACCGTTTTTAATACCAATTGGCCTAGTATTCATTTCAACTAATTTATTCCAGAACATACTATTCTCCCGGGTTAAACGGCTGTTAAAGTCGCCAAGCACTATGAATTTCTTATTACCTCTAATGGAATTTTCAATCCAGTCATCTAGAGTCTCTATCTGCGTTCCTAAAACTTCGCAAGCACGTAATTTCGAAGTACTGTAATCATCCACAAAGCATCCACTCTTTAAGTGCAGGGCCAATAGGTTAATTGTATCACGATCGCCAAAAACTTCAACTACGACGCCGTACCGAAGTCCTTCCATTTCTAAACCCAATTCTCTGAATGATTTGTTGATTTGATATTTAATGCCCTTGCGCAAGACTACAGCTACTCTTTGTTGAGTACTCTCCTGGTCGTTTCCTCTACAGCGATAAGTCGTAGAATTAGGACGATCGGATAACACTATGTTCCATTCTGATTTTGGAAATATCCTTTCTACAGCAGCGGTGTTCTCAACTTCTTGGAGTGCAATGATATCTGCATGTAAGAGTTCAGAAAAGTCTCGAAGTCGTTCATAGTCTAACGTAGATCGCGGTTCACACCCAGCTTCGTTATGTTCTGCAAGATGTTCGATGTTCCATGACGCCACACGAACTTCTTGAGCGGGTAGATTGGGCGCTAAAAGCGAAATGAGGATTGACGCGTAAATAGTACTTGTAATATTCATGTGGGTGATGACTAGATGTTTAAATAAGAGATGATAATAACAGAAGTTGGGGTTATGTATGTTATGTGCGATAAAATGTTTGTAACGTTTGAAGTTGTTAATGCAACATTGTTGCAATATCGGTATAAACGATTATATTTGGCAAAAATAAAACTTATGAAAATTTCGAAAGCATTACCTCTAACTATTCTTGCCGTAGGCCTTTACTCTTGTGAGCCAAATGATCCAGTTGATCCCAACGACGAAGAAGTTATCACGACCTTGAACGTAGAACTTCAAGGTGTCAGTTCAACAGCAACTTTATCTTTTCAAGATATAGATGGCGATGGTGGCGACGACCCAGTTATTACCGTGGATAAGCTTGAAGCAAATCAGACTTACTCTGGCTCATTAACACTTTTCAATGAAAGTGAGGATCCGGCAGAAGAGATAACCCCCGAAATATTTGACGAAGCTCTTGATCATCAATTCTTTTTTGCTTCTACCGGGGCATCGTCTTTCGCATATACCGATCAAGATGACGATGGTAATCCCGTGGGACTTACCTTTGACTTGACTACTGGGGACGCTGGTAGTGAGAGTTACACGATCACACTGCGTCACGAGCCTAATAAAAGCGCAACAGGCGTAAGTCAAGGTGACATTACGAATGCAGGTGGTGAAACAGATATTGAAGTCGTCTTTGACGTTACTATTGAATAAACTTTATTACATATTCTTTCTAAGTTTTGGGTGGTCACTTACTGTGGCTGCCCAAAATTGCTTTATAACCTTAGCTGGCTCCGTTTCTGATTTACATAGTGGTAGTCCGATGGAAGATGTAGAAGCTTATATAGTTGAATTAGGAAAGGAAAATTGGACAGATAAGAAGGGTGGTTTTTTATTCACGGGACTCTGCCCCAATACCTATCATTTGATAATACAACATGTCGGTTGTCCACCAGAGCGAATCTTACTAAATCTTACCGGCGATACCACACTTCAATTGTCCCTAGAACATCACGTGAACATGCTTCACGAAGTAGATATTCATGACAAACATGACCATCCATTCTACGAAGAAAAGGTTGGAATAATAGCTCTTGAGGAAAACTCCCACAAATCAGTGGCCTCGTCGATATCTTCCATTGCCGGAGTAAGTTCAATATCAAATGGAGCAGATATAGGATTACCCGTAATACATGGGCTCTCAGGCAATAGATTGACAATAATTAATAATGGCGTGGTTCATTCCGGTCAGCAGTGGGGTGCCGATCATAGTCCTGAAATAGACTTAAATAGTGCAGGCGAGATAACTTTAGTCAGTGGTGCAGCGGGTTTACGTTATCCAGGTACGCACATGGGCGGTATTTTAATTTTAGAATCAGGGAAAATTCCCTCTGATCCGCATATCCATGGTAAAGTAGGGTCAACGGCAGAATTTAATGGTCGCGGAAATACCACCAATATTCAGCTTTATCAGGGAGGAGGGTCGTCACAATGGCGCATAGGCTCAACATTAAAATATTATGGGGATAGACATACTCCGACTTACTATTTAAAAAATACAGGTACCAGGCAGGCGCATGCTAATGCTGAGTTTCACCGACAATGGCAAAACAAGTTGAATTGGGATGTTAAGTACAACTACTTCAGTGCTCAATATGGAATATTGCGAGGCAGTCATATAGGAAACCTAACAGATTTAGAAAGTGCATACAGCCGCGCAATCCCTTTTTATACAGATTCATCATATTCGACTGCTTTAGATGCACCACGGCAATGGGTAAGGCATCATCAATTCAAGTCGAAATTCTCTAAGAAAATCGCAGAAGGTGAAATTGAGTGGCATACCGCAATACAACGAAATCAACGTCGCGAGTATGATGTGAGAAGAAGCGGGCGCAGTGATATACCAGCCCTCAGTTTGTTACAGTATAGTGTTCAGAATGAGCTATTTTGGACGGACAAGAAACATATCGAAGCGGGCTATCAGTTCCTTGGTAAGAATAATTGGAACGTGTTAGAGACAGGAATTACACCGCTTTTACCGAACTACACGGCTTTCACGAACGGCCTCTTTATCACCTATGATCGAGATTTCGTTAATTTCGGGGTAGAGATGGCTGGGCGTTATGATTACACTTTCAGAAACATAGCTAAGCTGTCTAATACTGTTCCCCGATTGCCTCTCTACTATAAAGATGAATTCAGCAATTTTAGTTTTTTAGGCCGTATTCAGTCGAGATTATCGGCAAAGTGGCAGTACATGAGTGAAATAGCTTTGAGGCAAAGACCGCCGGAGATTAATGAGCTTTATTCTTTTGGATTGCATCAAGGAGTTAGTGGCATTGAAGAAGGAAACATCAATTTAAAGAAAGAATCGGGTATTAAGTCAACAATTCATCTACGAGGTAAATTAACCAAGGCATTTCATATAGATGTACGGGCTTATGCTCATTTTTTCGATGGATTTATATATTTGTTACCACTTCAGGAGCCGCGTTTAACGATTCGTGGGGCATTTCCGGTCTTTAAATATGAGCAATGCGATGCTCGTTTATTTGGAGGGGATATTGTATTTAAATTAAATTTCTCGAAGCGTTGGAATCTTAGTACGAGTTGGGCCTACGTACATGGAAGTAATCTTACTGACACTCTTCCATTGAACTATATGCCACCTCTAAATGGAAGGCATGTACTGAGCTATGAAATTTCTAAATTGAAGAATTGGTCCGGTTTGAAAGCTGAGCTAGAGCACAGCTACACTGGAAAGCAATGGCATTGGGATTCTACTCTCGACTTTGTAGAACCGCCTGGTAGTTATAATCTGTTTAACTTTCACATTGGAGGAACATTTGATGCAATCAAAAGCAAGCCTAAATTTAGAATCGGGGTAGTGAATATTTTGAACACATCGTACCGCGATTATTTAAACAGACAGCGTTATTTTGCAGATGCATTAGGCCGCAATTTTACCGTAAGTTGGATTCAACATTTTTAAATGGATACAATCGATACTTTAAAACATTTCAAATTACGAAATACGAAGATTCGTGTCGCAGTTCTAGAGGCGCTTACGGAGTCTTCTGGAGCAGTTTCATACGGTTCTCTTCAAAGAATGTTGAGTCAATATGATCGTACAACCCTCTATCGTACCCTTTTAGTTTTTAATGAGAAAGGCTTAATACACAAGGCATATGAGGAAAACGGAGACTCCTATTATGCACGTTGTTTTGGTTGTTCTGTGAGCGCCCATAGCCATGAGCACCTTCATCTAAAATGTTCTTCTTGCGGAGGTGTAGAATGTGTGGAAATATCAGATCAATTAAAATCTAGTCTCTCGCACCTTCCCTTTCAAGAAATAAATATTTCAGCAAAAGGCGCTTGTAGTGCTTGTGCTAGCTCTTAGAAGACTAAGTGTCTGATCGTTTCGCCGTTATTCATGAGTTGCTTAAGCGAATCTATGCCTATCTGCACATGGCGTTCGTCGTGAAGTTTAGAATTGACAGCGTCTTTTTCCATAGTTTTTACTCCATCAGGGACCATAGGCTGATCTGTTACTAACAAAAGTGCTCCTGTTGGTATTTTATTATGAAATCCGACCGTAAATAAGGTTGCTGTTTCCATGTCTATCGCATAGGCACGAACCTTTTTAAGGTATTTTTTGAATTTACTATCAAACTCCCAAACTCTCCGGTTTGTTGTATAGACAGTTCCGGTCCAATAATTAATGTTATTATCACGAATGGTAGTGCTTACCGCTTTTTGAAGCGCGAATGAAGGCATTGCAGGGACCTCTGGAGGGAAATAGTCGTTCGATGTTCCTTCTCCTCTGATCGCACCTATGGGGAGGATTAAATCACCGATATTGTTTCTTTTCTTGAGTCCGCCGCACTTTCCTAAAAATAAAACTGATTTTGTCTCTATAGCACTAAGTAGATCCATTACTGTAGCTGCATTTGGCGAACCCATGCCAAAGTTTATAATTGTTATCCCTTCATGCGTAGCGCTTGTCATACTTTTTCCTTTGCCCTGAATTTCAGCGCCTGTTAAAGCAGCGAAAATATCAACGTAGTGCTGGAAGTTCGTAAGTAGAATATAAGCTCCGAATTCTTCTAGAGGAACGCCTGTGTAGCGTACGAGCCAATTGGTTACAATCTCTTCTTTTGTTTTCATTTCGAAATAGGTTTAGAAGAGGAATGTCTCAAGGGTATGAGAACCTTCCCCTTGAAAAGTGAATATAATAAATTTGTACCTTGTTGACCTATTAAATCACCGAAATGAATAAGAAATTCTATTGCTTTTGCGCACTATTCATTGCGAACATCGCGATTTCTCAGAGCAAAACGGTTCTTTTAAATATTGAACACAGAATTGGCACAGATACTTGTGCCACAGGCGTTGAGGGAATAAATAATTTAGGCAATCCATTCAAACTGAATAGAATCCAGTATTACATGGATGAAATTATTCTAGTGCATGACGGTGGTTCTTCGGATACGGCAGCGGCATTGGCATTAGTAGACGGCTTTAGTGAAACCAGCTTAAACTTGGGAACATTTACCGTTCACTCGCTGGAAAGTATTCGTTTTGCGATAGGGGTGAATGCCTCTTTGAACCATTTGGATCCAACGACCTATAATCCTAACCATCCATTAGCACCGAAAAGTCCTTCCATGCATTGGGGGTGGACTGCGGGGTACCGGTTTATAGCAGCAGAAGGAATGGGCGGTAGCACTTTTAATCAGATCTTTGAATTTCATGGTTTAGGTGATGGAAATTATGCTCATTTAACCTTACCTACCTTAGGAACGCCCGTAGGATCTGATACGTTATTGATCACTATAACGGCGAATTATAATGAACTTTTCCGGGGTATAAATCTAGGTTCGGGTCCTATCAGTCATGGTGAAACTGGCGGGGCAGCTCAGACTTTACATAACATCAATAATTACGTTTTCACATCGAGCGAAGGTAATGCGGCTATGGGATTAACAGAGAAGACACCTGTTGTTAGCATTTATCCTAATCCATCAAATGGCCATTTCATCATTGAATCTTTAGTAGCTGGAACTTACGAAGTATTGGATGTACAAGGAAGGAAAATTATGAAGGGGACTTTAGACCTAGGTGCGAATAGGGTAAACCTTAATGCAAATGGTTTGTTTTTGATTTGTATCAGCTCTTTAGAGGGACAAACAACGGTACGTAAACTCCATGTTGAATAAAGCACTGTTTTTTAGCATAACCTTACTTGTTGCATCGGGATGCGCAAAAGCTCCAGAGCCAATATGGGATACAGCGCCATATACCTTAGCGTTCGGTGGTCTTCCTGAACCAGAGTTACCGGCAGATAATCCGCTCACAGAACAGGGCGTGAAACTCGGACGCATGTTATTTTATGAAACCCGTCTCTCCGGGGACAACTCTATGGCTTGTGCATCCTGTCATAAGCAGGAAAACGCATTCACAGATACGAACAGATTTTCAGTAGGTATTGATGGCTTAGAGGGACACCGTCAGGCGATGAGTGCTGTAAATATGCTTTGGAATACGAACGGCTATTTTTGGGACGGCCGCGCACAAAAATTGCGAGATCAAAGCATCATTCCTATTCAGGATGTATTAGAAATGAATGAAACTATGGAGGATGTGGTTGAAAAATTGGAACAGGATACCCTGTACACGCATCAGTTTTTTAGAGCTTTTGGTAGTGAAAAGATAACGTCATATCGCATCAGTCTTGCGCTGGAACAGTTTATGAATTCCATAGTTTCTTACCGCAGCAAATATGATTTATTCCTCGATGGAGAGGCTACCTTCACAGAAAAAGAAGAATTGGGTATGGAGCTTTTCTTTGAAGAATACAACCCATATTTTCCAGAAACCTCAGGAGCGGATTGTGGCCATTGCCACGGCGGTAAAAACTTTAGTTCTCAGGAGTTTATGAATAATGGACTAGACAGTATCTATAATGATGACGGTCGCTATGATGTGACTGGATTAGAGTCGGATCGCGGTGCGATGAAAGTTACAACTTTAAGAAATATCGAGCTCACGCCTCCTTACATGCACGACGGACGTTTTAACACGTTGGAAGAAGTGATCGACCACTATAATGAAGGATTGCGCAATAACGCTTCACTAAATCCTGCCCTTGCCATGACCATGGGAACCGGTTTGATGCTTAACGATACCGATAAGAGCGCTTTAATCGCTTTTTTGAAAACCTTAACCGATACGAGCTTGATTCAAGACTCTCGATATGCTTCGCCCTTCTAAATTTTTGTTCATCGGTTTAATCTTGGGTTCGTGCGTACCCGATGGTTTTGTTTTTGAAGGACTCAACACAACCTATCCGGCACTCGAGTATCCCGCAGATAATCCCGAAAATCCTGCCGCTGCATCTTTAGGAGAACTACTTTTTTTTGATCCTATATTGAGTTTAGATTCTAGTATAAGCTGCGGTTCTTGCCATAAACCAGAACTGGGCTTTGCGACAAACGACAGGGTTACACCCGGTGTAGGTGGAGTATTAGGCAAACGTAACAGTCCATCTCTTCTAAACGTTGGTTTCCAGCCCTATTTCATGCGTGAAGGCGGGGTCCCGTCTCTGGAAATGCAAGTATTAGTTCCATTAGGTGATCCGACTGAAATGGCACATAACGTGGTTGACGCTGTTCGACGATTGAATCGAAATACCAGCTACAGAAATGAATTTCTCACGGTCTATGGCGATACGGCCTCGCCATATCTTTTAGTTCGAGCATTAGCGAATTTCGAACGTACTCTCGTTGACTTTGATGCTCCATTTGATCACTTTATTCAAGGCGATGCTACTGCATTGAGCAGCGAGGCCATCAAGGGAGGTAAATTATTTTATGGGAATGCAGCCTGCGTTCAATGTCATTCCGGAGTTTTACTCACAGACTACGGATTTGCAAACAATGGAACAGCCATTGTCGATTCTAGTGATTATGGTCGCGAATTATTGACGAATGAAAGCGGCGATAGATATGTCTTTAAAACCCCATCGCTTCGTTCAGTGCAGGCTACAGCACCTTATATGCACGATGGCTCTATAGCAACACTTAGCGATGTTGTAGAACAGTACAATGCAAGAGGCGTAAATCACGGTTTTACGGATTCTAGAATTGAACCATTGGATTTATCTGTTGCAGAGAAAGAGCAATTGGTCGCATTTTTAGAGTCGCTTTAATCGCGTTATCTAGGTAGGGTAAAACTAAATGGCAGTAGACCCTGGACGCCAGTGAATGCCAAAGCATTGTGCGTCTTATTGAGTAAGATTAATTCAAAAGGCTCCGTTTGTCTTAATTCTGTTTCATGAAGCACTTGTCTGCATGATCCGCAGGGGGCTGCAGGCTCACGCTCTGATTCCCCTGTCATGATGTAAACGGTTTCAATAGCTTCGTTGGGATGAGCAGCTTTCGCTGCTAGTACCGCCACGCGTTCGGCGCATAGACCTGAAGGGAAGGCGGCATTTTCCTGATTCGTACCTACAATCATTGCCCCTGATTCCATTAATACGACGCTTGATACAGGATAATTAGAGTAGGGGGCATGCGCAGTATTTAAGAGCGCTTCGAGTCGCTCGGCAATCTCTTTAGGAATAACCGAATTTTCTCGCCAATTCTCATAGGTTCTGTAGTGAAGGGTTATTTGATGCTTCATCTAAAGGTGTTTTAGGTCCCTTACAAGTTACTTTTTATTCAATAACATAAGCTTCTGTTTTACTCAAAAAGAAAGGGCACCCCATGGGGTGCCCTTTTCATTGATTTCATCTATTTCTTATTCAAAGCTATATGTAATTCCGTAACGCAACATTTGACCTAGAAAATCCATAGGGTATTCAACGGTAACATCCACGATACTGTCCCCTTCGAATACGGGAACCATCTCAGGATTTACAAACCCGCTGTAAGGTGCTAGATTCAGCGGCTCTGAGCGTCTCAGTACTTCCGCATGCACCTCTTCATCCACTTTAACGCCATAGGTCTCGACTAGATTTCTGCCGGCTTCAAAGTCGCCTTCACTTTTGATACGTTGAATTTCACGTAACAATTCACCAAAGTACCCACGCAACTTTTCATAGTCGTTCACTACGAAGTACGTTTTGTCATCGATTACCTTACGTTCGACTACATTCTCCTCGCGTCCGCGCTCGAATGCCCATGAGGCGACTAATTGACGATTGCGCATGTGGTCTTCCTCGATATCATCACCAGCAAGAATACGACGTAATTGGAGCATCATTCCATTGGACATATAGTTATCGTACTCTGCATAGCCTGGCTCTTTATTTTCCATTAAACCAATCTCCTGCATTTTGTCGTCCAGTATGAAATAGAGTGCAACAAGATCTGCACGAGCCTCTTCAAGCGTTGAGCTGTAATTTTTCATAGTCTGTTTTGGAGTGCCGACTCCTGGGTTGATCTTTCCAGAAGCATGTCCTACAACTTCATGCAGTGCAGTATGCATCTTAGAGCCCAATTCTCCATACTTTTCTGCACGCTCGTTGTGCATAGTAGAAAACCCAAATTCTTGAGCCATCCCTTTGCCGGCGCTTGAATGGTATGCATCTTCAATATTACCTAATGATACAGATTTTGAGCCGTGTTCAACGCGAATCCAGTTGGCATTAGGAAGATTCACACCAATCGGCGTAGCGGGAGAGGCATCGCCGGCTTCACCGGCTACAGTAACGATTTTATAGCTTACGCCCACTACACTTTTCTTCTTGTGGTCATCCATGATAGGACTATGATCCTCAAACCATTGCACATTATCTGCTACCACAGCCATTCGTTCGCTTGCATCAAAGTCTTTGACTTGAACGACCGTTTCGTAAGATCCGCGGTATCCCATCGGATCATTGTATACTTCTACGAATCCATTGATGTAATCTACATCACCGCCGGTTGTTTTGACCCAAGCAATATTGTAGTCATCCCACTTTGTGAGATCCCC
>ENA-ORDA01001890-ORDA01001890.1-marine-metagenome-genome-assembly--contig:-NODE-1890-length-16722-cov-3.346050_pt1 | contig 16722 bp, 15 predicted proteins | sample MGYA00237778_ERZ508506 | MGnify/ENA primary metagenome ERZ508506 (study PRJEB26177, sample SAMN06267891) | marine metagenome | isolation source: Monterey Bay, California, USA | place: Pacific...
GGTGAGATCAGAAAGACGCCCGCATCTGCACAGGCGCAGGCCTGCTCAAAACTGAAGATGAGCGTGGCGTTACAGTGAATACCTCGTTGCTCCAGCGCTTCAGCCGCTCGGATACCCTCCCAGGTTGCAGCGACTTTGATCAGCACTCGGTTGGCGCTTATGTCGGCCTTGTCATAGAGTTCGATGAGTTTCTCAGCTTTGGCGATGGTTGCGTCCGTATCGAAGGAGAGTCGCGCGTCCACTTCTGTACTGATCACGCCTGGTATCAGTCGATTGATCTCTGAGCCTACCGCCACCGCAAATTGGTCGACACGATCATCGATAGGCAGAGAACCGGTTTGCAGTTGGATGATCGATTCCCTGAACTCTGCTAGTGAAGCCGCTTTTAATAACAGCGAGGGGTTCGTCGTGGCATCGGTCGGTTTGAGCTTGGCGATGGCATCAAGATCTCCCGTGTCGGCAACGACAGTGGTCATGGTGCGCAGTTGTGCTAGTTTGGTCATGACTTTTCTCAGCTCGATGGCGCCATAAAATGGTCGCACTGTGACATGATCCGGTTGTTGGTCATGTCTTGGTTGAAGGTTGTATTGGGTGTAGCTTAGCAGAGACACGGTGTCGCGCCGCTGAATAAGCGAGCGACCTATCTGCTGTGACGATGACAGATTGCCGCGATACGCAGGACACTACGCGATAAAGCGCGATAGTTATTTTTGATTGATATGACGAAGCAATAGGAGTGCTTATGCAAGCAATGCAGCTTTCTGCCCCAGGGGGGCTTGACCAACTCCAGCTTAATGAGATCACACCCCGAGCGCCTGGCCTCGGCGAAGTGCAGGTCGAGGTCAAGGCCACCTCATTGAACTTCCACGATTATGCGGTGGTGATCGGAATGATTCCCGCAGCGGATGGTCGTATTCCGATGTCCGATGGCGCGGGTGTTGTCACGGCAGTGGGCGAGGGCGTCTCCGATTATGTGGTGGGCGATCGGGTGCTGAGTTACTTTTTTCCTCATTGGCCATCGGGCCGCCCCAGCCTGCCTTGCTTGCTGGGTGTTCCGGGTGATCATGTTGATGGCTTCGCGGCGCAAAGCGTCACCATGCCGGCTTCTGCCTTTAGTCGAATGCCCACCCATCTCGATTTTGCGGCAGCGGCAACCCTCACCTGCGCGGGGTTAACCGCGTGGCGAGCACTCGTGGTCGAGACAGATCTCAAGCCTGGCGATTGGGTGTTAGTGCAGGGGAGTGGTGGTGTGTCGGTGGTGGCACTGCAATTTGCTCGAATGATGGGTTGCCGTGTGATTGCCACGTCGTCATCCGATGCCAAGCTTGAGCGGTTGGGCGCGCTGGGTGCGGAACACCTCATCAATTATCGAGAGCACGCCAACTGGGGTGAACAGGCGTTTGAACTCACGGGCGGATGTGGCGTGGATTTAGTGGTCGAAGTCGGGGGGCCTGGTAACTTGCCACAATCGATTAATGCCCTGGCGATCGATGGCTGTATCAGTCTCATTGGCGTGCTCACCGGCTGGGCCGGTGAGATGCCTACTGGAGAATTAATGAGGAAAAATGGTCGCTTGAGCGGTATCACCGTGGGCAGCCGGGCGGACCACATCGATATGGTTGCTGCGGTGGAGGCCGGTGGCTTACAACCGGTCATTGATAAAACCTTTACATTACCTGAGCTGGCAGACGCCTTTCGTTATCAGGAGTCACAGCAGCACTTTGGCAAGATTTGTGTGAGCCTGTAGCGGCGGTTAGTGTTTGTGGCGACACGTGTTTCCCTTAGGCTGGATCGGCCTTGGAGGCGTTGTGCGGAGGCGTCGGCAACAGACTGCTATGCTGACGCAACAAAATGACTGAAGAGAGGAGAATACGATGAAAGGTTTTATTAGCGGGGCAGTGTTGGCTGTCCTGACGCTGACCGCGCAAGCCGGCGAGCCTGCGGGGCCGCACGATGGCGCCGAATGGCAGATCTGGGCCTATTCTTCTGCAGCGCCGGCACCACTGGGCACCAATGCGACGGTGCTGGGACTGGATGGTACGGTATTGCGTGAGGGGTCCAATGGCTGGACCTGTATGGTGGGGAATCCGCGGCCAGCTCCCAAAGGAGGTTGGAGCAGCGCGCATCAGGCTATGCCCGTCTGTACCGACGACGTGGGTATGAAATGGATGAGTGACTTCATGGCAGGGAGAGATCCTCAGCTTGAACGTGACGCGTTTATGTGGATGCTCCATGGTGACGTTGGGGAGGATAATACGACCGCGGGTGTGCTGGATTTGGCCGATGCCAAGGACCCCTCCCAGTGGATCGAGTCGGGCCCTCACCTCATGTTGTTACCCAAGGACCCCTCTTCACTCGATGGCATGACGGATGATTTCAACAGCGGCGCGCCCTATGTCATGTTCCCCGGAACGCCTGGCGCACACGTTATGATCCCAGCCGACGGCTATTACGAGTATCAGGACCCGCGCTAAGCAGCAGTTTGCGCTCAACGATAGAAACTCACGACTGAATAACGGAGAGATGTTATGACACTGATTAAAACCGCTACATTACTGATCGCAGCCCTGTTGATACCCGGTTTCGCAAGTGCCGGTCACCACGAAAAGGGCAATCATATGATGCTTGCCGCGCAACCCGGCCAAGTAATGGTCGTGTATCACTGGCCCTGTGCAGACGCTGATGCTGGACTGGCACTCCTGAAAGCGCTGATCGCCTATGAGCGCGATGCCTCGCCTTACCCTTACTCTGCGGCGCCCGCGCTGCATGAGGATGGGGCAGTGGTGTCTGTCGACGTGCATGGTTCTAGTGAGTCAATGAATAAAGCGATTGCATGGCAGGCTGCCGATACAGAATGGCAGGCCCAATTTACCGTGATGGCAGCCACCTGTGGTTCTGCAGACGACCTCTCCTCACACGTGTTGACCATGCAGTAAGTCAGCGTCATGAATCAAAGCGATCGATCCGGCTCTTGCCGGATTTTTTTTGCCTTGCGAGCGGCGACGGTAAGGCAGTCGCGGGTTGTGGCGAAGTGTCGCTGGCAAAGGCGTTTAAGGCCTGCTGAGGTCATCGAGGGGCCGGCTGAGATCGCTCAGAACCGATCGGTTTTTTCGTCGCGCTCTGCCTGCAACTGCTTGCGATGTTCCCAAAGGGCGTAGGCTGCACCGATTAACCCCAGGGCCATCAGTATCAGTACTTGCAGCGCGCTAAAGCCATATAGACCGCATTCTATAAGTCTTTCGAAAAAGGAGTAGGTGCTGATCGGACAGTCCATCGGACGCTCAGTGTCAGGGTAAGCCTTGAGTTTAATCCACCAGTAGTAAACGACGGCATTCAGCCTGACTGTCTGTCAATTTCCGCCTGCAGCGCGTCCAATTCATCCGAAGTGCCCAGCATACTAGTCTCAATGTGATGCCCAAGCGCATATTGTGGGGGCACGATTTCAGGGTGTTCACCCGGTTGACCCGGGGGGGTGAAGTAACCCAAGGCATATTGGCCCATCGAGTAACCGATTAATTCTTGAAGCGGTTGGTCTAGATCTTTCGCGATCTCTGGAGGGCAGGTCAGGTATTGATTTTCCTCCTGCCGCAACCACCCTAACGCATAGGTAATATTGATACCGATGCGATCGTGTTTGCTGCGGTTTTCGCCACCACCATGAAAAACTGACCCTGAGTAAAGGAGTACAGAGCCGGCTTTCATTTCTGCCGTCGCGATCTGATCCGGGCTAATGTGCGCGTCGTCAGACCATTGGGTGCTGCCCGGCACAACCTGAGTCGCACCGTTCTCAGAGGTGAAGTCGGTAATCGCCCAGATGGTATTGAACTGAGGTTCGACGTGCGCAAGGTGCTTACCCCACGCCCAGCGATCGCGATGGATCAGTTGCGCAGTTTCACCAGGGCTGATGCGAATGATCTGTGTGAGATGTAGCTGCACCCTCTGGCAGTAGGGCTTCAAAAAAAGCTCAGATGCCGCGAGGATATCTTGGTGAGCGATCAGTTCTCGACATTTTGCTGAGCGCACCATCAGGCCACCGGTGCGCGTCGTTTTAAAACCGGCAAAATCGTCAACGCCGAGATTGGACCCCCCCATGTAAGGGTCTGTCTCCTCCCTCAGTGCGGCGATGAACTCCGTGCTGATGACGTTGTCGAGGATGATTGCGCCATCTTCTTTGATGGCATTCACAATGGTGTGCGCGTCGGCTCCCATGGCAAAGTGTTTGATTTCGGGCATGTAGGTTAATCCTGTTTAGCTGAGCACGGCGATGCATTTGATTTCGATTTTTAGCGCCGGATCTACTAACGCCCCAATTTGTACTAGGGTCTGGCTGACTTCGGGTGCCTTGCCGTAGATCATGTGTCGCTCGGTAAACAATGCCTCGACCTGAGCCATACAGTCATTGACGTCGGTTACGAACCAGGTTTCATCGACGATATTATCCATGTCAGCCCCGAATTCTGCGAGAACGGATGCTACGTTCTGATAAGCGAGTTTCATTTGTGATAACAGGTCCTCAGGGGCTGAGCCGCCGTCATCCATGCCTACTTGACCGGCTAGATAGAGGGTGTTGCCCACTTGAACGCCCTGACTGAAGAGATCGGCATAGGGTCCGCTTCGGTGAAGTTTTTTTTGTAGGGTCATCGGGTTTGGCTCCGGTACTTGATCTTCGTATTTGAATGGCCGGTCCGTGGTTTTTGTCGGACAGCCCCTCGTGTTTGGTGCTTTCTGAAGCGTCTAAGGTACCACCGGTTGTCACTATTTTTGGTGCATAAAGTGACAAAACAAACAAATGTTTGGTATTAAGCTGAGACAGTTAGTAGTATCCACGCAGGAGAGAATGTTGGCAGTGATGGGTGCACAGGGGCGCCCCGCGCCGATTTGGTGAGGGTAGTTATGTTGAGCGAGTCGCTCAGGAGAGTGCAATGATGCGGATGTGTTTGAAAACAGGTTTGATTGCGCTGGGGGTGGTGTGTGTCTCGGGATGGGCGCACGCCACAATGGCTGTTGAGCGCCCCAACGTTGTCCTGATGCTGGCAGATAATTTGGGCTTCGGGGATATTGGCGCCTATGGCGGTGGTGAAATATTAGGCACTCCCTCTCCCAACCTTGATTCGTTGGCTGCTGATGGATTGATGCTGACTCAGTTTTTTGTAGAGCCTGGCTGTACTCCCTCGCGTGCTGGCTTAATGACAGGCCGCTACAGTGTTCGATCAGGCCTCAATAGCATCATCGTTGCGGGCACCCCTCAGACCCTCAAAGATGAGGAATTCACCATCGCTGAACTGTTCAAAAAGCAGGGTTACACCACGGGCATGATGGGTAAGTGGCATCTTGGTCAGGAGGCGCAGAGTCTGCCGACGAATCAAGGCTTTGATTCCTATGATGTTGGCATTTTGGAGACGACTGACGGCACGCTGTACCCCGAATCTATGCGCAGGTCAGGGATGTCTGAGGCGGCTATCCAAAAGTCGCAACCGTATATCTGGGCTTCCAACGAGACCGGTGAGCTGGAGCGGGTCAGGCCCTATGATCTGGCCTACCGCGACCAAATTGAAGGTGATATCGCTCGCGCGGCAAGCCAATTCATCGAAACCAAAGCTCAAGAGGAGGCGCCTTTCTTCCTCTACGTGGGTTGGTCGAGCGTCCATTATCCAACGGGCGTGTCTGACGCGTTTCGTGGGCGATCAGCAGCGGGTCGCTACGGTGATATGTTCATCGAGCACGACCACAGTGTGGGTGTGGTGCTGGATGCAATTGATGCAGCGGGAATCTCCGACAACACTATTGTCGTGTATCTCTCTGACAACGGTCCCGTCGCACACGAGGGTAGTAACCACGATTTTCTGGGGAGCTCTGCGGGCCCCTTTAGGGGCGAGGTGGGGGATGTCTTAGAAGGATCCCTGCGCGTGCCGGGCATGGTGCGCTGGCCTGGTAAAATTCCTGCTCGTAAAAGTAACGAGATGGTATCAATCCATGATTTTCTGCCCACGTTTGCCGCCTTAGTGGATGACACTTTGCCCGCAGATCGACCTATCGATGGCCGCAACCAACTGCCCTTCTTTATGGGCGTCAGCGAAAAATCTGCGCGGGAAGATTACCTCGCTTTCATCGATGGTGAGATCGCTGCAGTGCGCTGGCGGCACTGGCGGCTCTACCCTAAGCAGATTATTGCGTCCTCTGGTAACCCTTCAGCCCATGGCGTCTATGCCACTCGCGCAGAAGGAACCGGCTATCCCGCGATTTTCAATATCGCTCGGGATCCTCGTGAAGAGATGAATGTGGTCGGCACCGAGGCGTGGGTAATCGGCGCTTATATGAAAATCGTGGGAGAGTACCAGGCGAGCATCAAGGCGTACCCCAATCCGCAGGGTTTTTCCCTGACGACTTTCCCTCGCTGAGTAGCGGTTACCATCAAGATGAGGCTCTCTTCGGGCGGTGAGGGCCGTGACCAGTGGGCCGGCCACGGGCTCACACTGCTTCTTGTTGCAGTGCTGATTGCATCACGTTGAAGCGTTTTCGCGTGATAGTGGGTACGGCGCTACTCTGCTGGCCCAATACCTTGGGGTCGAGCGCCAACCACCCTATCTCCATAATCCCCTCTCGTTCCTCAGTGAGCGCCAGGATCGTGGCATCTCGTGATTCATAAATATGCCACGCCTCTGTGAGGGGAGCCTCCCGCTCAAAGAGCACTCGGCTTCGCGCCTCGCGGTCATAGCGGTGTGCTCGGATCAGATCCCGATTATTGACCGTGCCCGGTTTGTCTGCGGCACGTTGCTGCAGCACTGACCAGGCCTTGGGTGTAATGCCCACAACCGGCCACCACCGAAAATGCCAGTGAGCGCTGCGCTGAAGAAACGCCTCGAGCGCGAGGGTTTGTGCACTGATAGCGGCACCCATTTTTTTTCCGAGCGCAAACTGTGCTTCGTATACGGACTGAAAATAAGTCGCTTTATCCATTGCTAGTCCTTGCGTAAAGCCTGACAAGGGTTAAAAAAAGCCCCGCGAGGCGGGGCAAAAAGGAGCCACACATGAAACATCAATGAACTGTAATGGGTGCTGGGTCTGCAGAGCCTGTCAGCGCACTGCAATGCATTGATGAACAGAGTATGTACGCTACTGGCGCCAGCGCATTGTCATGACGCGCCAAAGTCTTGACCCGATGCGCCAATGGCGCAAATGGCGTGCGATCGCGTTCAAGTGTCGCGATTTACTGGGCGCAAAGTGGGTGAGCATGTGCTGAGCGAAGCCACCGGCATTGACCCGGTGCGCAGCAGCGTCGCGCGCAGCGGGCCAGAGCACAGTCAGTGAGAGCAAAGTCAGCAAGAGCATGTGGAACCAGCATGCAGTCAAGCAGGGCACGACTCATCAGAGCGCGGATAACTAGCCTCTGCGACAGCGTACCAATACGGTGAGTGCCTGCAGTGTGGGCTCAACGTGGGGTCACGCCGTTAGGCTGCAGAATTGCCATCCAGTTCTTGGTAATACGCCATGAGGATTTCGGCCACTTCCGGGCGAGAAAACTCGGGCGGCGGCGCAATGCCCTGGCCGAGCATCTCACGCACTTTGGTTCCTGATAACAGGACAAAATCCTCCGGGTTGTGATCGGGAGCGTCCCGCATCATTACCACTCGATCGAGTTTTTTACTGAAGGCGGTGTGGTCGGCACGGTAAATATCCAGAGCCAGGGCGCCTTCGGGTACGTCCTCGTCGAAGATCGTTTGGGCATCAAATCCCCCGTAGTAGCTGCCGACACCCGCATGATCTCGTCCGACGATCAGGTGGGTGCATCCCGCATTTTGACGGAATACCGCATGCAAGACGGCCTCTCTGGGTCCCGCATAGAGCATGTCAAAGCCATAACCGGTCACCATGACGGTATTGGCCGGAAAGTATAAGTCCACCATCTTGCGGATCGAGGCATCGCGAACGTCTGCAGGAATATCTCCCGGCTTTAACTTGCCGAGCAGCATATGGATCAAAACGCCATCCGCAGAGAGGTCCTCCATTGCCATGCGACAGAGTTCCTCATGGGCGCGGTGCATGGGGTTGCGTGTCTGGAAGGCGACCACTCGCTCCCAGCCGCGCTCTGCAATCTCCTCTCGGATGCTCATGGCCGTGCGAAAGGTCTCCGCAAAATCCTCTTCAAAGTAGGAGTAGTTGAGGACCTCAATGGGTCCTGATATCAGCGTTCGACCCTGTGCTGTCATGGCGGCGACGCCGGGATGCTCGGGGTCATGCGTTCTGAATACATTCTCTAAAATAGTCGCCATATCGTCATCGGACAATGTTTCCACTGCGTCAACCGTCATGACCGCCAACACGGGGTGTCCCTCTCGATTGGGGTCAGTTAACGCCAAGCGCTGGCCAGCTGTAACCGTGGCGCTCTCGGCGAGATTCATTACCGGAACAGGCCAAAAAAGACCCTCGGAGGTCGTCATGTTTTTTGCCACAGACAGGGCGTCAGCCCGATTCATGTAGCCGGTCAGGGGGGTGAAGTATCCCGCCGCCATCATCACTGCATTGGCAGCGGCAGCCGAGCTCGCCATCATTGAGGGCAAGGTCTCCGCTTCGATCTCGAGTTCTGCGCGTCGGGCCGCATCAACGATTAGAGGGCGAAGCGCATCTGCGCCATGGGGTGAAATCAAAGCCATATCAGTTCTCGTCTCGTTGAGTGCTGGGAAATTCCCGGCGACTTAAAAAATTATTGTGCGGTGGGGATCAATCCTCGGGCTTCGAGCAGATTCAGCAGAATGTGAACTTCCTCTTCGAGCGACTGCTGATCAGTGTGCAAATGCACTTCAGGCGCCGCAGGTGCTTCGTAGGGGTCGTCGATGCCGGTGAAGTTCTTGATTTCGCCTGCGCGTGCTTTTTTATAGAGGCCTTTTGGGTCACGCTCTTCGGCTGCGGCGAGACTGCAGTCTACAAAGACCTCGACAAACGGCATGTCATCGGCCTCATGCATCTCGCGCACTAGCTGCCTATCGAGTTGGTATGGGCTGATAAAGCTGCTGAGCACGATGATGCCGCCATCCACAAATAACTTAGACACCTCGCCAACGCGTCGGATATTCTCAGCACGATCCTCTGCGCTAAATCCAAGGTTCTTGTTGATACCAAGCCGAATGTTATCGCCATCAAGGCGGTAGACCAGCACGCCGCGCCGATAGAGCGCTTGCTCCAATGCGACGGCGATGGTGCTCTTCCCTGAACCCGATAGACCGGTAAACCATAACGTGGCGCCACCATGGCCCAGTAATTGGGCACGATCGGGTCGATTGATTTCGCCATCGTGCCAGTGGACGTTAGTGGCTTTTTGCTCGCTCATAGGGGGTGGTCCTGGAAAAAGAAGCGGCATTGTACGCGCTACCGCCGCGCCTATAAAGGGCGCGCTACAACTTACGGGGCGCGCTGCATCTCCCGAACTGGGGTCAGTAGTGTCACCACAGTTGGGTCGACGGTGATCAGAGTGGCCAGACGAGGAGAATCATGGGAAGCGCCGTGGCCACCACCAATAGCTCAAGCGGCAGACCCATCCGCCAATAATCGCCAAACTGGTATCCGCCAGGACCCATGATGAGCGTATTATTTTTATGGCCAATGGGGGTGAGAAACGCGCAAGAGGCCGCTACTGCAACGGCCATTAGGAACGGGTCAGGGCTGACGCCTAACTGCTGAGCAACATCCAATGCAATGGGTGCAGCTATTAAAGCAGTTGCGACATTGTTGAGGACATCAGACAGCGTCATGGTGACCAGCATCAACGCCGCGAGAACAAACACGACGGGCCAGCCGGCCGTGCCGGCCAAAAAAAGATCCGCGAGTAATTGGGTGCCGCCACTGGCTTCGAGTGCGACGCTAATGGGGATCATCGCGCCGAGCAGCACGATCACCGGCCACTCGATTGACTCATACACTTGCGACAGCGGCACGATATCGAGTACCACGTAGAGTACAACGACGCAGCCCAAGGCCATCGGTAAGTAAAGTAATTCGAGACTGGCCAAACCTATCGCGCCGGCGAAAATGAGGATCGCCTGCCACGCTTTATCACGCTGGATGACGTCTAGGCCACGGGGCGCCAATGGCAGGCATCCGAGCCATTCAATGACGTCGTCGAGTGTGTCCTCGGGCCCCAGCAGCAGTAATAAATCCCCTGCTTCAATTTTTGTTTCACGCAATCGGTCGCGCAGTTTGCGACCACTGCGAGCAATACCGAGCAAGATGACCCCTCTGCCGTACCGGAGGCGCATGGACGACGCTGACCGACCAACCAGTCGAGCTGTTTCTGGCACCGCGACTTCGCGCATGACCGTCGTGCCTGATAACGCTTTGGAGGGTCGATCTGAATCGGCATAGCTGAGGCCCACTGCACCGGAAAACGTATCGATGGCATCAGGGCCACCCTCGACCACAATACGATCCTCTGCCACGAGCATTTCATGTGCGGCCATACCCGGTAGCCGATTTTCACCGCGGATCAGCCCCAAAATTTGGACGCCACACTCGTCAGCTTCTTTATCCAGCTCACGCAGTCGCTGGTCCACGACCTTGGCGTCACTCGGAACTCTAAGTTCCACCAGATATCGCTCGAGTTCTTCTGCGGCTGAGGGGCGTCGCGTGTTAGTGCCCTCATGGGGAATTAGCCGCCAACCGATTAGTGCGACATAAGCGATGCCCACCAAGGCGACCACTAAACCGACAGGCGCAAAATCAAACATCGTGTAGGGTTCGCCGAGCGCCTCCTGACGAAAGGTGGCAATGACAATATTAGGGGGAGTGCCGATCAGCGTAATCATGCCACCCAAGATCGAAGCAAAAGACAGTGGCATGAGGGTCAGTCTCGGACTGCGTTCAGCTTTATCGGCTGCCTGCAGGTCGATAGGCATCAGTAAAGCGAGCGCGGCGACGTTGTTCATGATGGCTGAGAGCGCGGCTGAGACACCAGCCATCACAGAGATATGCCGACCAATACTTCGGGTACTGTTTAGCAGGGCACTGGCCATGAACTCAATGGCGCCTGACAGATACAGCCCCCGACTGATGATCAGCACGAGTGCAATGATAATGACAGCAGGATGGCCGAATCCCGAGAAGGCTTCGTCAACCGAAACGGCACCGATGAGGTAGGCGATTAATAGAGCGCCAAAGGCCACGAGGTCGTAGCGATAGCGCCCCCATATTAAAAAAATAAAGAGGGTGCCAATCAGTGTGAACAGGAGTCCCTGTTGTAGCGTGATTACGTGCATGGCTGTCTTCTAGTTATCGGAGTGATTGATGAGCGTATCGAGGTGCTCATGGAAGTGGCTTACTCGACATTCGATTTCATTCAGCCACGGGCCCTGAAAGCCCTCTGAGTGCATCCCTTTTTGGGCGTGAGCAAGCAGCGACAGGTCTTGGTCAATGGTATCGGTCATGGTCGCGTTGCCCATTATCACGTCGGAGTAGTCAAAGGATTCTCGTTCGGGACGGTTGGTCTTGCTGTTGTGCCCGGTACGCTTGTCTGTCAGATTATCGGTGCTGTCGGCTGGGCGTTGCGCTGTATCATGGGGGGAGCGCTCAAACGAGAGTTTATCGAGATAGCACTGATTGGGGTCGGTAGCATGGGGACGCAGCCGCAGTAGCCATAGCATCTCGGGCTGATAAGTGAGAATGGCATTGGGAAAGACATTGGTTTGAATGACGTCGGTCAGTTCTTCGTCTGAGAAGTTACCGTAATAGGGTTCTTTTTCTTCCAGGTCACGTTTGGCAACCCGGATCGCCGCCTGTATCTCATCTACCTTGCCTTCAAATTGTTCAGCGTCTAGCCCGAAGGCTTGAAGCTGCATGGTGAGCAGATCGGTCGGTTTATCGGGTGTTGAGAACAGAGAGTCGGTCTTGGCGCCGGGCACCCAGACTCGAGTGTGGCCACCCTCGTAGCATTCGCTCAGCGACTCGGTGCAGTCGACAAAGCGTCGGTGCTGGGGGTGCAGATAGTGCACGTGGTAGAGCTCGCTGAAATTATCAAGCACAGCCTTCCAGTTACAGTTGATGGACACGGTCTGGTCCTGCACTAGTGTCAGATTGTCGAACTCGTAGTGCCCCATAATTGGGATCATGTCTTTTAAAAAGGCGTCTAACGGCTCAGCATCAGGGTCGAGGTTAATCCAGTAAAACCCCAGCGCTTTGTCGCAGCGCACGGGTGGCAGGCAGAGGGTTTGAGTGGGCAACCCCTCTTGAAACCCATCCTGATGGGGGGCGTAGATCAGATCACCGTCGGTGTCATAGCGCCAGCTGTGGTAGGGGCAGCGAAAGTTCTCGGTATTGCCCGTGTGGTCAGTGACCAGACGCACGCCGCGATGCTGACAGACGTTGTAAAAAGCTTGCACGGTGCCTTGAGCGTTACAGGTAAGCAACACGCTCTCTGGGCCGAGGTCGAAGACCACGTAATCGCCGGGTTCTCTGAGGTCCGAAACATGCGCGGCAGCTATCCAGCTTTTGGCCCACATCGCCTGCCACTCGCGAGTGGACCAGTCGCTGCTGATATAGCGCTCTTTGGAGAAATTCTTGATGTTGCCACTATAGGCCTTTTGACCCTGCTGGTTGAGTGGCTGTTTGGCGTTCATGTGCTGTCTCCCGACCCCGCGACTTCATGTGGCTTTCAGTCTACTTTTTCTCGTCCCAGTGTGCGCGGCACCGACGCTGTGAGCAAGCGTCTAGGCGTGCCTTGGCCGGTGGGGCATTTGCCCCATTAGCGGTGCGAGGTGCCGCACGCTGGGATCCAGACACAGTGTTGTCGCGCCACCACTCATTTCAGTTCTTTCCTGTTCATGCCAGCAATAATTCATGCCCGTAATAATAGCGACGAAAGTGCGGCAGGATTTTCTGCGGTGCCTGCCAGCGTTACTGGTTTTTCGGCCGTCATATTAGGATCAGTGAGGCTCGAATAGCGCCCTTGTCTTGAAAATGCCGAGGGGCGTTGGCCTGTCATTCGTTGATCGAGTATTGCCGAGTGAATGTAGCGAAGAAGCTGGCGTTAGGCCGATTGCAAAAAGGTGATTCGGTGAGCATTGATGATGCGATATAGTCTCAGCCCTCAGCTCTTGGAGCGTTTGCCGTGAATCTGAAACTCAAATTGGAACTCAAAGAATGGCGCCTAAAAGCGCCATTCATCACGGCAGCAGAGGTCATTAACGCGATTCAGGTGCTGCAGGTGACGGTATCCCAGGGTGGGATTTTTGGCCGTGCTGAAACGATGGGTGTAGATTATCTCAACGAGACGATCGAGAGCCTGCAGGCTGAACTGGCAGCGCTGGACCCTGCCGTTTTTCCCAAACTCGACCGCGCAATGCTCCAGAACCTGCTGCCGCCTGGCGGCAGTCGCAATGGTCTCGACTGCGCGCTCTGGGATCTTAAGGCGAAGCAATCGGCCAGCGGCATTAGCGGGCTGACGGGTATTTCGCTAGAGCCAGTCAGCACGCTATTCACGCTATCCCTAGCGGACCCGGAAAAGATGGCGCGGCAGGCGAGTGCAGTGCCGGAGTTGCAGCGACTGAAACTGAAATTAAACGCAGACGCGCCACTCGAGTGCCTTGCGGCGATTCGTGCCGCCCGTCCCGATGCGCAGCTGGTGATTGACGCCAACGGAAGCTGGAGTAACGAGTTGCTGATGGCGCTGGGGGATGATCTGGCCCGTTGTGGTGTCGCGTTACTGGAACAACCGCTTCCGCGGGGTGCAGACCGAGCACTCGAGAATCTCAAGTATCCGGTACCCGTGTGTGCTGATGAGTCTTGTCAGAGCAGCGTGGAGCTCGAGGCCGTGGCGGACCGTTACGATGCCATCAATATCAAGCTCGATAAGTGCGGTGGTTTGACCGATGCATTAAAGATGCGGGAGTGGTGTCTTCGGTACGGCAAGCAAATCATGGTGGGCAATATGCTGGGGTCGTCTCTGGCAATGGCGCCTGCGCTGTTGGTGGCTCAAGGGGCTGATTTTGTCGATCTCGATGGCCCGCTCTGGCAGCAAGAGGATGTCGAGCCGCCACTGTCCATCGTAAGAGGCGTTATCGCGCCGCCAGATCCTGAACTTTGGGGCTAGCATTCGGGCCGCTTCATCACCCTCCTCAGTAGGTATCGCGAGCGCTCAAGGGACAGTGCAGGGTGACTCCTTGGACTGCGAGGGCGGGGGGATCGGCGTGTAGCAATCGGGAGACGGTGAGGTAGGGATGGCAGGGCGATCAAGCTGCCTCGCCCAACCCGCAGAGGGATCCTAAATAACAAGCGTAATACGATTGCAAATGATAATCATTATCATTAATATGGCGCCTCAATGGGTGAAAAGAGCGATACTCATGTCGGATAACCGCGAAGGGTTTTGTGAAAAGCATTGGCAAGCGATGCGAGGATGTGGCTTTTTTACGGCGCGCGTCTGGTTGGGCTGCTTGGACTCTGGCATTACTGCGATTCAGGGCCGCCAGTTGACTGCGGCAGAGCCGCAACTGGTCAAGGCATTTGTCGCGGGGAAACTGTTCTTCCGCGAGCATGAAATTACGGAAGACGCCCTTGCCACATTGACGGATACGACAGCTGCTTTGTATGTGTGTCTGATCAATAGAGGGGAAACGCAGCTCGCTACCGAAGTGGTGAGCTCCACGGCTCACACGTTATCGCGTGTGATGGCCAATGGTTACTTGCGCAAAGCGGCACTGAGTGCCTGTCATCACTTGATGAGTTTGCGCGATATACCGACTCACATCACGCCGTCCGTGCAGCTGGCCATGGGCCGTTATGTTGAGCATCCTAGAGCGATCGCACACTGAGTGGCGCCATACTGTTCATGTCAGAGGGCGGTGGGGTGTGCTGGCAATGCCACTACCTCGTTTTGAAGGCGTCGTCAGTGCCACTCGTGCAGGGTCCGGTTAGTCGACAGAGATCGCAATCGGGCGATACGGCCGAGTCGTGCGTTGTTTTTTCGCGTGCTGAGTTCGACTAGCGTTATCTGTGACACCTAAGGAAATCAGTCATGCGATATCAGATCATGAAAAGGTCAGTCCTAGCGCTGATGAGCGCGTTATTCGTGGTGCAGAGTCTGTGGGCGGAAGACGTGCTAACTTCCGATGATAAGCCTGCTCCGCGCCAGTACACCTACTCATGGATGTTCTCTGATGCCGACGGGATGAAGCCCCGGGGGGGCACGACCGCTGGGCCTAACGTGGTGCTCGACCAGCAAGTCTCCGTTGGTTTTCAAACACTCCAATCTACGGGGCTGACACGATTGGAGCGTGACCGACAGGCTATTTTGACGATGGCTGGAGCGTATCGAACAAGCTTTGACTTTATCGAGACGGTGGGATTTACCCCTCAGTACGAACCGCCAGCGCCCTATCAGAGTTGGGGAACCGAACGCGTGTACATAGTCGCCAGCGAGCCGGATTTTATCAGCCTCCAGCACATTATCGTCATGCACTTTGCGGCAGAGGACGGCACGCTGTCAGCCCCTATGGTAGTAAAACATTGGCGGCAAGATTGGCAGTATCAGGATGTCGCGGTGCATGCGTTTCAAGGTAACGGGGTGTTCGAGCGGCAGGGTCTAGATGCCACGGCAACCGTGGGCACGTGGACCCAGACCGTCTATCAGGTAGACGACTCGCCGCGTTACGAGGCCATTGGCCGTTGGACTCATGCGCAGGGGGTTTCCTTCTGGCAATCGGATGATCGCCGGCGCCCGTTGCCTCGGCGAGAGTTCAGTGTCCGAGAGGATTATCAGACGCTGTTCGGATCGCACCGGATCACCATTACGCCTCACGGCTGGACCCAGGAAGAAGACGCCTTGAAATTAGTACTGGATGAGCGCAACAACCCGCGCTCTGAGCAGCCCTTTTTGGCTCGCGAAGCGGGGTTATCACGTTACGATCGGATTGTGGGATACGATTTCAGTGCGGGGGATGACTACTGGCGCACTACAGGGCCTTTTTGGTCCCGCGTTCGAGCATACTGGACAACCCTATATCGCAATGAGTCCGCCTTCTACTTTGTCAAATCGGTGGAGGGCGTCCCTCTGTTTATGGCGTTGTTTGATATGGCAGATGAATCCTTTGACACGGTCGAGCAGGCGGATGCTGCGATTCAGGACACCTTGAGCCGCTATGTCACTGTAGGTGGGTTGGCGGCAACAGACTGACGTTGTCACGAATCCTGATGCTGATGAATGACCTCGAGCGCTGCCGTGCGACAACGATCTAAATTATGCGAAGGCTGCTCAGCCGAAACGGCAACGCTTTATCGGTGTCGAGCCGGGCGCTTTAGCGCGTGGCGCTTCCTATGCTCACGGTGCCTGAACGCGCTGAAGGTAAAATGTCCCGAGACCTACCAGTACGGCGGTACTTGGAAGCGTTTTAAAAAATAGACCAAGCCCACCTGAACCAGCGATCACAAGCGCCGCAGTCTTCGTTACACTCCCTGTATGGATCTGATGATGATGGCGTTGCCCGTATTTGCATTGCTCATGGTGGCTGAGGCCACTTTGACCAGCTTGCGTGGACACAACGTTTACGCGCTTAAAGATTTTGCCGGCTCGATGTCCCAGCTGGGTATCAATATCGCAGTGCGCCTTGCCATTGGTGGTGCGCTGATTGGGCTCCACTTTTGGCTGTATCAGTTTCGGCTATTTGAGGTGGCCGCTGGGCCTTGGGGTTGGCTCCTGACCTTCGTCACGATTGACTTTGTGTTTTATGGGTACCACCGCGC
>ENA-ORDA01001891-ORDA01001891.1-marine-metagenome-genome-assembly--contig:-NODE-1891-length-16718-cov-3.910222_pt1 | contig 16718 bp, 16 predicted proteins | sample MGYA00237778_ERZ508506 | MGnify/ENA primary metagenome ERZ508506 (study PRJEB26177, sample SAMN06267891) | marine metagenome | isolation source: Monterey Bay, California, USA | place: Pacific...
AGTTTGCTCATTGACAGGGTCAATCAATACCTTACTAATACTTCCTACGTCTGGCAATCCCTTGGACATCCATGTAAGTCCACCATCATCACTTTTAAACATTCCATTTCCATCATAGGCTAATGATCCTCCACCTGCATTTACTTCACCTGTTCCGACCCAAATCACCTCGGTATTATTTTTTGAGATTTCAATATCACCAATGGATAACATTTCCTGTTCATCAAATATTGGCATCCAATTATCTCCTCCATCAGTAGTTTTAAAAATTCCTCCAGATGCTGCTCCAACATAGTAGGTTTCAAATTTATCAACAGGGATTTCGATATCAGTAATTCTACCTCCAATATTAATTGGACCAGTAAATTCCCAAATCACATCTGTATTTACACTTCTGTTAACTTGATCTTTTTTCCATTGTATAGCTTTTGAATAGGCATCAGTTTTCAACTCACCTGTCGGATAAGCACGTTGCATAAACATAAAATCGTGAGGAGCTTTTTTAATTTTAGAAACTATGCTGTTCCTTTCCTCAAAACTATTTTTACATGAAAAAATAGAGACTATAACTAAAAAAAATATTATTCCCAGACGTTTCATAGATTCATTTTTATGTGCGCTAAATATACTTAATTAGAATTAATATTATGATAAGAATTCCTAATCTGAGAGACTGAACCGGTAAACAATTTTTCCAATTTGCTTAAAAGGCGCTTTGCCATCCTTATTAAATTTTGTTGCTAAAGCTGCTCTTTTTGCAGGATCTAACAAACATTTTGAGTTATTAGTTGTTCCCCTAACACCTGGTGTTGCATCTATCACGTTTCCGGCTCTATCTACTTCTATACTTACTACAACAATTCCAGCCTCATTACAATCCTGTAAGAATTTTTTTTTATTTAACGCTTTTCTTCCTCCCAACAGATAATTACCGTCTCCATCTAAGCTTTTTCCAGTACCATAATAACTTTTAGCATTTAGAGTACCTTTAGAATCTCCTTTATCCCCTCCAATTTCATCACTCCCTTCTCCAGCTTGATCTTCACCTTCACTTTTTGGACCATTAATTAAACTTGATAGTATGTCAGTTGTAGTTTTATCAGGTTTTGTATCTGTTTTTTTTTCAAGTTCTTGGCCCTGTATTTCTTTTTCAACTATCGTTTCAACCTTCTTTACTTCCTCTTTATTTTCTTCTTTATTAATAACCGGAGCTTCCAAAGTTTCTTGAGTTATTACATCTTCTTTTGCTTCAGAAGGCTCTTTAACAGTTTGTGGTATTACTTTTGGTTTTGGAGCTGTATTTACTTTTTTTGAAGGTTGTATTTTTCCAGAACCCGTATCCATAGTTCCAAAATTTATTGCAATTCCATTCTCAATTGGTGGATCTAAGTAAGATAGCCCAACATAAAATAACAGGAGTATTAGGATCATATGAATAATAACCGTTATGGCCATACTCTTTCTTTTATGTTGTGTGTCTAAAAAACTCATTTTAATTGGGCCTTACTGCCAATACCACTTTATAATTATTTTTATTAGCAATATCCATAATAAAAACTGCGTCTTCAATAGGCACTCCTACTTCAGCTCTTAAGATGATAGTTGGTTTTTTTTGTCCAACTAAAATTTTATCTAGTTCAAGAGCTATATTTTTTTTATTGACACGTTCTTTATTTATGTAGTAAGCACCTTTTTTAGTAACACTTACAGAGGCATTTTGTTGATGAGTCGTTTTACCTTTTGCTTTCGGCAAAATCAAATCCAATGCGTCTGGAGTGATTGCTGGTGAGGTTAGTAGAAAAAACACTAATAATAAAAAAACAATATCGGTCATAGAGCTCATACTGAACTCCGCACTCACCTTATTTCTACCTCTTAAATTCATTATGCTGGTTCATTTAAAAGGTCTAAAAACTCCACTGCTGTTGCTTCCATTTGATGAACTACCTTATCTGTTTTAACTACCAAGTGATTGTAACCAATATAAGCGATAATTCCAACAATTAAGCCTGCTACTGTAGTAGTCATGGCTGTATAGATTCCCTCTGCCAAAGTCCCCATTTCTGCTTGACCACTGCTAGTTGCTAAGGTATGAAAAGCCAAGACCATGCCAATTACTGTTCCTAAAAACCCAATCATAGGAGCAGCACCAGATATGGTCGCTAGAACACTAACATTTTTTTCTAATTTATATACCTCTAACTTTCCTGCATTTTCAATAGCTGTATTGATATCCTCTAATGGACTACCAATTCTGGAAATCCCTTTTTCGGTAAGCCTTGCGACTGGAGTATTTTTCTGAGAACACAATACTTTTGCAGCTTGCATATTTCCGCTACTTATATTTTCTCTTATCTGACTCATGAAATTAGCATCATAATCCGTAGCTGCTTTAATTGCAAATAACCGTTCAAAATAAAGATAAACTGCAACGAATAAAAGGATAAACAAGACTCCTATAATAATCTGGCCTGCCATACCTCCATCGGTTATAAGCTCCACAATGGATAGGGTCTTTTCTTGAATTATTGGCTCGAGATCCTGATTTGTGTCAGAATCATTTTGAATAAGTATGGGCAACATATATAAAATGGTTTTTATTTAACAACGAATATTTTATGTTATAAATTGTTTTTTTTATGTTAACAACAAAATTTTATTGATTTAAATCCATGATTAAAGAAAATAAATTATCCCGAAGAGTCCTGTGATTCCTAGGACAATAGTATATGGAAAAGCCATCTTCACCATTTTGATATAATCTAAATTAATTAATGGAGCCAAAGAAGATGTTAGTAAAAACAAAAATGCTGCCTGACCATTAGGTGTTGCGACAGACGGCAAATTGGTACCGGTGTTAATCGCAATAGCTAATTTTTCAAATTGCTCAAGTCCGATAGCACCGGCATCATAAGCTGTTTTTATTTCTCCAATATAAACGGTTGCGACAAACACATTATCGCTTATCATCGAGAGAATTCCATTTGCTAAATAAAACATACTCGGTTGCTGAGAAGGATCTAAAGTTAGTGCCCAATCAATGATTGGCTTAAATAAATGTTGATCATGAATCATCGCGACTATCACAAAAAACACTACTAATAAGCCTGTAAAAGGAAGCGCTTCTTCGAATGCTCTTCCTAATTGGTGTTCTTCAGTTATACCCATGAATGCTGTTTGAACTACAATAAGCGCTAAACCAATAAATCCAACTGGAGCTATATGCATCGCCAAACCAATAATTAATAAAATTGCGGAAACGGCCTGGACCTTAATTCCCCATTTTTCTTTATGGGTTCGTTTTAAATCCTCTTCTTCGGTGTAATGTTCTATGATGGTTCTCGCTACCTCAGGTAACTTTTGTCCGAATCCGAATATACCTGTTGTCTCTAGAACTACAGTGGTGATTAATCCCGCAAATAAAACAGGAATTGTAATAGGCGCCATACGTAGGAAAAATTCAATAAAATCCCATCCCATTCGTTCTCCAATTAATAGATTTTGAGGTTCTCCAACCAGGGTGCAAACACCGCCAAGAGCAGTACCAACAACACCGTGCATGATTAAACTTCGTAGAAAACTTCTGAACTCCTCTAGGGTTTCACCACTTAATTCAGATTTATCTTTTACTCCACTCTCATCATAATCTCGCTCACCTGAATGAATTTTATGATAAACTCCGTAGAATCCAATTGCTACACTAATTAATACGGCGGTTACTGTCAATGCATCTAAAAAAGCTGACAACACTGCAGATAAAAAAACAAATAAAAGTGATAGTATTAATTTTGACTTGATTTTTGTAAATACTTTACTAAAAATGTACATCAATAAAGGCTTCATAAAATAAATCCCAGCAACCATAAAAACCAGTAGAAGAATTACTTCTAAATTTTGGTCAACCTCGTGGTATGCATTTTCGGGAGTCGTTAATTTTAAAAATAAAGCCTCTATAGCTAAAATCCCTCCCGATTGTAAAGGATAACATTTTAGTGCCATAGCCAATGTAAAAATAAACTCTGCAATAAATATCCAAGCGGTTATGGTGGGCCCTAAAATATAAAATGAGATAACATTAAAGATCATAAAAATTATCATGGTCATCTTGAACCATCGTGGACTTTGCCCTAAAAAATATTTAAACATTGATTTTTTTTGAATTGGTTAGAATTATTTTCAGAAACATAGGTATACTGTTTAAACCTATATTTTCTGAATTTACTGGAGGATATATTTTAATAGTTAAATCTGTATCTGGATGCAAAAGAAGTGTTTTTTTATTCAAAATATTAAAGTGAATTATATAAAACACAAATATAAAAAAAACCTCTTCTGATGCGGAACACATTTGTAGTTATTTTATCTTGAAAACTGTTCCTGAAGAATGATTTTTTTTTGCACCAGTAACACTACTCAAACAATTATTTTCGTCTCTCAATCGAAGTACTCCTAGAAACCCAAAAATTAATGCTTCTTTATATTCTACTAAAGTATTTGAGGGAATTAAAAGCTTTAAATGTTTAAAAGAGTTGATTCTTTTTAATAAATACAAATTAAAAGCTCCACCACCAGTAACCAAAACTTTACTGTTTTTATTAAATTGTTTTGATAACTGAAAAGCAATATGTTCCGTATAAGTACATAGCTGGTCGATAACCGAAATATTTGATTCTTCCAAAATAGGAAAAACATATTTTTTTACCCATTCCAATCCTAACGATTTTGGCGGCGGGAAGTTAAAAAAAGACAACTTATTTAATTCATTTAATACTTTATTAGATACATTACCACTTTGAGCGAAATCTCCATTATGATCAAATTCATATCCTATTTTTTCTGCTAAATAATTAAGAACAATATTTACAGGACAAATATCGTAAGCAATTCTTTTAGGCAAAGAAAAGCCAATATTTTCTTCGTAAGAAACATTAGCAAAACCTCCTAAGTTTAAACAATAATCATAATCATTAAATAACAATTGATCACCAATTGGCACCAAAGGAGCGCCATTCCCTCCCAGTTTTACATCTTGTAATCTAAAATCACAAACTACATTTTGTTTTATTAAATCTGCTAATTCTGGTAAATTTCCAATTTGAAGTGTAATCCCTTTTTGAGGTTGATGCCAAATAGTATGGCCATGATTACAAACAGCATTTAAGTTTTTTATTTGATTCTTATCAATAAATCTTGAGATGACGGATGCCAAAAAACGCGTATATTGAATATTTAGCTTAGAAACTTCAGTCTCAGAGTATGTAAGCGCATTTTTCAAACTGGCTCTCCAATTTTTGGAATAAAAAACGGTTTCAGTATTTAAAATTTTATAGTCCCAGGTTCTATTATTTAACAGACTAAAATTGACTTCTGCCAAGTCAATACCGTCTAGTGAAGTACCACTCATTACTCCTATTACATGATAATTAGTTGTTCTCAAAAAATAATTTTAATATGCTCTAAATATACAAGACCTTACTGGTATGTTCAAAAATAAAAGCAAGTTTTTAAACCCATTTTATGTCAAATTCTCATTTGATAATTGGCATTTAAAAAGGTATCTTTGCAATCAATTTTTTAATTTATATAACATCGCTTTCAATGGATTTTAAGCTTACCGAAGAACATATTATGATCCGCGACGCTGCTCGTGATTTTGCAAAAACTGAATTATTGCCTGGAGTTATAGAAAGGGACAATAAACAGGAGTTTCCTACACAACAAATAAAAATGATGGGAGAAATGGGATTTCTTGGAATGATGGTTGACCCCAAGTACGGTGGTGGTGGGATGGATACTTTATCCTATGCAATTGCAATGGAAGAAATATCAAAAATAGATGCTTCGGCTAGTGTTATTATGTCCGTAAATAATTCGTTGGTTTGTTATGGTATTGAAAAATATGCTAATGAAGAACAAAAGCAAAAATACCTGACCCAATTAGCAACTGGTGAAAAATTAGGAGCCTTTTGTTTAAGTGAGCCTGAAGCTGGATCAGATGCAACTTCACAAAAAACCACTGCAATAGACAAAGGAGATTATTATTTACTGAACGGTACTAAAAATTGGATTACAAACGGAAATTCAGCGGATTACTATATTGTTATAGCGCAGACAGATAAAGAAAAAAAACACAAAGGAATTAATGCTTTTATTGTCGAGAAAAATTGGGAAGGTTTTGAAGTTGGCATCAAAGAAGATAAACTTGGAATTAGAGGAAGTGATACACATTCATTAATGTTCACTGACGTAAAAATACCCAAAGAGAATAGGATTGGTGATGATGGCTTTGGATTTACATTTGCTATGAAAACGCTTTCAGGAGGTCGAATTGGCATCGCGTCTCAAGCTTTAGGAATTGCTGCAGGTGCTTACGAATTAGCAAGAGATTATTCTAAGGTTAGAAAAGCATTTGGGACAGAAATATGTAATCACCAAGCTATAGCTTTTAAATTAGCAGATATGCATACCAATATTGAAGCAGCTAGATTATTAGTTTATAAATCTGCTCTTGATAAGGATCAAGGCAACAATTATGATATGAGTAGTGCAATGGCTAAAGTTTTTGCCTCTCAAGTTGCAATGGAAGTAACGGTTGAAGCTGTCCAAGTACATGGAGGTAACGGCTATGTAAAAGAGTATCATGTAGAACGGTTAATGAGAGACGCCAAAATCACTCAGATTTATGAAGGTACCTCAGAAATTCAAAAAATAGTAATCTCCAGAGGATTATTAAAAGACTAAAATTTTATAAAATGAAAAAAAATCAATTTATATTAGTAGGAATGATCCTTCTATTGTTTGTGAGTTGCAACACTTCTGTCAAGGTTTTAAGTGCATGGAGAAGTGAAGATGGTCATAAAATGAAAGAAAGAAATATATTAGTAATTGCCAGAACTGCTGACTCAGAAGTAAGAGCAGATTTCGAAACGAGTATTGCAAATAAACTTAGATCAAAAGGATACAAAGCGACTGAAAGCTTTACTAGATTCCCAAAGATGAATCCTGATAAAGAAATGACGGAGGAAAGAGAAAAATTTATTAAAGAAATATTAGGTTATGAAGGATACGATGCGGTTTGCATCAATGTATTAAAAGATTACTCTGAAACAACAACAACAAATTATTATAATGACTTTTATATGGGGAATATGGGAATGATGGGACCTTATTCAACCTATTACCCTTCATATTACGGGGGGTTTTATAGTTATTATACGCACCCTTATTCGTATTCTACTTTTGGAAATTACTATGGTTCTGGAAGTTCTTATACGACTACTGATAGAAAGTATGTATTGGAAACTTTATTTTATAATCTAAATAATGAAGAAGGCGACCAACTTCTGGCTGCAACAACAACCGAAATTAAAAATCCAAGAGATGCTGTAAAAGCAGCAGATAAATACACTGAAAAAATTGCAACAAGCTTGCAAAAGCTCACCAACTAATTTTTTTTCTTTATTACATTAAAAAATTCCATACAATACCAAAACGTATAACGGAATCTCTGAATGGATAACCAGGAGCAGAAAAGTAATTGTTAGAATCTGTAAAGAGCGCATTTAGGTTTTCATACTTAAAAAATATTCGAACTTGTTGTACTCGAGCATTAAAGAATATGTCAAATTGTGGATAGCCTCCAAACTCCTCTTTTTCTTGCACATAAAATTCAGCTAAAACAGGGTCATAAGCATTCATCATATATTTTGAATAATATTTAAAAATAATACCTGTTTGTATAAAAAGTGCTTTTTTAAACCACTGGTCTTCAAAATACAAAGTGTTTCTAGTTATAAAACTCGGAAGCTTTAAAACTTCATCGCCGCTCAATACATTTTGATATAAAAGAGTGTTTTCTAATCCAAACTTCCTGTACTTAAATTCTTTTTTTAATTTTATTTTTAAATAATCAACCCTATCATTATACTGTTGGGGAGTTGGAGTTGAGTCATTATCTTTTATCGTGAAATAGGTGTATTTATCAATCCCTGTATAGTCTAATGAAATTGCAGCTATTTTATTTGATTCAAACCTCAGTTTTAACTGCTGTTTATTAGTATTATCAAATTCATTTTGCCAATTATAATTGATATAGTCACTTTGGTTTAATAAGAAATTAAAATTAGGCGAAACAGAATGCGAAGTTATTTCAGCAGCTATTTTATGTTTGTTATTGACCAAATAAGAAACTCCAGTTTTTAAAAAGTTAGCTTCGTAATCTCCAGAAATATTGATAGCCGCCTGACCATATATTTCGAATCCCTTGTAATTTTTTGAGTAAGTCCCTCCTGCTTGTACCAACTTAGATTTTAATCTGTTGGTAATAGATCCAATATCAAATATAACAACACTGTTGTAGCCAAAATTATAATCTGTATAAGCTATAAATGCGCTTAAATTTCCAATGTACTTATTTTTAAATTGTGTATAGCCTTTAACACTAAAATCTTCAAGTTTACTTTTTTTAAACAATCCATTTGTTTTGTAGGAATCTCCAAAACCATTAAAGGGGTTATCTTGTTTATAGACATAGGATTTATCTTCAAAACCAATTGCATTACCAATAATTAATTTATTTAAATCTGTACTGTCTTTTTTTGTTATCAGTTCATACTCCTGTTTCGCAAAGACTCTAAATCCCTTCAATTCATTTTCACCATCATCAAATTTTACATCCAGTCGACCTCGATCTCTAAATTCGTTATCATCACTTTGAAACAACAAAACTGATTCGTCTGTAAGACCACCGTTTTCTTGGTTTAATAACTCTAGCGCCATCATATGGGCTAAAATTTGATATCGTTTGTTTTTTGAGTGATAATTTGTTGTAAATCTAAAATCTCCTGTGCTGGTTAGACTGTGTTGATAGGCCCCAAGTGATCTTACACCCTTATAGGCAATTGAGAAATTAAATTGGTCTGAAGTGTTTATTGAAAAAAATGCATCTAACTGCTGTCCTTGCTTAAATGCTGTTTTAAAATATAATTCGGTTAGTGGGGTGGGTAAATTAAAGTACTGCATATCTTCAACTTCACGGTAACCAAAATGATGAGACTGCGCAACAAATGCTGGCTTTAGATTCAGCTTCTCAAAATCGTAAGCTAATTTATTATAAGGCTGGCCGACATTTGCAAACTCTTGTAACTGAAAATTATCTTTTCGTAAGTAGTTAAATTTATACTCCTTTTGTATATTTAATGTAGTGTCTAAATAAGTAGTATCTCTTTGAGCTGAAATAATTTTATATAGGGTAATGGGAGGTTTTTCTTTTTTCTTTTTAAGAAAATTTTCTCCATTATTTTGGGAAAAAACTATAGTTGGAAAATATAATAAAAGAAATAAAAAAAACGTTTTTCGCATCTATTTTTAACTTACCTAACAAAGGTATACTTTTGAATGGAATATTTTAAATTTTAAAGCTCTTTAACTTGTGCTAAAACTAAAAATTAATCAACAACTAATCGAATGTGGAACTGATGAGGCCGGAAGAGGTTGTCTTGCAGGCCCCGTAACTGCGGCTGCAGTAATTTTACCTAATAATTTCAAAAACAATATTTTAACAGATTCCAAACAATTATCAGAAAAAAAAAGAAAACTATTAAAATTGATTATTGAAGAACAATCGGTTACTTTCGGGGTTTCTCATATAATGATGAATAAAATTGATCGTATAAACATACTCAATGCCTCTATTCTTGCCATGCAAAAATCTATTAAGTCTCTAGCCACAAAACCACAACACATAGCAGTAGATGGAAATCGTTTTAAATCATTTAATAATATTCCATTTAGTTGCATTATTAAGGGAGATAGCAAGTATTTGCATATTGCTGCAGCTTCTGTTTTAGCGAAAACATATCGAGATGCTTATATGACCCAAATTCATAATGAATTTCCAATGTATAACTGGAAAAAAAATAAAGGGTATCCAACTAGAGAACACAGAGAGGCGATTAAAAAATTCGGGATCACTAAATATCACCGCAAAAGCTTTCGGCTATTACCAGAACAATACCATTTAGATTTTTAATAAAAATGATTGTTAAAAACCCATCAATAAACTTTTAAAAAATTATGCTATCCTTTTTTTTTACTTTATATTTTTGTAAGATGAAGGGTTTTATTCAAGTATTTTTTTTCATTACAATAACTTTCTTGTTTCATAGTTGCGACTCAACTTCAAGAAAAGCCAAAGAACCAAAAGACTTTATTCCTAAAAACACATCATTAGTCATAAAAATTGAGGACTTTGAAGTACTAAAAGCCGATATTAAAAATAATAGTTTTATTGAAAAATTAAAGAACACTAACTCTTATTCTTTTTTTAGTAATTCTAGATTGTTAAATTTATTGAGACCCTCAAAAAAAAGTATTCTCTGTTTCTCTGAAGATGATGACAGGTCATCTTTTACTTTCTTAACTAAATTCACAAAAAATCTCTTTATTCTGGACTCTGTAACCAATATGGTTACTAAAAATATACCTTTTAAGTCATATCAATACCAAAAATTCGTTATTGACAAACAAGAATTTTTTACAGTAGTAAAGGACAGTATTTTTATTGCTACCGATTCACAAAAAAATATTGAGCAACTTTTAAACAATCGTATACAAAACGAATCAACATTCAAAAAAATATTTTCATTAAATAATCACAATTTAACCACCATCATACCTGTAAAAAAGATATTTACTAGCGAACCTTCAATAAATAATTTTGCCTCTTGGGCTGCTTTAAATATAGAGGTGTTACCCGATGCAATTTCAGCTTCAGGTGTTCTACTGGCAAATGATACAATACCGCAACTAATTTCAATTTTTAAAGGATTAAAACCTCAACAAAATGACATTGCAACAATCACTCCTACAAATGCAATGAGTGTTATATCCTTAACTTTTGATGATTTTTCTATTTTTCAAAAAAACCTTCAGAAATACAGTGGCGCAGAAAACATAAGTACGGATAAAACTATGGTGTTTGAATCTGTTAGTGAATTTAGTAGCATAAAATTACCACAAGGGATCGCAATCGCTCTTAAAAGTATTGACTTGGAACTCACCAAAGAATCTTTAAGCAAATATTCGAGCCCACTAGAATCTTTTAAAGGAATCACGATCTACAATTTTATTGAGCGTAATCTATTTGTTGACCAATTTTCAGTTTTTGCCAATGATACTAAACCCGTTTTTAATATTATAGTGAATGATTTTATTGTTTTCGCCGAAAATAAAGAGGTATTAAAAAATATTATCAACTCTTATTTAACCAATAATTGTTTGTCGACAACAAATTATTATCAAGAAGCTCTTGATCAGATTAGTGATGAATCATCGCTCCTAATAATAAAATTAAATCAAAATTATACGCATACAATTTCTCGTTTATTAAACGATTCATTAAAAAACATTTCATTTAAAAAATATCCAATCGGTGTTTTACAGTTCAATTATGATCGTGATTTTGCGCATATAAACTTGGTATGCAAAGAATCTAATACCACAATTAATAAAAAAAATATCCCTGGTAAAGTGACCCAAGTAAAAAGTATTTTATTGGAAAGTGAATTACTAAATGATCCTATTTTTTTTAGTAATCATAGAACAGGTGGAAAAGATCTTTTAGTACAGGATGTTGACAATACCTTATATTTTATATCATCTAAAGGAAAAATCTTATGGACTAAAAAACTCAAAAATCCAATTGTTGGTTCTGTTCAAGAATTAGATTTATTGCGTAATGGAAAAAAACAGTTAGCTTTTACTACCAAAAAAAACTTCTATGTTTTAGATAGAACAGGTCGCCAAGTTGCTCCATTTCCAATAAAATTTAAAGACGACATTACGCAAGCTTTAGCAATCTTTGATTACGATAAAAATCGAAAATACCGTTTTATCATTATTCAAGGTAAAGAGGTTTTAATGTTGAATAGTGAAGGGAAAAAAGTAAAAGGATTTAAATTTAATAAATCTACCTCTGATATTATTTTTCCGCCGAAACATTATAGGATTGCTGGAAAAGACTACATTACAATTGCTGAAGAAAATGGTCAACTTAATATTTTAAATCGAGTTGGAAAACCAAGAATTTTAGCGTCTAAAACATTCGATTTCTCTAATACTCCCGTCAGTTTGGAAAACACAAAATTAGTAGTTATTGAAAAAGATAATACAAAAAATAGTATCAATATTGACGGAAAAGTTACTTCAAGGAAATTAGAAGTTACAAGTTATCAATTTGTTATTAAAGGTAAAACAAAAGTTACTTTAGACGATAATTTAATGCGTATCAATGGAATATTAGTAGAATTACCTTATGGTATTTACACAAAACCCTCTATAAGTATTGTTAACCAAAAAGAGTATATTTCAATTACAGAAACTCAAGAAAATAAGATTTATGTTTACAGTAAATCTGGAAATTTACTTCACGGATTTCCTGTTTATGGAACCTCTACGCCAGATTTTGGAGACATGACTAAAAGTGGAAAAACTAATTTTGTGACTAAAGGTGAATCAAAAGAAATTTTGATTTACGAGTTAAATTAAGGTAATTTCTTGGCTTCAAATAGATTTAAAAAATGATGTGTTAATTTTTCTTTTACTTGTTCAATCGGAATATTTTTTTTTCCTAATTCAACATTTAGCGAAGTCACAGATTTTCCCTTAATACCACAAGGGATCATATGATCAAAATAACCAAGATCTGCATTCACATTAAGTGCAAAGCCATGCATAGTTACCCAACGGCTGGCTCTTACACCAAAAGCACAAATTTTTCTCGCAAAAGGAGTTCCAACATCAAACCAAACACCGGTTTCTCCCTTGGAGCGCTGACCTTTTAATCCGTATTCTGCTAATGTTTTAATAATTGTTTCCTCGAGTAGCCTTAAATATTTATGAATATCTGTAAAATAGTTTTCCAAATCTAATATTGGGTAACCTACTATCTGACCAGGACCATGATAGGTTATATCTCCTCCTCTATTATTTTTGTAGAAGGTAGCACCAATTTCTGAAAGTTTTTGTTCCGAAATTAGTAGATTATTTATATCGCCACTCTTCCCAAGAGTGTATACATGAGGATGTTCAACAAATAAAAAATAATTGGGAGTCTCGATAGATTTATTTTCTCTTCGATTTTTTATTTTTATATCAATTATTTCTTTAAAAAGTTTTTCCTGATACTCCCAGGTATCTTTGTAATCTTTAGTCCCTATTTCCTGAATTCTAATAAATTTATTCAAAGTTTATAGTTAAATTATTTATTGATGTATTAGTTGTTATTTTGGGTTATTTAAAATGATTAAAGCAGAAATCACACCCGGTATCCAACCACACAAGGTTAGTATAAATACAATTATTATTGAGCCACAACCTTTATCCATTACGGCTAAGGGTGGGAATATGATTGATAAAATAACCCTCCAGACACTCATTCAGCAAATTTACAATTAATAATTTATTTATTAGTGCTATAATGCATAACTACCTTTTATCTTAAGTCACCTAAATAAAGGCAATTATGTGATAACTAAAAAAAAGCTTGACCAACATGTTATCAACTCATTAGACAACGGATATCTAAATTATTATTTTGTTTAACAATTTTAGTTTTTTATTAAACATTTTGTATATTTACAAAAAAAAATCATGAAACGAAATAATCTAAAATATAAAATAATTATACCAATAATATTTACATTTATTGGACTAAGTGCACAAAATAACACTGAATTATGGAAGACCTCAAAATTAGTGGAAACTGTGTCAAAAGAAAAAATATATAGAAATACAATTCCTCAAGAGTTTAAATTATTTACACTTAACTTAGAAGAACTTAATTCGCTATTAGCGGATGTTCCAGAAAGATTTACTATCGAGTCTAACACCATAATTGAATTCCCTACTAAAAACGGAGTTATTCAAAAATTTCGTGTATATGAAGCCTCTATTTTAGCTCCCTCTTTACAAGCACAGCACCCAAATATTCGCTCCTATACAGCACAAGGCATTGATGATCCCTCTGCAGTTGCAAGATTTAGTTATTCAAATGTAGGGTTAAATGTTATGATTTCGTCAGCTAATTATGGGTCAATATACATAGATGCTTACACTACAGATTTAAATCAATATATAAGTTATTCAAAACAATCATTACCGGCTGACTCTAGATCGTTTGAGTGTTTACTTCAGACTACTGTTGAAAATGAAATTGAATTAGCAACAAAAAATGCAGATGACGGACTTTTAAGAACCTACCGTTTAGCTTTAGCTTGTACTGGTGAATATGCACAATATCATCTTAATAATCAAGGCATACCATCAAATGCCTCCGATGAAGAAAAGAAAGCGGCAGTACTCTCAGCAATGAATACAGCAATGACAAGAGTAAATGGTATTTATGAAAATGAAATAGCAGTTACAATGGTTATAGTAGCCAACAACACAGATATTATATTTCTGAATGCAGCATCTGATCCCTACACAAATAATAATGGAGGTACTATGCTAGGACAAAACCAAAGTACCATTGACGCTACTATTGGATCTGCAAATTATGACATCGGCCACGTATTTAGCACCGGTGGGGGTGGAATCGCAGGATTAGGTGTTGTTTGCTCTAATAACAACAAAGCGCGAGGAGTAACTGGTCTTTCAAGTCCAATTGGGGATGGTTTTTATGTTGATTATGTAAGCCATGAAATGGGACATCAATTTAGAGCTAACCATACACAAAATAATAATTGTAATAGAAATAATTCCACTGCTATGGAGCCAGGCAGTGCTTCAACTATAATGGGATATGCCGGAATCTGCTCTCCAAATGTTCAAAACGTGAGTGATGATTATTTTCATGCTATTAGTGTACAAGAAATTTGGAACTTTATTTCAAATTTAGGAGGTGCAACATGCCCAGTTGAAATTGTAACTGGAAATTTACCTCCAACTGCAGATGCTGGTCCAGATTATACTATTCCAAAATCTACACCATTTGTTTTAATGGGAACAGCTACAGATCCTGATTCAGAAAGTGGACTTTCTCATAATTGGGAACAAATGAATCAGCAAATAGGAAGTATGCCCCCATCAAATACATCGGTTTTTGGTCCTATGTTTAGATCTGACGATGCCTTGCCATCACCAAACAGATATATGCCTAAGCTAGCCACTGTACTTTCTGGATAAACACAATCAACTTGGGAAGTAGTCCCTTCTGTTTCTAGAACTATGAAATTCAGATATTCTGTAAGAGATAATGAAGCGGGTGGAGCTTCATCAGCAAGTGACGACATGACCGTGACCGTCGATGGAGATTCTGGACCTTTTTTAGTTACTTCGCAAGATACACCGACTACTTGGACACCACAATCATCTGAGACCATAACTTGGGAGGTTGCAGGTACAGAGAGCGCTCCAGTTAATAGTCCAAATGTAGATATTTTATTTTCAACTGATGGGGGACAAAATTTTGATGTCATAATAGCAGAGGATATTCCTAACAATGGAAGCGCAGACATTTTAGCTCCAAATTTAAATACAACAACAGGTAGGTTGATGATAATTTCTTCAAACAATATCTTTTATGACATCAATGGTGGAATAATTACAGTTGAAGGAGCATTAAGCATCAACGAGTCTACTTTCGAAAATTTTGCTGTATGGCCCAATCCATCCAATGGATCTATAAATCTATCATTAAACCCTTCTTCCAATGGAAATATTCAGGTTTCCCTTTACGATATTAAAGGAAGTCGAGTATATACAGAGGAGTTTAAATCCAATGGTAATATCTTTGAACAATCTATTGATTTTAATACACTTAATGCTGGAATGTACTTTATTAAAGTAAGTAGCGATGGTATTAATAAAACTAACAAACTCATAATTAATTAATAAATATCATAAACAAAAAAAGGCGGGATTCTCGCCTTTTTTTATAGTTTTAAATATTTACTTACACGTATCAACTTAGAATAAGGCTCTTCAATACTAAAATCAATATCAAAATAAATTTCTTTATCTGATTTTACAACTTTAAATTTTCCTTTATTTACAAAATAATAGCCAGCTTCACCTCTGCAAAAACAATGCTTACCAAAAAGAAGCTTAACTCCAGTTAATTGATCATCTTTTAAGCATAATTCTTTTGTGTTTTTTGAAATCTCAAAATGTAAAGTTTCTGAATAATCACCGTCAACTGTTCCTTCTTTCCCATCCTCTTGGTATTTATATTCTACAACAATATTATTGCCTGATTCTACAATAGGATATAAATGTCCTATATTATCTTCTTTAATTATTAAAGTTGAATTATTAAAGATATTTACAGAAACTTTACTTTCTTTATTTTCGGTGCTTTTTTTTAAAATAATTACTTCTTTTTTTGATACTAAATTTAATTTATTACCACATGAAATAAATATAAAAAAAACACTCATTAAAAAGATTGATTTCATAGTTTCTATAGTATTACAAATTTTAGATTGTGAATTTATAACTCTAAATATATGTATTATATATAAAACATTCTTTTTTTATAAATTGTAATGTCCTTTACCCATAAAAAAATATACTAGAAAATCTACAAATTAATTAGTCTATAGATGCTAATAATATCTATTTTTGTACTAACTGCTAATGTTTAAATATTAAATCATGCAATTATCCGAACAGGAACAAGTCCGTAGAGAGAAACTAACACAACTAAGAAATTTAGG
>ENA-ORDA01001894-ORDA01001894.1-marine-metagenome-genome-assembly--contig:-NODE-1894-length-16705-cov-6.428434_pt1 | contig 16705 bp, 28 predicted proteins | sample MGYA00237778_ERZ508506 | MGnify/ENA primary metagenome ERZ508506 (study PRJEB26177, sample SAMN06267891) | marine metagenome | isolation source: Monterey Bay, California, USA | place: Pacific...
ATATATGAATCAATTTCCATCTTAGTTCCATTTCCATCAACCTTAAGAGCTCTAATAATAGATGGTTTTTCAGGTACGCCCATAAATTTAGGTAATGCTTCTTCAATGTCTTCTAAACCTTCATCATAATCTTTATCTACCTTCATATCAAAATTAAAGTCATCTGATTCTGCCATACCAGCTAGTCTATCACCTTGGTCCAAGAAACCATCATAATATTTTTCTAGTTCAATTGCTAAGTGTTCAATTACATCTGGGATAAAGAATTGGTCATCTTCTAATAAGTCTTGAATTAAATCCATACCCGCATCTAAGAATTTTTGTTTCATAGGTATGTTAAGCAAACCTTCAATACGAGAACCTACTCTTGAACTTACTTCGTTCATTCTTTTCTTTTGTTTAGCAGTTGGACCTGATCCTCCACCTTTTCTTTTAATATTAGCTATTTTACCAGCAATTTTACCAGCATATTCTTTATCTACACCTTTTTGTTTATCTACTTTTTTAGCTAATGACTTAAATGATTCATCTACTTCAATACCTGCTTTTTCTTGAGATGCTTCAATAGCTAAATCAACAGCATCACCTTCTTCTAAATCCATTTTAGAAGCCATATAAGCACCTAAATCATCGGATATATCCATACCAAATTCTTCCATTGTTTTTCTAATTTCAGCATGGAAATCACTTAGTCTACCTTCAGCTTCCATCATATCCCCAATTTCTATTGCATCAATAGCATCTTGTAAGTGGCTATTTTCTCTATGATAATTAACATCCTCAAAGTCATCAGACATTTTCTTTAATACTTCAATAGGAGTATCAATACTAGTTCCTAAACCGGTATTTAACATTCCATCATAATCAAAATCATTAGTCCATCCTGAACCAATTTGGTATTGCTCGTAAATATCTATTAAGTTATATTTGCTCATATTTTATTTTTTTGCTTTTGGTTTTCTACCTTTACGTTTTTTGCCTTTTGCAGCGTCAACTACATCTTTAGATTGTTTAGCTACTTCTTTAATAGCAACTCCTACATCTTTAAGTTCTTTTTTTACTGCTTTAGCTCTAAGCTTTGCTAAAATGGCTTTTTCTTTTACATCTTCAATAGTGTCTTCTACTACATCCGGAATTAAATCATTATCACGATCAGCAATTTTACCTTTCTTAATGTAATAAACTACAGCACCTGCTCCTAATAATATTACAACCAGAATAAATAAGAATAATTTCATAATTATATTTTTTAAATGTTTATTATAAATATATAAAGACTAAGCTAAATTATATTTTTGCTTATACTTATTAATAAATGAATTACCAACTCCTACCTCTAACCATTCGGCTATATCAGGTATACCTGGTATTTTTTTAGCTGATAAAACATAATCAATATTTTTATTAATTACTTTCATTTTAGTTTTAGCATTTGAACGATTTGATGTTTTAAATACTACTACTGTACACATACCTTTAGAATATAAACGTTGGTCAATTTGTGGTTTTGATTGTTTGAAACCTTTAGCTTCCCAATTTTCTACTTTCCAAGGCCCATTTGCGAACTTGCTTCTATCATAATGCCAAACCGATCTACTACCTAGTTCAGGTTTTGATGGTACTTCGTTAAATTCTTGAGTGTATTTTTGCCACACTATTGCTTCCTGTTCTTTTGGTCTACCTCTGCTCATATTATTTTCTATATTTTTTAGCCACATAATCACCTTCTTCATGAGATTTAACTATATGACAATGTTTACAATTTAATTGATAATTATTAGGATGTTCACCTTCAATTGAATGTTTTATATCTGAGTTGATATGATCAACATCCATCATTGATGATTGTCCTTTAGTATGTAAATCAGGATAAGAAACTACAGGATCAAAACCACAACTTTCACATTGATGTTCACCCCTAGTCCATTTTTCTACTTTATACATTAAATGGGGGCGATCTAATCTAGATGCAGCTCCACAAATTTGTTTATATTGGGTATGGGTTGGACAATAGACATATTTTTGGGATTTATTGTAATATTCTGTCTCATTATTACACCAAGTAACCTTACACATTATAATCCAGCTCTTTGTGCGAATTGTTTACCTCTGGTATTCATTCTACCATCTAATTCTTTATACTTATTAGTAACTAATTCATCTCTTAATTGCTCAAATTTACAGTCATTAACAATCCATCCTCTAGATTTAATTTCTTTTAATCCAGCAGACATTGTTTGAACTCTAAATTGGTTGTTTCTTTTCTTTGTTGTGTTTTTGACTTGAATATACATAACTCTTATTGGTTTTAACGTGATGCTTAACTGCATCAACGTGGTAAATATACGAACCCTAGCCCGGGTATCAAAATTTCCCGCGCATTACTTTACTTTTTTTTCTAATGCTTTTATGTGTTTACAACGGTTATCAAACGCTCTCCATCTACCCGGACAATCGCAATGGAATTTACCTGATTCTGGGTAATACATTGTTTTATACGTTTTATTTGTGTTGCTACTGCTAGTATGAGTCTCAATAATTGGTTCTTGTTTAACCTTTGGTTTTGGTTTGATCCATTTTATATCACTTAATTCAGTTTCAGATAATACCTCCTGCCAAGTAGGAAGAATATATTTTTTACCCCCTATATTAGCTAAACTAGGTGGATTAATTTCATGATGGTATTCATATTTAAATATTTTAACACCAATATAGCCTCCTAAACCACTTGGATTAATTCCAAATGCTTTACCATTAGGCCAAGGTATTATCCTTGTTCTAATATTACCATGTTTGTTGTAGTTTTTAAATTCGTATAGCATAACCTTTATTTTATACGTGAATATACATAAAATTGTTGTGGTATCCTAATTTAGTTTAATAAGTCTTTTGAAGAGGTGGTGTATTGTAAATCTAAGGCTAAGGCAAGACATAAACTTTTTAATTGACCCGCTTCATGGATTGCTATAAAGTCTTCATCAGTTAAATTATTAAACAAAGTTAAAGTAGGTGACGTCATTTTATTATTTATTTTACTTTCTTTCGGAGTTAAGGGATATAATTACTCCTTCCCATTTACCTAACACAATTTCATTATCTACTAAAAAATCTATTTTATTAGTAAATCTTTTATTCATCCTATCTTCAACAATCCATATACCATTCATAGCACCGGCGTTTTCAACACATACCTCTACTCCAAAAGTAAATCCTAGTTTTTCTAAATCTCTGGATACTGCAATCCATCTATGTTTACCAGGGTTATTAGCATCTATATGTTTATTAGAGGCTGTAATTAAAGGGGTTGAATCTGTTTGAGATGGTACTGCATTATAAACAGTAGCTACTACAATGTGTAAAGCAATTAATAATTTCATAATTAAAAGTTTTTGAGAAAGTTACCTTTCATTTTCTTATCCTTTAATTTACGAAATTTTTCGTCATTAGCCAAGCTTTTTGTAGCTAACTTTTCAAGATGGCGTTCCTTCTGTTTATCATAATCCTTAGTAATTTTATGATATTTTTTATCTAATGACTTTATTTTTTTCATTTATACCCTACTTATGTATTGATCCACATCATCATCATCCCCATCTAAACCCAATTCTTTTAAACGTTGTAAATGATAATCATCTACTTCCCAATTAACCTGTTCAGTTGTACCATTATATTCCTGTTGAGTTTCAATTTGTTTTTCCTCTTTAGTATTAAATACATCCCCCACAGTAAGGAAATAATGATTGTAACAAAGTAGTTGGACATTATCTAAACTATAGTTATTACTATTTTTATCTTTAAAATGTAATAGTAATGGAATCCTATAATCTAATACTCTACGCTCATTAAATTTACATACGGTACATTCCTCAACCATATGTCCTTGTTCTATTAAAGCATATTTTAATTTGTTAGGATCAAATGAGGTAGCAGCTATTCTACCTTCAATAATTTCAATCATAGCAGGAAATTTCTTACCATTGTTTAAAAATTTAGGTATACCCTTACCACTTTGGTTTTTATGCCCCGCAAATAGTTTATACAATTTAGCATATCTTTTATAATGTTGATATGAAACGTGTAAATACCTAGCAGCAGCCATATTAGACTGAGTCTTAGCTTGAGCTGCTACTATTTGTGCTTTAGAAAGTGGTTTAGCTGCAGGCATTAATTTAATTTAAAAGTTACAACAGTATCACTACTACCTCTCTCTTTATTAGTAACATTTACAAAGGATTCATATTGATCTTCTTCTACTACTATAGTTTCTGTCCAAGTGTGATCACCTGAACCTTTAGTTATAGGGATACCTCGTTTAGTACTTACTGTTGAACATTCTACACAAAAGTCATACCCATATTTAGTTAATCTTAACTTAGGCATAGGATGACCACATTTATTACATGATATTTGTACTATTTCCATATTTTGTTTTTAATATTTTTAAATAGTACGATGTCTTCTCATTCCATCCCATTGTACTTTTTTAGATTTACTTAGCATACTAAATTTACTAACTCTTTTATTGAGTTGAATTCTTTCGGTATTCAATTGTGTGTTACCATTTGTTTGATCTGAGGTATTCATTACTATTTTATTAATTTATTAATTTATTATTACTAACATATAAATATATAAAAACTATTCAAATAAACCTAATAGGTTAAAATATTTTTTAAATATTCTTTTAAATTATGTTTTGGTTTTAAAGTTGTGCGCAACCCATAAGCTCGATCATGTCCTTTTCTATCTTGAACAAACTTTAAATCCAATTGATAACCAAGTATTTTTTCTATGATTTCAATTATTTGTAAATTGGTATATCTTTCACCTGATCCTATATTATATACACCTGTTTTATCTGACTGAATTAGATCCCATATAAATTGTGAGTTGTCATCAGCATGTATCCATTCTCTAATATTTTTACCATCACCATAAATTGGAATTTTAAGATTATTTTTAATACAATTTAGTATTGTGGGTAATAATTTTTCTTGATGTTGGTTTTCCCCATAATTATTACAAGTGCGAGTAATTAAATAAGGCAAACCATATGTCCTGCCTGCGGATTGTACTAATAAATCAGATGATGCCTTTGTTGCTGAATAGTAAGAGGATCCAATTAAATTGAAGGATTCATCAGCCAATGTTCCTTCCCCATATTCATCCATATCACCATAAACTTCATCAGTTGAAATTTGAATAAATTTCTTCAAGTTAGGGTTTTTTCTTGCTACTTCTAATAAATTAAAAGTACCCTCTACATTTGTTCTTACAAAGGGTTTACCATCCTTAATCGAATTATCTACATGACTTTCAGCGGCAAAATTAACTATATAATCGTATAAACCCAAATCTTCATGAGTTATGTCGCAAATATCCTTTTTAATGAATTTAACTGGGACTTTTAAGTTATTAACATTTGAAGCGTAGGTTAATTTATCTACTACTAAAATTTCTATTGTTGGGTATTGATTACCAATTAAGTTTACAAAATGTGAACCAATAAAACCACATGCACCTGTTACAATTATTCTCATTTTCCTATTTTATCTTTATCTGATATTATTAATTCATTATATTGTGTAATATATTCTATAATAGATTTTATTGGTGGAATTGTATTCCATACTATACTATGTTCACTTTTTGGATTATAATCACCGGATACTAGATAAGTAAATATTGTATTAGGTTCTAATGTTAAAAACCCATGGGCATAGTTTGATTGTATCAATAGTTGGTCATCTAAACCCAACTCATAGGTTTCAACTTCTTTTGTATCTAAATTATATAATATATCTAAAACTTTACCTTGGATTACCTTTACTAACTTTGTTTGTGGGGGGTTGGTTTGATAATGCATTCCCCTAAATGTATAACAAGAAATATTAGTGCTAATATTCATTTGGTTCCATTCTGTCCCTTTTAAATTATAAGGTATAAATGAACCTCTTTTATCTTTAAAAACAGGTATGTTATTCTCCATTAACTATATTTGGGTTTTGTTTTATTGTTTGTTTTGTAATTAAGTCCTTTAACTTAGTTGTAGACCAATTATGAGATCTAGAGGTATATAATACTTCAATTGGTAAACTATCCCCCGTAAAAGATTTACCTAAATAATCTTCACCTAATATTCTTAAATCGGGTTTAAATACAGATATTAAATTAAGGAGTTCTTCTTCAGTTTGATACATATAAACACCATCAATGTGTCTAATTGACATTAAGGCTTTATATCTATCCCAAGAGGGAATTACTGGTTTATATTTGGATTTCCTATGTAATGAAGGATCATTTTGTAGAAAAATAATAAACTTTTCACAGTGTTTTTTTGCTTCTTCAAATGTAACTATATAACCCGGATGTAATAAATCAAAGTTACCAGCTGTAAATCCTAATTTATGTTTTTTCATTAAATATATTTTAGATTATTTTGTGGGTTATGTTTAATATACGAACCCCATTTTAATTTAGCAAACTCATGTGCTGATCTCTCTTTTATTGAGGATTCCGCATCTTGTTCTGGGTTTTTTCTAGTAGATGCCCCAGCAAAGTGATAAAAATGTGTGTTATAAGTTCTCCACATTTGAAAGTGTTTGCTACATTTTAAGAAAAAATCCCAATCTACAACATGGGGTGATGGATACATTATATCCCAACCACCGGTGGTTAAATAGTCATTACGTTTCATAAAAATAGGTAATGTACTACCATTCATCTCTACTTTATCTTCATTTTGAACATCAGCATATTCTAAAAATTTATCTAAATCGAATTCACTTGGGGTTTTACCCAAATTATTTATATTAAATTGAGGAAACATTGATGGGTTAGGTTCAATTTGATTTAAAGCCCATACAAAACCATCTTGTGCCTTTTTTAATAAATTAACATCCCAATTATTACAAAACACATTATCATCGTTTACGATTAATATGTCATCGAATTTTGAATTATAAACACCCCAATTTGTACCTACTGATAGTCCTTGGTTAGTACCTAAATCTAGAATGTCAATCTTACCATATTTTTCTAAAATAGGAGCATTTAATTCTAAAAAACCATCTACTACAACAATAATTTGGTTATTATGTTTTTGGGTTTTGAATATTGATTTTAAACATAAATCTAAATATTCAGGACTTTGGTAAGTTGGGATTATTACTGATATCATATTTTTGTTTTATTATTAATTGTTTCCCAATCTATAATAGGGGCTTCTAAACCTGACATACAATGAGAAGATAGTGAGGGGATAGGTGATAACACACATCTCCCCCGTACTTTGTTTAAGTGGAGGAATTTTTCATGATCACCATTAAATGAAGTTTGAATATCATAATCTTCTTTAAGTAATGACTTCCCTATAATAAAGCTCCCACAAGTACTTGGAGTACTTCTCCAATGTTGATTATTAAAAATTACAACTCGAGATACTAAATCTTGATAGCTTACAAGCATATATTTATCCTTATGGTCATAAAGTGATATATAATGCATTATATCCGGGTTTGTTTCAAATACATCTATTATATTATCTACCCAATGAGAAACATGAAGGTAATCATTTTCTAAAAAATAAAATAATTCATCATCTTTAGTTTTTAATGATTTTGCTACCTCCCATGTTTTATTAAATGACTTTTGATCTGAGCCTGCTTTTATAGTATGTAATGTAAAATGGTCTTTATAGTTTTTCATAAAACCCTTCTCTACATCACCATCCATAATTAAATGAAGTTCTACATCTTTACCTTTAATGGTATCTAATAAATTTCTAAAACAGTCCTCATAATTAAACCATTTTGGTCTAATTGGGACTTTAGTGGATTCACCGGTAGATTCATTACTAAATATAGTAGAATGTTTCCCTTGACCATTAAACCTATCATCTACACTATTATAATGTCTGTAAAATATATTTATTTTCATTTAGTTTATTAATTTTGCAGGGGTACCTACATAAGTCCCTTGTCTTGTTATATTTTTAATTACCCCACTATTTAATCCTATAACTACATCATCATTAATAAATAATTTTTCCTTTACTGATGAATTTGTTCCTAGATATACGTTATTACCCACAATAACATTACCTGATATTATTGACCCAGGCATCATACTTAAATATTTTCCTATTGTACAATCATGTCCTATATGGTTGCCTCTATTTAAAATGGAATGATCTCCTAATGTTACATTAGTTGTAATAATAGAATTAGCTCCTATAAATGATCCTTCACCTATTATAACATCAAAATTTTGACTTATAATAGCTGTTGGGTGTATAAAGGTAGTGAATTGGGTTTTAGGGGGTAATCTGTTTACTATTTCTTCTCGTTCCCATGGATTTGCTATGGCAACTAAAATTTCATATTCAAGAGGATCAAATTCAGATAAGGGTTTTGCTAAGTCATTAGAATATTGATCATCAACAAAGAAAGTTAATTCACCCCCTATTTGCATTGCTACTTCTCGGGCATGTCCTCCAAAACCAAATATTGCTTTTTTCATTGTTTGTAAATATCAAATTTAGATAAATCAGGATAAGGAAGTGTTAAATCTTCATTATGTTTTTTAGTTCCATCTGTATTATAAAACTGGTTCATTAATAATAAACCACGAGCTGCTAATTCAGGCATCATATAAAAATTCCAACCTATCATATCTAAATTATCATCATGGTATGAACATTCTCTTCTACCACTATATCTAGCTCTTTTAAACCAATGATAAGCATCTAAATCATCAGTTAATATTGCACCTCCTTTAGATAATTTAAAATGTTTATAGGGACCAGTAAATGAAATACACATATGTGTACCTGGTTTGTACATATCAGCTGTGAATGTTAAAGCTGAATCCCAAACATTTGTAGGTTCTAACTGGTATGCTCCTGTTATTGTTTTACCTTTTATAGTTTTGAATTTAACCTTGGCTCCAGCATGAATAATTTCACAAGGTACTGATGGGTATGTTCTTGAGGGGATGGTTATTTCTTTCCCTTTTACTTTTTCGTACATTAAGGCTAAAAATAAACCATTAGACATATTATCCACAGTAACTGCAAATTTAGACCCTGTATATTTTGCTAATTCTTCTTCAAATTCTTCTGTTACCCTATATATACCGTTTGCCATATTTATTTTATTCTTTTAATAATAGTAAACCCATTATTATTCGTAAATCTTTTTTCTAACACCCATTCTGGATTTGATTCCAAGAATTCTTCTATAGCTTTCCAAATACCAATACCTTCTGCTTTCCACTCATCACCCCATTCTTCATAATTGGTTTCATCTTTAGTGGCATAAGAAGTAGTATCATGGAAACAAATATATTTTTTAACTTTACTAGCATGGAGCTTTAATTCTGATGTAAGTTGTTTATAAGAATGCCATGTATCTAAAAATAATAGATCAGTTTCTTCAATTTCAATTTCTAACACATTAGCTAAGTTAAATTTAAAATCAACACCATATGCTTCAGCAGTGTCATATACATTTTGGATGTCCCCTTCCCAGGTTTTTGGGTCTTGAATGTCATAGGATATCAAATTCTGTGGGTTTGAAGCTAACCAACCCCATGTTGATATAATACCTCTAACACCCATTTCCGTAATATGATTACATTTTCGTCCATATTTAATAATGGTTGGGATGTGTTCATTTATGTCTGAAGGGTTATTTGCAATAGCGGGGATGTAATTGTCTAGGTTGATTATCATATTTTTAAAATTTTTTCGTCCATATTATGGAAATGACATATTCCCTTTAATTTAATGTTTTTATGACTGCAGTCGTGTATATTATTTAATCTAACTGTATCCAGTAATATAATAAATTCTTTTTTGGATAACAAATGATATTTAGAAAGGTTATTACGTTTTACGCATTTAGATAGAAAAGTTTCACACTGCCAATCCTGTATATATTCCCAAATTTTGCCATTATAATTTGATATAGATTGGATTTTATTATAAGTAAGATCTATATACTTTTCATCATTTAAATAGTCAGTTTTTGATACATTTATAAAATAAAAATTGGTCTGTGGGAAGAAATAACTATTTAAAATTTTCTCTATATTAAATTCGTATGTAACTAGACCACCATACCCTATTCCTTCTAGATAATAGAAATCACTTTCTTCAATTTTGTTATCTAACACCTCAGGGAATAAAATTATATCATTAGAGGACTTACACAACCATTCAATGTCATTTTTTTTACAATAATCAAATAGAGCATTGTCTAAATCAGCTGTTCCAAAATTATGCCCCCGGTTTTTGGGTAAATTAATAATAATACAATTGGGGAAATATTTTTGCCATAACTCAGCATTCTTAACTGCTAACCCCATATCACTGTAATTAGTAGCAGTGATTATATTTTTATATTCTTTTAATACATCAATATTATGGAGAAGGTATCTTTCTAGTTTAATAAGATCTTCTGGGGAAGAGATATATCCTATAGTACCATAATACGATTTATTAATAATTTCTTTTAAAATCATAAAGTGGAATAATATAAATTTTGTTTTTCTTGTCTTATAATATCTTTTGGGTGGTACAGTGCTAACTGTTCATCTGCTGGTAGGGTTGAGTATGTTTTAAAACCCTCTAATGTTTCATGTACTTTATTTTTCCATTTAATCTCAGGTTTATTTTTCCAAATACGCCATTGGTAATCTGGCCAATTTACCCACATTTTATCATTAACATTCCACCCCCACTTACTAATATGTTCATCTGTTAATCCCTCTACGGTATTAACTCTGGGTACTAAGTAAACCTCATTATCGGGGTTAGATTCAATTATATTTGGTAAGTTATTAATTAAGGATTCATTTGGTATTTCATCTGCATCTATTTGGAAAATATAATCTCCGTCACAATATTCAGTTAATATATTTTTCCAATTAGCAAAATGACCATCAAAATCAAATCCCCTCCATGTTTGTACGTTAGGTAGTTTATTAAACTTTAAAAGATAACTTAATACTTCTGAGTTACCATTTTTATTATCATATAAAATAACTATTTCATCTTTTATTCTTTTATTTTTTAACAGGAATGGAACAAGTTTCTGTATTTCAAGAAACTCATTACATACTGTTATTGCATAACTTATTTTCATATTTTATTATTCTGGTAATACTCCAATATATGAAAGTGCTTCTATAAATCCACGTTCTTCAAAATGTTTTATAGTAGACATATCGGCTCTATGTTTTTCTCCTTTATACTTTTCTAATTCTTCCTCAATTACAGGTATTGCTTTAACTGCGGCCCATCTCCAATTATTTCTATTAGTTCCATCGGCAAAAACCATACCCTTATCTTTTAAATTAATAATAGTAGGCATCCATATTTTACCAGTATCTTCTTCCTCATCCATTAATTCTTTATATAATTCTGGGAGGTTTTCGAATTGTTGGTTAAAAAAATCATTTCCTTTTTTAATTATACTATTACTTTGAAAACCACAACCATAACACATTTCAATATTAATATCTTTTGTTACTTCTTGGGTATAACATGCATCTGAGCTACATCTGGTGCATTCTTTTAATGAGTCGTGTTTCATAACTTAGGTAAATTTAATTTTGGTAAGTTTAATTCTATCTTTTGGGCAAATTCAGGTATATTATCAGTAAAAATAATATCAATTAAATCTTTCATTTTTTCCCAACTAAAGTTTTGTTGTGTGTAATACTTTTGTCTCTTAGAGTTGTTTTGGGATTCCTTTGGTTTTTCAAACGTATCTCTAAGGATTTGTCCTACAAAACGAGTATCAGGTTTAAACCAATTAGATTCTTTAATTAACCAATTATTGGCTGCAGATTGGTGGACGGGTTCAAGATCTCCAGGTACTAAAATTGAATAGTTTTTATGTAGAAAATCTGTATGACCAGACCACCCTGAAGCAATAACAGGTTTACCTGTTGTAGTAAATTCTAGTAAGGGTCTACCGAATCCTTCTCCTTTGGTAAGGCTTATCATAGCCTTAACCTTAGAATCATTATATAATTCATTCATTTCTGAATCTGTAAATTCACCGTTTAACACATAAATGTTAGGTAAATTTTTAGAATCAACAGATTTTCTAATTTTAAGTATTCTTGATAAAATCTCATCTCTACTCATATACCCAGCTACTCCAGTTGAAGCCTTTAAGATCAATGCCGGTTTTTTCTTTTTATTTTTAAACGTTTCATAGAAGGCTTTTACTAAAAGGCTAACATTTTTTCTATCATGACCAAATTCTCCCTGCATCCAATGTCCTACAAATAAATAACAGAATGATTCTTTAATTTCACTAAAGTCAAAGGTGGATAGTTCTGATTTTTTTAGTGGTTTGTAAATATCTAGATTTACTCCTTCAAAGATTACGTGAATTGGTTTTTCTAATTTAACCGTACCTATAACTTGATTTGGGTTTTGTTTTGATTTCTTTTCAAATACCATTTTTTCAAAGGTTTTCTTAGCAAAGGCAGAAGAAACAAGATTTATATCCATTCTATTTAACCCTTCAACCCATTCGGGCTTACAAGAATCTGATTCAATTCCTGCTGTACACCCTATGTTATAGTTTCCTACAGGTTGAAACTCGTTAGGGATTGTAATCTGCATCCAAATATCAGGTTTTGATTCTAATTTAGACAGAGAATATTCTAATAAATACTCCCATTCAGGGTGGTCTTTACAAAAACCCCATGAAGTAGACCCCCACCTTTGTGGTAGTAATTTTACGTCATATTTATTTAATTCTATTAGGGCTTTAACTATATCTCTTGATCTAGCTCCATAACCACTATAAGTGTCAAATGGACAGCTTATTACAAAAACTGGTTTATTCATTTAATATATTGTTTTATGATTTAAAAATTTTCCTCTATACTCATTAGCATTTACTAATTCATATTTTTCTCTTGGTTTCCATGTTTTAAAAAGTTCATCAAAAGCTTCTACAAACCTATTGGCTTGATGTTCAGAAGTAAAACCAGCTTCATCACTAATAGCCCATTCTCTACCTTTTAAACCTCTTGCTACTCTCTCTTCAGAAGGTAAATTATAAACTTCTTGTAGTCTTTTAAATGCATCTTCCCAAGAACATCTATCATCATATATATAAGGTGTTGGAGGAGAACCTTGAATTGAGTTAGATGTTGGGTAAACTGGAAAGGCCCATTCACCATGCTCTTTATATGTACCTCTATGGTTAGAGGGTATATCAGCACTTGGTGTAAACCATTCTCCATTTTCATCTACAAACCTTAATTGGTCTTGCATACCACCTGTAGAATTAGCTATAACGGGTGTACCTGATAAAATAGCTTCTGTAAGTGTTAATCCCCACCCTTCATTAGAAGTTAGTAACATCTGAACATCAGCTATGTTATATAAATAATTTAGACTATCCTCTGGTAATTTTGAATGGCTAAAAATTATTTGGTCAGGGAAATGTTCATCAAATAAATATTCTTTTACTTTATACAAATCAGTACCATGATCTGTTACAGCCTCAGTATGTAAAATTAAATAACAATCTTTTGCTTCTTCTTTAGGTAAAGAATATAAAAATTCTCTAAAAGCCAACATAGTATCAGGGATTTGTTTTCTTCTAATGTTTCGGGAATTAAAGAATGCAACAAATTTGGGGTTCTTATTACTAAATATTTGCTTTTTAAAGTCTTTGAATTTTTTAGTAGATTTTTCTTTATCACTTAAGGGATAAAACAAACTAGAATCTTTACCATGAGGTAAGTATCTAAATATCTTATTCTTTTCTTTACCTTTTAATACTAACTTGTTAATATTAACAGTTTGTTTAGAAATACCCATTAACAAGTCACAAGCCTCATAAAAAGCACTGTTATACATAGGTGCTGGGTAATCATCCCATATATTAAGATAAGTAATAGGACATTGCTTTCTAATTTCAGCTTCCATTCTAAAAATAAATGAGAAATATCTTGGGTCTGTAAATAACATTACAGCATCTGGTTTCTCAATTTTTAGAATTTCTCTTAAAATTTGTTCATTACCATAACCATCAACCGGGTATAATTTTACACTAGCGTCATCTATTTCAAGTAAAACACTTGTATCTTTGGATAAATCTAAAACCTTTCCACTTTCAGGGTGTTTTATAGCTCCTGCTATTTGTACCCAATTAAAATGGTTTGCTGTGTGTACTACAATTTCTTTAGCTACGGTAGCAACTCCAGAATGTACCCTAATATCATCACATATTAAGAGTATTTTTTTTCTTTTATCCTGAGGTATATGTTTAAAATTTTTAGTTATTGCCATCTAAATTAAGGTTGATTTGGTTAGTAATTTGTTTACGGAAATCTTCATCTGTAAGATATAAAAATAAAGCACGATCGGCCAGTTTTTGAAATGAAAATTTACGTTTTACACATTCAATCTTAAATTCCTCAAATAAGGGGGTTTGAACCTTAACACTAGTTAAAGTTTGGGTTTTTGTATTACTCATAGTCTTTATTTATTAAAACATTATTTTATTATATATACATATATGGGAACCTACGAAAAATGTTCGCCGGCTCCACATAATTCTTTATCTTTACTATAAGGACAGAAATTACAATTCCATTTAGATGGAGATTTGTGATAATCTGCTTCTTTTATCTTTCCACTTGAACTGAAACATTCATTAATAAAATCATTAATAGCATTCTTTGCTCTTGATAATTTAATTTTACCACTTGGTGGAGTAAATTGTTGTACTCTATATGCTTGATATGGTGACATTAATTTTTCATCATCAGGATCTAATACTTTCCTTTTAAGGATAAAAAATTCAATTTCAATCTTATCTAAAGGTATTCCATATTGTTCTGAGAAGTATTGTTTGTAGAGTAATAGTTGGAACTGTTTATTTTCATCTTTTTTAGCATAATCGTTCCACCCATTAGTACTGGTTTTTATATCGATTATCTTGAATGTTTCTGTTTCCTCATGGTAGGTAACAACATCAAGATACCCCATATATAGTACGTTATTTAACATTTTATTTGGTGCTACTACGATAGGTATTTCACAACCAACCAAATATGTACCCTTTTTACTAAAATATCTACTGCGTCTTTTCTTAAACCAATCTAATATAGCAACACCATCTTCAAAGAATTCTCTCATTTCTGCTGCATCTGAGAAATGTTCTGAGTTGTTTGACTTATATTGTTTTTGGTATTCACCTATATATGCTTCTTGGAAGTATTCTTCTATGTTGATATCTCTATCGGCAGCTGCAAAAGATTTTTCATATGCTACATCTAAATAATGTTGCATTGCTTCATGGACGGCGGTTCCAAAAACAGTATGTATAGAAGATGTAAACCGTTTAATTTTATCTTTATACTGAAGTTTCCACCTATGGGGGCATCCTCTAAATATAGACATCTGAGAATATGATATATTCTTTTGATATGCATAATTTACTGGAGAGGGAGGATTATTTCTAATCTCCTGGACGATGCTAGGTATTTTTTTTGCCAAAATTATCTGTTATCTATATAAATTATTACTTCATTATAATATTTAATAAAATGTTCATTCCAAAGATCCCACTTAATGTCTAAACCATCTACTGATTCTATTTGATGATTAGGAAATAATCTAAGAAAAACATCTCTAAATACTCTAAACTTTTGCTTTAATTCTGGAGTTGATAGATGCCATTCTCCTACTACTACTCCCACATTTTCTTTTAGCCAACAAAAATTATCTATTGAAAAAATATCATATTCTCCTCCTTCACAATCTGTTTTAAGGAAATTTATTTTTTCAATATTATTTTCATTTATAATTTCCATAAAGGGTTTTGCATATATAGAAATTTTATTTTTATCTTCATCAAACCCATAATTATCAATTAAAATATCTTCCTTACCTATAGCATGAGGTATAGTTGTATGAGGTATTGCCTGTAAATAAAAGGATTGTTAGCATTATCAGATTGTATTTAAGTGAGAAACTTAAATATAATTTTATATTAGAGTGTAAATATATACTGAAATTATGAATATTTTATATACTGAATATCATTACTCACTTTATTTTGTTGGATCTACGCTATTTTATTATGCATATTTTGTTGCAAATTCGTTATTGACGGCATTTAATCGAAAATATAGACATTTATCAAATGAAAAACAAATGTATGTAGTCAGTAATTTATTGAAATCCATATTTTTATGCTTTTCAACTCCGTTGGCAGGATATGTTTTATATGATACAATGTATCTTAGAAATTGGAACAACCCCTTAATTAAAAATTTGGGAGTCCTTTATGCTATACCGGATACAGTATCTTTATTATTGGTGAAAAAAATGGATATGACAACAAAAATTCATCATATTATTGTGATTTTATTCAATATTGCTTCGATCTCAAATAATTATAGTACTAATAATATTTTAAGATTTTTGATAATATTATTGATTATTCATTTGATGATGAGCCAGATAATTTAAAACGATTTGAACTATTAGTAAATGAATTAAAAAAATTTAAAAATAATGGCGAATATTTTAGTTCAATTAAAGGCAACATCTATATCGAATCTAAAAGTAAATTATTATTAGAAGATGCTTTAAGAAATTCTAATCATCTAACAACAGATAAAACTGGGCATCTAGAAAAATTATACAATATATCAAACT
>ENA-ORDA01001895-ORDA01001895.1-marine-metagenome-genome-assembly--contig:-NODE-1895-length-16686-cov-5.381841_pt1 | contig 16686 bp, 16 predicted proteins | sample MGYA00237778_ERZ508506 | MGnify/ENA primary metagenome ERZ508506 (study PRJEB26177, sample SAMN06267891) | marine metagenome | isolation source: Monterey Bay, California, USA | place: Pacific...
TATTGTTCACCCGCAATCTATTATTCACTCAATTGTACAATTTGAAGATGGCTCTATGAAGGCACAAATGGGCTTGCCAGACATGAAGCTGCCTATTCAATATGCACTTGGCTACCCACAAAGAATAAAATCAAACTTCCCCCGTTTCGATTTCATGGAATACCCCAGTTTAACTTTTGAAAAACCAGATGTTGAAACCTTTAGAAACCTATCTTTAGCCTATAAAGCCATGTCAAAAGGCGGAAATATGGCTTGTGTTCTGAACGCTGCTAACGAAGTTGTTGTTGAGGCTTTCTTAAAAGATAAAATTGGATTTTTAGAAATGTCGGATGTCATTGAAAATTGTATGGAAAAGAGTACTTTTGTCGCCGTTCCTACGTACGATGATTTTGTATCGACAAATGAGCAAGGTCGAATGTTAGCTAATGAATTAATCAAATAAATGGAAATACTAGTAAAAGCAGGTCAACTTCTTTTGAGTTTATCAATCCTTGTAATTTTACATGAGCTGGGTCACTTTATCCCCGCAAAACTATTCAAAACACGAGTAGAAAAATTTTACCTTTTCTTTGACCCTTGGTTTTCTTTGTTTAAAAAGAAAGTTGGCGATACTGAATATGGTGTAGGTTGGCTTCCTCTTGGGGGCTATGTTAAAATATCTGGAATGATTGATGAGTCTATGGATACTGATCAAATGAAGAAAGAGCCTCAGCCTTGGGAGTTTCGTTCAAAACCAGCTTGGCAACGACTTATTATTATGCTTGGTGGCGTTACTGTAAATGTCATTTTGGCTTTCGTTATATACTCATTCAGTTTAGTTATTTGGGGAGAGAAGTATCTGCCAAGTGAAAAAGCAACCTATGGTATTCATTGCGACTCCTTAGCCTTAGCGGCAGGTTTTCAAGAGGGAGATATGATTTACTCCATTGACAATAAGGTGGTAGAGCGGTTTGCAAGTGAAAGCGGGGCCCTTCACCCTGAGGTTATTGAGCGACTAATATTAGATGATGCTAAACTAGTAACCGTTACTAGGGGTGGTGTTATGGTAGATGTTCCGTTTACGGAAGAGGTAAAAAGTCAAGTGTTGGCAAAAACAAAACTATTTACACCAAATATTCCTTTTATCATTGATGGTTTTTCAGAAACATCAGTAATGCAATCAGCTGGCGCTGAGGTTGGTGACAAAATCCTCAAAATTAACAATGAAGATATGAGTTATGCGGGAGATGTTATGCAATACACACCAACATTAAAGGGCGATACAGCCTCTGTATTAGTTGATAGAGGTGGTGAAGAAATTTCGTTTGATGTCTTTCTTGCAGAAGGTGTAATGGGGGTTCAGCTAAGGCCTTTTTCTACTCTTTATGAATTTGAAAAAGAACAATATAACGCCATTAGTGTAATCCCCGCAGCTCTAACAAAAACTGGTGTTGAGATTGCTAATTATCTAAAGCAGTTTAAATTAATAAAACAATCTCCAGAATCTGTTGGCGGCTTTATTTCAATAGGGAACATTTTCCCTTCTGTTTGGGATTGGCAACGTTTTTGGAGCCTAACAGCCTTCTTATCTATTATGTTGGCTGTGCTTAACTTACTTCCAATACCAGCATTAGACGGTGGCCATGTGGTTTTCCTTCTATATGAAGTGTTAACGGGTCGTCAGCCAAACGAAAAGGTAATGGAATACGCACAAACTGTAGGGATTATATTACTGTTGGGGCTTGTAATCTATGCCAACGGAAACGATATTTTTAAACTTTTATCATAACTAACTAATTGACAAACAATTTTATGAACGATACTTTTGGAATAACTAAAGCTTTAAAAGAGCTGGGATTAAATGAAATAAACGAGGGAAGCTCAACAGGAAATGACTGTTTTTCTAGTGGAGATGTTATAGAATCTTTTTCACCTGTTACGGGTGAGCTTATTGGAAAGGTAAAGTGTACAACCGAAAGCGATTATGAAAAGGTAATGGCTTCTGCCACATCTGCTTTCAAACATTGGAGAACTATTCCTGCTCCCAAAAGAGGTGAAATTGTTCGTCAGTTTGGCGATAAATTAAGGGGGCACAAAGAAGCTTTAGGAAAGTTGGTTTCTTTCGAAATGGGAAAATCTTACCAAGAAGGTTTGGGCGAGGTTCAAGAAATGATTGACATTTGTGATTTCGCTGTTGGTCTTTCTAGACAACTTCATGGTCTTACAATGCACTCTGAGCGTCCGAACCATAGAATGTACGAACAGTACCACGCATTAGGTGTTGTTGGTATTATTTCTGCCTTTAACTTCCCGGTGGCTGTGTGGTGTTGGAACACTGCTTTAGCTTGGATATGTGGCGATGTTTGTGTGTGGAAGGGTTCAGAAAAAACACCCCTTTGCTCCGTAGCTTGTCAAAATTTAATTGCCGAAGTCTTAGAAGACAATGATTTACCTGAGGGAATTTCTTGTATCGTTACTGGAGACTATAGAGTTGGTGAAATGATGACGTCTGACAAGCGTATGCCACTTATTTCTGCAACAGGATCATCAAGAATGGGTAAAATTGTAGGCTCTCGAGTAGCTGAGCGATTTGGAAAATCACTATTAGAACTTGGTGGAAACAACGCTATAATAATTACTCCTACTGCTGATCTAAAAATTGTTGTTCCTGGTGCTGTATTTGGTGCTGTTGGAACCTGCGGTCAAAGGTGTACGTCTACGCGTCGTTTAATCATACACGAATCTGTTTATGACAAGGTAAAAGATGCTGTTGTAGGTGCTTACGAACAAATCAAGATTGGTAATCCATTAGACGAAAATAATCACGTTGGGCCACTAATCGATAAAGATGCGGTAAACATGTATTTGTCTGCATTGGAACACGCTATTAAAGAGGGTGGTAAAATCTTGGTTGAAGGAGGCGTTTTAAAAGGCGGCGACTACGAAAGTGGGTGTTACGTTAAGCCAGCTATAGTAGAGGCTAAAAACAGTTTTGAAATAGTTCAACACGAAACCTTTGCCCCAATATTATACCTCATCAAATACAAGGGTGATGTTGAAAACGCAATTGAAATACAAAACGACGTTCCTCAAGGCTTGTCGTCATCAATAATGACCTCAACCATTAAAGATGCAGAAAAATTCTTGTCATATGCTGGTTCTGACTGTGGTATTGCCAACGTAAATATTGGTACGTCTGGTGCTGAAATTGGTGGTGCTTTCGGAGGTGAAAAAGAAACTGGCGGTGGAAGAGAGTCTGGTTCTGATGCTTGGAAAATATACATGCGTCGACAAACAAATACAATAAACTATTCGGATGAGCTTCCTCTTGCACAGGGAATAAAATTCGATTTATAGCATTTAGGTCGTATCTTTGTACTTTAACCTTACTTTATGAGAGTCTTTGCTATTCTTATTCTATTTTTAGTTGCTAACCCTAGCTATGCCCAAGAAAATTGGACCGCACCAGAGGAGTCTAAGAATATAGTCAATCCTTATGAGGGGAATACTATTGCTGCACAAAAAGGACAAAAATTATATTCCAAATTGTGCTGGTCGTGTCATGGTAAAGACGGTTTAGGCGATGGGCCGGCGGGTGCTGGATTAAATCCAAAACCAAAAAGCTTTGCGGATAAAGATGTGCAAATGCAATCGGATGGAGAATTATTCTGGAAGCTATCAAACGGAAAAGGTATGATGGTGCCCTACAAACACTCTTTAAATGAGGAAATGCGTTGGCAACTCATCAATTATATTAGAACTTTAAAAGCTCAAAAATGAGACGTCTCACATTATTAGGGTTGATGATTTCTTTTCTAAGCTTAACCGCTCAGGAAAAGGAATACGTCAATGCTTTTAAAAATAAGCAGCTTATAAACGGCCAAACCACTGTAATTCCTGAGGGTTTTGACTTTACTATTATGCACCGATTTGGTAAAATTGGTCTTGATGATAGAATTTACAAAGACTTTTTGGGTTTTGATAGCCCTGCTAATATCCGCTTTTCCCTTTCTTACAAATTAAACGATAGGTCATACGTGGCGGTTGGTAGAACAAAAATTGGAAAAACTATTGACGTTGAAGGTAAATACGTTCTTTTAAGGCAAACCGCCGACAATTCTACCCCTCTTAGTGTTGCCTTATTTAACAATACGGGTATTAACACTGAAGAGGATAAAAACTATGGTCCAAACGCTTTTTTTGGTGATAGTATTACGCCTTACGAAAGCACGTTTTCGCACCGAATTACATATACAACAGAGCTTATCTTATCAAGAAAGTTTAGTGATAAAGTATCTCTTCAGCTTAGCCCAACATTCGTCTATAAAAACTTGGTTTTAGGTGTTGAGGAAAATCATTTTACATGTGTATTACCATTTAGTGGGCGGTATCAATACTCATTTGGTAGTGCTATTTTGTTCGAGTACGCACACAAATTAAACAACCGCTCTGAAACAGCTTTGAACAATCCGTTTTCTTTAGGCTTTGAGTTTGGTACAGCAGGGCATGTTTTTCAGGTATTTATGAGTAATAGCTATTACTTAAGAGAAGCGAACATTTATACACAAGAAACGTATGATTTTTTAAACGCTCCTAATGAGTTTGTTTTAGGCTTTAATATCAGACGCGTTTGGTGGTTTTAGAAACTATAATTATGAGAAAGTATAGCTTATTTCTATTGGTTTTAACACTCTTCTTTCTGTCTTGTACTAAAGATAGAGTTATTGAGGTTGCCCCTATTGTTTACCCTGTTGAGTATTGGAAAAAAGACTCTCTTGTTTACACCTTATACCAGGGTGATGTTGAACTGAATCAGCAGGTTACAACTTACGGAATTTCTTCTCCCGATACACTTACCTTAAGCTACCAAACTAGCAGTTTTAACCTCACCTTTTTAGAGGGAGATAAGGGAAATGCAACTCTTGGTTCCACTAGCGGGGTGTTTTCTTTTGATATGGACAGCTTATACTTATATGGAGCTGACACCTTAAGACAAAGGGTCGTACAAAAAGGAGACTCGTTAATGGTATTGGAAACCTCCATACTTAACGGTGAATACTTAAGAGAGTATAGAGATTATTATCAGCTTTTAGACATCAATGCGGAAGCTCCAATCGTTAGTTTTAAAAACGATATTTATGAGCCTATTTTTTACAATAACGGCGAAGGCAGGTGTATGCCGTGCCATAATGACGACGGTGGTCAAATGCGACTTGTCCCAGCTGATTTAGCGTATGATGAGCTTATTAGTGGTGTTAGTAAGAACGACGGTGGTGTTCCATACATCAACACCGTTCAGCCTGAAAAAAGCTACTTGTATAGGCTTGCTATAGATGATAATGTTGAATACGCTATGCCTCCTAATTCAGACCTCACTCCTTTCGAGGTTGAAACCATACTTATGTGGATTGCTCAAGGAGCACAGAACAATTAACATATAAGGCTCGTATATATATAGGGTTGGTGTATTGTTAGAATTTTGGTATTTTTGTACCCACTCAACCCAAAACAACCCTTATTTATGAACAAGTTCGGTATATTTTTTATCCTTGGTCTATTTTCCTACGGAATCACTAACGCCCAGTGTACAGTAGATAATTCTATTGACTGCGAGTGTGCTGATTCCGATCAAGTCGATTGTGACCTTTTACCTGATATTACGGTCTGTTGGCAGACGGGTATTAATGGCTCTCAAGAGTATGCTCCTGGTGATGGTCTGCAAGATGGTGAAATAAACTATCCAGAAAACTGGTTTGAAATTGATTCTACTATCATAGAAATGGGAAGAATACGTATCTCTGCCAGAACCCCAAACATTGGGGTGGGGCCTCTAACATTAAGAGGTGCTGACCAATACGGATACCGCCATATGGTGTGTTATGATGATGGTGTAGCAGATACTTTTACAGTTTATGATCCTGATTGGCAAATATCTACAGATGTGTGTCCTGACGGCACTAATCCTAAACATATTTCATGGCAAAGAATTTATCACAAGAATTCTGATGGCTCTATGAGTTTTTATGAGGAAATGGTGGGAACAATGGAGTACCATCCTACGCACGGTCATATGCACTTTGATGAGTGGACAATCATGACACTAAGAGTTCCTGATGCAAATAATATGGAAAACCCTTTAGAATGGGAAATCATTGGTGATGGCGCAAAAGTCGGGTTTTGCGTAATGGATTTGGGTAATTGTAGCAGTGAAGATGCTGGCTGTAGAGACGATGAAAGCATTTATGATGAGGGTACCCTGTTAAGTCAAGATGATTTTCCTAACTATGGTTTGGGTGGTGGTTCGTATGGCTGTAGCCCGGTTGAACAAGGGATTTCTTCTGGTTATAATGATACTTATGGTGCCTATCTTGACGGTATGTTTTTGAATATTCCGCTTGGTACTTGTAATGGTGAGTATGCTGTGGTATTAGAGGTTCCTCAAGTTATGATTGAAGCTAGGCTTGACAATAACTATACGTGGTTTCCAATCACGCTAACTATGCAAACCGAAGCGCCTAATGTTCCAAGCATTATTTCTTCAGCAGGCGGGGTGGTGTGTGAAGGTGATGATATTAGCCTATCAATAAACGCTCCAGAAAACGCTACCGTTTTATGGTCTAACGGCTCTTCTGACGAAAATATAACTGTAAATAGTTTAGGTACGTACTCTGTAACAATTAATTCACCTGACTCTGAATGTCCTGCAACTAGAAACATAACTCTAAGTGGAATTGATGCTCCTGAAGTTGAAGAGGTAACGGTTTGTAAAAACAACCCTGCTGACCTCTCGGTGGAATCTAATTACACTGTGACTTGGTATGATGAAAACATGAATGTTGTTGGAAGTGGTAATTCATTTTCTACTCCAAATTTGGATGAAAGCGTAACTTATTACGTTTCTAACAGTTTTATAGATAATAAATTAGGTCCAGAGGAGCACGAAGGTGACTCTGAATATAGTGGCAATGAAGACGCAATTGGTTTTTTATCTTTTGATGCATTAAATGATTTTACTCTAGTTAGTATAAATGTATACACCAATGAGCCTGCTGAAAGAAAGTTTATTTTAATGAATTCCGATGGTGATGTCATCGCTGAACATACTGAATTTGTTGGTTTTGCTGATGATGAACCGCAAACAATTATATTAAACTTTGAAGTTCCACAAGGTGATAATTATTTAATAGGAACTGATGCCTCTGTAAACGAAGATAATGTCGGTGGTCAAAACCCTCAGCTTAAAAGAACTGGTACAAACGGTAACTTATCATATCCTTATGTTTTGGAGGGCGCTGCTTCTATTAATAAGGCCGTTTATTATGGTGGTGGTGTTGACAACTCTGATGGAGATGATTACACTACTTATTATTACTACCTATACGATTGGGTGGTTAGTGCCGACACCATTATTTGTGATCCTACAGCTGTACCAATTACGGTTGAAGATTGTAGTTCAATAGACGAAATTCTAGTGGAGATGGCGGTATATCCAAACCCAACTGAAGGTCTTGTATATGTAACAGCTTCTTTGGAAAAAGAGAGTTTAATAGCCTTGTCATTAACCAACTCTTTAGGACAGAATGTTTATAGCGAAGCTATTGGTTCTGCTAGTAATTTTGATAATACATACGATTGGTCAACACTACCAAAAGGTATATACACTGTGTGTTTAGAAATTAATAATCAAAAAACGTTTGAAAAAATTGTTTTACAATAGAATAGCCCTCATATCGGTAATCTTATTTCAATTAGGGCCCTTAGGGGCTCTTTTTGCACAAGGTAATTGGATAAGTTATACTAATGAAAATACTATTCTTGTGGATAACAAAATCAATGATATTTTGATTGTTGATGGTATTAAATGGATTGGAACAAGTTGGGGTTTATATACTTATAACAATTCCACTTGGGTAGATTATTCTGAATATTTGCCTAACCCTCAAGTTCGCTCACTTACATTAGATAATAATGGTATTTTATATGTGGGTACATTAAACGGTATTACTGTTTATGATGGTGCTGATTGGTTTATTGTTACGCCTGATGAGGATGATAGCGACTTGCCTGGACATATAAACGATATTGTATTTGATAGTCAAAACATAGGCTATATAGGAACTATCGATGGACTTTATAGGCTTGAAAATGAAACTATAAGTCTTGTTTTAGACTCTTCTTCTTTAGAGCCTACATTCATTAACGTAAGGTGTTTGGCTATGAAGGGTGATTCTCTGTGTATTGGCACTATAAACGGTGGATTAGCTTATTATTATAACGATAGTATATCGTGGTATAATGGTAGTAATGGCTTGATTGATAATACCGCTACGGATTTATTAGTTTCTAATGAAAACGTATGGGTTACTGCTCCATATGGAGGTTTGATTACTCATTTGAATACTGGTTCATTTTTAGTGTTTAATACGGGGTATTTTGATAATTGGCCTAGTAATAGTTTAAACTGCATTATTGAGGATGAAGGTTTATATTATATTGGCACTAATGAGGCTGGAATGTTTAGTTTAAACTATGAAGGCGGTATTCAAAATACAACTGTTTATAATACCTCTAATAGCGGGCTTATTAACGATGATGTACTGTGTATTGAAAAGGAAGATGAGGGGTATTGGATTGGAACAGAAGGGGGTTTAGTTTACTGGGGTGAAACTTCAGTTGTGGAAACTTTTAGTACCACGCCAGTATTTCGTTTTGATGGAACAAGTTTAAGTGTAGATAAGCCCTCAGACATTGTTATTTTTTCAATAGATGGTAAAAAATTATTAAGTGAAAACAATAGTAACAATCTAATACTTAATAGTTTTTCGCAAGGTTTTTATATTGTTTCTATTAATAATGAACGCTTTCTTATCCAAAAATCCTAATCTAGTTTTGGTCGCTCATCTCTATTAGCGAGTTCCCAAGCTGTGAGAAATATATATCTAGATATCTTCTGTATTTTTTTAAAGTGTATTTTATCTACCGTATCTGATGTTTTATGATAATCAGCATGTATACCATTGAAATAAAAAATAACGGGAATATTATTTTTAGCAAAATTATAATGGTCTGAGCGGTAATAATATCTGTTTGGATCGTCTTCTTCATTAAACTTATAATCTAACTCTAAATTAAAGTGTTGTTTATTCACGTCTTCGCTTATTTGATGTAATTCTGTACTTAACCTGTCCGAACCTATTAAATAAACATAATCAGAGTTATCGTGATAATCATCAATCCTTCCTATCATATCAACATTTAAGTTTGCAATCGTGTTCTCTAATGGATATATAGGGTTTTCTGCATAGTATTTAGAGCCTAATAATCCTTTTTCTTCTCCTGAAACAGGCATTATTAATACACTTCGTCGAGGTCCATTTCCTTCATTCTTAGCCAACATAAAGGCTTGTGCTATTTCCATTATAGAACTTGTTCCTGAACCATTATCATCTGCTCCATTATAAATTAATGAGTCTTCCTTTATCCCTAAATGATCATAATGAGCTGTAATAACCAAAAGTTCATTTTTTAAATCCGTGCCCTCTATATATCCTATTATATTCTCTCCTTTTATATATTTTTTATTAGCCTGCTTTTTCCATTTCCCATAACGTCTAACGTTTCTGACTTTAAATTTTTGAAAATAGCTGTTGTATTTATATGTTGGTATACCTATTTCTTTAAAAAAATTAGCTATGTATTTTGCAGCCTTTCTTTGTCCTATGGCTCCTGTTTCTCTTCCTTTCATAGAGTCACTAGCTAACACATATAAATACTCTTTTAAATCACCTTCAGTTATGCTGTTAGCATATTTTAAAGACTCTTCTGATAAAGTATTGGTTTGAGCAAATATGCTAATTGGTAATAATAGTAGTAATAATAGTTTCTTCATTGTTTTTTGATTTAACAGCTTATTTTATCTACTCTTCTCTGATGTCTTCCGCCTTCAAATTCGGTTGACAAAAATACATCAACTATTTCTACTGCTTTTTCAAAGGAAATAAATCGAGCTGGCATAGTACATACATTAGCATTATTATGAAGGCGAGCAAGTTCCGCTATCTCTGTTTCCCAACATAATGCAGAACGAATAGCTTGATGTTTGTTAGCACTCATATTTATTCCATTTCCACTACCACAAAATTGTATTCCTATTGAATTTTCTGAATTTTCTAGTGATTTTGATAGGCTGTGTGCAAAATCAGGATAATCAACACTTTCGGTACTATAACAACCATAATCTGTAACTATATATCCTTTATTTTCTAGTAATTTAACTAACTTTTCTTTGTATTCAAATCCTGCATGATCACATGCTATTCCAATTCTTTTTTCCATAAATCAATTATGTGTTAATAATATTTAAATACTTATTTCAATAACAGATATTTAATTAACAAACAAAATTTATTTTTTGTTAAAATGAGTTAAAAACTTTGATAAGTTTTAATTGACTTTTTAATTATTATTTTCAACTATAAAAATCACTTATTTATACAACCATTTCTTATTAAATATATTAAAATATTATGCCAACGTTTTTAACAAAAATTAAGCTTAATAAGTAGTTATTTTTATAAAATAAATAATGTTAATAGTAAATTATATTACTTGTTAATATCTCTATAAATATTTGATTATAAATAACTTAAATAATATAGTTTGTTAACTTATTGTTATAAAATATTGATAATATACAAAGTAAAGTATTTCTCTAAAATATTATCAACCATACTAACAGACTATATATATAATCATATATAATTACATTAATAAATTATATTATAATAATATAAGATTTATTTCTCTTTTATCAATATTAACTTTTCTTATTTTTACTTTTACTTTGTCTCCTATTCTAAGTACTGAGTTAGTTTGTTTACCGCGAATACAGTAATTTTTTTCATCGTAAATATAAAAGTCACCTTGAATGTCTTTTAAGCGTATCAAACCTTCACAAGTAGTATTACTTACTTCTACAAAAATTCCAAAGTCTGTTACACCAGATATTATGCCTTCTAATTTTTCTCCTATAAAGTTGGAAATATAAACAGCTTGCATGTATTTGATAGAGTCACGTTCTGCCTTAGAAGCTATTATCTCCATTTCTGAAGAATGCTTACATAGTTTTTCAATACGTTCTTTATCTACTCTAGATGTATTATTTAAATAATGAAAAAGTAATCTATGAACCAAGACGTCAGGATATCTTCTAATAGGTGATGTGAAGTGGGTATAGTGGTTAAAAGCTAAGCCATAATGACCAATATTTTCAGTTGAATAAATTGCTTTAGCCATAGTTCTGATAGTTAAAGTTTCCACCATACTAGCTTCGTCTTTTCCTTTTACATCCATAAGTATTTTATTCATGGATTGTGCAATACTTTTTTTGTTTTCGGTTTGGAGTTTATATCCAAAACTCTTTAGGAAAAAACTAAGTGTTTCCAGCTTTTCTGGATTAGGGGTATCGTGTATTCTATAAACAAAGGGGAGAGATTTTTTTCCAATAAATTCAGCTACTTTTCGATTTGCTAGTAGCATGAATTCTTCTATCAGTTTATGGGCATCTTTACTTTCTTTTATAAATAGAGAAATTGGTTTTTTATCCTCATCTAGTTTAAATTTTGTTTCTAATTTATGGAATGAAATAGCTCCCTTATTTTTTCTCTCATCTTTAAATATTTTAGCTATACTGTTTAGTGTTAATAGTTCCGCAGAATAATCACCTTCTTTTGTTTCTAAACGTTCTTGAGCTTCTTCATAGGTAAATCTTCTATCGGATAATATAACAGTCTTTCCAAACCACTCATTTTTAATTTCACCTTCGCTACTTATTTCAAAAACAGCTGAAAAACATAATTTTTCTTCATTAGGCCTAAGAGAACATAGATTGTTTGATAATATTTCTGGAAGCATAGGAATAACCCTATCTACAAGATAAATGGATGTTGCTCTTTCTTGAGCTTCTTTATCAATACTATCATTTTCTAAAACATAATGACTGACATCGGCTATATGAATACCAATTTCATAATTTCCATTTTCTAATTGTTGAATGGATAAGGCATCATCAAAATCTTTTGCATCAAAAGGATCAATAGTGAAAGTAGTAATAGTTCTAAAATCTCTTCTTTTCTCTATTTCTTCTTTTGTAATGGTTTGAGGAATATTTTTAGCCTTTTCTTCTATATTTTTTTCGAAGGTTTTATCAATATTATGTTCGGCCAGTATAGAATAAATTTCAGCATGGTGTTCACCCGGATAACCTAGAACTTCTTTTATTGTCCCACTTGGATTATTTCGTTTATCTCCCCAATCATCAACATTACAAACTACTAATTGACCATTTTTAAGATCATGTGTTTTAATTTCTTTTGAATTTATAAAAATGTCGAAATGTATTTTATGATTTTTTATACTGACAAATGCAAAGTTTTTAGATATCTCTATTTTTCCTACAAATTGATGAGTATTTCGTTCTATAACGTTTATAATTTCACCCTCTAATCGTCTTGATTTATAGGAAGAAAATACAGATACTTCTACACTATCTCCACTCACTACATTTGGTAGGTATTTCGCATTAATAAAAATATCATCGTTTATGTTTTCAACCGTTACGTATGCATTTCCAGAGGATGTAATATCTATAATACCTTCTACTACGGAGGATTGTGATTTTAACTTATACTTTCCTTTACTGACAGAAATTATTTTTTCATTTTCTTCAAGTTCGTTAAGTACGACTTGTACCAATAATTTAGAAGATTCATCTCCGAGCCCAATTTGTTTAGCAAGTTGTTTGTAGTTGAATGATTTTTTAGGATGTTTTCTAAGTATGTTTAAGGTTTGAGACTGTAAGATTTGTTTAGTTATCTTCCTACTTTTCTTTTTTTTTGGCATTTCACGAAAGTATGAATTTAATATGCTTAATTTGTATTACATGAAAAGAGCTTTCAAATATTTATTGTTAATAGTAATATTTATTTCTTGTAAAAGTCAATATAACTATACTTCTGTTGGTTGTACACCCGATAGTAAGATAAAAAATAAAGAATCTTCTTTTACAAAAACACAGTCAAAGAAAAAGCACAAGAAACCCAAACAAGGATTATTTAAGAAAGGCATTTTATAAAACAGAAAACTATGGAAAAAGGAAAAAGCATTGGAATTTTATTTATTCTTTTAGGACTATTATTTTTAGCTAATAATCTAAATATAATTCAAGTATCATTAGGAGAATTAATTAGAGTGTATTGGCCTATTATTTTTATTTGGATTGGTGTAGACAAACTTCTTAGAAAGAGTAAAACAAAAGACCAAAAAGAGAGTTAAATGTAAGTACCAAAAACCTTAAAGCCAATTTTAATTATTAACACAAACTTCCCTTATGACAAGCATTGAAGAAGCTAAAACCATAATAAATACTCACACAAATCCTCTTGAAAAAATAAGGCATGATAGTAGCAATGCTTTAGGTTATGTTTTAGCTCAAGATATTTTAAGCACATTAAATTTACCTTCCTTTAATCAGTCTGCTATGGATGGTTACGCACTTAATTTTTCAGAATCAGAAGAAACAGAATTCAATTTAGTAGGAGAAATTAAAACGGGAGATAGCCACACACATTTTTTACAAAGTGGAGAATGCTTTAGAATATTTACTGGGGCCATGATACCCGAAAAAACATCAGCAGTAGTGATGCAAGAAAAAGTAACTGTTGGTGGAAAAAAAATTAAGATAGAATCATTACCACAATTAAATCAGAATATAAGACCTATTAGCGAACAAATAGAAAAAGGTAAACAAGCACTACAAAAAGGAACGTTATTAAATGCTGCAGCCATAGGTTATCTTTCAGCCTTAGGCGTTTCAGAGGTAGAAGTATATAAAAAACCAAGCATTTCTATAATAGTAACAGGTAATGAGCTTACAAAACCGACAGAAAAATTAGAGGCCGGAAAAATATATGAAAGCAATTCACAAATGTTGAGTGCCGCACTTCAAACTTGTGGTTATGAAAGTAAGCAAACCGTTTGGGTGAAAGACGACCAAAACAGTACCATTGATGCCTTAGAATTAGCATCCAAAGAATCAGATGTTGTTTTAATAAGCGGAGGAATTTCTGTAGGAGATCACGACTACGTTGAATCAGCATTAAACAAAATTGGGGTAGAGACACTTTTCTATAAAGTCAATCAAAAACCGGGTAAGCCCCTTTACTTTGGAAAGAACGAAAAAAGCCTCTTTTTTGCTTTACCAGGCAACCCTTCAGCAGCCTTAATTTGCTATTACAATTACGTTCTTTTAGCCCTAAAAAAAATGAGTGGCAATCTAAATAATACATTAGAGAAAAGAGAATTAATAAGCCAAACGACTTACACTAAAAAAGGCAGTAGACCCCAATTTTTAAAAGCAAGAACAGAAGGCGATACCATACATATACTAGAAGGACAAAGTTCCGCCATGCTTCATACCTTTGCTTTATCCAACGCATTGGTTTTTCTAGATGAAGAAGTCAAGCAAGTACAGAAAGGAGAAAAGCTAATCACCTATATATTACCCTAAGTATTTTTTATAATTTACGTCATAGTTTAGGCTGTTCCACTAGTTTAAATTTGGTCGTTGTATTCTAACTTATATAACGCCCATGAATAAGCTATCAATAAAAAGTAGATTATGGATTACAGGAGAAGAAGGGACTTTCCTCGGCGAAGGAAGGGCGTCTTTATTGTTGGCCATAGATAAGTTTGGCTCTATTAAAAAGGCAGCAAAATCCATGAACATGTCTTATTTAAAAGCTTGGAAACTTGTCAATTCAATGAATGAGACGTCATCTTTTGTGTTGGTTGAAAAAACTTTGGGAGGAAAAAATGGGGGAGGAACATCATTAACAGAAAACGCTTACAAAGCCATTCAACTGTTTAAGGACTTAAGCAGTCAACACCAGCTATTTTTAGAAAAAAGCTTTAACGAACAATTAAAGAAACTATAAAGATGGAGTCAATATACTTGTTTTATATACTTCTTCCTTTGGTCGCATTTTTATACGCTTCTGTTGGTCACGGTGGAGTAAGTGGTTATCTGGCTTTAATGGCTATTTTTGGTATATCCATTACCATCATGAAGCCAACCGCCTTGATATTAAATCTGTTTGTAGCGGGTGTATCTTTTGTCCAAATTTGTGACAAGCAGTACAGTTTTGTTTGTAAATTGCCTCTCCGTCTTGACCTTTTGCTAGAAGGAAAGAAGAGAACATTAACCCTAATAAAAGCCATAACGAACTAAATTTTTTCATAAACAACCGTTTTATTTACTATTAAATTTTCTTGATACAAGTATCGCAACAGTATTGCTGTTAAAAAATGATTTGGCTCATACTTTTAGACCCCAATGAATTAGATAGATTTTGGCGGATACGCTTTTTAAAAGTACGTCAGAATATGAAAGAATGATTGCTAAAAGCAAAAAAGCACCTACTTTCGTAGATGCTTTGTCTTTTGCTCCCCCTATTATTCAAAGTTGCAGCACAATTTCCTTTTTTGACGGACTATTTATTAGTTAGTAAGAAACGTCCGTAAACTTCCTCTAATTTTGAAGGAAGTGGATTGATGATCCCTTGGTTCCAAAAATTTGGATAAAGTTCTGTGTATGGTGCGTATCCCGAAGGGTAGTTATGCACTATACACATTGTTGGGGGTAGTTATTTTATTTACAATTATTTTTACGGACAAGTTTCAATTACTGATAATGCAAAATCAACAAGAAATTGATATTTATCTGTATTATTTGTTTGTCCTATACTATGGACAAGGATAGCCTTATCTCCAATGCCTAAATCTTGATATTTATTGACTATGATTGTTCCATAATTGGGATCGTGAATATCTGGATTTATAGGGTGGGTTGATGAACCTGGCTCCCTTCTGTAAACAAAATAAATTGGTGGTGATTCATTATTAACATTCTCTGTTGGAAGCCAAAGATCTGGAAATGCCCAAGCTGTACTTGGTAAAGCATTGTACATATAAAGTCCTTTTACATTAGGATTAGGTCTGTGACCATACACCCAACTGAGAACACTACCTCTTGATGAACCTCCGATAATCATATTGGAAGTGTCTAAGTTATAAGTTACTGCATTATCAAACACCCATTGAAACATTAGCTCCGCATCATCCCAACCTGTTTGTGCCTCTTCAGAGGAACTGATAGTTGGTAGTGATTCCCAAGAAATAATTGAAATACCTTGAGCATTTAAATTATTTACAAGCGAATCTGGAATTGAAGTATTACCACCACCATGGTGTGCATCAAAATAGATAGGTGTTGGACAATCAGATTCAGCTTTATACAAATCCAAAAACTGCCTGTCTTCTGAACCATATTTGATTCCTAATTCCACTAAGCTTTCAGTTAATGGATTATTTGGTTCTTGGTTTCCAGTTTGATCATCTTTGTTACATGAAATCAAAAACACCACCATTAGTAAACTTGCAAAAATCTTACTCATCATAAATTCCTTTTTAAAAATTACTTCTTAGACTATTGTAATCATCTAAGGTTTAATAAAATTACCGCCAACGTTCTGTGTAAAATGCGTTTTAATGTATTTTACACCTTGTTGGCGGTAGTTTTTATTCAATATTCAAACTTTGGTTCTCCACTATAAAATCAAAAGATAAATCTGATAAGCTTTTACCATTTAC
>ENA-ORDA01001898-ORDA01001898.1-marine-metagenome-genome-assembly--contig:-NODE-1898-length-16663-cov-8.178162_pt1 | contig 16663 bp, 20 predicted proteins | sample MGYA00237778_ERZ508506 | MGnify/ENA primary metagenome ERZ508506 (study PRJEB26177, sample SAMN06267891) | marine metagenome | isolation source: Monterey Bay, California, USA | place: Pacific...
GCGGACATTAATATTTTAGCCAAGGCTATAGTAGATATGTCACAATTAGCTAGCATTAAAGCTATTAAAGAAGCTGAGATAAACCCTGTTTTAATAAAAGAAGGACTAGAGGGAGTTGTTGCAGTTGACGGTTTAATAACTTTATATTAATTTTTTTTGAACATTATTATTAATTATTAAAATTTGTATTTACATGTAAATAAATTATTTTATCATATTTTAATGATAATGTGTCGCAAATGATCATTAACCATGGTGTTAGAGGTTCTATTCCAAACCCAAGTTATCAAACTTTAGGTTATGGAGGAAATACCCCATGCGTTGAATTTAAAACAAAACAATACCAACTAATCTTTGACTGTGGTTCAGGTTTTTCCAAAGTTAAGCTTTCTAATAAACATCAAATAATAATATTTATTTCTCACTTTCATCATGACCATATTCAAGGTCTAGCTTTCAATAGTTACATTTCAGGGTTAAATAGGAAAATCATATTAACTTCAGCCCACTCAAATAAAGAGGATATTTATAAAAAATTGTCTGATTATTATGATAACCCCTATTTTCCAGTCAATTTTATTGAGATAATAAATAAATTTGATTTTTTTGAATTTAAAGACGTAGTTTCTAAATTTAATGATCTTGATATTTCTTCGCTTGAACTAAATCATCCTGGAAATTCATCAGGATACAGCATTGTAAGCGATCAAATAAAATTCTGTTATTTATTAGATAATGAATATGAAGACAGTCAAGAAAATGAATTGGTTAAATTTTGTGATAATTCAGATACCGTTATATGGGATGGAATGTATTTAGAAATTGAGTTGCTTAGTAAAAAAGGGTGGGGGCATTCGAGTGTTGAGCAAGGTATTGATTTTGCAAACAAAATAAATGTTAAAAATTTTTTAATATCTCACCATTCACCTTTAAGAGAAGATAAGGAAATTAAGAAGATCCAAGGTAATATAATCAATAAAAAAATAAAATTTGCATCAGAGAATGAGGTTATAAATTTTAATGGAAAAGAAACAATTTAATAAAAATCAGAGTGTGTTTAAAGTTGGTGAATTACCGGACAAAATGTATTTACTTGTAAAAGGATCGGTTGGAATTTTTTTGCCAACAAATGAAACGAACAAACCAAATTTTATAATTCAAGAAAATGAACTGTTTGGAGAAATGGGAGTGATAGAGAATGAATTAAGAATGGCAACTGCTAGATGTTTAGTTGAAAGTGAAATTATATCTATTACTAAAGACGAATTTGATAAACGTGTGAATAATTCTGACGTTTTTGTGAAAGGGTCTCTTAAAGCCTTATCTTATCGGTTAAGATCAGTTGAAAAGAAAATGTAATTTTAAAGAATACTAAAATATTAGAATGTGTCTAGATTACCAGTCCTTTGCAAATTCATGAGAAAAAGAAAACATTTTTAATGGAGTAGCCTCACCTCTAGGTATTTCTGCTGTAGGATTTAAATTATACTCATCAACTCCTCTGGCAAGCTGTGTTTCAAAAAAAGGCCAGGTTTTTAGATCTCCTTTAACATTAGTTGGCGAGAACCTCATTGTTACCCCGCACCTTCTTCTATTAGAGTTATTAGCTTCTGAACCGTGAAGTAATGCATCGTTGTGTAATGAAATTTGACCAGCCTTTAAATTAAGGGAAACTATTTTTGTTTTATCTAATTGATCAAAAGAGACTTCTTGGTTTAAAACTAAATTCTTTGCATCATTTTTTTTATGAACAAATTTACCTAGTTTATGACTGCCAGAAACTACTTTCATGGCTGCATTTTCTTCGTCAGTATCAAAAACAGCAAGCCAGACAGTTACAGCATTTGCAGGACTTAAAGGCCAGTACTGTGCATCTTGATGCCATGGAACTACAGAACCATCTTTTGGTTCTTTACTAAAAAATTGACCACCCCATTGAACAAAATTTGGTCCAATTAGGTCTTCTACATAATTTAAAATAGTTGGCGTTCTGCATAAGTCGTAAAATTTTCTGCTAGCCTTATGCCACATGTTAGTTTTATTAATATCAATTTCTTTTGGTAATTTAGAACTTAATTCTTCGTACCAATCATGAATATCGTTAATAGCATTTTCTGAGAAAACAGGTAAGCCTGTAACATAACCGTCTTCCAAATATTGTTGCTTTTCAGATTGAGAAAGACGCCTTGCATTATTATCAATTTCAAACATATTTATCCTTCCCATTTCTCGTTAGTAGCATTTTGCCATGCTATCTTAAGCTTTTCCATATCAAAGTTTGGTTGTTTTGCTGCGTCAATTAAATGCTTTTCTTTCTTTGCCATATAATTTATGCCTCTTTCAATCATTGGAAGAGCATCGCTAGGAATTACAACTGCTCCATGTTGGTCTGCATGAATTATATCCCCATCATTTACGTGAAGACCATGAATGTTTATTGAAGACCCGTATTCTAAAACATGCACATAAGCGTGACTTGGTCCTATGCCATTGGCTAACACTTGGTAACCTTTATCTATCGCGTCAAGGTCTCTTAACAATCCACTTGTAATTGTACCAGCTAAACCCAGACCCTTGTGCAACGCAACATTTACTTCTCCCCAAAAAGAACCGCTAGGATTTGGCCAATCTAAATCTTCAATAATACATACATTTGGCGCTTCAGTATGAATTGAGGATGTATTACTCATATATTCATAGTAGTTGATTCTTATAGAATTTACTTGATCAGGCGTCATCGTTGGAGGAGATCCAGCTTTTATCTTTGCTGTTCTGGCTATTCCAATTATGGGTTCTAGTTTGTTATTAGCTGAAATAAAAGGATATTTTGTATAACCGTCCGCAGATCTAGAATTTCTATATATATCTAGTGCGTTAGATATTGTAGGGGTATCATACTTTTTTAAAAATGAAATCAATTTTTTAGTTAACAAAATAACCTCCTTTTATTATTAAACTCTATCGTATTTTTTTTTTAAATGAAGTATTATTTTGTAATAAGTTTGTCCTTATAATGTGGATTATCGATTGCGTTTAATGCACCTTTTAAACCATTATTATTATCCTTGGTTAACCAAATTGGTACGTCTTTAATATAATTGTATCTACGACCTTTATTTAAAAGATTTTTTTCAAAGGCACTTTCTTGGAAAATCCTATGTAATTTAGGTGTTATACCTCCAGATAAAATAACTCCACCTTGAGCGCCATTTATTAAAATAACACTTGATACTATTGTTCCTAAAATACTGAACATTAACTTCACACTATTGAGAGCATCTAGTTCTCCTAAAAGTGCTTTTTCACCTATTTCTGGTGCTTTTATTTCACTAGATTGTCTCCCTTGTCTAGATAGCATAAAATTAAAAATTTCTTCAATGCCTGAACCACTAACAATCCGCTCATTAGACACATGATCATATTTTTTTCTTAAAAATTGAAGTAACTCAACCTCTATATCTGAGTTTGGAGCAAACGAAGAATGTCCTCCTTCGCCTTCAATTGCAATCGAAGAACCATCTAAGTTTAACAATGTACAAACACCTAATCCTGTTCCAGGCCCAGTAACTAGAAGGGGTGCTTTTATTATGGGAATTCCAGGTCTTACAATATCTAAGTTATTGTTTAAAGCAGTTTTGTTATTTAGTGAGGGATCTATCGTTAAATCTTTATAAAAGGTACTAAAACATAAAGATTGAGCAACAAAATCATTAATAAAAATAAGCTTATCTAATTTGAAGTATTCAAAGACCTCTGATTGTTTAAAGTTCCAGTGATTATTAGTGAATTTTATAGCATCATGTTTTGTTGTTGATGCTACGGCAATTGACATATTTTTTATGTGCAAATTATTTTCTTCTTGATAATATTTAATAGCGTCAAATATGTTTTCAAAATCTGTACACTTTAAATAAGAAAAATTAGATAATTCGTTTGATACATCATCCTTGTATGCAAAACGAGCATTAGTTCCTCCAATATCTGCAACTAATAACTTCATTCAATCCTCAAATTTTTGATTTAATTTTAATCTTTTAAATAGTAAAAACTACTTTAAATTATCACTTATATATAACAAAAAGGTTATCTTAAATGAAATTATTTTATATACTTTTAATTTTAATGTTTTTCCCATTTTCTTCTTATTCACAAATTTCATTAAATAAATTGAGCACAGGGCTTTCTAATTTATGGGGTATATCAGTATTAAATGATAAAGAGATACTTCTTACACAACGTAAAGGTAATGTATTTAAATTAAATATTTTCAATAAAAACATTAAAAAAATTAAAGGGGTACCACAAGTTGTAAATTTTGGGCAAGGAGGTTTATTAGACATTGCTGTTGAAGATATTAATAAAAATAAAAAAGTATATTTGTGTCTAAGTGATAAAGTCAATACAACTAAATCAGCAACAGCCGTTCATAGTTATGATTTAAAAAACAATATATTGTTAAATAAAAAACTATTATTTAAATCAAACAAACCATCAAATAGTTCACGTCATTTTGGCTGTAGGCTTGCAATAAAAGGTGAATTTATTTTTGCAACAATAGGAGATAGGGGGAGTAGACATGATGCTCAAAATTTTGCCAATCATTCTGGTTCTGTAATTAAAATTAAAAAAAATGGATCTAATTATAATAATAATGCTTTTGAAAATGCCCTTCCAGAAATTTATTCAATTGGTCATCGTAATCCTCAAGGATTGTTGTTTGATAACAAGACTAATCAGTTATGGCTTCATGAGCATGGCCCCCAAGGTGGAGACGAAGTAAATATAATTTATAAGGGAAAAAATTACGGTTGGCCTAAGATCACATATGGGAAAGAATATGGTAGTGGGAAAAAAATTGGAATAGGCGTTTCTAAAAATGGTTTTGAAAATCCTGTTAAAGTATGGATCCCGTCAATCGCACCTTCAGGTATGATAATATATAAAGGTGATATGTTTGCAGAATTTAAAAATAAATTAATCGTAGGTTCTTTGAAATTTAAAAGATTACATATTTTAACTACTAAGAATAAGAAGATTTTTGATGAAAAAATTATCTTAGAAAATAAGATTGGGAGAATAAGAGATATTGAAGAAATGTCAGATGGTTCTCTTATAATTATTAATGACGAATATAATGGTGGTGTATTTAGGCTTTATAAACAATAGTTTTGAATAAAAAAATTAATATCATATTTAATAATAGAAATTATATAATTAAATAATTTATTACTATTCGGCTCTATGTGTTACACACAAACCATATTTTAATCTGATGGAGAAGAAAATGCTAAAATTTTACTATAATACTGGTCCAAATCCTATGAAGGTAGCTTTGTGTTTAGAAGAGATGGGTCTTCAATATGAAGCTGTTCCAGTAGATACAAGAAAAGGGGACCAACATACTTCATCATATTTAGAAATAAATCCTAATGCCAAGGCTCCAACAATTGTAGATGATGGCAACGTAGTTTTTGATAGTAATGCTATTTTATTATATTTAGCTGAAAAAACAGGAAAGTTTATAACAGACAATAATCCTAAATCTAAGGCTGATCTATATTCATGGTTAATGTTTATTGCAACTGGAATTGGCCCATATTCTGGACAATCCGTACATTTTCAGCATATGGCTCCAGAAAAACTAAAGTATGCAATTAATAGATATGTATTTGAAGCAGAAAGACATTACGATATTTTAGACAAAAGATTAGGTCAAAATAAATATATGTTAGGTGACACATATACCATTGTTGATATGTGTGTTTGGGGTTGGGCTAGAATGTTACCAAAAGTTATTGGTGAGGGTGAACTAGAAAAAAGAGCCAATCTGCATAGATTAATGATGGAAATAAACGATAGACCAGCTAGTCAGAGAGCCTTAAATATAAATGTATCAAATAATCATAATTTCAAAGTTGAAATAGACGAAGAAGCAAGCAAGCATATGTTTCCTCAAAATGAACGATTAAAAAACATTTAATTAAATAATATATTAATATATTTAAAGCAAATGAGCTGGATCATTTGCTTTTTTTTATTGAGAATTAAGTGTTAAATTATTCAAAATAAAGATTTTGGTATGTTTATTGAAAGAATTTATAATTATTCAAAATAATTGAAACTTTTTTTAAATTATTTACAGTTTAAAAAGTATAAAAATTTTTTTAAGGTTAACTAATGCAAAATTGGGATACGCGTATAAAGAATCTTAAAACGGATATTGAAATAGCGCGTCAAAAATATGTTGTTCCTTTCATTAAAGCAGAAACAAAAGTTCCTCCGGTTTCAAAAGAAGTTAATCAAAATCCTATTCCAACAGAACCTTCCTTAGATAACAATGTACAACCTGGTTCCGAGAAATTATATGAAAATAAAGACCCTTTATCTTCGCTAGACTTAATAAATAAATCAAACGAAGTATCTTCAGATACAAAAGTTGGATTAACTGAAGAAATTACAAATAAAATTGACGATCAGCTAGATACTGTTGCATCAGCAGATGCCGCACCAACAGTAGATGTAGAAGAAGCAGTTGCATCAGCAGATGCCGCACCAACAGTAGATGTAGAAGAAGCAGTTGCATCAGCAGATGCTGCACCAACAGTAGATGTAGAAGAAGCAGTCGCTTCATCAGACACTAAACCAACAGTAGACGTAAATGAAGCAGTTGCTTCAGAGGATGCTGCTCCAACATCAGAGAAAGTTGAAGAGCCTCCCACTGTACAAGATGGTTTAGAAGGAGAACAAAAAAAGTCCGAGCTAGAACTACTTGAGGAAAGAGATGAAAATGATCTTTCTGAAGAAGAAGAAGATAGAATGTATGAGTTAAGACGGTTAAGGGCTCAGAAAAAAATGAATAATGAAGTTAGAGAAGCCGAACAAGAAGAGTTAGAAAAAGCTGATGAGGAAATAGCTCACTTGAAAACATTATTAAAGCCAAAACCAAAAAAACTACCAAAGGGTTATGTTGCTTAGCTTGAAAATCATTTAGATTAGTTATTAAATTAAATGCGTGAACTTTATCAAATCTTTCCTTCTGCTTTTACAGACAATCAGATAAATAAAATTTTAGACCTTGTAAGTAATGAATCTTTATTAAATGCATCTACGTTTTCTTCTAAAATCCCTTCTGAGGATATTAGGAAAAGCAAAGTATGTTGGTTGTCAGAAGATTGGATTAAAAACTTATTATGGGAATACATACTTAAAGTTAATAATAAATCTTTTAAAATTAATGTTGAAAAAAATTCAGAAGTTCAGTTTACAGAATACTGTTCTGAAGATAATGGTCATTATGATTGGCACCAGGATGTTAATTGGAATGGACAAACAGATATTGATAGAAAGCTATCTATAACAGTTCAACTTAGTAATGAAAAAGAATATGATGGTGGTAACTTTGAGTTTGATGAACTTGAAACTAATACTAATTTTAAATTAAAAGGGACTATAATTATATTCCCTTCATATCTTCGTCACAGAGTTACACCAGTTACATCAGGTGTCAGAAAATCTTTGGTTGCATGGTTTTCAGGTCCTCAATGGAGATAAGATATTAAATTATCTCTTTAATCTTCTCCATTTCCATGGTGGTATGAATTCACCAGCCCATAAACCGATTTTCTTTTTTTTTGCTTCTTCTTCGTCTTTTACATAATCTTTAGAGTATTTTCTATATGCTAAAGCCCATCCATTTTTTACCATTAATGAATTAATATTCTTACCATTAACAAAACATACTGAAATTGATCTACGATACCTATCAGTTGTTTTCTTTTGGCATATCACCTTATTTGTTCCAATTATTTTTTTTAATTCTTTTGTCGCCCTTAATCCGCAAGCGTACAAAATGCCTTTGTCGTTTTTGCATTTTTGATGAGTTTCAGGCGTATCAATTCCATGAAATCTTATTTTTTTCGAATTAAGTACTATTGTGTCACCGTCAATAACTCTATTTGATTTACTTATATTTTTTCCAAAAGAATAATTAGATAATAATACAAGAATTAGTATTGAGATAATGTTTTGAGTAAGTTTAATCATTTTGATTTTTCTATTTGTTTGAAATTAAGGGAAACTTTTGTTGATTAGCTTTATTGGGTTCCAATGTGTTGGTTGAAGACCGGCTATTTCTGATTTAAATGTTGCTATTTTATCACCCAACAAACATCCAAGAAATACAGTCTTTAAATCAGACCCTCCAAAACAAATACTTGAGATATTTTTAAGTCTAGTGCTTACGATATTATCTAAATGCTTTCTTTCTAAAATACCCTTTTGATATGCTTCTTCAACATAATTTACATGGCTGACATCGCTGTCATTTATAATAATTTCTTTTTGTCCATTTGAAGAAATCCGAATAACTTTATTGCTTACAACACAAGTCACCCAAACTCCACCTTCAATGTCAAAAGCAAAGCCATCTGGAAATTCACCAGTCCCAAATTCCATAACTGTTGTTTTATTAAGAAGATGTCCCTTTGATGAAACGTTGAATTTTGACAAACATCTTGAAAATGTTTCATTTACGTATAAATCACCAGTTACTGGATGAATTAAACATTCATTAGTAAAACCTAAATTTTCAGCTACAATTCTTGGTTTTTCTCCATCAATTAAAATAATAAAGCCATCTTTAAAATTTGGTTTACAACCTAAAATTCTTGGTATTAAGCGTGTGCTAATTGTAACCCAAACTCGTCCTAAATTGTCAATATGGACATAATTTGTAGGTGGTAGCAATTGCCCATTTACCTCTAAAAGATAAGGTATCAGATCGCCGTTTAAATTAAGTTTGTAAACGCCACCATCTTCATCGCCTAAATGAGTTATAAGCCAGCCTCCATCTGGATGGATGGCTATTCCATTGGGTTTTGGTTTAAAATTACCATTTGCTAGAATAGTTTTTTGTACACCATTCTTATAAATTAAAGTAACGCCACCACGCCAATCTGCAACGTGTAAGGTTTCTTCTTTATCAACTAAAACACATTCTGGGCGTTTTAAATTATTACCAACAAATTTTAATTCATTAAGGTTTAACAACTAAATTTCCTTTAGACATTTTTGTTCCGGCAAGCGAACTTATTTTCCCCGAAACGGGGATCATCGATCTCATCTGCAATGCCCAAATATTGTCAATTAAAGTTGCAACCCAAACCCCTTTTGCTGTTCCATAACTTTTTTTATTTTTTGTTCTCCTATTAAATTCAACTAGACATTGTAAAGTTTTGTCTGTCTCATTGATTATCTCACATTTATCTAAAGTTGAATAACTCCACTCTTCTAGTTTAATCATTTGATCAAATTGTATTTGTAAGGATTCCCAAAAAACATTCCCATTTTCATATATTACGGGTTTGTTCCCATTTGAGTGTGTTACATGAGGAAAATGCAAATTTTGTATGATTTGATTTTTATCAACAGTATTAAAAGCATCAATAAAATTATAAAAAGACTTTATTCCTGGGTGCTTGTTATCCATAATTATCTCTAACATATTACAAACTTGGAGTAGATTGTTATTAATAATAGTTAAAATTTAATTTTAGTGTAAAGCTCTTTTATCTTCTTTTAGGAAATTTCAAAGTAATATCTTGTTTTCTTACGCGTTCCCTAACAAATATATATATACCAGCACTAATAATTAAACTTATACCTATAAATGTTCTTAATGTAGGAATTTCACTAAATAACAAGTACCCAATTATTATTGACCAAATGATTAATGAATATTCAAACAATGAAACAACTGATGGGGAATAAGAACTATATGCTTTAAATATACAGACAAAGGATATAGAAGCCATTGCTCCCATTATTAAAATATATTTCCAAGCATAAGTTGTATTACTAAACCATTCTCTAAAAATAAATTGCATTGTAGGATCATTGTATTTATTAAATTCACCTGATCCAAAAAAGAAAAATATTATTAAACATAATCCAATTGCCAAAGTGTAAAAGTAAAATAATTGGGTATAAAGGTTATCCTTATCAGATGTGATTTTAGTAATAGTCATTGATATAGCATAGAAAAAAGCACACAGGACTGGTAATAAATTTTTATACTCAAATTCAGAGAAGTCTGGATTTAAGACTATATAAATTCCAATAAATCCTAAAAAGATAGCAGACCACCTTCTAATACCAATTTGTTCGTTTAAGAAAAATTTTGCAAATATTGATATAAAAAAGGGACTTGAAAAAAAGAGCGCATTTGCCATTGCAAGTGACATATAAGTTAATGAAATAAAGAAAAAACTGAATGCAAAAAAGTGTAATAATACTCTGATTGCTGTTAAAAAAGGATATTCTGTTTTAAACTTTATTTTTTGTTTTTTAATGAATAAATAAGTTCCTAGTATAACGCTAGCTATGAAAGTTCTACCGAAGTAAATTTCGTACAATGCAGCTTTTTCAAAAACAAATTTTATTAATGCGTCTTGAAAAGAAAATAAAGCCATTGAAACTAATACTAATATTATGCCTTTAGAATTATTTTCTTCGTTCATCTAGTTCAGCCTTTTGCTAATAAAAAGTTTGTTCGATAAAATAAAAAATAAACTTTATATAAGTCATAATCATAATTGCCAATCAATTGGTTTTATCTTTTTCTTACTTAAAAAGTCATTAGTTTTTGAAAAAGGTTTTGAACCAAAAAAACCATTATGAGCAGAGAATGGAGAAGGGTGAGTGCTTTCAATAACCAAATGGCTGTTTCTATCTAAGAATTCACCTTTCTCTTGAGCTTTTTTTCCCCATAATATGAAAACAATATTATTTTTTTTTATATTAATAATTTTCAAGACTTCTGAAGTGAAGACTTCCCAGCCTTTACCTTGATGTGATCCTGGCAAACCTTTTTCTACTGTTAAACTACTATTCAGTAATAAAACTCCTTGTTTTGCCCAATTTCTAAGGTTTCCACTCTGAGGAGAGGTTAATCGTAAATCTGTGAATAATTCTTTATAAATATTTTGTAATGATGGAGGTATTTTAATAAAATCTTCAACTGAAAAACTTAAGCCATTTGCCTGTCCTTTCCCATGATATGGATCTTGACCTACAATAACTACTTTTACATTTGTAAGAGGGGTAAGGTTAAATGCATTAAATATTTGATCCATTGGAGGAAAAATCTGTTTTCCATTTGAAATTTGTTCTTTTAGAAAAACTCTAAGTTCAGACATGTATTGTGAATTAAATTCATTTAAAAGCTCATTTTTCCAACTTTCATGAATTTTAATATTAGTCATTATAATGTCACTTGATTTGAAGTTTAAGATTGGAATCAAGTTTTGTCATCTAGTATGCCAATCTTCATTTAATGGTCGTGCACTATTTAATTCTGCATATCCAGCACCAGTAGTTCCCGTTGGATTATTTCCAAAGTACCGAGGGTCTTTAGGTTCATTTTCAGGCTGATAACGAACATCACACGTTAAACGTATTTTTTGATCTTTGGCATGATTTTCAAAGGTTCCGTGTACTGTATACATCCCAAAAATAAGCGCGTCACCAGGTTTAAAATCGGCTGTCAGGATTTTGGTGTTTCTTTCTTGTGCAAATTGAACTGGATGCTTATCAATAGTAGCTTTTTTATCTTTATGAAGGTCAACATCAAAACCCTTAAATTTTTGTAAAATATCTTTATATTTATGTGATCCTTCAATAATAAACAGTGGCCCTTTATCAATTGTTATGTCTGTAAAAACAAGCCAACAAGTCAAAACTTTTTCACTTTTTCGTGTAAAAAAACCTGCATCACAATGCATAGCAGTAAATTTACCGCCTGCAACAGCTCTTAAAAAAATAAAATCAAATCCTTTTGCAGAAGATCCAAAAATTCTGGTAAAAACACTTTTTAAAATATTTCCATTAGTTACATCTCTAAGTGACTTTGTGGAACTTAGATTTTTCCAAAAAACACCTCTATCTTTATGTATTTGATCTCTAATTGATTCACCTGATGCAATTCCGTCTAAAAATGGATCTTTCAATTCTTTAACTTCATTCAGTGTTTTAAAAATATCATTTCTAGCCCTGATTATTTTTTCAGGTTCAACAACATTTTTTAAAAATAAATATCCATCTTGTTCAAGAGAATTTCTAAGAGAAGTATCGTCAGATTCTTCCAAATGGGTTTCTTTTAAATCTCCTAAAAGATCACGAGGCACTTTGATCCCGTTAATAAGTGCATCCAATTATTTTCTCCTTAACAACACTTTACACAATATGTTTTAACTTTTTTTTTAGTAAATTTAACAATTGAATTTAAGTCAATTAAAATTTTTTAAATCTTGAATTTATCTTTACAGAGGCGTTATTCTTTAAAATTATTAACAAAAAGGGAATGTTGAATTGATAATTAGCTCTATAAAAACTAAAATCGTGAATGTCCCTTTTGCAGACCCTCCTAAAACAGGCTTCTTAACACTTGAAAAAATCGATTTATTAATAGTTCAAGTTGAAACAAAAGAAGGAGTAATTGGTACTGGGCATCTTCATCCACTTTCTGGTGGTTTAAAGACTTTAGAAATGTGTATTCATGAAATGTTAAAACCCCTTTTGATAGGAGAGACAGTTGATAATATTGAGGCCTTATGGAATAAAATGTGGAAATCTACTTTCATACAAGGAAGGATGGGTATAACTGTAATGGCTATGTCAGCATTAGATATTGCTTTATGGGATTGTTATGGAAGAACAAAAGAAATGCCTCTTTGGAAAATATGGAATGGAACACAAACAGCTTTTCCAGTTTATGGATCAGGATGTTATAGAGGATTAGGCCATGATGGTATGATTAAAAAAGCTAAAAACTACATTAACAAAGGCTTTAAATCTATAAAAATGCAGGTTGCTCATTGTTTTAACAATGATGAAGATATTGTCAATGTAAGAGACATGCGCGAAGAAATTGGTGAAGATATAGGAATTATGATTGATGTAAATCAAGGCTGGTCAGTAGATGAAACAATTAAAGTTTGTAAAAGTATAGAAGAATATAATCCAGAATGGTTAGAAGAACCAGTTATGGCAGACGATTTTGATGGTTATGAAGAAATATGCAAGTCAACGTCAATACCAATAGTAACAGGTGAAAATAATTTCACCCATCATGATTTGCTTCCATTAATGAAAAATAGAAAAATACCTATTTTACAGCCTGATATAATGAGGGGTGGATATACAAATTTAATTCATACTTCAAATTTAGCCAATAAATATGGAATTGAAATTGCCCCACATATGTTCCCTGAACTTTCAATTCATATTGTTGCATCAATAAAAAACCCTTCCTGGCTTGAGTATATGGGCTGGTATGACCATCTATGGAAGGAGCCATTAATCCCTGAAAATGGAACTTTAGAACCAACTGAACGTCATGGCCATGGAATGGACTTTAAGTCAGAAATTTGCTCTTTTTAAAGTTAATTATTGTTTAGTTATATATTTGTAAATTTAATTTTACATATGCTAGTCTTTTAAAAAAAATTAGTTATGTGAGGTTAAAATGAAATTTAAGATTACGAGAGCTAATGAAAATGGTTTTGATGCTGGATTGAGAGGTTTCTTTGCCTATAAAAATTTAGGTATTGAAGAAGCTACTTCAGGTAATTTTGGAGCAAATGTAATAAAGGCAGTTGATGGTAAGCACGCCAACGGTGAATGGCATTACCATAAATTAAATTTCCAAATGGTATATATTTTAAAGGGTTCAGTTGAATTTGAATATAAGGGAGAGGGGACATTTGTCTTAAATGAAGGAGATGTTGTATATCAACCACCTGAAATCCATCATAGAGAAATAAAACATTCTGATGACCTTGAGTTAATAGAAATTACAAGTCCAGCTAAATTTGAAACAGTTTCATTAAAAGACTAGGTAAAGTTTTCTGAGGATTAATATTTATGAAATGGCAAGTATCTAAAGTTTCAATCCCAGTATTTGATTTAGAGGAATCTATAAATTTTTATAACTTTATCTTAGGTAATGATATTGAAACAAAAATTAATGATATAGATTTTTTGGACGAATATTATGTTTGTGGAGGAAACATTGAGCTTCGATTATACAAGTTAAAAAATGAATTAAGTAATAATCATTCTTCACAAAGTAGGAGAACTTTCCCAACGTTAGCACTTAACAACTTAGATTTAATAGTAAAGAGTTTAAAAGATGATGGTATAAATTATTTTATTAATGAACATGACAAGTCTATAATTATTCAAGAACCAGGATTGAATTTTATTGAGCTTATTAACTTAGAAACATCTAAAAAAGTCTTTAACAAAGAAGAAAATAACAAATGGAATTTTCATCATATAAATCTTGAATGTTACGATGTAAGGTCATCGGTAAACTTTGTTTCTCAATATTTAAAAATGAAAGAGGGCACTTGGAAAGCTCCTGTTGAATTGGGAAAAGTAAACATAAAACCAAATCAACTAGCTATTTTTAACTTAGATGATAATCACTCTGGAATTCACATAAATAAAGCTGATTTTACTTTTAGTTGGAGAAATAACTTTATGCATAACCCAACAATTGGAGGTCACCCAGCATTTAATGTTAAGGATATTAAACTATTTTTAAAAAAACTTAAATCGTCTGATATTGCTGTGACAGATGCAAAAATTTATGCAATGCCAAATATACATCAAATTTATTTTTTTGATCCAAGTGCAAACATAATTGAGGTAAATCAAAATATAAATTAAATTAAAAAATTAGTTTTATTCATGCTTTGAATAAATTGAAATATTTGGGATTAGTTATTTTGTCAGAACTTTTTAAAGAATTAGATTATCAAAAGACGCCTCTAGGTGAGATTTCCTTAAGAAGGAGAAAGCAATTAAAGTTAAACAAAGATATTTTTGAAGTTATTCTAAATGACGAACATTTGATGTCTAATTTATTTATTTCATCAGAAGTCGCTTTAGCATCTATTCCCTTAAAAGAAATGAGATCTGCATCTCCAGATATTTTAGTTGGCGGCCTTGGGTTAGGTTATACTGCTAAAGAAGTTTTAAGCCATCAACACGTAAAATCGCTAACTATAATTGAATATTTAGAGCCAGTAATTTCATGGCATCAAAATGGTATATTACCATTAGGTAAGCTTTTGTTTGAAGATCCAAGATGTAACATTATTTCATCTGATTTTTTTAAATCTGCATTTGATGAAATAGGATTTGATCCTAATGAAAAATATCGTAAATTTGATGGTATTTTCTTAGATATAGACCATGCTCCTGATTTTCATCTAAATCCTAGTCATGCAAAATTTTACGGAAAAGAGGGAATGGAAAACATAAAATACAACTTAAACGATAATGGCTTGTTTTCGCTATGGTCCAACAATGCTCCAGATAACAATTTTGTAGGGTTCTTAAAAGAAACCTTTGATAATGCCCGCGCTGAAAAAGTTACATTCTATAATTCAATATTGGAAGAAGATTGTACTCAAACTGTCTATATAGCAAAAAAATAATATTGATATTTGACTATTGATCGGTGGATTGTTTAATCCGTATTTTGTTTTTTCCTATCTTTGTTCCATGAAGCTCTTTGATAGCTGTTTCACCATCAAGGTCTAAAGCCATATCAACAAAACCAAAACCTTTAGATATTCCCGTATGCTTATCAATAACTAGTGTACACGACTTAATATCTCCAATTTTTTTAAAAATTAAAGCAAGTGATTGTTCACTCAAATCTCGTGGCAAGTTTAAAGCTATAAGTTTCATTTTTTATATCCAAATATCATTTTAATTTTTGTTAAGTGTCATATCATTCAAAAGCTTTATTAAGAAGTTTATTATTTTTAGTTATGAAATATTAAAAAAATTTAACTTCTTTAAAATACATCTTATGGTTTATAAATAAAAAAATAAAAAATATTTAAAAGATACATTTTAAAAATTAAGTATTGTTTGATAGGAATTTATAATGGAATTAGATACAGCAGAGTTATTTTCAAAACATATAGAACAAGCTAGTTTTGAAGATTTAAATGATGAGACTGTGCACAAAATTAAAGTGTTTTTATTAGACTCTATTGGCGTTGGGATAGCTGGTAGTACAGGTTCAAAATTAACAGAACTAAAAAAAGTTGCAAATACGTGGTCTCAGGGAAATGATTGTTCAATTTTAGGGACTTGGGAAAAATATTCAAGAGATGCAGCTACTTTAATAAATGCATATCAAATTCACTGTTTAGAATTTGATTGTATTCATGAAGGAGCCGTTGTTCATCCTATGGCTGCAATTTTAAGCTCTATGCTTTCTCACTGTGAGAGCGAAAATAAAAAGGGTCGCTTCATTAATGGTAAAGAATTTTTATTATCTCTAGCCCTAGGTGTTGACATTGCTTCCTACTTAGGAATTTGTGCCAAAGGTGAGTTAAAGTTTTTTAGGCCTGCAACAGCAAGTGGTTTTGGGGCAGTTGCAGCCTTATCTAATATACAAAAATTTTCATCTACAGAAATCAACAATGCTCTTGGTATTATGTATTCGCAAACATGTGGAAATATGCAGTCACATGTTGAGGGTGTTCCAATATTAGGACTTCAGGTAGGTTTTAATGCCAAGGCAGCTTTAGGTTCAATGGACTTAACTATGGCAGGTTTTCCGGGGCCAAAAAGAGTTTTT
>ENA-ORDA01001900-ORDA01001900.1-marine-metagenome-genome-assembly--contig:-NODE-1900-length-16635-cov-9.933325_pt1 | contig 16635 bp, 17 predicted proteins | sample MGYA00237778_ERZ508506 | MGnify/ENA primary metagenome ERZ508506 (study PRJEB26177, sample SAMN06267891) | marine metagenome | isolation source: Monterey Bay, California, USA | place: Pacific...
GCAATTTCTTGGAAAGCAGGAGATAATGGTATCCATTTTTGTTCCTTAAATTTGACGTTTTTATCTAAACCTTTAGACGATTTAAATTTATTTAAATCAAATTTGCTCTTAATCTCGGCAGACACTGCTGCCGAGAGAGACTTTGATATTTTTTTCGCCATATTTAGAAAGGAAGATCATCACCATTATTAGTACTGTCTTTGCTATCAAATAAAGAGTCGAATTTATCTACTTTAGTTTGTTTAGCTTTATTAGTATCTAAACTAAAATTTGAAGCTGGGGTTGGTGAAGATGCAACAGGTGTTGGTGTTATTTCATCAGAATCTTCTTCTGGTGATAACCATTTTTCTAGTGCTGATTTCATTTCATCAAAACTAAAACGTTTAAATAAACCATCTTTTGGGTTTGGTTGTTCGTTTGTCCATTTTTCTACTGAACCAGCATCTTCACTAAGTGGTGAAGTTTTCAATCTAACACGTACTGATGATTTATTATAAGGAGTACCAGTTGATTCTGGTCCTACTGTTTCAACTGTAAGATCTCTACCATTTACAATATCAGTGTAATCTCCAATTTCATCATCAACAGCAAGTGCTAATAATTCTTCATATACTTGTTTACCAAATTGCCATAATCTAGTACCTTTATCTTCTTCTCCACGTACTACTACAGGAACGAAAATACGGTTTTTAGCATCTAACTTTTTAGCTAGTACATAATTTTCTTTGTTATACTCTCCTTCACGTAGTTTCCCAGCGAATAGAGCAATCGGGTCTTTTTCTCCAAAATTTGTTGGTGAAATCATTACTTTATTAGTAATACCATAGTAGAACTTTAATTCAGTAAACGGATTAGAAGCATCATACGCTGATGGTACAATTCTGATCTGTTGTTTACCTACTGTTGGTCTCCAATAAATTAATGAATAATCGGTCTTTTGACCTCCCTGTGGTTTTGATTGGAGGGTATCCAATTTTTGTTTTAATGCATTTAAATCCATAATGTAACTTATTTTAATTATAACTGTTTATATGTAACTGAATATACGAAATATAATTTGGGGAACCAAACTATACCTCAATTATTTTATATTATCTAAGTCTTTCATAATATTTTTTTGTTCCTTTGTTAACATCGTATTTAGGTACCCAACCCGGTACTCTCATTTTTTTATCGGCACAAGTATAATATTGGTACCAACTAGGTATTTTATCTTCTGTAGTATAATCATATTTAACACCCATACCACTAACTAAATCCTCAAATAAAACAGCTTCACCATAACCAACATCAAATACACCCCTATCTAGTTTAGCAGCAGCTAAATTAGCATTAACTACATCATCTATATACACAAAATCTCGTTTGGGGTTTTTAGGGAATAAAGTAAATGAACCTTTTTTGTATGCCTGATAAGCTACAGATGCCATTTTTCCTTTATGATTTTCTCCAGGACCATAAACATTAAAATATCTTAAGGCAACAAATTTTTTACAAGCTTTTAATCCATATTCCTCTGCTAGTTTTTTAGACCAGCCATAAATATTAGTAGGTAAATCATCTCCTAAACCATAAGTAGCAGCTGAACTAGAATACACAACTCTTTTATCATACTTTCTAGCTAAATCAAATAATTTTTTACTTAAAGTATAATTCCAATAGAGCATTTCATTGCAATCTTGAAGTGTAGTATCAGATATAGCTCCTACATGGAATATTACATCACATGTTTCTACTGCTTCATTTAACCCATAACTATCATCCCATTGATTTTTATTTTGATTTAATAACCAAACATAAGTATTTTTTTGTTTTTTTAATGCTTTTAATAAAGCATTGCCTATAAAACCTTCAGATCCTGTTAATATTATTTTCATATTATTTTCATATTATTGATACTCCTTTTTTTTCTATTACTTGAAGAGAACAATCTTGAGCAAAATTTAAAGCTTTACTTATATTTTGGTTAGATAGATAATGGTAAACAAAAGCAGCAAAAAATGTATCTCCTGCTCCTGATAAGTCGGATACTTCTGCTTGCCTAGAAGGAGGATGAATCATATTATTCCATTGTACTCCTTTTTCTCCTAAAGTAACAATTAATTGTCCTTTATAATTTAATAAATTTTCCTTATTTTTTTCATATTCTGGTTGGTTAATTTTTATAAATGAAGCATTATTAACCCACTCTCCAAATATTTTTTTAGAATCAATAAAAGTTAATGGGTATTTATTTACTATATACTTTATATCCTCTTCACTTAAAAAACCTTTATCGTAATCACTAATAATAACAGCATCATATTCTTTTAGTTCATCTAATCCTGTAAATTTAGGGCAACTATCATTATCATCAATTCTTAATAACATCTGATTAGTTTTTATATCAACTATTCGAGTTTTTATTATACTATTTGAATTAGTAATAAAATCAATTTTCCAATCTGGGGCTAGGCTTGTTAAATTATTAAAAACATTTTTAGCCATCCCATCATTTTTAGTTGAATTAAGAGGATTAAATACAGGTACAGGTGCTTCAGGGCATATTCGTTTACACTCACCATATATAAATTTATCTATACAACTATCTCCTATTATTAATATTTTCATAAGGTATTTCCTATTCTAATTCTATAACTATCTTCATCAAAATGTTGTGTTGATACTTCAAAAATTTCTGACATATCTTCTAGTGCTATTAATTGATGGGGGGAACCTCTTTCTATTGTTAAACAAGTACCTTCTTTTATTATTGTAGTATGTTCTACACCTTTTTCAGTGTCTAATCTGATATATTCGAAACTACCTTTACCCACATACCATGATTCTTTTTTAATAATATGATAATGTAAAGAAAATTTACTACCAGCTTTAAAAAATCTAAGTAATTTCCCACAATATTCTTCGTCATTATGGATCCATACTTCTTCTCCCCATCCCTTTTGGACAATTTTAGGTTTTACTATCATAATTCTTCAATTCGTTTTGCCTTATCATCTATAATTAGATCATAAGAAGGTTTTGTGGGTAATGTAATATCCTCTTTATACCCTACCACGAGATTATCAAAAATACACCCCCATTCATTTAATTGGTTAGTTGTTAACTCGGTATAATCTATTTTGCTTGCACCACCTCTAGCTGTATAGTAGGTTATGTGCCATCCTTCTTTTTTTAATTTATTAATTTTGTTAATGTTGTCTATATTAGGTATAGCTAATTCATATATCCTTTTATCTTCATAAAAACATATAGTTTCATCTATATCAACAAAGGCCTTTAATTGGTCTTCGGAATATAATTTACTTTCTCTCATTTAATAAAATATCTGTTGTTGAATAATTACCTATGCGGTTGAAGTATACAATTTCTTGAGCATATTGGCCACCTACTATTTCTTTCCCTTCCCAATCACTTCCTACTACCATGATATTAGGGGAAACTGAAGATACTAATAATTCTAAGCTTTCACGAGTATCAAAAACCATTACTTTATCTATGGCTTTTAAACTTTCTAAGGCATAAACTCTATCTTCTAATTTATTGTATGGTCTGTCTTTTCCTTTATCATTAGAAATTTTTTCATCAGAATCTAACCCGACGATTAATTTATCACCTAATGATTTTGCAAAATTAAATAATTCAAAATGACCTCTGTGGAGTACATCAAAGCACCCATTTACCCAAATTTTCATAACCTTTTATTTTAATATTATACTTCTATAATTTTATGTATTTTAGTATTTAATTGGTTTAAATCATTATGTTGTGTAAGTAAAATACAATTTCTATAATGTTGCCAATCTACTTGGTATTTTGTATCTACTACACCACCATTTAACTTCTTAATTAACTCATTAAGAGCGTTTATGGTGTATAAAGTATTAGATTCTTTCTTCCTATGTACCAATATAGTATTTTCTGGGATTGTTTGTACATTTCCCTGGTCTACATTATAAGTTACAACATATTCATCTTTGCCCACTATTTCAAGGACAAACATTTTATTATATATAATTGTATATTTTGATCGTATATCTTCGATAAGTGCATCTAACCCTTCTAAGTCGGTGAAAGTGCAAAATAATTTATTATTCAAATCGCCTGCGTTTTGGATGTCTTTTATAACATCATATTCCGCATTATACATATTAATACTATTCTGAAAAATTGTAGTCATAACCTTCTATTTCTTTAATGTTTAATTGGTATTTTTTAAATACATTTCTAATCTCTTCTAGCATATTTTCCTCACTGTCGTCTAAATCAAATAAAAACGAATCATAAGTATATAATACCAATTTTGTTTTGCAATTTCTTAGTATACAAAACATATCCCATAATATACGAACATTCATTGACGTCTCCAAATTTTGTAACACGTAATTAAACAGTTTTTGTGGGTTCATGTTTTGTAATTTTTCTTTTTCATATCTATATCCAGAAACCGGGCATTCTATAAACCCATCGCTTTGAAACTTTTTCCAGTTATCTCCTACGTATTTCTCAATTCCTTGAAAGAATTCCAACTTTTTGTAACTTTCGAAAACACCTCCGTATAATTGTTTGAAAGTGAGTTCTTTGGATTTTTTATAATCAACATTATACAAAGTTGCAAAATGGCTGTGGATATCATTAGTGGCAAACTCGTAATTAGTAAGGCGAGCAGCCAAACTAGGATGGTAAGCACTAATATCAATTTCCACAAACCTATTATTACGTGGTATAAAACTTTTTCTACATCCGTTTTCTTTATTAAGTGCGGCATAATTTACATTTTTAAATTTATTTGATGGTCTTGTTGTTGTTGTTTTTAAGTTGAACTGAGTGTAGACGTATTCACCATCAACGGGATGGAAATATTCTTCGAAGGTTTTATTGTGTATTCGTACTCCATTTCTCTCGATAGCGTTGAATACCAAGGATACTTTACTGTTAAAGAATTCATCATATTTTGTTTTTTCTATGTTAATATTTGCTTTTAGATCTCTAAAAATCGTCTCACACAATTCGTAGTGTTTAACAATTGGTATAATTAGGTTTAACTCGCGGTTATCTTTGTGTTTACGATAGTATAAATCGTGTGTTTGTGTTGTAGGACGTATATACGTATGAGGGGGTGGTGTTATGTCATAAAGAGTTTTGTTTGGAAAATAATGTAACATTTCCTTTTTATCACGACAATACAATACTTCAAATTTTTCTATTAATTTGTCTATACCCGTATTTAACACATTTAAAGATTCACTATGTGCAATGCATACCATAAAGCCTTTTGTTGCTTCAAGTGGTCTAATATACACTAAACTTACACGATTTAGTACGGGGTGTATTGTGTCATTGAAAGGTATTACCTCAATGAACGCTTTTTTATAACTACTATTTATTAAAACATTTAACTGTTCCCTGTTTTCTACAAGCCAGTACATATAACCTTATTTTACTTGAATATACGAACGCTGTTAGTAACCTCCAAATGTATTTGGGATTACTTTTGTAGGTTTATTATATGAACCAGATTGTGGAGTTGGAGTTAATGGGTTTAATATAGAACCTGTTGTTGAAAATTCCAAGTAATCATGGTCTTTCATTGTATGTTGCCTACCAACCATTGGTCCTTTTTTAGGGTGAATATGGTAATAACCAATATAAGGTTTTTTGGATTTAATATATCTTATTTCTTCCCCATTACTATATAAATTTTCATTTTCTTTATATTTGTAATATTGAGCATATTTATCCTTAAAAAAGTTGCTAAACCCAAAAGATTTTGTTCTTTGTTCTAAAAGGCTTACATTATTTTTATTTGATTTAAATACGCTATTATATTTACCATCTAAACTCCAAGATAAAGTTAATGGTGTAAACCTATCATATTGAGCGTGAGGGGATTTTGAAAGAAACATAGTATAATTTAAATTATCAGTTTCTATAGTAGTTTTATTTACAAAATTATATAAAAAATATCTTATGAAAAAACCATTAGTATAATCCTTATTAGTAGGTTGTGGAACTACTTGGATAGGAGGGGGAGCTGGAGAAACAGGTATTATTCCTTGTTGGTTTTGTAACTCTAAATATTGGTTTGACCAATAAGTATTAGGGTTAGAATTTTCTTTAGTTGAAGATATATTATCAGATAATAATAAGTTTGATGATTTACTTATTAATTGGTAATTTGGTGTATCATTAGGGTTTTTACCTGTAAATCTTTGGTTAGTTGAAGTTTGGTAATAATAACCAACATAAGGTTCTAATGTTGAAGATATTATATATTCGTCACCATTAGTATATAAATTTTCTTGTATTTGAGATTTTGGGTAATACATATCTTACTTTATGCGTTATAAATTTTGTCTACATCTTCTTCTGCTCGAAGTGCTAAAGCTATCCTTTTATTTTTAGTTCTATTATAGTTAGATGTATTTGTAGGGTTTGGATCTTTTTTAAATGCTATATAAGACCCAGGTACTTCAAATTTTTCTAAAACAAATATAGTACTTTGTTCAATGCTATTACTGGATTTCAACTGTCTAAATACATTAGAATATCTATTTTTTAATTCATTTATAAGATACTCTGCTTGAAAATCTAAATTGTCTCTTTTAGCTACATTTCCACCAGCAGCAGCTTCAAGTTTTCTCCTACGTCCACCTGATTTTTGGCCTGTCCATTGGGCTATACCAAACCCACCTTTATCTCCTATTCCAGGGCCTGTTGTATATCCTGCATCTTTCTTTACTCTTTCTACTATTGTTGGGTCTAATTTTGATTCACCCAAAAGATTACCAATAAGGCCTTTAGCTCCCTCTCGGGTTACACCTGCGGCTTTTAAATAAGTAGATATTACTTGAATATTATTTTTTTGTTGTGCATTAGTAATAGGTTTAACATTAGTTACTACTGGGGAGGATTTTTCTTCTACTTTTACAACTATTGACTCCTTAAATATACCTTTATCTAATGCCTGTTGGTTGGTAGGTTTTGAGGGTGGTATACTAAGAGTAGATAGTGAAGTTTCCCATTTATTATCAGATAATTTATGGTCTACTTTAGTTATTATAAAATCTAATGTACCTGTTTTACTATTTGTTTGGTATTCTTGTGGTAAGAATTTTTGATTAACATTTAATTTTTGGTATATTTTTACCCCTGATAACCCATCCATAGTTATATTTAAAGTTACTGGTAGAAAACCAGATTGATTAGAGGGTATACCTGAAAGTCTATATTCTTTTTGGTCTCTTAACTTAATATATTCTCTAAAAGATTGTTTTCCTTTTTTAAAAAAATCTTTATTTTCAATATTAAGATATTGTGCTCTATCATTGCCAATAGTAAAGGGATTTCCTTGGACATCTGTTTTACCTTCTAATTTACCTGAAAGGGCGTACATTAACCACTGTTGGTAAGAAGAAGCAAGATCAATATCATTTTCAGACACTACATTAGCCCCCTCACCCGATTTAAATGCTTTAAAACCATCTAATGCTTCTCTATAAGTTTTTTTATCAAAAGTATAACCATTATATACACCCGATTTTATATCTCCGTTCTTGGTGCCTTGGATACTATATGAGTTCCAACCACCAGTATTCTTTCTGAATATCCATTTAATACTATTACCTGGTCCTAAATTACGTTTCATATCAGCATCTACTGCTTCTTTTAAAGTCCCTTCATACTTCCTTGAACTGGTTTTTGTTGGGATTACAGTCTCGGCTCTAAGCCCCCAGTATGCCGCAAATTTTGCATCTATATTTTCTTCCTCTGCTTTTTCTGCTTGTTCTGCTTCTTGTAAAGGGTTAGGAAAACCTGGAGCTGGTAGTATTTGTGGTTGGAATCTATCTACAAACCCGGCATTCATAGAAGCAAAAGCAGTACCATCAATTGTTTTAGAAGATGAACCCCCAGCAGTTGTTCCTATAGTTATCATAGTAGCTAATTTCGAATCTATTTTAGACTCAAATTTAAAACTTTTTACAAAATTTGATTTAGGTTTACCTTTATCTTGATTAAACCCAAAAACTTCAAAAGGTATAATTTCTTGTTTTGCAGGAACCTTACCTAAAATAGTTTTTAATACTTCTGTATTACCTTTTATAGGGTTTTGGTCTATAAATACTATTTCATTTATTTCGACATTAACTATAGGCTCTATTTTATTTACATTACCTAATGAACTATTAATCCCATCACATATAGATGAAAGGAAGCTAAATAGTGATAAAGTTCCTTCTTTTGTTGTATTTTTATTTAAACATGATTTTATAAACTCAAAATTTAAATATACATTCATTAATTTACCGTAAATTACATCTTCATCCTTTCCGTTTTTTTCTATAACAAAAAAATCTTTAATTTTAGAATTTTGTAAAAATTGGGGTGGAGTAACTCCTTTAATATTTAATGAAGGTTTTATAAAACATTTACCCATATCAAATGACACTTGATTTGGTTGAGCACTAACTACATTTATATTTTCATCAGTCCCAATACTTATTATAGAAGAATTTAAATCTCCATTTACTACCCTAGGTACTACATATTTTTCTATACCCCTTAATAAATTACCAAAGGTACTATAATAACTATTTTCTTTAGTTAACCCATTTGTAATATTAAATTGTGAACCAAGTTGAGATTTAAAACTCTTTAATTCTGCTTGAAATTTTACTTTATCGTAAAACCCCTCATCTTCTCCAGTTTCCTCTTTCCATTCCGCAACTAAATTTCTTTGAATTTGTGCCTTAACTTCTTCCTGAGTACCATTAAAAATGGTTCCATTAGGGTTAGTATATCTAAAAATTTCATTACTCTCTTGACTTTCGTAATTAGCATTTAAAAGATTAAGGTAATTTTTATTATGTTTATACTGTGTATATCCTTTTGAAAGATTGCTGTAACGTTTTTCCCATTTATTTAACCATACTTCTAATACATTAGAACCATTAACTTCAGATCCATCTGAAGATATATTGTTTATGGGAGAAGGTAAATTTACTTGTAAAGACTCTATAATATCCCCTAAAGTTATTAATTTTAAAGTAATATTATAAGTACCATCTGGGGCAAAATCCCAATTAAAATTAGTTACTCTACCAAAAAAACCATCATAGTTACCTTCGTATTTTTTTCTATAAATTTCAATCTCCTGTAATACTTCTAATTGGGTTTTGATTTTAGATGAAAAAAACATATCTTCAGTTAGAGTAGATCCTACTTCTTTTAAAGATCCATCGCTACTACTATACTTATTATGTCCCCACTCTAACATCATAGTAAAACCTAATTTTAGATATAATAACTCAATTAATTGGAATTGGAAAGTATTATAAGCTTTAATTTGTACTGTTGCGGTTCTAATTGATCCTCTATTTATACAATTTATAGTAGCTGATGTAATACCAGGCATTGGTGATTTACCAAATTGGTTTCCTCCTAACCCATAAGCCGGAGTACTATTCCACACTGAATTACCATCTTGGGAGATTCCAGCCCTTGATTTAATAATTTTATCAGAGCCAAGGGAACCTAAACCTGCAAATAATATTGCATTTCTTGCTAACCTATTAGTATTTGCAAATGATTTAGCTTCATTCATAGTAAAACCTATATTTCTGAGTTTTTTAATCCCCATCAATTTTTGGTTTTTATTATTTTGTTTTATTTGATTTTTGTACAGTTTATATTCTTCCTTAGCTCTATCTAATATTATATAACCATTTTCCTTTTCATCGGCTGTATCCTTTAATCTATGTGCTCCCCCCCAATCATAAATACCATTAGAATCTATGGCACCTGCTTTATAAGCTTCATCAAAAGTTGGAATGTCTATATAATTAAAAAAGTTAACTCCAGATGCTAATTTAATAAATGAAGACTTATTATTTAATAAGTTAATTTCTCTTGGAGATAAAAGACTAGAATCTTCTAAATTTGTTACATTATATCCCTTTCCTGAAAGGGTTTGTCTTTGATTTATTTGATTAAAAACATAACCATCAAATTCTTCTCCTATTAGATTTCCTGTCATAACTATCTTTCATTTAATTGTTTAAAACTATTCAATATAGCCGCTATATTTTGTGGTATTCTAATTTGTATTCCCACGGGTGGAAAATATGAATTTTGTTTTAAATTGGGATTTGCAGTAGAAATAACCCACCATAAACTAGAATCACCATAATGTTTTTGAGCTAACTGATCATATCTGTCATTTGCTTGGGTAATAACATATATATCTGAAGAGCTTAGAGGAGGAGATGGGTATTTTGTAGTCCCAAAATATAAAAACTCTCTTCCAAATAAATCTGTATTATCGTATCTACTCATATCTTTTTGGTTTTTATGTTGGTCCTATCATATTATTTATAAAATTATCAGTATTTGAACCTATAGCCTCTTCAGTATTGTTACTATCAGTTGAAGCTGGTTCCTGTTCTTTTTTAGAAGAAGGTACTGTAAAATTTTCTGAGCCATTAGTACCATCATAATTATTTCCATTTTTGTTTTCTAATGCAATATACCTTTCATCACCAAATTTAGATATAAATGATGCCCCACCTTCTAAAAGACCGTCATAATCATTTTGTTGAATTTGAGGTACAAAATTGTGGATTGGTTTAAATTCAAACCCAGTAACAGTCATAATATGTGGTAGTTCCTTAGTTTTTTTCCCACCATCGTTACTATCAGATTTACTATTAGTATCAATCTCAAATGGTGATTCTTTAGGATACGATAAATTCATACCTGTAATTATACCTGCTTGTTCATAGCAATACCCTCCCATAGTTAAATATGCTATATTTCCTTGCATATATCCTTGTTGGCTGTAATCAGGTGCTAAACTAGAAGCTAAAAAGTTTAATTTTTGGTACATAGGAATTAATTCATCTACAGACTGAGCAGCTAAAGTCCATCCCATAGATATTGATCTGTTGAAAGCATTATATCTATAAAAACTTTCAGCTCTACCCATAAATCTTTCTTCATTCCAAGTTGCACTGTAGTTATCTCCAAAGGAATCTATATATGCTCTAAAATGTATATAAGTTTTTAATGTATCATATTCATTACTTAATATACCTATTCTAAATTTTATTAAATCATTTTTAATATTGTCTCCTTTATAAGAACCTGCTACCTTTCTAGAAAGGTATAAAGGTAAAGCATTTATTTTATCTAAAGGACCGTCTCCAGTTCCAATATTATAATTAGATAAATTTTTATTTCTTCTTCCAGGATTACCTAAATGTACCCTATTTTCAATATTATCTCTAGTATAATCTAAAGTTGTAGATATGATTGAGTTTGGGTTTGATGGATTTTTTAAATTTCTAAAATCTGATAGGGTTGTATCTTTTGAAAGAGATTTTTTTAAATCTCCAGCTGCTACTAATTCACTATAATTGAGAAGATAAGGCTCTTCATTATTAGTAACAGTTACCCTTTTTAAAGATGTTTGACCAAGACCCAATGCTGATCCCGGACCCCCATCATATCTTAATATTTCATCTTTATTTAAGGAAATACTGTTAAATTTTTGACCTGCTGTTTTTGAAGTAGATAGAATATTATTTAATATTCCACCTCCAAATCCTCCAAAAAAACCACCAATACCCTTACCATTTGTAAGATCATCAAAAAAAGAACTAAAAGGGTTTGTTGTTTGAGCCGCTATTCCCATTTTGTAATCAACTAAATTAGTTAATCGATTTTCAGAAATGGGTTGGGTATTAGTAACTTTTTTAACATAAAAAGGTGCGGAAAGTGGTAAACTATCAGATAAAAAATTTCCAATTGTATCTAAAATTCCTATACCAGTATTAGTAGCATTAGCTGTTGTATTAGCAAAAGGATTTATACCCTGTTTTAATAAATGACTACCGGCACCACTAAGTCCTACTTGAGCTAAAGTAGAAGTTGGTAGATACACTCCATCATTCATAATAATACCACTAGCTTGTGTTTTAACTGCTGATCTAGATAGTAAGTTTTGTTTTAAAGCAAATTGTATTCCTTTTGGGCTTTTTAAATATTGGAATATTCTTGAAGTGTCATCTATAGCATGTTGTAGGGCATTTGCTCTTAGAAGGAAGTCAGGACCACCAGTATCTCCAGGAGTACTGTCTATAGGTGTAGTAATAAAGGGTTCATTACTACTTCCTCCAGCTGTGCGGTCTTTACCATACCTCAATGATTTAAGGTCGGTTGTTATATCTAAGAGCCCCATACTTTATTAGTTTGGTAAGTTATTTTGATATGACCCATTTTTAAAAGTATCATTCATTGAACCATAACGTGGGTCATTTAAAGCCGCACTAGGAACTACCCCATTTATATCTAATAATGAGGGGGAAGGTATAAATCTACCATTATTTCGAGGGTTACCATTAATAGAATACTCATTATGTAAAGTAGACTGTTGTAAATCTGGTGTTGTTGGTGTTTGACCATTTAAACTTGTAGTTGAAGCTCGGCCCGATTCTAATTTGTTTAATAAACTGCTCATAGTTGTTGTTTTATTATAAATATTAAATTATTGTATTTGTCTAGAATTTACAGAAAAAGCTGTACCTACTTCAGTACTATCCATTTTTACTGTTCCTTCTTTATTTAAAATTTGTCTTAATAGTATATTGGTTTCACCCATATTAGCATTGCCTCCTGCTCCACCTGTTGTGTTTATATTAGGAGAAACTGCTAAACCATCACCCGCTGCTGTTACTGTAGTAGCACCAAATTTATCTTGAATTGTAAATGGTCCAGATCCTGGGGGTGCTACACCATCTTCTACTTTGCTAAGAGACATTATACCTCCAACTGCTGCTGCTGTTGCTAATATACCCCCAACAACTAAAGGAGTTGCAGTACCAAATGACATAGCAATAGCAATTGCAGCCGCAGCTGCTGCAGCTACTAATAATAATGGACCTAACATTTGAACGGTTTCAGAAAATTTTTCCATTGCTAGTGTTTGTTTTTCTTGTAAAGAAAGCATTTTTTCATTATTTAAAGCTTTTTGGGCATCTCTGTCTAAATCCTCTTGTGCTTGTGTAGATAATGCTTCCTGGGTCATTAAACTATCTGCTAATTGGTCAGCACTCATTCCTAAAGCTCCTGCTAATGCTTGTTGTTGAAGAACATTCATACCTTGTAGTTCTTCTAAACTACCTGCTTCTTCAACTAATGCTCGGGCTAATGCTTCTTGATCTCCAGATAAAGCTGCTGCTCTTGCTTTTTCAAGATTTAAATCTCGACCAATCATTAATTCTGCTTCTAATTCTTTTTGAATAGAAGATTCAAAATCTAATAATTGACCAGCAGACCCTGCTATAGCACTCATTTCTATACCTAAAGATTTAGCTGTGGCAACTGCTTTTGTTAAACCACCATCAATACCCATAGCATTAACTCGGGCTAAACCTGTTATTTTATTGGCTTCATCTAATACAGTTGATAATTTTAATCTAACACCAAATTCTCTTTCAGCATCTAAAACTCCTTTTGCTTGTTCTTTTTCTAATGTTTTAAAATTTTTACCAGTAACCATAGCTAATTTAGCCATATTACCTACTGCTTCTTCTGATAGATGAAGTCTGTTTAATGTATCTGCGGCACCTGCTAAAATATCTTTATTAAATGCAATTGCGGTACCACCTAGCTCTTTATTTAGAGCCATTACAGTTTTCTTTTGTTCTTTTAATGATACGGCAGTGGAGGTAAAGGATCCACTGGTTTCCATCATTTCTTTTTTAAATTCCTTAGCTTCTTTTTTAGACATACTAAGGCCACGAGCAATTTCAGTTGTGGATTGATCTGCCTTTTTGAATTGGTCAAATAGTTTACTAGCTAGACCAAATAAAAGACCTGCTCCTAACCCTGCGAGATCTAAATTTTTAACTATGTTCTTAGTAACAGTACCTATTTTTTGGCCTGCGGTTGCACTTTTACCTAAATTTTCTAATTGTACTTTAGATGCTTCATTTGCCTTATCTAAGTTAAAAAACTTATTAAGGTCACCCATTCCTAGTTTACCTAATAAACCAGTAAATGCCCCTGTAATTTTACCAATAGCACCTAAAGATTTATCTTGAGCTTTAACTCTATCTTGGATTTCTTTAGTAATTTTTGTTTGTTCGTTGTAAACTCCTACTAAAGCATTTGCTTCTTCATAATCAATTTTTAAACCTTCCCTTTTAGCATTTTCAATTTTATCGAGAACTGATTGTCTTTTTGATTCTATATCAGCAAGTTTTGCTGCTATTTTAGCTTCACTAGCTTTACCTTTATTGGCTTGATCCTGGAGTTTTATTATTTCCTCTTGATCTTTTCTAGATTGAGTTACTGCTTTTGAAAGATCTTTTTCATAAACCTTAGTTAATTTTTCTGCTTTTACTACAGCATCATCTATCCCTTTACTAAACCCACTTGCAAATGTAGCAGCTAAAGATGCTAATGTTGAGTCTAATTGCAACATTATTTCTTTAAATTCTTGTGCCTCTTGTGTAGCTTTTTTTACATCGTCTCCTAATGCCATATGGGTATTTTGTTATAAATATTAAAAGAAATAATTTTACTTATAACTAGACTTGTTTTTAAATTGGGGTCTATTTACTTGACCCTTAGTATTAACTAATGAATCTTTATTTTTTGATTTATTTGCTTTTTCATTTTGGTCTTTATTATACTCATTTATTTCATTAAAAGTAAATTTACGTAACCAAATAGGCATATTATATATCGTAAACCAATCATAGCCTCCATTTCCATGGAAGACTATGTTATGTATTTGAGTAAATAAATTTTTTCTGTATACTTGGCTATTTTCCAAAGTCAGGCCAAAAAAATCCAACCCCAATTGGAATGGTTTTTGTTGTTTCGTTACCAGAGGGAAAAAAAGTTAAATCTACATCCGGTGACATTGACTTAATATATTCTCTTAAAGCACGAGCATCTCGTGCTAGTAGATATTTATCTACAAACTCTCGAATATCCTTTTTTTCTGTTTTTCCTTCTACTGATAGAATAGTATGTTTTAATCTTGTGGTAAGAGTAGGGTCTTCATTTTTATTTATTTTCTTTAGACCATCTAACTCACGTTGAATTTTTGTTTCATCACCGTGATTTAATAATTTAAAAGTAATTTCATTGCCAGAATGGGGGAATGTAAAATCAAATTCATTTTTACCGGATTTAAACAATTCTTCATCTATTTCAGTATTATTTACATCAGTTAAATCAACTGTTTCTTCTACACCTTCATATGTAAAATTATAATCTTTACCATACCCTAAAATACGGGCTGCAATCATAATTGCATTTTTGTCTCCTATCAATAAATCGTTATAATTTATTTTAGAAACAATTAATGATTGAAATAATTTATCTAATACTATTCCTTTTTGAATATAAGAAGAATTAGTAAGAATGTCTTCTTCTTTAGCAGTCATATATTTAATTTCAATTTTTCCTTCTGCTAATGGAGAGTCTTTAGAATATAAGTATCCTTTTGAGGGTAAGTCTACAACTTCGGTAGCTAATTTAAATTCGGCCATAATCTTTATTTTGTTAATAACGTTTTTGTGCGTTTATAAATATTAATATAATAAACTTTTATTACATCTCCACGCAATTTTTAAAAAAATAGTTTATTTGTTTTTGTATTTGGATCATAATAATAATGACCTTGAAAAGTTATTCTTGAATCTCCTTTTTTTAACTCAAATCCACCTATCCTATGATTTAAATTCCCATTCCATATATGCAAACTTCCTAATTTATATTCTTTAGTTCCTGTTTTATAATCTAGATAAGGAGTAATTCCATTACATTCTATAAGAGATACAAAAGAATATATTTTATTGGTATTAATAGTAGGATAATAATCTAAAATACTAGTATCTACATGATAATTAAATTCATTAAAAGGTTGAATATTATTAGCATATACATGAAATCCAGGAATGGTAAGATCAGGTTCTAATTCAGATGTTATTGAAGTAACTTCTGTAATTTTATTTGTAATTTTTGTATATAACCAATGAAATGTTTCTAACAACACAAATTGGGTTTCTAACGTTATATCTTCTTTATGTCCCTCTAATCTATATAAAGCATCTCCTAAAAGATATTCTGCTTTATATTGGTCCTTTAAAACTTCTATAAGAGGAGTATCTTTGTAGGGTAATAAATTTGAATTTCGATATTGGGAAGAATGTTTCCAATATTGTTTTAAATTATATACTTCTTCTTTTATTAAATTAATTTCAGTAGAAGATAAGAAATCTGAATAGTTTTGAACCATGTAGGTAAAATAAGAAAAAGCCTGGCAAAAGCCAAGCTATTTTCTAATCAGGGGTGGGTAAAATTTTAGAAATTTAAAATACAATAATCTGGTTGTACTGTAATTGAAATATTTTGTGCAGTATCTACTGTGTCCCAATTATAATCTCCAAATGATGCGTTTGTAATAAATGCACCTTTTATAATCCATTCAGATACGATATCTCCTACAGGCCCTAGTACGTTAAAAGTAAGATCTTTTTTATAGAAATCACTATACCCATCACGACCAGTAACTGATTCGTGGTGTAAACGTACCCATTCCATAGTTGCTTGTGCTCCAGA
>ENA-ORDA01001904-ORDA01001904.1-marine-metagenome-genome-assembly--contig:-NODE-1904-length-16626-cov-4.180011_pt1 | contig 16626 bp, 19 predicted proteins | sample MGYA00237778_ERZ508506 | MGnify/ENA primary metagenome ERZ508506 (study PRJEB26177, sample SAMN06267891) | marine metagenome | isolation source: Monterey Bay, California, USA | place: Pacific...
TACGCTTCATATACTAACCGTTGGCAACTAAATTGAACAGATTATGAACAACCCTATTCAAAAGAAAAAGCAAATTCCTGGGAGCTACAACAAAAGTGTGTTCAGTTTGCCCTCTTATTTTGAAACCGCCGCTCATTCGTTTCGCGCGCACTCTGTCACTAAAAATGAAGACATCAGATGGCAGATGTATTTTTCTAAAAACGCACCGGGTGATCAGGTCAGTGTTCTGGTTCGCAAAATCGACAATTTCCTAATTATGTCTGATTCGGTGGTCGAACGCGAGACGAACGAACTCATTGTCCAGGAGGCAACAGGTGACGTTCTCATGATCGGCTTAGGTATTAACCTAGTTAACGATCGAGTACTGGAGAGTCCACTAGTTACATCAGTCACCGTGGTAGAGAAATACGCCGATATTATTGAACATGTGCCTACCAAATGCTTCGTTTTAAATGGGGACGCAAACACTGTTAAATTAGGTCAATACGATACCATCTGGGTTGATCCTTCGGAGTATGTAACCCGTAATTTTCGTCTGCATTTGAAACCGGGGGGGCGTGTATTGTATTGGGATGCATCGGCAGAAAAAAAACGGGTTAGACAGAACACATTTATACTGTCCCGGTGTGTCACCGTTACACTGACTAGGCGTTATGATAATTTGATTTTAATATGTCATTGCGAGATGCAGTAATTAAATTGAAACAAACAATGAAAAAAGGAAATTATATTTATTTATTATTAGGTTTATTGGTATGCCTAAGTTGTCAAACACCAACTTCAACAAAACAAGACAAAGAAGCTATTCTAACAGTGATGAACGCTCAAGAAAAAGCTTGGTCTGACAACGATTTAGAAGGTTTTATGCAGGGCTACTGGCAAAGTGATTCGTTAACATTTTACGGAAGAAATGGGATTACTAAAGGCTGGCAACAAACCTTAACTAATTATAAAAAAGGCTACCCAACCAAAGAGGCCACTGGAACCCTAAATTTTAAGGTGGAAGCTATTTCAAAAATAAGTAAGGACAGCTATTCCGTCATGGGAGCCTATCATTTAAAAAGAGAAGTTGGCGATGCCAACGGGGTGTTTTTAATTATTTTTAAAAAGATAGCGGGGGAATGGAAAATTATTGCAGATATGTCTTGTTAACCTGTTTTAAAACTTCCTATCGGGATGAAACGGCTTGATATCTAGAGACAACTTTTTATCGGAGATTATTTCGGAAACCAATTTTCCTGTTGGGGGTCCCAAACTCCAACCCATCATTGCATGCCCCGAAGCAATAATTAAATTTTTATATTTATGAGTTCTGCCAATATAGGGCAATCCGTCCGGAGAGCAGGGTCGCAATCCAAAATCAGCCGATGCTTCTTCTTCTTGAGTTAGAGACAATCCTTGGTAATAATTTGATACGGACTTACTGATGGCTTTTACTCTTTTAGGGTTAATGTTATCATTAAATCCTGCAAGTTCCATAGTGCCTGCAAAACGTGTAAAACCATTCATTGGCGTAACGGCAACTTTAGCTTCAACTAATAGTGCAGGAATCGTTATTCCAGTTTCTCTTACTGTATTAATTCGGTACCCTTTTCCTGCCTGTATAGGAATTTTAACTCCTAATTTACGAGTTAGCAAAGGACTCCACGAGCCAGCAGCAATTAGCACTTCGTCTGCTTTTAGTTTTCTTTTAGTAGTCATCACTTCTTTTATAGCATCTTTAGAAATGACTAAATCTTGAACTTTTTCGTGGGTATAGAAGGTAACTCCCTTTTCCTTTAAATAAGATACCATTTCTGTCATAAATTCTTTAGGAGTCATGTGGGCATCGGAATCAAAATAAATGGCTCCCTTACAATCTATAGCTGCATCAGGTTCCATTTTTTTGACCTCTTCAGCAGTTATATGATTAACATTCAAGCCTTCTTTAATTGCTCTCTGCCCTACCTCCCATTCTTCTTCACCTGCTTTATCAGTCTTATATAACATCAAGAGTCCTTTTCGCTCGTAATGAAAATTAAAATCTCCTGATTGCTTAATTTCTTCATAAAGTGTTCTCCCTAAAATATTGATCTCTTTAATAATAGGAATTGCTTTTTCTACCTTCGAAGCAGTTGCCGATTTTTTAAACGCCCAGGCCCATTGTAAAAATTCCTTATCCAAACGAGGTTTCACATAAAAAGGACTAGCAGTATCAAACATCCATTTGAGCCCTTTAGTGATCATACCGGGTGCTGCTAACGGAATAATATGGCTAGGGGTAATGTATCCTGCATTGACAAAGGAGGCTCCTTTGGTCATATCCGATTGATCGATGATGGTAACAGCACATCCTTCTTTCTGGAGGTAATATGCAGAACATAAACCAATGATTCCTCCCCCAATAATTACAACCTCTTTACTCATTATATTTAAATTACCTGGAAACCGTGTGCGTATGGATCATCTTGATCATCAATAATAATGGTATTGTATCCATATACTTTTGCCCATCCTTGAATACTAGGGATAATTGCTGTTTTCCCATCCAATATTGTTTCTTCTTCAATTCTTCCTACAAAAGTGGAACCTATAAAACTTTCATGAACAAATTTGTCCCCCAGTCTTAATTTTCCTTTTGCATATAATTGTGCCATCCTTGCCGATGTTCCCGTACCACATGGGCTTCTATCAATGGCTTTATCTCCATAAAACACCGCATTTCTTCCAGACGATTTTGGATCTATTGGATCGCCGGTCCATAATAGATGACTAACATCTCTAATGGTATCATTTTCTGGATGGATAAACCTATGTGGGTATTTGTTATTGATTCGTTTTCTTAGAATTTGAGAATATTGAATTAATTTACCCGCCGTAAAATCTTGTATTCCGCTAAAGTTGGTCTGTGGGTCTATTATAGCATAATAGTTTCCTCCATAAGAAACATCAAAACTAATGTCCCCTAATTCTGGACAATCAATCGTTAAATTTTCAGCAGCTAAATACGATTTTACATTTTTTAGTTTAACCCATTCTACCTTATTGTTAGTCTCTTTATATTCTATATCTACTATACCTGCAGGAGTCTCCATTTTGATGATTCCTGGTTTTTTGGGTATCACTAAACCTTCTTCAACTGCAATAGTAATCGCTCCAATAGTTCCATGCCCACACATGGGCAAACAACCCGAAGTTTCTATAAATAGTATTCCAAAGTCGTTTTCGGGATGTTGAGGTTTAAAAAAGAAACTACCGCTCATCATATCATGGCCTCTAGGTTCAAACATTAACCCTTTTCGGATCCAGTCGAATTCTTTAATAAAGTGTTGTCTTTTTTCACTCATGGAATTCCCTAAAAGATCTGGGCGACCCGAAGTCACAACTCTTACCGGGTTTCCGCAAGTATGCGCATCAATACATTTAAAAATGGTTCTACTCATTCTTATTTTTTGTGATATAATTATTGATTCTTTTTTCGAGTATTGACAAGGTAACTGTTCCTTGTTCTAGAACAACTTCATGGAATTCTCTAATGTCAAAATTTGCTCCTAATTCTTTTTCTGCTTTTGTTCTAAGCTCTCTTATTTTAAGCTCTCCAATTTTATAAGATAAGGCTTGACCGGGCCAAGAAATGTAGCGATCGGTTTCGGTATTAATTTCATGAATAGAAAGCGCCGTGTTTTTTGACATGTATTCAATCACTTGATCACGGGTCCAGCCTTTAGCATGGATTCCAGTGTCCACTACCAGTCTGCAAGCTCTCCACATTTCATACGTTAGTTTTCCGAATTGTTCGTAAGAAGTAGTGTACATTCCCATTTCTTCAGCTAAAAACTCACAATACAATCCCCAACCTTCCCCGTATGCAGACAAATAAGTATTCTTTCTAAATTGTGGTATGCTGTCCCCTAACTCAAGGTTTAAGGAACCTTGTAAATGATGTCCTGGTACTGCTTCATGAACCGTAAGAGACGGTAAAACATATAAAGGTCTACTTGGTAAATCATAGGTGTTTACCCAATAATACCCTGGGTCGGTACTATTTTTACTAGTTCCTACATAGCGTCCCGTGGTATACTTAGGAGCAATTGCAGCTGGTACGGCTGCTACCCCATAGGGTTTTCTTGGCAAGGTTTTAAAAAATCTTGGTAATTGTTCGTCGGCTCTTTTTGCCATATCTCTAGCAATCATTAACAATTGCTCAGGACTGGTTGCGTAAAACTGAGGATCGGTTCTTAAAAAGTCAAGGAATTCTGAAAAACTACCTTGAAATTCTAATTCCAAAATAATTTTTTCCATCTCGTTTTTTATTCTAGCAACTTCATCTAAACCAATTTGATGAATTGCATCTGCAGAGTACTGAGTACTCGTTGTATAATAATTAATTCTGTTTTGATAATATTCTTTTCCATTTGGTGTTTCTGAAATTCCAATAGCGCTTCTTGTTTTAGGATAATACTCCTCTTCAAAAAAAGTTTTCACTACCTTAAATTGCGGAATTACATGTTTCGTTATCGCTACTTCGGCAGCTGTTAAAATGGAATCTTTTTGAGATAAGCTTAGAGTTCTCGGTAAGTCATTAAAAGGAGTATAAAAATAACTTTCTTTAAAATCACTAACGATATGATCATTATAACTTGATTCGTAGCCATTAAAAATAACTCGTGGTTGAGAGACTCCTTTTTCTAATCCTTCACGCAATAAAGGAAGAAATTGGTTTACCCGATCTGGAATTGCATTTAGTTGATCTAAATATCTTTTAACTTGATTATAATTTTGAAAAGGTCGAACGATAAAGGGAAAGCTCGTATGAAACCCGGAATCTGAAAGTAATGGATTTAAAAATCGTTCAAAATCATAATAATCAATGGTATCTTGTAATTTAAATTTTAATAATTCTAAGGAAATGAATTCTGTTTCTGATAGGTTTTTAGGATTGATTTTGTTTAATTGTTTTAATTGTTTTTTAGCATAATTTGCTTCCTTTTTAAATTGCTCTTTTGAGAATAATCCTAAGGGATACTTTTTCCAATCATAGGTATTTCGTTCTTCAATTTCAGTAATCACTTTATTTAATAATTCCGAGTCTGGATTTTCAAAATTTATTGAAAAACTCATAAAGACGAGTCCTATAAAAAAAGTAAGATTTCGAAAAAACTTCATGAATATTTAAATTTTATTGGACGTATTTAAACCATTTACAAATCTGGTAATTCCTAATGGATTGTTATTTTTTAATTCAGCTGGCAGCAGTTCATTTGGCCAACTTTGGAAACTAAAAGGACGGACCCATCTTTTAACTGAGTGCAATCCTACAGCCGTAAAACGACTGTCTGTTGACGAAGGGTATGGACCACCATGTAACATCGCTGGACAAACCTCAACACCTGTTGGAACCCCATTAAAGATAATTCTACCCACTCTATTTTGTAAGGCATCTATAACCGAACTGTATTTTTCGAGCTCCTCTTTTTCTCCCAATACCGTTCCCGTTAATTGACCCTCTAAATGATTAATAATAGTTTCTAATTCTTCAGAATTTTTACATTCGACCACCATTGAAAAGGGGCCAAAGACTTCTTGATGTAAGGTGGTATTTTCTAAAAAAGTTTCGCCTTCTACTGTTACAATCGTTTGCCTTGCGTGATTTACTGCTACACTATCATTAAAATCAGCCTTTACTGTCAAACCATCTTGTTGTAAAGCAGTTTGCTTGTTTCTTTCATAGTTGCCAATAATTGTTGGGTGCAACATACAAGAAGGTTCTAATTTTACTATTTCTGTAGAAAGTACTTGTATAAAATTAGATAAATTAGCTCCTTTAATTCCAAGAATTAATCCAGGATTGGTACAAAACTGACCGGTCCCTAAAGTAATAGAACCTGCATACGTTTTCGCCAAAGCATCTCCATTATTTTGAAGAGCTTGCGGCAATAAGACCACTGGATTAATACTCCCCATTTCAGCAAACACTGGTATAGGCTCCTCTCTTTGTCCAGCAATATCATACAACGCTCTTCCTCCTTGAATACTTCCTGTAAAACCGACTGCTTTAATATCTGGATGCGTCACCAATTCGATCCCTACTTCAATACCTGAACTGTTTAAATTAGAAAACACGCCGTTTGGCATATTTGTTTTTTGAGCAGCTCTGATAATTGCTTCAGCAACCATTTCTCCGGTTCCAGCATGCATTGGGTGCGATTTACAAATTACAGGACAACCTGCCGCTAAAGCAGATGCCGTATCACCTCCAGCTGTTGAATAAGCAAATGGAAAATTACTGGCTCCAAATACAACTACAGGCCCTAAAGGAACCATCATTTTACGAATATCTTGTTTTGGAATGGGTTTTCTATCTAAATCGGCAGTATCGATGGTCGCCTCTACCCAAGAGCCCTCTTCTAGCATAGCAGCAAAACTTGTTAATTGCCCCATTGTTCTCCCTCTTTCTCCTTTAGCTCTTCCTTCTGGAAGACCCGTTTCAGATTGATACATGGTAATTAAATCGTCTCCCATGGCTAAAATTTCATCTGCGATGGCTCTTAAAAAAGTTGCTTTTTCAAGACCCGATTTTTTACTAAAGGTTTTAAATGCCTCGGAAGCTAAATGTGCTGCTTGATTAATTTCTTCAGAAGTTGCTTCTGTGAAAACTTGATTGTTTTCAATATTTAATTTAGGATTAAACGTTTTATAGGTTTTAGCACCTGTTGCTGATCGTTGATTTCCAATATGATTTTCACCTGTAATCATTTTATTATTTTTAGTTATTTGTTAGGTTTTTATAAACCGGTAATTGAGGTCTGTTTTTTAAACCCTCTTCAATCACTTTCAACACCTGTTCTCTTTCAGAACCAACCAAAGGCAAACGAGGGGCTCTAACCTGTTCAGATCCTATACCAGTTGCTACTTCTGCCAATTTAATATTTTGTACTAATTTGGAATTAATATCTAATTCTAACAAGGGTAAAAACCACCTATAAATCGCTAAAGCTTCTTGAGTTTTTCCTGCTTTTTGAAGCTCATAAATAGCAACAGTTTCTCTCGGAAAGGCACAAACCAGTCCTGCAATCCAGCCATCGGCTCCCATCAATAAACTTTCCAAGGCTAAAGTGTCCACTCCGGTCATTATTTTTAACCGGTCTCCAAACCTATTTTTAATCCTGGTTACATTAGAGATATCTCTTGTGGATTCTTTTACCGCCTGAATGGTATCACATTTTAATAATTCCTCAAACATATCTAAACTCACCTCGGTCTTGTAATCTACAGGATTGTTATAAACCATGATGGGAAGGGCACTATTCAAGGCCACCGCCTTAAAATATTCTACAACCTCTCTATTTCCAGCGCTATATCGCATGGGAGGAAGCATCATTAAACCACTTGCTCCGTCTTCTTCGGCCTTATTGGCTGCCATAATTGCACCCTTTGTCGTTTGCTCTGCAATGTTCATCATAACCGGAACTTTTCCTGCAACAAATTTCACCGTTTCTCTTGTTAATATTCTTTTTTCGGAGTCGTCTAAAGTACTCGCTTCCCCCAAGGTGCCTCCCAGAACAATACCGTGAACTCCTGCGTCTAATTGGCTGTTTATATTTTTTAAAAATAACTCTAAATCTAAAGTATCTTCCTTGGTAAATTTAGTAGTAACTGCTGGCATTACGCCTTCCCATTTAAATTTCATCTCTTATTCTTTTTTTTGATTCTTTTAATATAAGAATCAATCACTTTTTTTCTATTTTATATTTAAACTGTATCCATTTTTATAAAAAACGGTACAAAATTGGCTTACTTGGACTGGCATCATTTTCAAAAGGAGCAATTTGTAAGTTCAATAAATAGTATCCGTCCGGTATTGAATCGGGAGCATAAATTAATTCGGTAATGGTAGCGTCTAACCGTTCTTTAATTGAATAATTCCAAAAAGCTTTGTGAGCTAATAATTTTCCTTCATCATGCTCTCTATCTACCGATGGCTGATCTATTAATAAATGTTTAATTCCTCTTTCTCTAATATAAGCTGCTGCTTCTTCTAAGAGATAGGGCCAGTTGGTATTCGAATATTTTTTAGTTTTTTTGAGATCATTATTTGGGCTAGTCCTTATGACCAAAGCCTCTGGATAGTCATTTTTCAATAAATCACTTAGTAACTCTTTAGTAATTACCTGATCTTCCCCTCTTTTTTCTGGTTTAACCGTAATTAGTTTTGTTGAAAAGAAAAAAGTTTTTAGTGTTTTATTGATGGAATAAAACTGCGAGGTTATATGTCCAATACATTCTGTATGGGTTCCATGAGCATGCGGATTAAATTGAATATTATTAAAATTGACGGCAGCTCCCTCCGAAACTTTACCTATCCAATCTCCGTCTTTAACAGGACTTATTGAGGGTTTATCTAGATACCAAGCAATTGGATTTTCTTTAGAACCACTCAACGGTATTGAAATATCTATCGGTTTGGATAAATCAATTTTTTTTAGATCGTTATCAATTTTTATCTCTACTATCATCGCTTAAATGTAATCATTTTATTCGACCATAAACAAGTTGCTAGCAATTCCATCACTTAAAAACTTTCCTTTTTCTGTTATTAGCAAGGTGTCTTTATTATGGATTTTTAAAAGTCCTTCCTCCAATGGTTTTTCAGCTTGTTTTAATAGGTATGTCGCAAAAGCTTTCCCAAATTCTAAATCAATTTTAGAAATAGAAACACCCCACATGGTTCTTAGCCCTGTCATTAAATATTCGTTGTACCGATCAGTAATGGTTAAAACTTCTCTTTCAATAGGGAGCTTATTTTCTTGAATAGCATGAATGTATTTTATATTGTTATTTATATTCCAGCTTCTTTTTTTTCCATCGAATGAGTGTGCAGAGGGACCCACTCCTAAATAGTTCTTACCTTGCCAGTAGGCCATGTTATTTTGAGAATAAAATCCTTCTTTCCCAAAATTAGAAAACTCATAATTAACAAATCCGTGTTTCTTCATTTTCGCCAATAAAATTAAATAATGACGATGAGAATCTTTTTCACTAACTGGTGAAACTTTACCTATATCTATCTGTTTTTTTAATGCTGTTTTGGGCTCTACAGTTAATGCATAACTTGATAGGTGCGGAACACCAAATGAAATAGCTTTTTCTAAATTTTCAACCCAACGTTGATCGCTTAAACCAGGAATTCCATAAATTAAGTCAATACTTATATTTTCAAAATATTGTGTGGCCAGTTCAAGACAAGTAGCAGCTTCTTTATGGTTATGTGCCCTATTCATTAATATTAAATCTGTATTGAAAAAAGATTGTATTCCTATACTTAAACGATTGATTTTTGATCGAGATAGTTGAATGATTTTTTCTTCAGAAAGATCATCTGGATTAGCTTCTAATGTAATTTCAATGTTATCTTCTACTTTAAAATTATGATAAACCTCATTAATAATTAAATTAATTTCTTCGGTTTTTAATATCGATGGAGTACCTCCACCAAAGTAAATAGTTTTGATGTCACCTGAAATTTCATTTTTACGAAGTTGAATTTCTTTACAAATGGAGGTAATTAATTCGTTTTTTCTTTTAAGACTTGTTGAAAAATGAAAATCGCAATAAAAACACGCTTGTTTACAAAAAGGAATATGAATATAAATTCCAGCCATTTATAGTCTATTTTTTTATACGTCCTTCGTTTTGTTTCACAAAAGCTGACCAACCCGTATAACTTTTACCAATTTGCACTCTTCCTGAATTATAAAAATGACAAACTGCAGCCGCTAATCCATCAGTACTATCTAAATTTTTTGGAAGTTCTTTTAAATTTAAAAGGCTCTGTAGCATTTTTGCCACTTGTTCTTTACTAGCGTTTCCGTTGCCAGTTATAGCCATTTTTATTTTTTTAGGTGAATATTCGGTAATTGGTATCTCTCTAGAAAGTCCTGCTGCCATGGCAACGCCTTGTGCTCTTCCTAATTTTAACATCGACTGAACATTTTTACCAAAAAAAGGAGCCTCAATTGCTATGTGATCCGGCTTATAAGTATCAATCAGTTCGACAGTTCGTTCAAAAATCAATTTTAACTTTAAATAGTGATCATCGTACTTTTTAAGTTGAAGTTCGTTTAATTGTAGAAAATGCATTTTCTTTTTAACTACTTTAATAAGTCCAAAACCCATAATGGTGGTGCCAGGATCTATCCCTAGGATTATTTTATCTGAATTCATTTAAAATTTTAGCATTAAGGATTTACTAATTTAGTATTTTATGTTTGTACTGAATAGCAATTCTTTTGAATTTTAGTTTGCTATTGTTTTTATCTCCAGCGGTAACTGAAAAGATGTTTTAACCGGGATTCCTCTTTTATAGGCTGGAGCAATTGGCTGAATAGAATCCATCGCATTTTTTATATTTTTCTCCATTAATGGAATTTGAGCGCTTATCAAACTATCGATAATCATGGAAGTAATCATTAATTTTCCTTTTTTATCGACCATAAAATCAATCGTTAACGTTTCGTTTAAATCAGTTGTTACAACTGTTTCTTCGACATTAATAGATAAATAAATATAAGAAGACAAGGTGGACTCAAAACAAGATTTTTGTTGCTCTTTATTTGAAATAAGTTCACAATTTTTAAAAATAGGATATTGATCTACATCCTTCCAATTAATGGATTTGATTTCATCTTTAACAAATGTTTCAGAGGAAATCTTTTTAGTTTCAAAGTATTCACAAGAATAAAAAAACAATGATAAAATAAGTAGACCAATAACACTTTTTATTTTCATTTTTATTTTTCTCCTTTTGTTTCGTTAATGTATGCTTCCCACTTCATATCCTTATATTTATTACTCCCCAAATAGCTTACTATTGGTAGCATTTCAGTAGGCCCCCTATAGCCCGGCATAACAAGTAAAATTCTTAAATCTTCATCTAAATACACAAAGGTAGGATAACTTAATTTTCCTTTTAAAAGTGCAGCAGGGAGTTCGTTATAACCTCTTCTTCCTTTATTAACAAAACTAAATTCCTTTCCTTTGAAAGTCATTATGTTTTTATCCTCACCATCCATTTTCACACAATAAAACTCCTTATTTAAGTAGTTGATCATATCTTTATCTTGAAAAGTAGTTTTATCCATTTTCTTACAATAGCCACACCAATTGGTGTATACATCGATCAATATTTTTTTGGGCTGTTTTTTTACAGCAAGTTCTGCTTCTTCTATCGTCATCCAATTAATTTCTTGTCCTGATATATAGAAACTATTAATTAAGGTCAAAAAAAGGAGTAGCACTAAATTTTTCATATTATAAAAATAATAAATCCCTATAAATTACAAGATAACAAATTTAATTATTAAACAATCGTTGTAACAACTACAGTTAATATGCGACCAAATAGATATGAATATGGATTTAATATTGGTAAGTTTAGGGTTTATTCTTTGTATTGTAGGTTTAATAGGTAGTGTTTTACCTGTTCTTCCAGGACCTCCATTAGGTTGGTTAGGGCTATTACTTTTAGATTTAACGGTTGCTATACCAACTAATTATTGGTTTTTAGGAATCACCTTTGTAATCGCTATTGGTATTTTTTTATTGGATTATATGATGCCAGCCATTAGTACCAAAAAGTTTGGTGGCAGTAAAGCTGGTGCTATAGGTGCTGTGTTGGGGTTAATTATTGGATTAATTTCTCCAATACCTTTTGGTTTTTTAATAGGCCCATTTTTTGGTGCTTTTATTGGAGAAATCGTTTTTAACAAAACAAAAGGCCCACAAGCGTTAAAATCAGCATTGGGGTCCTTTTTAGGCTTTTTAGCATCTACTGTTATGAAACTAACAATTTCACTAGTGTTCTTAGGGATTTTTGTTTGGGAGGTTCTTGCAAATTGGAGTCGTTTTTTTTAGCCCCCTAGTACTTTACAAACTTCGCTGTTCTCCGATTATTATCAGAATTTAAGACTACCATATAATTCCCGTTTGATAAATGGGATACATCTATTTTTAATGTATTATTTGAAGTTACTTTTTGTTCATTAATTAGTTTTCCGTCCAAAGAATAAATTAAATAACTTGAAAATACAAGGTCTGAATTTACAATTAATTCTTTTATTGAACTTCTATAAAATATAGTTAGACTTGAATTCTCAACAGTGTTCGTGTTAAGTATAAGAGCACTTGCCTTTAGCATCGTTCCTTGAGAACCACAAATTAAAGCATCGCCATTATTAAAAAATTCAATGGCGTAAAAAGTTGCTGTTGGTGGGCCATTATGAATCATTTCCCAAGTAGTTCCATTATCAGATGAGAGATAAACATCTTCATCAGTTCCTGCCGCATAAATATGATCTCCAACATAATTTAATCCATAAAAATTATGGTAACCTGTACTAAAACTATCCCAAGTTAAACCACTATCATGAGTCGTTAATAAGGTGCCATCTTCTGTAGAAACAATGCCATTATTTAAATCTTTAAAATATACTTCAAAATTGTAAAATCCTTGAATACCCGTATTAATAACGGACCAGTTTTCGCCTCCATCCTCGGATTTACTAATCACTTGATCTTTTCCAACGGTGAACAAGGTATCTTCATCAGCATAAGCAGAAGCAAATTCTGCCATATTGGTAGTATTCGTTCCAAGGTTCCATGTGATTCCTCCATCGTTTGTTATATAGGAATCTAAACCATTACTTAAATTTAATCCCATCGCAAAGCCATTATTTTCATCATAAAAATTTAAACCGCTGTAATAATAAATATCGGTTCCAGCAGCAATATCTACCCAAGTAGCTCCACCATCTTCAGTCATCATAAAAGTATTATCCCAACCAACAACAAATCCTTTAAGTGGGCTTACAAACTCAATTCTTGTAAATGAATTCACTGTACCTGACAAAGGATAAATAGTTTCCCAAGTTTCTCCTCCATCAACAGTTTTGATAATTATCCCCTCCGAATCAACTGTATATTGAGAGCCCGCAGCATATGCAATTTGATCTTGCCCTGGGGGTATGGAAAGATCTAGTAGTATAAAATCGGTTCCTGAATTTTTATATTCCCAGACTTGAGCATTTAAAATAAAAGGGACTGTTAGAATTAAAAACAAAAAGCTTTTTTTAGATTGTTTCTTCATTTATTAAAATTTTATCATTTTTTTTATTAACTATTGTTAATTTTTAATGATTTTTTTTACGCTATTTTTTGATTCTGTTTTAAGATTTAAAAAATAGGTTCCTTTATTCAAATTAGATACATCAATCGAACTATCAAAAGAATCTACTTTTAATTCATATAAAGTTTGTCCTAATATATTTTTTAAACTAATACTTTTAATAAGTTCTTCTGAGGCAATATATAACAAGTCATCAACAGGGTTAGGATACAAAGCGAAGGTATTATTTGTTTCAGACGAATTACTCAATAAACAATTTAACTCAATGGTATAATCACCAGATTCTTGCCCTGCTCCCTCAACCATGATATAATAAGTAGAGGTTCCATCCGATTCAAAATCCAATCTAGAATAAATACCACAATCGTCGTTATTAGATACTATTTCGTTAGTAAGTGAACAATCTGAAAAAACTCTTAAAAAAGTATCAAAATTAGTGGCCCCATTACAAAGAGTCACCTCTATGAGACCCTCCCCTGCAGATCCTGTATACGTATAAAAAACATCTGGCGCAACAGATCCTCCAGAATCAGTAGCATTTATGGTGCTCCCTGAAATTGAAACTCCACAGTTTAAACTAATGGCATTATCACAATTATTATTAGACGGAGCAACCGGCAACTTAAGCACAAAACCTATTCCACTATTAGTTAAACCAACTACGGTGGAAGCGTCGTCAGATATTGCTAAGGGTAAAGCTAAAATGGTTCCTTGAACATCAATCCCTAAAGATGTAGCGTAATCGGTAAGGTCTAATAAACCATCTACCTCGGTATAATAAAAACCTCTACCTAAAGTTGCTGGTGCTGGCCAAGGTCTGTAGTAGCCTACAACGACTTCCCCATTTGACGAAAGTCCTGTAGTTGCACCTCTCCATTCATTTATAGGAGCAGGACCAATATCTAAAACACCCGTAGCTTCACTCCAAATATAAGCTTGGTAATCGTTTGCGTAATTACCTCCTCCTCCCATCCAAATTCCGTCATCAGATATAACCCCTACCTCGCTTGCTGGCTCACCATTATTATGAAAGATCAGTGTTTGATTGTCATCGATCCAAAAAGCGCCTTGTCTAAATCCTGTTGAAGAATCTTGCCATCCAGCAATAATACTTCCGTCATGATTTACTGCATTGGCTCGAGAGCTACTTCCAGAAACCGAACTTCCCAAATCTTCGACACCGTTTAGATTGGTCCATTTAATTGCGTGAGCACTTCCAGGATCAATCCAACCTAGGCCAACGATAGTTTGTCCATCCGAAGAGATACCCCACGACGAACTTGAAGAATTTCCAGACGATGATCCCAAAGATCCATGTGAAGTCCATATTTGTGTAGCAACATCATAAGAACTTAATTCGCCCAAAGCAGTATCCGGATTAATTCTAGTACCTGCTATTTTTGTTCCTGCACTATTGACGGCAGTTGTTCCTCCGTATTGATTTGGAGCTACGCCTCCAATTAAAGTTAGACCATCAGAAATAGTCCACATAAAATGTTCTTGAGCATTATCTCCTACTACGATGGTTCCATTCTCATTTAAATCTTGTGCAGTATAATTATTCCCTAGTAAGTATAATTGAGCGTTACTAGTAAAACAGATAACTAATACTAGTATTAAAAAACTTAAAATTGACTTGTTTGTAAATAATTTTTGAGTTTTATATTTCATGATGGTGGAGTTATTATTGTTTTGAATCATGTTAAATATAATAAAATCTACTGAATATTTTAATTTATAAAATTCAATTAAAATATTACTATCTAGGTATTTGTTTTACTTAATAGTAAATAAATTACAATTTTATTTTTGAAATATTAATTTATTGATTAGTTTTAGTTTTTGTACATTAACTGTCAATAAAACTTGCAATGAAAAAACAATTATTATTACTATTATTGCTATTACTTTTTACCTTTTCAAATTCTTTCAGTCAAGCAAGAAAAGAACTAAATTTTGGTATTATTGGCGCAAATTATGAAATCCCAGTACACAAAGATATTTCGATAGCACCGGGAGCTTCAACTAATTTTGATCTTGATTGGATTACACTCTACGTAAGAGGAAATTATTATTTTGATAATTTGTTCGAAATAACTAATGAGTCATGGGATGTTTACGGTGGCCTAGGACTTGGTTATGCCATGTATAATGGTGATTTAGATACAGACAGTGATTTAGATCTAGGATTGCATGTTGGAGGAAGATGGTTTTGGAATGAAAAATGGGGAGTATATCTTGAATTAGGAGGCGGAAACACACAAGGTGCAAGCGGAGGTCTGGGCATCACAGTTAAACTATAAATAATCAATTTAAAAATAAAAACATGTTCAAACATTTTAATATAATAGACATATTACTGTTAATATCTGCTCTTTCTAGCTTAATATTTTCAGAAATATTATTTTTTTCTGGGGAAAAAGAAAACGCCATATTTATTGGATTATGGGTTCCGTCTATTCTAGCTTTTGGTATTTATTTACGACTCATTAAAAACTCGAAAAAATGAATGATTTTATACCATACTTTGCAGGAATAATTACTTTTCTTTTTGGAATCGCATTCTATTTAGCTTTACAAGAGTTTAAAAAACTTAAATAAAGATAAAAATCTGTTTATGATTGAATATCATTTCGACTGTCCACACTGTTGGGAGCAACAATTAAAATTGATTGATAGTTCCATAAACAATCAAATTTTTATCGAAGACTGTGAGGTTTGCTGTAACCCTTTAGAATTTAGTATAGTAATAGAAAATAACGAATTACTTTCATTTTCTGTACAATCTATTGAACAGTAACGATAGCCTATTAAATGGATTGAAGATAACAGATATTATTGAACTAGCGATTGCATCTTTAATTGCAATTAAAAATACAATTAATCGAACAAAACAATAAATTCAACTAACTTTAGCTGGATTTTGTCGAAAGAAATGATTAATTTATTTCTAATAATTTTAAATTCGTATTGGTTAGTTATTAATTCCATATTAAATTTATTTAGATGGATTTTTTCAAAGCATCATCCTAACAGATGATGCTTTTTCTTTAAAAAAAGTATCGTAAGAAATTTAACATATAGATACTCTTAGGCTTCAAAAGGATGTCGCTTAACATAGTTAAAAAGCCCCTTATCTAATTATTAATAGAAACAGGTTTTATAAAATTAAATTTGATTGATTAAAGATTTTTTTTTCAAAAAATACTCTTTTTTTAAATACAATTCAATTATATCCCCACTAACACCATCTTATAGTAAAGATGGTGTTTTTTTATATGAGAATAATTAGTTAATATTTTTATTAAGAACTACTAAAAACAAAAAAAGCCTCTCCGTTTAGGAAAAGCTTCTCATCGGTTTAACTACATAAACCTAGTCCTATTTAAAGGACTCAACACAACATTTTAATTGCGGTCTGGACGAGACTCGAACTCGCGACCCCCTGCGTGACAGGCAGGTAT
>ENA-ORDA01001910-ORDA01001910.1-marine-metagenome-genome-assembly--contig:-NODE-1910-length-16591-cov-2.883129_pt1 | contig 16591 bp, 13 predicted proteins | sample MGYA00237778_ERZ508506 | MGnify/ENA primary metagenome ERZ508506 (study PRJEB26177, sample SAMN06267891) | marine metagenome | isolation source: Monterey Bay, California, USA | place: Pacific...
GAAAAACCCTCTTGAGGAGGTCATTACTGCTGAGGAGAAGAAAATTCTGTTGGGCGGTACACCTGGTTACCTTCAGCTATCGAGTCTCCCGGAGGCTCTGCGAGACAAGACTCCGGCATTTAAGGCTTATCTGGCTTTAACCACGTTAATTGTAGTCGTGATTTTTGTTGCCTCTTTCGCTGGATCAGCTTTTTCCCTTGCTAGTGTAAGCAACACTAGTCACCCAGCTGATCTTCAGATTCATAAGATCCGCGTTTTCCTGGGGCTGCTTTTGACCGCGGCATTTTATGCTCAGCTTTTGTCGCGGCGGGAGGTTTTCACGTTGCTCGTTAGTTATGCGGCGCTCTGTACTTATTTTTTGGCGTCAGGAGCGACCCGGCTGCTTCGATTGTTGCCTGATCCGGGCTTAGGTTTTTATATGTATGTGCTGGTGTGGTTAGGCGCCATAATGCTCCTGCTGCTTTTTGCGAGAGAAGCACCAAGATAGGATTTTCTTTCGATATTTGAGGCATGGTTGTAGCAAGTATAGTCGCCTATCTCTAATCCCCCTCAAAATCCTGCGCCACCTTTACCGCTTTTAAATCTCCTCGACCTTTAATCACAACGCCTGTGAGCAGCTAGCGCAGCGGGTGCAGGCTTTAAAAAGCCAATGGTAGGCGACGGCAGACAATTTACTGCCTTTAACAGTGAACTGAGAGCCCTTAAACGCTACAAATATAGACTTTCAGGTAGGGATGGCTCCCTAACGCAGGATCAGTCTCTTGGTGGGCCCACCAAAATCGGCCGTTAAAGCTGATTGCTGGCTTTGAAAGGTTTAGGAGTTTTTCGAAACTTAACAATGGGCGTAGGCAAAATTGAAGGCGCTGAAGCCGCCTTCCCACACCGAGCAAAAAGTGCGCGTGCGCGACGGCTTTTAACCACCGACCCACAACAAAACTACGAGGCCGAAACTGGCTGATGCCTTTGCCCTGCCGCTTTTGATAACCGGCACTACAACAAGATTGCTCGGTATCGTTAATCAGATATTCCCAAGTGCTGGAGCTGACCCGCAGTCTGACGGTACCATGGGCGAGTGACAGCGGCTCTAAACTTGGAATAACCACATGACCATACTTCACCCAATGTTCGCCATGATCGCACTCACCGCGGTGGTTTGTTGTTTGCTACTCGCCTCCAGAGTGCCGTCGATTATTCGACACTTCGGGCGCCTGCAAGGGGCAATGCATTCTGACGAATTAAGACCACGGCTCGCGAAACGGATGCGGTTTATAACGGACAACTATAATCATTTGTTTGAACAGCCCGTCTTGTTTTATGCCCTTGCGGTGTATCTGTATCTGTCTCAATCAAGCGATGAACTGCAAGTGCAATTGGCTTGGGGATACGTCGCGCTGCGGACTCTTCACTCGTTCATTCAGCTCACGAGCAATAACGTCTCGGCGCGAGCCGTTGTTTTTATTGCGTCGATGATGGTGTTGCTGTTGATGGTTGTAAGATCAGGCTTGAATCTAATTGCCGCTTAAAATCAACGCAGGTCGGCCAGCCAGAGCTTGCCGGCAAAATCTAATGGGGTAAAAAGCGAGGCTAGAGCGTTCTATTCCACAGCAATAACGACAAGTCCGACGCGGCTCAGGTGTTTTCCGAGACCGTCAGTCGTGATGTGTCGACAATCACAGGTGCTGCGTCTTGGCGCTCATGGCTTTCTAGTAAAGGACCCTCCGAGACCCTTACCGACAGCGCAGATAGATCTGGCATAGCAACCGGTTCTGGCAGTCCGATCGTTTCGAGCAGCGCGCCTGGCGCATCGAGGTCAAAGTTAGGAGGGGTAACGCTTGGCGCTACATCGGGCGCTGGCTCGACCAGTGGACTGCCATCGTTGTCTTTCACGCTCATGCTCGAAAGATCTAGCTCGGGGGCTGCCTGCGCCTTTGGCGCTTGCAGGGGCTCATTAAATTCGGCCAAAGCCGATAGTCCTGATAAGTCTAGGTTCAGGGGCGGGGCGGGGGCCGCTGGTGGCACAATAAAACCGTCGTTCTCAGCAAGACTTAAACCGTTATTGTCCGGGCTCGAGTCAGCGTGAATTGGCTCACGTGCGGTTATGTTTGGCGCGTGTGGTGCCTGGGCTGGGTCGGCAGCGGGGGGGGCAGGTGGCTGCACTAACAGTTGTGCAGCATCCGGTTTGGGCGCGACTCGAACGCTGACATCAGCGCCGAGTTTTTTGAGCTGTTGCGCAAGCGTCAGGGCGTCAGTTTTATCCTGAGTACGTTTGATGACCACGGGTTTGCCGGAAAATAATTTTCCAGATTGGTCCTTAGTGAGGCGCAAGGCGGCTTCAACCTGCGTTTGAACCGACTGCTGCTCAAAGCCGTCGAGGGTTGCGCCGCTAAAAACAACCAAGAAGTCAGGGGTGTTCATGGGGTCTTACTCGGTTGAGGTAGTAGGGCATTAGCTTAATCTTTTACTGGCGCGATCCCTAACCACGCGGCATCCAAAGCCGCAAGGAAATCAGCCTCTAGGGTATTGTTCTCGATCACAAGGTCTGCCCGAGCGGCCCGGTCGGTATTGCTTAACTGGCTGCTGAGCCGCTTTTCAATGGCCTCACGCGTTAAGCCGTCGCGCGCCATGGCGCGCATAATGGCAACTTCCGGCTCGGCCATCACGACCCAGGTGGCATCCCCTATATCTTCCCAGCCTGCCTCGAACAAGACGGCGGCCTCGAGGATAACGATCGCATTTGGATCGTCTTTAAGAAGGCTTTGCGTTTGAGCCGCCGCCAATAAACGAATCTCAGGCCAAACAATGTCGGTCAGCCGCTGCAAAGCTTCGGGCTTGCCAAAGACCATACCGCCCAGGACTTTGCGGTCAATGCCGCCATCCTCAGCGCGAACGGCGGTCCCGAAGGTTTCAACAAGACGGTCATTTGCGGCAGTGCCCGCTTCGTAGGTTGCATGACCTAATTGATCAGCATCAATAATCTTAGCGCCGCGTGTCGCAAAGTAACGGGCCGCGGTTGACTTGCCAGCAGCGATACCGCCGGTTAAACAGATGATCGGCATGAGACTCTCTTTGAAAGTAAACGGCTAATCTGCCATAGCCCGGTTGTGATATAAAGGGGCACCCGAGGATAAAAGTCATCAATAAGGGATGTGCGTCGGATTGGGTTTGGCCTGCGCGGCGTTGCCAGGACGCAGGCGGGTGCATTAAAGTTTGGGTTAAAAGGGCTATGGTTGAATTGTAGCGATGGCGTTGAGAAGAAGGCCAAACCGCAGCTGTTGAGTAACAGATTGGTTAATAAGGATACACAATGAGTCAAGATCGAGACGCCGCCATTGTCGGTATACATGAGTACCCAAGCCGGGACGTAGAAGGCGAGGTCAGTCCGCTACAGATTAAAGCTGAGTCCGCAAGTCGGGCTTTGAAAGATGCGGGGCTGAATTGGTCAGATGTGGATGCCATTTATGATGCTGGAGAAGCCGGTGGTATGGCCGGGCTGACTATGGCGGAGTATTTCGGCCTGTCGCCGAATGTGATCGATACTACCAATGTGGGTGGCAGTAGCTACGAGTTTCACGCAGCCCATGCACGACGCGATATTCGCGCAGGCAAAGCCAAGGTTGCACTTTTAACCTATGGTTCAACCGCGCACAGCAATGCTCGTGCGATCGGAGTGGGCGGCCGAGGCGGAGCGTCCATGCACCCAGCAGAAAACATGGATGCCTATGCGGGGATGACCTTGATTGCGAACTACGCCATGGTTGCCCACCGGCATATGCACCAGTACGGCACGACCAGCGAGCAGTTGGCAGAGATATCAGTGGCCACGAGGATGCATGCCATGCGCAATCCTGAAGCGGTTCGTGCGATGGAAGATTTGGAATTTCTGGATATCCGGGAGACCACCATTTCTGATGTTGTGAACTCTCGCATGATTGCAGACCCCCTACATTTACTCGAATGCTGCATGATTTCAGATGGCGGTGGCGCGGTGGTGATCGCCTCGCCGGACGTCGCCCGGGATTGCCGAACAGATCCTGTGTGGATCTTAGGCTCGGGCGAGGCAACCAAGTACCCCATGAGCGGCGGGGACATCACGACAAGCGCTGCAGCGCAATCCGGTCCACAGGCATTTTTAGAAGCAGGGGTGTCACCTGGTGAGATGGACATCGCCATGATCTACGATTCGTTCAGTATTACGGTTCTGGCGCTTTTGGAAGATCTAGGCTTTTGTCCGAAGGGTGAGGGCGGCCGTTGGGTCGAAGGCGGCAGGCTTCGGTTTGATCGCCCGAACGATGGCCCGGCACTCAATACCGATGGCGGCGGATTATCCTCAAACCATCCTGGCATGCGCGGCATCTTTTTGTTGTTAGAAGCGACTCGGCAATTGCGCGGCGAGTCGACGTCTCAGGTTGCGGATGCGAAATTGGCTGTCGCCCATGGCAATGGCGGCATGCTGGGTAGCCGTCATGCGGCGGGCACCATCGTTTTAGGGAGAGATTAAGATGAACGAACCAAAAAGACCGCTACCGAGAGCGGATGAGTTCGATACCCAAGCCTTTTGGGCTGGCACGAAAGAAAAAGAGTTTCGGTATCAGCAGTGTAAACAGTGCGAAACCGTTGTGTTTTACGCCCGTCGGCATTGCACGGGCTGCTTGGACGGTGAGCTGGAATGGAAAGTGGCATCGGGCCGCGCCACGGTCTACACCTACAGTATCGTGCGTCAGAGCTATCATCCGTTTTTTCGAAATCAGGTGCCCTATGCGGTGGCCTGGGTTGATCTTGAAGAAGGCCCTAGGATTCTGAGTAATATTGTTGGGGTTGAAGACCCGCTCACTGAAGTCACAATTGGTATGCCGCTTGAGATCGAGTGGGAAGAGCACGAGGATTTGTGCATCCCGTTGTTCAAGCCCGCCTAACCCAGCGCAAGGGTTGGGCTCGCGGTCTCGTATCAAAGGTGGGGTTAGGCAAGGGTCAGTGAGATCCATCCTTGCGCGAAACTGGATTAAGGTAGGGCGGCGTCTGAGTACTGGTCTGGCGGGCGAGGTTAGTCAGCGCCGGCTTTAAGACCGATGGTCGCGGTGCCGAAAACACGGGTTTCTTGCTTGGTATTGGCAACGGTTAAGTCAATTTCTACCGTGCCCGCATCCGGGTCTATGTCGGTCACGACACCGCTAATGGTGTGGGACTCGTCGGCCATGACCGGCGCTCGAAACACCGTATCAATATTGATGATGCTGGCACTCGGCGCCCAATGGTGAATCATCGCAACCAGAAAGCCTTGGCTCATCACCCCGGGAATCATCGCGCCGGGTAAACCCTCTTTGCGTGCGCCCTCGTGATCGTTAAAGCGCGGGCCGTCCCAACCAATGAGCTTGGCAAATTGCGCGCCCTTGGCCAGCGAAGTATCCGGAATGAAGGCCGGCAGATCCGAGCCGAATTCTACGTCTTCAATGCAGTGGACCGTCATGCGCTCTTCTCCCGCATTACAATTCGACTATCTGAATTGGCCAGGTGATTGCCCGCTTCGTCAAAAAAAGCGAGGCGAGCCACGACAAAAATCATTCGGCCGCTGCGGCCAGTTTTGGAGTAAATGTCGTGAAGATGGGTTTTGCCAATCAGCGGCTGACCCGGGCGCACCGGTTGCAGGCACTCAATGCCCTTGCCCGCATCCATGCCCAGACCAAATCGAGGAAAGCCAGATGGCAAGGAGCGTCCACCGCTTAAACTCGCCACAAAAGTTGGCGATGCCTGAAAGTCGGGGTCTGCTGGATCGGTAAACTTTGGCAGCGTCTCGCCACAGAGTCGTGCGTATTCTGCTGTGACGGTGGGGTCGATCTCGAATTGCTTCTCATCGAATGCCTGACCGAGAAATTGATCTCTGATCGCCTGAATATCAGCATCCATAGGGTCGTCCTAGTGTGCGGGTTATCGTGTTTTTAAGGTAATGGCCTCAAAGTTACCGGCTTTTAAGGCCGCAACCAAGTCGTCCATGGTTGCAATGTCATCTTGAAACTGGGTTGCGCAACGGCCGACGTGGGAGACGATGTGCGAATCACTGCCGCCAATGCCAAGGTAGCCTTGCGCTGCTGCGCCGTCGAGGGCAATTTGGTCCTCATCATCGCGACTGCCGCCATTGTAGACTTCAACGATTTGAACGCCCTGTGGCATACCGAGTGCCTCGGTATGCGCAAACATGCCCACCTTGGGTCGACCAGGATGACAAGGCACTGCGATGGCGCCGTGATCATTTGCCGCTTGAATGACGTCCTCGAGCACGTTGTTGATGCTGGCAAAATCGAATGCTTGGGTGAGCGCCTCGGTGACGCCATACACCAGCACGTGCCCATACTCGGTTTCAACCTCGCTGGCTTTTAAAATGACAAGATCATTCGCTTTAGCCAATGCTGAATAGTCTGATTCAAAATCGAACTGGCGGTGTTCGGTTAGGACGATGCCGTCGATCGGGAGTTCTCGCGCTCGAATCCATTGACAGTAATTTTCGACCTTGGCGCGACCATCATCAGATTTAATGGAATGGGTGTGTAAATCGAGTATCAAAATTGTTCAGCTTTTGTGGTGACGGGTTGAGTTTAGGCCTAGCAGCCTGCCAGCATTATACCGATATCGCAACGCTTGTGGAGGCTCGGGTCAGGGCCGCAATGGTTGGGTGCGGCAGAACGGCACCATCCTCAATTTGATACAGCGCAAAATCGGTTTGACCCGCTTTAAGCGTGATCATGCCAAGGGTGCCTGGTCTCAAGGTTTGGTTGTGGGGCAGTGTGGGAGAGCCTGGGTTGATGAGCACCATCGAGCCCACTTCGGTAATCGATTCAAAATGGGTATGCCCAAACACGAGGATATCAGGCAGGGTCTTCATGCGTTTCAAGATTTGTTTTTCGATCACTGCTGCCGGCTTTCGTTCAGGGGACGGGCAGTGATGCATCATGCCCACTTGAGTCTCCCCGAAGGTCAGAAGCCAATGCTCGGCAAGTCGCGGGTCGGTCAAGCCATCATCACCATTGCCGAGTGCGACATAGGTCGGCGCAACCTTGCTGAGGGCATCAACAATATCCAGGGTGTGCAGATCGCCCGCATGCAAGATGGCGTCACACCCAGAAAAGAAATCGAACACGCCAGGCCATAAGGCTTTGAGGGCCCCCGGCATATGGGTGTCTGAAATGAGGCCGATCCTGAACTCACTCGTCATGTTGAACCTCAATATCGGTGATCCCCATATTAAACAGGGTAAAGCTTAAGGTGTCTGCCGTTTGGGCAATGCGTTTCTCGATCGAAGTGCCGGCGCCGTGCCCGGCATCGGTTTCAATGCGAATCAGTGTGGGTGCCGGGTCACGTTGAGCGCCCTGCAAGGTCGCTGCAAACTTAAAGGAATGTGCGGGCACCACGCGATCATCGTGATCGCCAGTGGTAATCAACGTGGCTGGGTAACGCGTGCCGGGCTTCAGATTGTGCAGGGGCGAGTAACCGAGCAAGGTTTCGAACATCTCGCGGCTGTCATCACTTCGGCCGTAATCAAAAGACCAGCCAGCGCCGGCGGTAAAGGTGTGATAGCGCAGCATGTCTAAAACGCCGACGCCGGGCAAGGCAACTTTCATGAGGTCCGGCCGCTGGGTCATGACGGCTCCAACTAAGAGACCGCCATTTGAGCGGCCACTCATGGCGAGGTAGTCGGTCTTGGTGTAGTGCTCATCGATGAGGTACTCCGCGGCAGCAATGAAGTCATCGAACACATTTTGTTTTTGATGCTGGGTGCCCTGAATATGCCAGTTCTTGCCATACTCACCGCCGCCTCGGATGTTGGGCACGGCATAAATGCCGCCGAGACTTAGCCAAAGGGCGGTCGTGGTGCTGAAGCCAGGGGTGATACTGATGTCAAAACCACCGTATCCGTAGAGCAGCGTGGGATTATTGCCATCTCGCTTCAGGCCTTTTTTGTAGGTAAGGGTCATGGGGACCTGAGTCCCATCGGGACTACTGTAGAAAACCTGATGGGTTTCGTAATCATCGGGATTGAAGCGAATGTCCGGTTTGAAGTAGCGTCGCGCGTTACCAGATTCGGGATTATAGGCGTAAATCGTGCTCGGCTGCTTGTAGTTGCTGAACGTGTAGTAAACCGTTTCATCGGTGTCTTTTCCAAAAGGGAGGCTTGCGGAGCCCGGTTCGGGTAACGGAATTTCTCTTACCAGATCACCCGTGTAACGGTACTGATACAGTCGGGATCGGGCGTCCATCAGATAGTGTGCGAACAGGTATCCTGCGCCGGTTGAAACGCGGAGCGGGGACGTGTGTTCTGGGATGATGTCGGTCCAGGCAGCTGGTTCCGGTTGATCTAAACGCAGCGCAACCAGGCGGCCATTGGGCGCGCCATGGCTGGTGAACAGCAGAAGCGTCTCATTGATGCTTTCAATCACGCGAGTTTCGGCATGTTCCTCAGTCTTGAGTTCAATGAAGGGGCTGTCAGGCTGGCTCAAATCCTGGATGAACAAAGTATTGCCAGCGGTGGTTTGCGCCGTCTGGATGGACAAATATCGTTGGTCTTCGGTTAAGTCGGCGCTCACATAACGCCGCTTTTCATCTCCTGGGCCGCCATAGATGAGTTCATCATCCTGCTGAGCGGTGCCGAGACGATGGAAATACAACCGATGGTCATCAACCTGCGCTGTGAGGGCGCTCCCATCTGGCGCTTGGTAGCTCGAGTAGTAAAACCCCGCGTCTCCGAGCCAGGTAATACCAGAAAACTTCACGTTCTGCAGCGGCGGCTCGAGGGCTTGCTGGGTGGCCGTATCCAAAATATGAATGCTGCGCCAGTCGCTGCCCGCTTTGGATTGCGTGTAGGCGCTGAATCGAGCGGACTTTGAAAAGGCGACCTGAGCAATGGAGAGGGTGCCGTCGTCGCTCAGCGCGTTGGCATCTAAAAAGACTTCAGGTGCTTGGTTTGGCTTTTGCCGCATCAAAACAGAATGATTCTGCAATCCCGTGTTTTGGTAGAAATACACCCAATCGCCTTCTTTGAAGGGCGCCGATATCCGAGGATAGTGCCAGAGTTCGGTGAGTGCGTTTTGAAGGGCCGCCCGATAGCGGATCTGTGACAGATAGCTTTGAGTCACGTGATTTTGATCCCGCACCCAGGCCGCGGTCTCAGTACTTCGATCATCTTCCAACCAGCGGTAAGGGTCCAGAATGGTTTGCCCGAAATAAGTGTCTTGGTGATCACTTACGCGGCTTATTGGATAACTGGGTCGCACAGGCGCCTCGGAAGCGAGGAGGGCATCAGGCTGATCGGTTTCCGCGCAACTACTGATGATGAGGATCACCAAAGTGAGCGCGGTATATCGGCGCAAGGCTGGCCATTGACCGCTCTGAGGCGCCGGGCCAAGTGCGGCAGGGAAGGGGTTAAAGGTTGTCATGAGTATGAGCCGTTAGGGTTGCGCAGGTTTTAAAGGGTAGTGTCGCCATTAATGATGGGTTGTGGTCGGTCTATTAAGGACTTTAAAAAGCCGGAAAACGCTTCGATCGTGTGTTCGGTTCGCTGCGGCCCTGCGATGTCGCCTGAGAAGACGTGCGCAACGGCGTTGGGTTCGGTCAGTATGGGAAGGTGCGCTTTGTCGTCTGTCTGCCACCGCTGGAAAACGCGTTTTGCGGCTTTGGCGGAGATGGTCGGGTCATTATCCATGACCATCATCGCCATGGGCGTGGTCCAGGCTGGTATTGGTTGCGCCCTGAACCAATCCACAACCTTCTGCATTTCAATCACGGCTTGAATATCATAGGTACTGGTCCAATAGCGTGCAGCGGCCTCGTTTTCTGGGGTCCAGCTGTGGGTCCTGCCCAGCAATCGTGGCACGATCGATTCGGCAAAGGGCATGGTGAGTAAAAAGTCGAAAGGGTTATTGATCTTAAAGTTAGGGGCCATAAACAGGTGGGCAAAGGGCGCTTTATAGCGGTGCTGCAGTCGACGGTCCGCCCAACAAGCTAAGGGTGCACCGGTTGAGGTGCCGACCAAGATCACTTGCTCGCCCAATCGGCAAGCAAGATCATAGCTGTCCACAACGCTCGCCAACCAGTCTTCAGCCGCACAATCCATGCCGTTTTCAGTTAAGCCATGACCCGCGAGACGCACTTCGATCAAGTTGGCTTTGAAGTCGTCTGCCAACCGCTGGGTGACCGGCGCAGTTTCCTGACGACAAGCCGAGAAGCCATGGATCCCCAAAAAGGCAAACGGGGTTTGAGTTGGATTGTCAGGATCTTGGTAGCGGATTCTCGCAGCGCCGCCATCAACGACCAAAGGTTGCTGCGCCTCGACACCACGCAGCCAGTCGCTGAGGTCCTTAACGCGCAGGCTTTTGGGTACCCGAGATTCTGGGGGCTGGTCTGAAAGCTTGGGGCGTTTAAGCATCGGGTACCTATCACGTTGAGCTGAACAGGGCAGCATCGGGTAGCGCGCTGAAGGTTAAATCAGCTGAACGAGACCTCCGGCTAAGGGGTCAGTACATGCCCTGTATTGAAGCCTAAATAGTACCGCGTTTCGATCTTTTTGTTTCGCTTAATGGTGCATTGCAGTAAGATTCCAGCATGCGACTACAAGCGATAAAACTGGCTGGATTCAAATCTTTTGTGGATGCCACGACCGTGCCATTCCCCAATAATCTTTGCGCCGTGGTCGGCCCAAACGGGTGCGGTAAGTCAAATATTATCGACGCAATTCGTTGGGTCATGGGCGAGGGTTCTGCAAAGAATTTACGTGGCGAGTCGATGACCGATGTCATCTTCAACGGCGCCAGCACCCGCAAGCCAGTCGGTCAGGCCACCATCGAGCTCTTGTTTGACAATTCTGCGGGTCGATTAACCGGCGAATATGCCGCGTACTCTGAAATCTCGATAAAGAGGCAAGTGTCACGGGACGGCCAGTCCAGCTATTTTCTGAATAGCGTTAAGTGCCGGCGCAAAGACATTACGGATATCTTTTTAGGGACCGGTTTAGGGCCCAGAAGCTACTCGATCATTGAGCAGGGCATGATTAGCCAATTGATCGAGGCGAAACCCGAAGAGTTGCGGGTTTATCTCGAAGAAGCGGCCGGTATTTCAAAGTACAAAGAGCGGCGAAAAGAGACAGAACGCCGAATCGCACACACGCGAGATAACCTTGATCGGTTGACGGATCTGCGCGAGGAACTCGAGCGGCAGATTCATCATTTAGAGCGCCAAGCTAAAAATGCCGAGCGTTATACCGAGTTTAAAAAGGAAGAGCGCGAGGTCAGTGCACAGCTTTCGGCGCTGCGGTGGCAAAATCTCGATCAGAAGGCTGGCGTTCAGCAGCAACAGATCGATCAATTTGAAATTGAATTACAAGCCCGGATCAGTGACCAGCGCCGTGTTGAGGCCGATATTGTTGCGTTGCGGGATCAATTGATTAGCTCTAATGACGCCCTCGCAGCGGTTCAGCAGCGCTTCTATGATGAAGGTACTGAGATTGCACGGATAGAAGAAAGTATTCAGTACCAATCCGAGCGTGCGCGAACCCTTGCCGATAGCTTGCGCCAAACCGATCAGGAACGAACAGAAACGGCTGCGAGCTTGGGGAGTGATGAAGCGCTGATTAGCGATTTGGCTGAGCAAATCGAGCGCCTAGCGCCGGAGCGAGCGGCCCTAAGCGACTCTGAGATGGCCTCGAAAGAACAATTGGAGATGGCCGAGCATCATGTTGCGGAACTGCAGCAGCGCTGGGACCAATTTACCTCTGAGGCGGCCAAGGTGGCGCAGGCGGGTGAAATCGAGCAGTCAAAAATCGCGTTGCTTGAAGATTCGCTCCAACGTTTAAATCAGCGTCTCAAAGCGGTGGGTGATGATAAAACCCGGCTCAGTGAGCAGGCCGTGGCGGAAGAAATTGGTCCGTTAGAAGCCATGATCGAGACCCAAGAGGCGCAAGTTGAGCGCATTCAGGCCGAGTTTGATGGTTTGGCACGTCAGCTTCAAAGCCAGCGGGTCCAAAACGAGCAGTTGTCGCGGACCCTGAACGAGCAGCGCAGCGAAATGCAGCATCTTGCCGGTCGACGCGCATCCCTCGACGCGCTTCAGCAAGCGGCCCTAGGTCAGGCTGGCGATGATACCGCTTGGGTCAGCGAGCAGGGACTTGAATCAGCGCTTCGGGTCGGCGAGTCCTTAGAAGTTGAAGCGGGCTGGGAAGAAGCGGTGGAAGCGGTCCTTGGGGATGCGTTACAAGGGATCCTCGTCAGCAATCTTCGAGAACTGTCGCCAGCGGTCGCGCGATTGACGCAAGGCTCGATAACCCTAATGGGAATGTCGGATACGCGCGCCGTGGTTGCAGAGGGTGAAGCGCGGGTCTCGCTTGCCGCGAAAATTCAGTCCGGCGCAGAGCTGTCGGCCTGGTTAAGCCACGTCTACGTTGCGGAAGACTTGGAAGATGCTTTAAGCCTGGCTGAAAATCTTGCACCAGACGAATCAGTTGTCACGCGCGATGGCCTGTGGATGGGGGCGAGTTGGATTCGCGTGAGCGCGGATAAAGATGTCACGGCGGGTGTGCTGCAGCGACAAAAAGAGCTCACCAGTTTGATTGCGCAAATTGAAGCCTTGGAATCCCTGATTGATACAACAGATGAAGAATTGGCGGCCGGTGCGATTAACTTGACCGTCTTAGAACAAGATCGCGATGCCTTGCAGAGCCGTCTCGCCGAGCAGCAGCGCGCTTATGGTGAAACGAGAGCCCGGCTGACGGCCAAGCGCATCCAAGCAGAACAAATTGCGTCCGAACTAGAGCGAGCCGATCGAGAAATCACCCAGTCTCAGGCACAACTCGAGACGGATTCCATCCAGTTACAAGGGGCTCGGTCTCGATTGGGCGGTGCTATGGACGAGATGGAAGGCGTTGAGGCCACCCGTGCCGAGTTGGCTGAGCAACGGCACAGCGCGCAACAAGCCTTAGTCACGTTGCGTCAGCAAGCGCAAGCGGATCGGGACGCAAACCACCAATTGGCGCTGCGAACGCAAAATCTCACGGCGCAGTTAGCCGCAACAGGTCAAGCGATTACGCGTTTAACCGCGCGGCAGACGAGCCTGGTTGAGCGCAAGCAAACGCTTGAAGCGGATATTGCAGCGCTTGCCGAGCCGACGACAGAGCTGCAAGCGAATCTGCAGCAGCGACTTCAGACTCGACAGGTCATTGAAGCCGAATTGCTGGCGGGTCGTCAGGTTGCGCAGAAGATTGAATTTGATATCCGCAGCAATGAAAGTCAGCGTGCGCAGTTTGAAGAGGGCGTCGATCAGGTGCGAGGGCAGCTCGAAAAGGCCCGATTAGAATTCCAAACCCTAGATGTTAAGCGCAGCACAATTGAAGACTTGCTCAAAGAGGCCGGCGCCGTGCTACAGGAGGTCATAGGCGCCATGCCTGAAGACGCGGATATCCCAGTCTGGGAAACCCAGCTCACAAAAATAGAGAATCGCATCCAGCGTTTGGGCGCCATCAATTTAGCGGCCATCGAAGAATACAAAGTACAAGCCGAGCGTAAAGCGTATTTGGATGCGCAAAATGACGATTTAGAGAAAGCACTCGATACCCTGATGATGGCCATTCGAAAAATCGATATTGAAACCCGCACGCGATTTAAAGAAACTTTCGACCTGGTTAACACCAAGCTCCAGCAGCTCTTTCCGAAGTTGTTTGGGGGCGGCCATGCCTATTTAGAAATGACGGGTGAAGACCTGCTCGACACCGGCGTTGCCTTGATGGCAAGGCCTCCCGGTAAGCGCAACAGCAGCATCCACTTGCTGTCCGGTGGAGAGAAAGCGCTGACCGCCATAGCGTTGGTATTTTCAATTTTCAGTTTGAATCCAGCGCCCTTTTGTTTGCTGGATGAGGTGGATGCGCCATTGGATGATGCCAATGTCATGCGCTATTCCGAGCTGGTGAAAGAGATGTCGCGTACGGTGCAGTTTATCTATATCACGCACAACAAAGTGGCAATGGAAATGGCAGAGCAATTAATGGGCGTCACAATGCATGAGCCTGGGGTGTCGCGGTTGGTGTCTGTCGATGTTGAAGAAGCGGTTGCGATGTCGGCGGTCTAGAGTGGATCTGCTGCTTTCAAGAAAATCTGAGGTTGGACGCGATACTGTTTAGAAGTAGGTCCTTTAAAAGCGCGGTAGAGCAAAATTTGCTGTAAACAGATGTTGTAAATGAACGCTGTAAACGAGTGCTGTAAACGGGCGTTTTAAGCAGGTGTTATAAGCTGGTGTTATAAGCAGGTGTTATAAACAGGTGTTATAAACAGTTGATAAAAATACTGTTAGCAGAGCACCCATAAGAATTGTGCCGGCCGTTCGCGGTTAGCAGCCGGTATTGGTGTAGGGGAAGTCGGCCAACCCAAAAGGGGTCGCAGAACACATCGACCTGAACGCAAGCGAGTAGACTGCTGCGGGTTGAGCAAAACAGATAAGCGGCAAAGACGTCAAAAGAGAGGTCATTGTGGAACTGGAATTGCAAGAATGGCTGTTCTTAATATTGGGTCTCGTGATCGTGGCCGTATTGGCCCATGGCTTTTGGGTTCAGTACTTCGGCAGCGATCGGTTGCCCTTAAAGCTGGATAAGCGTTTCGTCTCAACGGCGCCAGAATCCGACGCCGGTAAAGGGGTAATCGATTTAAAGGCAGAATTACCCAATGGTGGCGCACGCGTTGTGAAGGTCGGGTCATCACAGATCCCCGTCTCTGATCCCAGCCACGTGCGAGTGCGTCAATCGGCGGCTAAAACGCCCCGAGAGGATCCGGCTGGGTCAACGAGTGAGGCGTCTCCCAGCGCTGGTGATGAAGGCCGCCAGATGGACGAGCCCCTTGCTGGCGCATCAAAGACGGAGCAAGCGGCGAGCCCAGAATCAGAAATGCGCCCCGCGACGGCGCAGCAGGAAACGCTGTTTTTAGTGTTGAATGTACTCGGGGACTTATCCGGCCAACCGCTACTCGAAAGTTTGATGGAACAAGGCTTTGAGTATGGTGACAAGTCTATTTTTCATCGCCTGGATGATGCCGGGTATCCAAAAATCAGTTTGGCCAATGCCGTTGAACCCGGAATTTTCGACATTGCGTCGATGGATGCGCTCATGACGCCGGGTATCATAATTTTTATGTGCGCCCATGAATGCGAGGATGCGCCCGCTGTGTTTGAGGAGTTGTTGTTGGCCGCGGCCCATCTCGCCGAAGATTTAGGGGCGCAGTTGTGTGACGACCGGCGCAGTGCGGTCACCGAGCAAACCGTCGCCCACTTAAGACAAACCGTTCAAGAATTTCAGTTTCGACGCGCCAAGGCACTATGACCCCCGATGTGCTCAGCCGCATAGAGGTGTTGAAAGCGGCGCTGCATCACCACAACTATCAGTACCATGCGTTAGACGCGCCGATTATTGCGGACTTTGAGTACGACCAACTGTTTCAGGCGCTCTTAGCACTCGAAAAAGCCCATCCAGACTTACTGACCCGAGACTCGCCGACCCAACGGGTGGGTTCTGAGCCCCTTGCCGGGTTTACGCAAATCCAGCATGCGCTGCCGATGCTGTCTTTGGATAATGCCTTTAATGCGGTTGATATCGCTGATTTTCATGAGCGGGTGGCGGAACGCCTTGGGCAGGTGCACGTTCGTTATTGTGCAGAGCCTAAAATCGACGGCGTCGCGATCAGCTTATTGTATGAAGGCGGACGGTTCATTCGTGCCGCAACGCGAGGGGATGGCTTAACCGGCGAAGATGTCTCGATGAACGCTCGGACCATTGAGGCCATCCCATTGGTTTTGCAGGGTGAGGACTTTCCGGATCGCCTAGAGGTCCGAGGTGAGGTGTATCTTGCCAAAGCGGTTTTCAATGATCTGAATCAGGCGCTGATTGAGCAAGGCGAAAAGCCCTTTGCCAATCCGCGCAATGCCGCAGCTGGGTCAATGCGTCAGCTCGACAGCCGATTAACCGCGAAGCGCCGATTGACGATGTTTGCCTACAGTGTTGGCCTTGTTGAGGGCGGCAATCTGCCAAGCGAACATTACGAGCTGATGCAGCAGCTCAGAGTTTGGGGCTTTCGAATCAATCCAGATATCGAGCAGGTCAACGATGCCGCGGGCTGCCAAGCGTATTTTGACGCCCTGGCCCAACGCCGAGCCACACTTGCCTATGAAATAGACGGCGTCGTTTTTAAGGTAGACTCGCTTGCAAGCCAGGCAGCGCTCGGGTTTTTAACGCGCACTCCGCGCTGGGCAATTGCTGGGAAATTTCCCGCAGCGCAAGGTCGAACCCGCGTAGTGGATGTTGAGTTTCAAGTCGGCCGAACCGGTGCGATAACGCCCGTTGCCCGGCTTGATCCGGTACAGGTCGGTGGAGTGGTCATCTCGAATGCCACACTGCATAACTTTGATGAAATCAAGCGGCTGGGTCTGCACCTGTTGGATGAAGTAATTATTGAGCGCGCGGGAGATGTCATTCCGAAGGTGATTCGGGTGGCGGCGAGTGCCCGGGGTTTGGACTCAAGCCCTATTGCGCGTCCGCTGCAATGCCCTGAGTGCCAAAGTGAACTCGTGCAGCGTGAGG
>ENA-ORDA01001912-ORDA01001912.1-marine-metagenome-genome-assembly--contig:-NODE-1912-length-16568-cov-4.739494_pt1 | contig 16568 bp, 8 predicted proteins | sample MGYA00237778_ERZ508506 | MGnify/ENA primary metagenome ERZ508506 (study PRJEB26177, sample SAMN06267891) | marine metagenome | isolation source: Monterey Bay, California, USA | place: Pacific...
TATTGTCTGTAGAAGCGAGTCTCACACCATTTACTGTGATATTATTATATTTAGGAGATAGACCTCTTATAACTACTTTATTTCCTTCTCCTCCCTCTCTTCGTATGGAAACACCTGGAACACGAGCTACTGTCTCAGCCGCATTTGCGTCAGGTAATTCCTGTATCCGGTCTGAAGATATAATGTTTACGAGGGATTTAGAGTTTAATTGTTTGTTTATGGCATCCATTTGCCCTTTTGCCTGAGCGGTAACAATTACTTCATTTCCCTCTATAGATGTATAACTTAGATTGAAATCTAGTATTATATCATTATTTTCACTTTTAAGATTAACAGAGTCAGAATTTGTTTTATACCCTATGTATGATACTTTAAATGTATAGGCACCCTCTTTTAGTCCTACTATTTTGTAAAATCCTTTTCTATCAGTTGCAGAACCAATTGATGTATTTTCTACATATACATTGGCCCCTATTAGAGGGTCTCCGTTTGTAATATCTTTGACATACCCTGATACAGTATAACTGCTAGCGTTTAATTGTTGTGCTAGAATAATAAATAATATTTTGTGTAAAATTGATTTTTTTCTCATTTTAGGGTCCTAGTAAATAAGTATTAAGTTCTGATTCCAAGTTTAAATAATTTGTCTTTAAGAGCTTGGATTTGATCGGGATCATTGCATTCTGCTGGACGCATTAGAGCTGCTCCAAATGTTTCTAAACATTTATACTGCATTATTTTCCAATTTTTTTGTAGCAATTCAAGATGAGCTTTCGAATCTGGTTCTAGTAATAACTCTTCAATTCTTTCAAATTGTTTTCGTTTTTTTAAAATTTGATTTAATAATTCTATTCCATTGTCATTGCAATCACACATTGTTTCTGGCTTATACGATTCTTTTGTAAGGGGTATTGGTAGTTCAGCTTTTTTATCACATGATTCAAGAATAAAAAGTGAGATTAGTAATAAAAAAAGGGCTAAGTAAAAATTTGCTTTCATATAATTTATTTTAAAAAATGTTTTAGAAAAAAGGGGCAGGTTTTATCCTGCCCCTTTTTTGCGAAGAAATTTAGATTTAACTAAATTATTTCATTAATGCCATTTTTCTTGTGAAAGAAGATGTTCCATCGGATAATGTATAAAAATACAAACCTGTTGAAACAGAAGCACCAAATTCATCACGTCCATCCCACTTTGCAGTGTGGGTACCGGCTTGCTTTGAACTATTTTCAAGAACTCTAACTTTTTGACCGATGACATTAAAAATAGTCAGGTTGATGTTAGATGTCTTATTCAAGTTATAAGCAATCTCTGTTGAAGGGTTAAATGGATTTGGATAGTTCTGAGCTAATGAAAAATCAGCAGGTGCTAATTTTTTATCATCTGAATCAGTTGACAGTGTCTGCCACTCAGCAAGTTTATCAGGAAATGCATTTAAGTTTCCAACTGGTAAACCATCAAGTGAATGTGTGTATGCAGTTGAAGTAGTCGCGTATGACACATCTAAATGCCATGGCCATTCAACGACTGTATGTGAGCCATCATTCTGATGAACCCATTCGTGAGTTGCCGCAACACCATCAGTAGCTTGATTATCCCTAAAATCAAGTGTTCTCGCCTGCTGAGCTGTAATGTATTCTTCAGCAATATTAGAACCCAAGTCATCACTAGTGAGAAGAGCATTCATGGAACTTGTTATTCCAACTCCTGCAGCAACAGCTGTAAGAGCACTATCACCATGAACTCTTGTTTGTAGAGCAAGGCTCATCATTGTGTCACCTACTGTTGTTACAGTACCGTCATCGGCTGTAACGTCCCAACTCCATGGTGTAGCAATCATTGTCTCCATCCAACTTACTAAAGCAGGACTCCAGACAACGGCATTATTTGCCCAATTTTGGTCTCTATCAGTCATACTTACAACTTGACCGTCACCCATAGTATAAGTGCCAAGGCCTAATGTGCTATCTGTTGAGCTGACATCTTCTGTACCAATGATATTCAATCTAGTTGCTATCTGACCCCAACCACCTGCGGCTACAACGCCCCAACCAGTAACGTCATTACTTGATTGACCGTAAGCTCTATTGTTATAAAAAAGGTTGTTCGTAATATCAAGGTTATTTGCAGTATAGGTATAAAATGAACCCATTGAGATATTAGCGAATGTATTTTGATTAACGCGGCTACCTTTATCTACGTAAGAGTATGCAACTATTGCTTCTCCAATAACGCCGTGAATTGTGTTGTTTTCTAGAACTAGAGTGTCCATAGTACCCATCCAAGATCCACCGCCCCAGATTGCACCACCGTAAAATGCTCCACCAGCGTAACTAGTCCATCCATCCATTATACTATTTGTAATATGAAAATCTGTACCAGTACCCATGGTATGGAATACAAGTGTTGCTGAACCTGAAATATAGCAATTATCTACAACAATCTTGTTAAGATTTGCTCGAGCTGCAGCACATCCTATTCCACCGGATTCATTAACCGGCATAAGATTTAGGATTAAATCATGTAAGTGTAGTTCTCCATTATCTCCAACTAGATTGAACATTTGTCCATCCGTAAGAGATACAGTACCATCTGCACTAGGAGTAGGTTGCAGCGTAGCTGGGTGCATGTCAGTCGACCCAGAACCCATTATTTTAACTGCACCATCAGCTGGAACTGGAATATGGTCTAACATTAGGTAAACTTTTCCATCTTCAAGTTGAAAAGTTCCTGTTCCTCCATTTGCAGCAACGGCTGCTTCAACTTCACCTGGTGTACCTGTCCATGGAACTGCCACGGTTTGGCCAAAAAGGGAAAGAGAAGTAGCAGAAATCACAAAAAGAAAAATATTTCTTAACGATTTAAGCATTTAATGCTCCTTGTTTTTATTATTGTTTTTTTTAAAATGGAATACTAACCTATAGTATCTCATTTCTTTGATGTTTAATTTTAATTAAATGGATCAATTGTTACAACTACTTTTTACTTATTGCTCTATTATGTAATATTTTTTTGCAAATTTTAAAAATATAAAAAATTGATTAAAAAACAGATTCTAAACGACAATTGGTTATTCTCCTATAATGACCAATGGAAAGCTTCTCAAGTCCCAGGGTCTATCCACCAAGATTTATTATTCCAAAATCAAATAAGTGACCCGTTTTTTGGTGAAAATGAAAAAGGGTTAGAGTGGATTGGGAAAAGAGATTGGGTTTACAAACTATTTTTTACGCCTGATAGAAAAATTTTCAATGGAAAAAATATATTTATATATTTTGAGGGTCTTGACACATATGCAGATATTATTTTTAATGGTCAAAAAATATTAGAAGCAAATAACATGTTCCATCCCTGGACTTTTGACATTAAAGAATTTTTAAAACCAGGAGAAAACGAAATTGAGATAAAGTTTCGTTCTGCAATTAATGAAATACTCCCTACAATGAAGAATCTTGGTTATGAGCTACCTGCCGATAATGATCAAGCAGGTAAAACAAGCCCACACACCCGGAAAGCGCCCTATCATTACGGCTGGGATTGGGGTCCGAGCCTTGTAACAACCGGTATTTGGAAAGACGTTTATCTACTGAGCTACAAAGATTTACATGTCGAGAACCTCATGATTTCGAATATCTCTATTGATAGTAATGTGGCTGAGCTGATGTTCGAGTTAATTATTACTTCAACTATAGATACTTCTGCAATGATACTCATAACTGAAGAAAAGTCTAAAACAGATAAGAAAGTAAAATTTGTATTAAAAAAAGGGCAGAATCACTTCAAGAAAAGCTTGTTTATTACAGACCCTGAATTATGGTGGCCTGCCGGTCATGGAGAACAACCTCTCTATGATTTTAATGTAGTTATTGAGTCCAAGAGAAGCTCTGTAGCTCAAAATAAAAAAATTGGTATCAGAGATGTTTTCATAAAAAGAGAAAAAGATGATCGAGGCGAGTCTTTTGAAATACATGTTAATAAAAAACCGATCTTTGCAAAAGGTGCAAACTGGATACCTGCTGACTCTTTTACTACAAGGTTAAAAAAAGCTGATTATGAAAAATTAATTATTTCTGCTGTTGAAGCAAATATGAACACCCTGAGGATCTGGGGTGGAGGTATATATGAGCCAGATTATTTTTATGAATTATGTGATGAATACGGCATCCTAATATGGCAAGATTTTATGTTTGCTTGTTCGATGTACCCTGCAACCGAAAATTTCTTAAAATCTGTGGAGAAAGAAGCCGAGTATCAAATTACTCGTTTAAAAAGTTTTGCATCAATTGTTCTTTGGTGTGGTAATAATGAAATTGCATCTGCATGGATAAGTTGGGGGTGGAAAGAAGAGCTTCCAAAGTCTGTATGGGATGATTACGAAAAACTTTTTCATAAGCTCTTGCCTGCACTGTGCTCTGACCTAGACCCAACACGATTATACTGGCCGAGCTCTCCCGGTCACGATTTAGATTTACCAACCGAAGATCAAATCTATGGTAAAGGAGATAATCACTACTGGGGTGTTTGGCATGGTGGCGATTCTTTTGAGGCTTTTGAAGAAAATGTTGGAAGATTTATGTCTGAATATGGAATGCAATCATTTCCAAGTCTAAAGACAATTAACTCTTTCACCGAACCAAAAGATCGATCTATAGATTCAGATGTGATGAATTCACATCAAAAAGCCTCCCTTGGAACAGGCAATATTATGATGTATCTAGAAAAATATTATGTTGTACCTGAAAAGTTTAACCATGTTGTTGAACTCAGTCAAATAATGCAAGCAGAGGCGATGAAATATGCTGTAGAAACACATAGGCAAAACATGCCCTTTTGTATGGGCACGCTTTATTGGCAGTTTAATGATTGTTGGCCAGGTATTTCATGGTCCAGTATAGATTATAGAGGTGACTGGAAAGCACTCCACTTCGCTGCGAAACATTTTTATTCTCCTGTTTTGACGATGATTAAAAAAAATAAAACAAGTATTGATGTCTTTTTAATAAATGATTTAGATAAAAGTTTCACGGTACAGTTAAATATTCTTATCTCTTCTTTCGATGGATTAAAATTATTCAAGAAAAGTATTAATGGAGTGGTGCTTAACCCTGCTAGCTCTGCCCTGAAGTATAGTTTTGATACTCCGTCAGAGGGTTTACTCCCTCCTCACGATCTTTCGGAGGCTTTATTTTACTCTGAATGCGTTGTTGATGGTGAGGTTCTTTCAAAAAACGAATTGTTTTTTGTTAGACCTAAAGAGCTAAAGCTAAGAGAACCAGACTACGCAATATCGCACAGAAAAAAAGGAAAAAATATTTTAGTAACAATTAAAGCAAAAACTTTTATGTACAGGCTCTTCGTGCAGTGTGAAAATATAGATGGGAGATTTTCGGATAACTACTTTCATCTTAAAGCAGGTGAAGCTACAGAGATTCTTTTTTCTCCTACAAAAGACCTTGTTACATTAAATGTAAATCAAATAGTATTTTTAGTGACTAGTTTATATGATTTACAAAAATAAAAATTAGAACGGAGTAAAAGTATGGATACAGAAAATCAAGAAAATTTGGATTGGCCAAACCTGAAAAAATACAGGCAGGAGAATCATGATCTAAGTTCAACGGTTAATTCAGGAAAAAGGATTGTCTTCATGGGTGATTCTATTACAGAAGGTTGGTCTGGGTTGTATCCAGACTTTTTTGAGAACAAAGATCACATTAATCGAGGGATTAGTGGACAAACAACACCCCAAATGCTAATCCGTTTTAAGCCGGATGTAATTGATTTATCTCCATCCACTGTTGTTATTTTGGCTGGCACTAATGATATAGCAGAAAATACAGGACCCTCAAATGTGAAAATGATAACAGATAATATTTTTTCTATGGCAGATTTAGCATCTGCGCATAAAATAGATATAATCTTATGTTCTGTTCTACCTGTTTACGAATATACATGGAAAAAAATCTTAGATGTTCCTTCCTATATATATGGAGTAAACACAATGTTAAAGGACTATTGTACAGATAAAAGTTTACGGTATATTGATTATTTTTCTGCAATGGCGAATGAAAAAAAAGGATTAGGTGAAGATTTATCAGAAGATGGTGTTCATCCAAATGAAAAAGGGTATAAAATCATGTCCAGGGTTGCAGAAAGTATTTTATATTCAAAATGATTAACATTATCAATTAAAAGCGAGAATATTGTGAGAAAAAAATTAGTGAGGATAGGTTACATAGCTTTTATTTATAATTTTACTTTTTCACAAGGATTTTGGGGAAATGAATTTCCTGAGCCAAAAATCAAATATAAACCTGAGACATATGTTTGCTACAAAGCGACAAAACCTATTTTAGTAGATGGGAAATTAGATGATCCTGTTTGGGCTGAAATTGATTTCACGAATTCGTTTGTCGATATTGAAGGAAGCTTGAAGCCAAAGCCTTTTTATGATACAAAAGTAAAAATGACCTGGGATGAGAATTATTTTTACTTTGGAGCTGTAATGGAAGAGCCTCATGTTTGGGGAAGCATTACGGCACGAGATGCTGTTATCTTTAAGGATAATGATTTTGAAATATTTTTAGATCCGGATGGAGACACGCATAATTATTATGAGTTAGAGGTGAATGCGCTTGAGACAGAGTGGGATTTATTACTTCTTAAGCCATACCATGACGGTCAAAAAGTAGCTGTCGATTCCTGGGATATCCCAGGATTAATTACAAAAGTTCACGTGGATGGAACATTGAATGATCCATCGGATAGGGACGTTGGTTGGAGTGTCGAAATTGCAATTCCATGGAAAGCATTAGAGGAATGTGCTCCCAATAAAATTCCCTTAGATGGAGAACAGTGGAAAGTGAATTTTTCTAGAGTACAGTGGGATGTTGAAATAGTCAAAGACGGCTACGTTAAAACGGAGACGCCTGAATTTAATTGGGTTTGGTCACCTCAAGGTTTAATATACATGCACATGCCAGACTTATGGGGTTTAGTACAGTTTTCTCATTTATCGGCTGGCGGAGGAAATGTTGTAGAGTTTAAAAAGAGTAAAGAGGACCTCGTTAGGTTAGCTATGAGGAGAGTCTATTGGAGAGAAAGTAACTACTTTTTAAAATATAAAAAATATACAGCATCATTAAAAAAACTTAATTTATTAGATAAACCAGTAGCTGGGGTTCCTTGGCCTCCTAAAATTACTGTAACACCCTCTGGGTGGGAAGCCGTTTTAGAATTTGAAGATAAGTCTATGTATATCCGAAAGGATGGTAAGGTTTGGCAAGAGTAGGCAATTGCAATTTTAAAAATTTAAAGGTGAAATAAGATGAACTTATCTTTTATTGATTGGGTTATAGTTTTGGTTGTTTTCATTGGTATGGTGATGACCGTAAACTCAACAAAAGGGTTAATGAAAAGTGTTACTGATTTTCTATCCGCGGGACGGGCTGCTGGACGTTATTTGCTTTCAATCTCTGGAGGAATAGCGGGGCTCGGAGCGATCTCTACAGTCATGTTCCTCGAAATGGGTTACATCGCTGGATTTAGTTTGTCATGGTGGGGACTGAGCCAAGGGATTATTCTTTTATTTCTTACGATGTCTGGCTGGGTGATTTATAGGTTTAGATCAACCAGATGTCTGACATTATCACAATTTTTTGAAAAAAGGTATAGTCGGAAATTTAGAATTTTTACTGGTATTGTAGCTTTTACTGCTGGATTAATTAATTTTGGAATTTTCCCTGCTGTTGGCGCCCAGTTTTTCATGCAATTTTGTGGTCTTCCTGAAAACGCTTTTGGTCTTCCTGTTTTTCCACTAGTAATGATTCTATTACTTTCAATTGCACTTTATTTTGTGTATTCAGGTGGGCAAATAGCTGTGATTATTGCTGATTTCTTTCAAGGGATTTTTGCAATGTTTGTGCTGTTGATTGTTGTGTTATATCTCTTTTTTACTGTTAGCTGGGATCAGGTTTCTGAAGCTCTCGAACAAACCCCAATTAAGTTGGCACAAGAAGAAATTGTTCAACTCCAAACAAATGAAACATTTTTAAATATGGATGAAGCCGATCGAAAAATAAAAGTAGATCAAATTAACGAAAGATATGAGAATTCTTCAAAAATTAATCCGTTTAAGACAAGTCACGTGGAAGATTTTAATTTTTGGTATTTTCTAATTGGAATTATTGGAGTGATGTACGGGAGTCTAAGTTGGCAAGGTCAACAAGGGTATAATTCATCTGCTACTAGCGCTCATGAAGCAAAAATGTCTTCTGTTCTAGGTGGTTTTAGAGGAATCTCTCAGGGCTTATTTTTCTTTTTAGTTCCTGTTTTAATTTATGTTTTTATGAATCATGAGGATTACCAACCCATCCACGAAAGCGTTACCCAAACTCTTTCCCAATTAGAAACAGATACACTGCGCTCTCAGATGAGAGGACCAATAGTTTTATCAAAAATTTTACCAGTAGGTTTACTCGGTGCATTTGCAGCTTTGATGCTCTGTGCTTTTGTAAGTACTCACGATACATATCTCCATTCATGGGCTACTATTTTAGTTCAAGATGTTATAATGCCATTTAGGTCTAAACCTTTTGACAAGGAAACTCATTTAAAAGTTCTACGATACTCTATTTTCGGGGTGGCAGTATTTATTTTCTTTTTTAGTCTCCTTTTTCAGCAAAATCAAAAAATAGCATTATTTTTTGCGATAACTGCAGCAATCTTTGCTGGTGGATCTGGTGCTGTGATCATTGGTGGATTGTATTGGGAAAAAGGTACAACCTCGGCTGCATGGTCAGCCATGATCATTGGGGCATTCGTAAGTGTAAGTGGGGTCTTGGTCAAGCAGGTCTCTGCCGATTGGTTATCTGACGTAACCAGTTTTGTCCAGGTAAAAGAATTTCTAACATATATAAGAGGTATTAATGGCCAGGAATATTGGGGTATAAGTATGGGGCTGGCAGCAATAACCTATATAGTCGTATCTTTATTGACGAGTAAAAAACCATTTAATATGGATAAACTTCTCAATAGAGGAGAGTATACAATTAAGAGTGAGAAAGAAGTTGTGAACGTCAGCAATAATATCGGTTCAAAGATTTTTTTAATGGGAGAAGAGTTTACAAGAACGGATAAGCTTATCTACATTATTAATTATGTATGGACGGGATTATGGACACTCGTATTTATAATTGGAACAATATACAATCTTAATAATAATGTTAGCGATTTTGCTTGGATGTCCTATTGGAAATATTATATCTATATACATATAGGTTTTTCATTAATAACAATCGTCTGGTTCACGATAGGAGGTTTTAAAGATTTAAGATCAATGATGAACAGATTAAAAACAGCCACGAGAGATCATCAAGATGATGGTTGGGTCGCTAGAGAGGATGCATAATGAATAAAAAAGAATTAGAGGTAGTAATACAGAGAATTGAAAAGTGGTATAAGCACTTGTACGAAATGGTCGTTTATAAAAAAACAACTTTTAATGCTGAATTTGGTTGGACAAAAGATCATATTCCATTCAAGAATAAAGAATCTCTTTCATTCAAGCCTATACGGGAAGGTGAAAACTGGGGTAAAAAGTGGGAATCGGCTTGGTTTCATCTCAGTAGCGAAATACCTGAAACTCATAAAGGGGAAAAACTTGCAACCGAACTAGATTTTTCTGGAGAGGGTTTAGTTTTTACACCTTCAGGTGAAATTATACAAGGCATAACAAATGGAGCTATATGGGACCAGAACTTCCTACGTACTCGTGTTCTCCTGGATGAAAAATTTATCAAAGATGGTAAAGTTGAACTTTGGGTTGAGACGGCAGCAAACTCTCTTTTTGGGGTCCATACAGAAGAAAACCCTGAAGTTGAGAGTCCAAAAAGGCATGGATGGTTTGATGCTAAAGTGGAAAAAATACGTTTTGGTATTTATGATGATGACATCTGGAAATTATACCTAGATGCCCGAATCTTAATTGGTTTGGTTAAAAAGCTTGAGGAAAATTCAGTTAGAAGGCACCGTGCTATTTTAGCTCTTAATAATTGTATAAATATGTTCAATAATTCAAGAGAAAATTCTCAGAAAGCACGAGAGTCTTTAAAAGGGGAATTGAGTAAATCAGCCGCGCCTTCTGATTTGACCGTCTCCGCTATTGGACATGCGCACATCGATACAGGCTGGTTATGGCCGGTCAAAGAAACAGTTCGGAAATGTGCTAGAACGTTTGCAACGCAGTTGGATCTAATTAAAAGATATCCAGATTATATTTTTGGAGCATCGCAACCACAGCACTACCAATTTATGAAAGACCACTATCCAGATTTATTTCAAGAAATAAAAAAAGCAGTAAAATCTGGAAATTGGGAAGTTCAAGGCGGGATGTGGGTAGAAGCTGATTGTAACCTGATTAGTGGAGAATCTATGGTGCGACAATTTTTACATGGTAAAAACTTCTTCAAAGATGAGTTTGATGTTGAAGTTGATAATTTATGGTTACCTGACGTATTTGGTTATTCTGCAGCAATGCCTCAAATTTTAAAAAAATCTGGAGTAAACTATTTTTTAACTCAAAAAATGTCATGGAGTCAGTTCAATGATTTTCCTCATCAGACATTTAATTGGAGAGGAATAGATGGAACAGAAGTCCTTACACATTTTCCGCCAGAGAACACATATAACAGTGAATTAGATACGGAGTTCTTGCTCCCCGCTCAGTCAACGTTTAAAGAAAAAGATAAACTGGATGAATTTATCTCTCTTTTTGGGGTAGGAGATGGAGGAGGAGGTCCTAAGCCCGAAAATATTGAATTAGGTCGTCGTATGGCTAATCTTGAAAATGCGCCAAAGGTTCATTTTGATACTGCGGTAAACTTTTTTGATCGGTTAAATGGTCAAAAAGATAAGCTGGATACGTGGGTTGGAGAGCTTTATTTGGAGCTTCATAGAGGTACATTGACAACTCATGGGCTCGTCAAAAAACAAAATAGAAAATTAGAGAATAAGCTTAGAACAGTTGAAATGCTTTGGTCTTGTCTACCAATGGATAAATATCCTCTTGAAAAGTTAGACGGGTTATGGAAAAAAGTTCTTTTAAATCAATTCCATGATATTATACCAGGGTCAAGCATTAATTTAGTATATCAGACAACGCATAAAGAGTATACGGAGGTCCACTCAGGATGTGATGAACTTTTAGATGCTGCTTCAAAATTATTATTTAATCAAGATAAAGACTCTATTGTTTTAGTTAATACATTATCCTATCGATGGAAAGGACTTGTGCTACTTCCTAGTAGTTTTGAAGGGTATAGCATTGTTGATGAAGAAGGAAACGACGTCTTAGTCCATAAAAGTAATGAGGGATATAGTATCGATGTCAATTTAGATGGGTTATCGATGAATTCTTTTAAAAAAGCCGAAGAAAAAAAGTTAGAGGTTCAATCTTCCTCTGACTTTATCCTTGAAAATGATTTTATTAAATATGAGTTTGATGAAAAAGGAGCACTCATCTCTGCTTACGATAAAGAAGCCAATAAAGAAGCTATGAAAGAGCCTGGAAACGTATTTTCTCTGTATGAGGATATACCTAATAATTGGGATGCTTGGGATATTGATTTTTTTTACCGAGATGCACTAATTGAAACTGGAGCGGTAGAATCAATAAAGCTTTCTTCTTCTTCAAAAATCTTAAAGCAACTTGAAATAAGCTTATCAATTGGTAATTCTAAAATACAACAAGTCATATCCTTATCGAGTCACTCTAAGAGATTAGACTTTAAGACAAATGTTCATTGGAATGAAAGCCATAAAATGCTAAGGGTACATTTCCCAGTTGCTATTACTTCTGACCAAGCCACATTTGATATACAATATGGTTATGTGAAAAGAAATACACATAGAAATACAAGTTGGGATAAAGCAAAATTTGAAGTTGTGGGTCATAAATACGCAGATTTATCTGACCATGATTATGGAGTAGCACTCTTAAATGATTGTAAGTATGGTTATATGGTTTTAGATAATATTTTAGATCTGAACCTTCTGAGGTCCCCAAGTAATCCTGATCCAGATGCTGATTTAGGCGATCATGAATTTACATATAGCTTTTTACCACACAATAATGACCTTATTCGTTCAAATGTTATTTCTGAAGCTTCATGCCTAAATCAAAAACCTCTATTATTTGAAGGGTTTACTTCAACAGCCCAGATACCTGTAAAGTTGTCAGGAAGAGGCGTTGAATTAACCGTTTTAAAAAAGGCCGAAAAAGAAGATGCTTGGGTTTTTCGAGTGGTGGAAACACACGGAAGAAGCTCCCATGGTTCGTTATTTATTGAGGGAAGTATAACTGAGTGTGATTTGATAGAGTGGAGTGAACTTTCTGAGCCTCAGAATATTCGAGGTGAAATGCCATTATATTTAAAGCCATTTGAAATAAAAACATTTAAGTTCAAAAAATAAGTATTATACTTATGTGAAATATAAAAAAAATTATTATCATATTTTATGAATCTATCATTTTTTGATTGGCTAATTGTTCTTTTCTTATTAGTTGGAATGTTTTATTCTGTTCACATTTCAAAAGAATTAATGAAAAGTGTTACTGACTTTTTGTCCGCAGGAAGAACAGCTGGGAGATATGTAATTTCAGTTTCAAGTGGTGTTGCTGGCTTAGGTGCAATATCAATAATATCATTTTTAGAAGTAGGCTATATTGGTGGTTTTGCACTTTCGTGGTGGGGGTTAAGTCAGGGAGTTATCGTTATAGCGATAGCAATGTCTGGTTGGGTAGTCTATAGGTTTAGGCAAACAAGGAGCCTCACGTTAGCTGAGTTTTTTGAAAAAAGATATAGTAGAAATTTTAGAATTTTTGCTGGCATCCTTGCGTTTATTTGTGGACTTATTAACTTTGGAATTTTTCCTGCTGTTGGTTCTCAATTTTTTATGACTTATTGTGGTATTCCAGATTACATCTACGGTATTCCGATGTATCCTGTCCTTATGATATTTTTATTAAGTATCGCATTATATTTTGTAAATATAGGGGGGCAAATAGCTGTTATAATAGCAGACTTTTTCCAAGGTATATTTGTTATATCTGTTTTATTTACAATTACTATTTATTTTTATTTAAATGTTAGCTGGGATCAAGTCTCATATTCTCTGCAGCAAACGCCAATTAAACTGGCTAAAGAAGAAATTCAAGAGTTAAATAATGATGTTTCTTTTCAATTACTCACAAAAATAGAGCAAGACTCAAAAATTGAGGGAATTAATGAAAAATATGAGAATTCATCTAAAATTAATCCTTTCAAAACAAGTCGAGTAGAGGATTTTAATTTTTGGTACTTTTTCATTGGATTAATTGGTATCATGTATGGGACATTAAGCTGGCAAGGTCATCAAGCTTATAACTCTTCTGCTAAAAGCGCTCATGAAGCAAAAATGGCAGCTGTTTTAGGTGATATCAGGTGGAAGCCTCAAGCTACATTTATTTTTTTAGTACCCGTATTAATATATGTCTATATGAATCATCCTGATTTTCAATCTGTAGCGAATTCTGTAAATATGTCATTGCAGTCATTATCAACGGATACCCTACAGAGTCAAATGAGGGCACCCGTAGTTTTATCTGAAATTTTGCCTATAGGATTACTTGGCGCATTTGCAGCGATGATGTTAGCAGCATTTATAAGTACGCATGATACTTATCTACATTCATGGGGTTCTATTTTTATCCAAGATGTAATAATGCCATTTAGAAAAAAACCTTTTGATAAGGATGAACATATAAAAGTTCTAAGATATTCTATTTTTGGTGTAGCGGTTTTCATTTTTCTTTTTAGTTTGTTTTTTCGCCAAAGCCAAGAGATTGCGCTCTATTTTGCAGTTACATTTGCAATATTTGCTGGTGGTGTTGGTGCAGTTATAATTGGCGGTTTGTATTGGGATAAAGGCACTACAGAGGGAGCCTGGACCGCAATGATATTAGGTGCTTTTGTTGGTGTAAGTGGAACCGTAATACCACAGATTCCAGATACTTGGCTTAGCGAGACAAATACGTTTGTTCTATTAAAAAATATAATCGTACTGTTAAAAAAAATTAACGGTATCGAGTATTACGCAATAGGAATGGCATCCTCAGCCATTTCGTATATAGGAGTTTCTTTAGTTACGTTTAAAGAAAAAGTAGATATGGATAAGCTTTTCAATAGAGGTAAGTATAGTATTGAAGGTGAACTGAATATTGTAGATGAAGAAGTTAAGATTGGGTGGAAAATATTTGGTATAGGTAGAGAATTCACAAAAACAGATAAACTCATTTATTTAATAAGTTATGTTTCAAATATTTTTTGGTTTATAATTTTCATTATCGGAACCATATACAACCTTTATAATCCTGTAAGTGATGCTTCTTGGATGGCTTTTTGGGGATATTTTGTTATTATTAATTTAGTATATTCATTTTTTGTAATTATATGGTTCACAATCGGTGGCTTTATGGATCTTAAAAAAATGATTCATTCTCTAAAAAGTGACGAACGAGATGATGATGATGATGGATGGGTTAACAATTCAAAAAAATTAATATAGTTAATTTTAAAAAGAACAGTGTAACCTAAGAGTTAAAATAAATTAATTAATTACACTTTTTTGTATGAATGTAAACTTAAAAGGATTGTTGTATGAGAATTTTTCTATTATTAATTCTATCGTTTATTTATAGCGAAAAACTATATGCAAATGGATATTCTGTATCTGGGTATGTGAGAGATAGGAGTACTGGTGAGCCGCTCATTGGTTCAAATATTTTTATAGAAGGAACCTCCATTGGAGCTGCTGCCGATAAAAATGGATTCTATGAAATTAATAATATTAAAGAAGGTCGTTATACGTTTAAAGCTTCTTATATTGGTTATAAAGCATATTCAGACTCAATCAATCTTACGACAGAGAAATATAAACGAACTTTAGATTTTAGTCTGAGTTATACCACAATTAAAGGAAATGAAGTTATTGTTACAGCTCAAGCAAAAGGACAAATGGATGCCATAAATAAACAATTAAATTCTAAATCTTTAGTCAATATTATTTCATCAGATAGAATACAAGAACTTCCAGATGCCAATGCAGCCGAAACTGTTGCTCGTGTTCCCGGTGTCTCAATTAGAAGGGAAGGAGGAGAAGGAAACAAAGTTGTAATAAGAGGTCTATCTCCTAAATATAATAATATTACAGTGAATGGTGTTAAACTTGCATCTACTGATAACAATGACAGAAGTACTGATTTAAGCATGATCTCTCAGTATATGTTAGATGGTATTGAGGTTACAAAAGCAGGAACTCCTGATCAAGATTCAGACGTTTTAGGTGGAACAGTTAACTTTTTATTAAGAAAGGCAGAACCGGGCTTCCATGGCAACATAATTACCCAAGGAATGCATAATGGGTTAGAAAATACGTATGATGACAATAAGTTTGTTTTAGATCTAAGTAATAGGTTTTTTGCAGATCGCTTTGGCGTGCTCGTTCAAGGAGATTTTGAAAATCGAAATAGAAGTTCTCACGAAGTTGGAGCAAGCTATAACCTTGTGGGAGAGATCTTAGACACAATAAATCCATTATACCTCTCCAATTTAAATCTTAATGATTGGAACAGATTAAATGATCGTAAAAATACTCTTCAAGTGTTTGATATTAACATTTTGAATGGAAATATAAGCTACAGCAATCTTCAAAGTAATATTGATAAGGATATAGTAAGGTATAACTATGATTATGACCTTTCAAATAACACGCGTAGTACAAAATCAAGTTATGGACTAAATAATATCAATATATTGAATGAGTCTTGGAAATTAACATTCCCAGGTAGATATTTTGAGTTTGATGCCTTCCATTCCTTTTCAAGCTCCTTCAATCAGGATAATCTTTATGATTTTGTTTTTATTGAAAGGTTTGCATATGATAGCACTGTTTATGATCAAAGTATTTCTTACGTACAAAAAATTGCAAAAAATGATACGGGCAAGACATTACTTCAATCATATGATTTTTTCAGAGATAAAAGTGATGAAAAAGAAAAGGCAACAGGGATTAACTTAAAATATAATCTCAGATTAAATGATTTTATAACTGGAAATTTAAAATTTGGGGTAAAAATAAGAAAAAAACAAAGATCTGTTGATAAACATCATGAATACGGATATATTTTTGCAGAAACTATGCAATCCTTCGTTCTGGACTCTATAATAAGAACGTTTAATTTAGATAACGAACTTAACAATGGAAATCAAACTCCTCCCCTGACTGGATTTTTTGATGAGAATTATGATGGAAGTCAGTTTTTTAATGGTAAATATAGGTTTGATGCGGTAGCAGATATAAGTGACATGAAAAAACTTTATGACCTTCTTTCAGAAAATTTTAATAAAGAGACAACTCCGGGTAATTCCCAAATTGACACGGATGTACTGCATAATGTTCACCAAACAAACTCACAGATGTATGACTATCGAGGAGACGAAGAATACAGCGCAAGTTATTTTATGGCTGAT
>ENA-ORDA01001913-ORDA01001913.1-marine-metagenome-genome-assembly--contig:-NODE-1913-length-16563-cov-4.110518_pt1 | contig 16563 bp, 15 predicted proteins | sample MGYA00237778_ERZ508506 | MGnify/ENA primary metagenome ERZ508506 (study PRJEB26177, sample SAMN06267891) | marine metagenome | isolation source: Monterey Bay, California, USA | place: Pacific...
CACGTAGAGGGCATTTTCTACGGCGGGATCTTCGATCAACGCGCTACTGTTACCATCAAAGACCGTAATTTTGACGGTTTCCCCTCGGATCACGTTTAACACATCCAGTAAATACCCAACATTAAACCCAATTTCTAACGGCGTGCCGGCATAATCGACGGGCAACGTTTCTTCCGCATCTTCTTGTTCTGGGTTATTCGTACTGAGCGTAATCAGACCGTCACTGAAGTTAACCCGAATGCCTCGAAATTTTTCGTTCGATAGAATCGCCGTTCGATTCAATGCCCGCCGCAAATCTTGTTTGTTCGCAACAATCTGTTTATCACCATTTCTAGGGATCACGCGCTCATAATCTGGAAATCGACCATCAACCAATTTGGTCGTTAATTGGAAAGGCCCCGTGGATAATCGCAAATGATTCGCCCCAAAAGCCAAAGACACATCCTCATCACAATCATTGAGCAAACGCTGCAGCTCTAACACCCCTTTGCGCGGCACAATCACTTGCGATGCGGGTTCATCCGTTCGCTCGCCCAACTGATGATAATTTGATGCCAGCCGATGGCCGTCAGTGGCAACACATCTAATCGCGCCAAAACCCTGTTCAACCAGCATGCCATTTAAGAAATACCGAACGTCTTGTTGCGCCATAGCAAAGGCGGTTAGATCCAGGAGTTGTTTCATAATCTCAGCTTGGATTGATACTTGGCTATCTGCACTCGATGTCTCGACGGCCGGGAAATCAATTGCCGGCAAAGTTGATAAGTTCGATCGAAAACGCCCGGACCGAATCTCAAGTCGATCCTCTTTCAACGTAATATCAATCTCAGCGTTATCCGGCAGCTCACGACAAATATCGACAAACTTTCGCGCTGGCACCGTCACTTCACCTTCTAATTCGACCGAGGCGTTCAGTTGTCCGACCATCTCAACTTCAAGATCTGTTCCCGTCATCGAAAGCCGAGAGCCCTCAACACGCAATAAGATATTGGACAAAATAGGCAACGTTTGACGGCGCTCGACGACCCCTGCTACCTGCTGCAGCGGCCGCAATAACGTTTCTCGACTGATTGAAAACTTCATAGCTCAATCCTTAACTTAGGGGGCTAGTATTTAAAAACGTCCATATCATAAAAGCTTCGAAAGCGTTCTTTTGATTCTCTACGATTGTAAGTACTTACTATCAAAAAAAACTATATTACCATTGGACTAATAACAAACTGTGCGTGATCCTCTTCGGGGTCCGTTATCAAACAGGGACTTGTTTGTCCTGACAGCGCAACCTGTACAACGTCACTCCCCACAGCATTCAAAGCCTCGATCAGGAAGTGTACATTGAACCCAATCTCTAAGTCATCGCCCTCATACGTCACGGCCAGGGTTTCTTCAGCCTGTTCTTGTAGTGGATTATTGGTAAATAAAGACAAACGTCCTGACACAAGCGATAACTTTACGTTCTTATAAACCTCATTTGACATCACCGCCGTCCGAACCAATGCTTCTCGAAACGCCTGACGGTCACAGGAAAAATATTTGTCAGATCCTGTTGGAATCGCTTTCTCGTAATCTGGGTACTCACCATCAATCAACTTAGACAGAAACCGACACCCGGTCATTTCAACAAGCAGACAATTTTCTGTAAACGATAATGTCACCTCGGTATCCACCTCGTCCAACAACTTAACCAATTCCAAAACGCCTTTTCTTGGAACGATCGGCCTGCCTTGTAACACACCATCATGCTGAACCGGTCTGGTCACAACAGCCAACCTTTGGCCATTGGTTGCCACCAAACGTACCGCACCATCGCTCAGCTCAAACAGCATGCCATTAAAGAAATACCGAACATCTTGCTGCGCCATGGCAAAAACGGTTTTCGACAACATTTGACGAAACGGTTGCGTTTCGATGCGAAAAGACTGTATTGCTTGGCCTTGACCATCAATATTTGGAAAATCTTCAGCGGGCAGTGTTGAAAACTGGGATTCGAACGCGCCACTACTCAACACAACATGTTTATCGCGTCGTTTAAAATCCAAGCGAGCATCTGCAGGCAAATGCTTACAGATTTCCAGGAGCTTGCGACCTGGCAAAGCGCAGTGACCTTCTGTCTCAATGTTCAGGCTATCGCCGCCAAACCCAATCTGAGTCTGCAGTTCAACTTCTTGATCGGTGGCCGTGAGCGTAATGCCTTGCTGATTCACGACAACCAGAACATGCGATAAGATCGGCAGCGTTTGGCGTTTTTCAAGCACGCTCACGACTTTCGACAATGGCTCGAGTAAATCTGATCGATTCAGGGAGAATTTCATAACAATGCTCTTTATTTGACACAATTATACGCCCACATTTGTCCGGACGGATTTGTCTTTTAATCTTTTCCAGCCGCTGCACCGCGCAAAGCGGCGCACAGCCTTTGTCTCAGTTTACCATCGATCCCAAACCTTGAAGGACCCAGATTCCTCTAACCTACGCGTCTCTCAGCGCCCGATTCAACGACCGACAACGCCTCTAACTCGTTAATATCCGGCGCAGATTTCGATAGTCGTCTTTAATTTCTGGGTTCATTTCCCTCAATTCTTCAACTTTTCGACAAGCATGCAGCACGGTTGTATGGTCCCTGCCGCCAAACGCATCGCCAATTTCGGGCAAACTATGGTTTGTCAGTTCCTTTGACAGTGCCATTGCAACTTGTCGCGGCCTCGCTAAGGAACGATTCCGCTTCTTAGAAAGCAGATCACTCATTCGGAGCTTGTAATAGTCGGCAACCGTTTTCTGGATATTATCGATACCAACCTGACGCGCCTGGATCGCAATCAAATCTCTCAATGCAGATTTAACCTGGTCAATTGAAATCGGACGACCTGCAAACCGAGCATTGGCAATCACCCGCCGTAAGGCACCTTCTAGCTCTCGGACATTCGATCGAACCCGTTCTGCTATAAAAAACGCCGCATCAGAGGGGATATAAACGGCCTCACGTTCTGCTTTTTTTAATAATATCGCCACCCTCGTTTCCAACTCTGGCGGCTCAACCGCCGCGGTCATACCCCACACAAACCGGCTCTCCAAGCGCTCTTCAAGGCCTTGGATTTCTTTAGGATACCGGTCACACGTCAACACGATTTGCCGCCCATCTTCCTGTAACCGATTGAAAACATGAAAAAATTCTTCTTGGCTTTTTGATCCTTTTGCTAAAAATTGAATATCATCCATTAGCAACACATCAACCGAGCGGTAATATTGGGTGAATTCAGACATAGCACCGTGCTCAATTGCCCGGACCATATCTTCCATGAAGCGTTGGGAATACATATACGCGACTTTTAATTCAGGATGACGGTCCGCAATCGCGTTGCCAACCGCATGCATTAAGTGGGTTTTGCCTAAACCAACCCCGCCGTACAACAACAATGGGTTGTAAGATGATCCGCCCACGTTTTCTGAGACCTGAATCGCCGCGGCTCTGGCCATCTCATTCGAACGCCCGCCGACAAAAGAGTCGAAGGTAAACGATTTATTGAGTTCAAGAAGTGGATAAAACGCTTCTCGCTCGGAAAAACTATTTTGCCGAGCTGCTTTTGGTGCACTGGGCCTGATCTCGGACCGGTTTTCCCCCCGCTGACTTCCAATTTTCAGCGCAACCGTTTGCATACCGGATTCAAGCAATACTGCCTTGATCCGGACCAAAAACTGCCGTTCAACTGTATCAAGGATGTACTTGTTCGGTGCATAGACCACACCGTCGTCCGTTGTGCCAACGAGTTGCAAGGGTTTAATCCAAGTATTGTATTGCTGAGCAGTCAGCTCAGTTTCTAAGCGCGATAAACAATTTTGCCAAATTGAAGACACCACAACATTACTACTCTTATCGCCCGTCGAGATAGGACTTACTCAACCCGTCCTAATTTAGGTTTCCCAATAATTTGGCCATGCTAAAACGCGATGTTATCCAAAATTGCTTATCGGGAACCGAAAACAGATACTAACCCTAAACTCGGAACCATGACCAGAGGCAAAACCTTTTTTCCACTAAAAAACTGATATTAATTCAACGGTTTATTGCAAAACCTGTGGATAACTTGTGGGTAGCCTGTCAGTGAATAGGATCTTGCGAAAACCCCGACATCACTATGTGGATAACCTACACTTTCATCCCTTTTCTGCGCACACGCTATGCAGCAATAGCGCACAGGTTATCCACCCAGTGGTGCTTCGCGTAACCACCTGTTATATCGATTAAAAAAAGGCCTATCCACAAGAAAGTGCGCCCTAATAAAAACAACAATAATAAATTATATATATAACTAAAGACTTATATTACGGCGTGTTCAATTCAATCTGCATCGATCGGCAATTCTACAAACGCGTTGACTGGATCAACGAGAGTCTTTAGAATCGCGCGTCCAAAGTCATGTGGGATCAAAACAATGAAGCGTACCTTTCAACCGAGTGTTATTAAGAGAAAGCGCACCCACGGATTTAGAGCACGAATGGCAACAACAGGTGGCCGTCTCGTTTTAAAGCGTCGTCGTGCAAAGGGCCGAAAAGTATTGTCTGCCTAAACTGAGGCTGCTATTGACCTCACTTTAAGTTGACGAACCGATGGCCAGTCCTACGAAGTCTCTTTCTTCCAACCATCGCATGCACAGCAGCACTGAATTTGATTTGGTGTTCAAGACGCCGAGCGAAAAAGTGCACAGTACGAGTTTCTTAGTGTTAGCTAAAATCTCGAACGATTCGCCCGGCACGCTTGGCCTCGTCGTTGGTAAAAAGAATATACCAAAAGCGGTTGCTCGTAATCGATTTAAAAGAATCGTTAGGGAGTCCTTCCGGCACCATAAAACCAAGAATATTGATTTCGTCGTGTTAGCAAAGCGGCCACCGAAAACGGAGACCAAAGCAACGCTCAGGCGCGCTCTTGATGATGCGTTTGTTAAAATTGCTGCCGCGGAGGCGTCTGATGATCATTAAGTTGATTCTGCTCATCATCAAAGGTTATCAACTGGCTATCAGCCCTTTGATCGGGCCTCGTTGCCGATTCGCACCCACTTGCTCTCAATACGCATTAGAGAGTTTTGAAAAGCACGGCTTTGTTCGAGGTCTTGTTTTAAGCTTAAAACGCATTAGTAAATGCCACCCTTTTCATGCGGGCGGTATCGATGAAGTACCCGAGATTAGCGAAAGGTAACGGTAATGGACTATCAGAGAATTTTAATTTTTATGGGTTTAGCCGTCACCGGCTATTTGCTCATGCTGGCTTGGCAAGAAGATTACGGTCAACAATCCACCCGAGCTCAAGTTGAGTCCAGCACCAATCGAACGACTGACGCCTTGCCATCAGAACCCGCAGTTTCCACTCGGGATTCGTCCTCTCAAGCGGTTTCATCTGATACCTTCATTCCAAATGTAGACGCTGCCCCGACGGCAGCGCCGAGCGCGTCGAGACCTAATACCGTGCACGTTCAAACCGATGTCTTCAGCATTGACATTGACTTGCTTGGCGGCGATATCGTTTCTTTGGCGCTGCCAGAATATCCCGCGGCGCTGGTTGAGCCAGATCGACCGTTAAAATTAATTGATTCCGGTAACCAGTATGTCTCACAAAGCGGCTTAATTGGACCCAATGGCACGGATAAGAACGGTGCTCGCCCAGATTACAGAACAAGTGCTAAGACTTTTGAACTCAAAGCAGGTCAATCCGAGCTCGAAGTTGTCCTCACGCCGACCTTCCCTGATGAGAGTGGCGTGCGAATTTCTAAAATATTCACGTTTAAGCCGCAAGATTACTTGATTGATGTGCGCTATGAAATTATCAACGGCTCAAACTCCCCTGTGAATATGGCGTTTTTCGGGCAAATAAAACGCGACGGCAGGCCGCCTTTATTTCAAGTTGATAATGCTATGGGCCTACAGCCCTATCTCGGCATTGCAACCCGCACACAAGAAGACCTATATGACAAAATCGACCTATCGGACTTAGAAGATGGGCCTTACCAACAAGATTTTACAGGCGGTTATATTGCGTTCCTTCAACACTATTTTTTAAGTGCTTGGGTCCCCTTGCAATCCGACTCAGTTCGTTATTATGCACGTGCTTTAAATGTTACGGATGAGCCAGCGCAAAACCTGTACACCTTAGGGTTCACCTCGAGCGTTTTAACGGTCGCGCAAGGTGGACGTGGACAACTGGGCGGATCCTTCTACGCCGGTCCTAAAAATCAAACAACCTTGGCTGAAATTTCTAAAGGCCTTGATTTAACCGTCGACTACGGTTTTCTTTGGTTTATTGCGCAACCCTTATTTTCGGCGCTCACGTGGATCCACTCTTTGGTGAATAACTGGGGATTTGCCATTATTTTACTCACGGTTTGCGTCAAAACCCTGCTGTATCCGCTGTCTGCAGCAAGTTTTAAATCGATGGCTAAGATGCGGAAGTTGCAACCGGAAATGGTTCGACTAAAAGAGCGGTTTGGAGAAGACAAGCAAAAATTTAGCCAAGCGATGATGGAGCTTTATAAAAAGGAAGGCGCCAACCCACTGGGCGGCTGCCTTCCGATTTTACTTCAAATGCCCGTGTTTTTGGCGCTGTATTGGACCCTTATGGAGAGCGTTGAACTGCGCCATGCACCTTTTATTCTTTGGATTGATGACTTGTCCGTCATGGATCCTTTCTTTGTCTTGCCGATTCTAATGGGCATCTCGATGTATCTGACCCAAATGATGCAACCGGAACCACCAGATCCCGTTCAGGCCAAAGTATTCAAGTTTATGCCGATTATTTTCACGGTGTTTTTCCTCTGGTTCCCATCCGGTTTGGTTTTGTACTGGTTGATCAACAATATCCTTTCTGTGTTGCAGCAACTTTATGTTACGCGCCAGCTTGAAAACGCACCCAGAGCCTAATACTAGCGACGCGCCTGCGACGATTGTTGCCGAAGCAACGCCTTCGGGCCACGCTGGTATCTCGGTGGTGCGGCTCTCGGGCGCAAGCGCTCGCCCCATCGCGCAAAGTATCGTGGGGCCAATCAGTACACCTAGGCAGGCTTATTTTCGATCGTTCAAGACGTCAGGGGATGCCGTCTTTGATCAGGGTGTGGTCTTGTATTTTCAAGCCCCAAACTCTTTTACAGGCGAAGACGTTGTTGAATTTCAAGGCCATGGCGGCCCGATTGTGGTCAGCACACTGATTCAAACCTGTGTTGAAATGGGCGCCAGGATGGCGCGGCCTGGCGAGTTTAGTGAGCGGGCTTTCCTGAACGATAAGATGGACTTAGTGCAACTTGAAGGCGTGGCCGACCTGATCGCGAGCGCGTCCGAGCAAGCGGCAAAAAGTGCTTTAGGATCCTTAACGGGTATTTTTTCCAAAGCAGTAAAGGCTTTGGTGACATCCGTCATTGAGCTTCGAATTTATATCGAGGCGTCGATTGATTTTCCGGAAGAGGAGATCGATTTTTTAGCAGAGCCTTTTGTGCTTGAGCGAACAACCAAGATCGACGCGGAATTGCGACAAATCTTAAAGCAGGCCGAGCAAGGCCGAAGGCTGCAAGCGGGGTTTTCAATTGCGCTCGTTGGGTCACCGAATGCCGGTAAATCCAGTGTTTTAAACCGGTTTTCAGGTCAAGACAGTGCGATTGTGACGGCGATTCCCGGCACAACTCGGGATGTGATTCGTGAGCAATTACTGTTGGATGGCTACCCGATCCAAATCGCTGATACAGCGGGCATTCGTGAAGCCGCCGACGCCATCGAGCAAGAAGGCATAGCACGTTCGCGTCAAACCGCTCTGATGGCGGATTTGTGTTTATGGATTATTGATGTCACAGCACTGGATCTGACGCTTCCGAATCTAAGCCGCAGTGTGCTTGAGCAGAACTTGGATGCCGCCCGGGCTGGTTTGTTTGAGGATGATACGGTTTCAAAGCGATTGGTTGTGTTGAATAAAATGGATTTATTGCCTGATCTGATGCAACGCGATCTATCGGAACTACTGGCGGGGGATCCCCACATTTTTATGGTATCCGCTAAGACGGGTCTTGGCTGGGATCATTTAGTACTCGGTATCAAGCGGATGGTTGGCGTTGGCGATGATTCGGAATCGTTATTTTCAGCCAGGACTCGCCATATCGTCGCTTTAACCGAAGCAGCTCAGTATTTGGCCCAGGCGAAAAAGAGTTTGTTGGCAGGTTTACCAGGAGAATTGGTGGCGGAAGACCTGAAGCAGGTTCAGGTTGCACTCGGTGAAATCACTGGGCAAGTCACGAGTGATGATCTACTCGGGAAAATATTCAGCAGTTTTTGTATCGGTAAGTAAGCAATCATTGTAAGGCTTGGGATCTGAGCCAAAGCGTCCTAACATTGCGATGCGGGTTGGCTGGTCGTAGCCTTGCTGCAACCGATTGTCAGTAGGCGCTCAGATGTCATTTTAAAATTGTGTTGTCGGAGAATAACGGGGCGAGCGCCGTTAAGCCCATTGGGCTGAAGTAGGGTCAATTCTTAATTCGAGGGTAGTGCATTGCAAGAAACATTTGATGTGATTGTTGTGGGCGGGGGCCATGCCGGCAGCGAAGCGGCCTTGGCGGCTGCGCGCATGGGCGCCGAAACGCTACTGGTGACCCAAAATATCGAGACCTTGGGTCAAATGTCCTGCAATCCGGCTATTGGCGGGATTGGCAAAAGTCACTTAGTGCGAGAAATTGATGCCCTGGGCGGGGTGATGGCAGAGGCGGCAGACGCAGCCGGCATTCATTTCAGGGTGTTGAACGCGCGAAAAGGCCCTGCGGTGCGAGCCACAAGAGCGCAAACAGATCGGCAACTGTACAAACAATTTATTCGGGCCCGACTGGAAAATCAGCCCAAGCTCCGAATTTTTCAGCAATCGGTTGACGACTTGATTGTTGAAGGCGACCGAGTGGTGGGTGTCGTGACCCAAATGCAACAGCGTTTTATGGCCCGCTCAGTTATTTTGACCGTGGGCACTTTTTTAGGTGGCATTATTCATGTCGGCTTAAACCAGCAGAGTGGTGGCCGCGCTGGCGATTCTGCCTCAAACCGTTTGGCGGACCGGTTAAGAGAGCTACCTTTTTCGGTTGGTCGGTTAAAAACAGGCACCCCGCCCCGGGTTGACGCGCGCAGCGTCGATTTCACCACGCTGACGCCGCAACCTGGGGATCAGCCGACACCCAAAATGTCATTCTGGTCTGCCGATGGGTGCCACCCTGATCAAGTGCCTTGTTACATTACCCATACCACAGAGAAAACCCACGATATTATCCGAGCAGGACTCGATCGTTCGCCTTTGTATTCTGGTGTGATCGACGGCATCGGGCCGCGGTATTGTCCCTCCATTGAAGATAAGATCGTGCGCTTTTCGGATAAAACCTCTCACCAAATTTTCATCGAACCCGAAGGCCTTAGTACGCACGAGCTCTACCCAAATGGGATCTCCACCAGCTTACCCTATGATGTTCAGGTCGACCTTTTGCGGAGTATCCCGGGGTTTGAATCCGCGCACATTACGCGGCCCGGTTATGCAATCGAGTACGATTATTTTGAGCCAAAAGAGCTCAAATCGTCTTTGGAAACCAAGCATTTAAACGGTTTGTTTTTTGCGGGCCAGATCAATGGCACAACCGGTTATGAAGAAGCGGGCGCTCAGGGCATTTTGGCTGGCATTAATGCCGTCTTACAAGCTCGCGGTGACCCAGCCTGGTCGCCGGCACGATCAGAGGCCTATATCGGCGTTTTGGTTGATGATTTGATCACCCTTGGAACCTTAGAGCCTTATAGAATGTTTACCAGCCGAGCAGAATATCGGCTCATTCTTCGGCAAGACAATGCCGATCAAAGGCTGTGCGCGACAGCTCGGACATTCGGGCTATTGACGGATGAGCAGTTTCAGGCCTTCGAGATCAAACAAGAAGCGATTGAATCGCTAAAAGGCGAGGTGAAATCGGCTTTGGTGTTTGCAGGCAATGCCGCCGTAGACGCTGTTTTGAGTGAGCCGATGCATAAGGAGTATCGGTTATCGGAATTGATTAAGCGCCCAGAAGTCAATTTACCAGATCTATTAGTCGCCGCTGGGCGGCCGCTCCCCGATTTGGACGTTATTGAGCAGGTTGAAATTGAGTTTAAGTATCAAGGTTATATCGATCGACAAACGCAAGAAATATCGAGGCTCAAGGCGCAGCAAGGGTTGGCAATCCCCTTGGATCTCGATTATTCGTCGATTTCGGGTCTTTCGAATGAGGTTAGGCAAAAACTGGCGCAGGTAAAGCCTGAAAACATCGGTCAGGCGGGTCGCATCTCTGGCGTCACGCCTGCTGCGGTTTCGTTGCTGTTGGTTCATTTAAAACGTAAAGGCGGCCCGGCCAAGCGGGTAGCAACCATTTGAGTTTAGAAACCGAATTAGCGGATGGGTTGCAGGCTTTTGCGGCGGCGCAACAAAAAATGCTGTCGAGCTGCTCGTTAGATGTGTTTTCGGTAGAAGCTGTCTTCTTAAATTATCTTCGATTGCTGCAGCACTGGAACAAGGCGTTCAACTTAACGGCGATACGAGACGATCGCGGCCAGGTCATTCGCCATCTGCTCGACTCTCTCGTTATTCTGCCGTTCGTTTCCGGGGATCAAATCATTGATGTTGGTACGGGTGCGGGTTTGCCTGGTATTCCGCTGGCGATCTGTTTACCGAATCAAAACTTTGTATTGGTTGACTCAAACAGTAAAAAAACAAGATTCTTAACGCAGGCTAAGGTCGCGCTGGGCCTTCAAAACCTGACGGTGATCCATAACCGGGTTGACGCAATCCCGGCAGGGGGCTTTGATCAAGTAATTTGCCGAGCCTTCAAACCCTTAGAGTCTCTAGTGCCCGCAATAAAACACTTGCTAAAGGAAGATGGCGTTATACTCGCAATGTTGGGTAAATCGCCCGAAGCGGACGTCTTGCGCCAGTTGGAGCTGCAAGCCACCACCAGGCTGTGGCCTTTGTCAGTGCCTGGGCTGCAGGAGGAGCGGTTCCTGATTGAAATCAGGCCGCGAGCAGAGTGCCTATGAGTCACCACGTGAAACGATTAAGGAGCCACAGTTGAAGGTCTTTGCAGTGGTCAATCAAAAAGGTGGGGTCGGCAAAACCACAACTGCCGTTAATTTAGCAGCGTGCCTTGCGGCCATGCGGCGCAGGGTTTTACTCATCGATTTAGATGCCCAAGGCAACGCAACGATGGGCTGCGGGGTGAATAAGGCGGCGCTGACAGAATCAGTCTATGACGTACTGGTGCTAGATCAAGGTTTACAGGATGTGATGGTTGATGGTGCTGGCGGTTTAAAGGTTATTGGCGCAAACGCTGACCTGACCGGTGCAGAAATCGGCTTGCTGGATCTTGAGGACCGTGAGTATCGACTGAAGTTGGCTTTAAGCCGTGCAAAGGACGAATTTGATTATGTGGTCATTGATTGTCCACCGGCGTTAAACCTGCTCACCATCAATGCGCTTACGGCAGCGACGAGTCTGATTATTCCGATGCAATGCGAGTACTATGCCCTTGAAGGGTTGTCCGCCTTGGTTGAAACCATTAAGCGCGTTGTTGCGCATCTCAATCCAAGCCTGCAGATTGAGGGCATTGTTAGGACGATGTTTGATCCGCGCAACAGTTTAACAAAGGACGTCTCTGAGCAATTACAACAACATTTTGGTGAAAAGTTGTATCGAACCGTAATTCCTAGAAACGTGCGTTTGGCCGAGGCGCCCAGTCATGGGTTGCCGATTGTGGCTTATGACCCCACATCCTCTGGCGCCAAGGCGTACCTTGCGCTCGCGGGAGAGCTGGTCCGGCGCGAACTGGATGCGGCATCTGTAATGGACCGTGGCGCACAAGACGCAGTGTCCTAAACCGACTAATCAATATTAAGACATTCGCGAGTCGGATGTTCTTGGGAGCAATAGCATGGCGGGTAAGAAGAGGGGGTTGGGGCGCGGATTGGATGCATTGCTCGGACCAACGCCAGGGGCGGCAACATCTGGTGATGCCGTTAAAGATGCGGGTTTAAACGACGTCCCGCTTGATCAGCAGACTTTGCGCCTCATTCCTGTCGAGTGGATCCAGCCGGGTCGTTTTCAACCGAGACGACAATTTGATGCCGAGAAACTTGAAGAACTTGCGGCCTCCATTCGGCTACACGGCATTATGCAACCCATTTTAGTTCGACAGATTGAATCGAAACGTTTTGAATTAATTGCTGGAGAGCGACGCTGGCGTGCAAGCCAGCTTGCAGGCCTAGACCAGCTCCCCTGTTTGATTAAATCAGTTGAGCCCCAAAACCAGTTGGCTCTCGGATTGATTGAGAACATTCAGCGAGAAAACCTGAATCCCCTTGAAGAAGCGCTCGCTCTGAGCCGCTTGGTTGAAGAGTTTTCGCTGACCCACCAGGAAGTGGGCGACGCGGTTGGTAAAAGCCGAACGGCGGTGAGTAACGCAATTCGGTTATCGAAGTTGGGCGGCATTGCGGCTGAGATGCTATTGGCCGGTCAGTTAGAAATGGGTCACGCCAGGGCGCTACTGACTTTAGAGCCAGAAGCCCAGGGCCAAATTGCACGCCAAATTGTGGCCAAGCAACTGACCGTTAGGCAGGCTGAAAACTTGGTGAAGCAGCGACTGGCGCCAGCGGTCGAACCGCCCGTTGCGCGGCAAGATGCAGATGTCGCTCGGTTAGAACATCGATTGTCGGAGTATTTTGGGCAGGCGGTCAAACTTAAAAAGAAAGGGGCGCGTAAAGGTCAGCTGATCATCGACTACAATTCTTTTGATGAGCTCGAAGGGGTTTTAAACCGCGCCGGTTTTTCTCATCAAGACCGTAATTGACCGATCCGAGTAAAAACCGAATTTCTTCAAGGATAAAGTTGAAGGTCGATCTTAATATCTCTATACTCTGCCCGCCGAAAACTGGGTCCGATAGGGTCTGTGTAAGATGGAAAAAGGTGCTTAGGGGCAGTCGTGTTTAAGTGGCAAGCTCTGTTGAAATCGGCACTTGCGATACATTTTGTTTTGGTGGTTGGCGCGGGTTGCGTTGCCTTAATCACGGGGTGGAACGCAGTTTGGTCTGCAATATTGGGCTTGGTGATAGCGGGTATTGCGGCATCCGTTCAGGGGGTTGTGCTAAACGCTAACGGTTTTAGCGCACTTTGGTGGTCACAAGGGGTAAAGTGGCTGCTGCTCGGACTGGGTACACTTGGGGTTTTGAGTTTTTGGCCCCAGCTGATGTTACCTGGCCTTTTAACGGGTGCGGTAATGAGCCAATTGATTTGGGCTCGAGTGGGGATGCAGCGTGCGAAGGCGCTGAGGACGGGACGTTAACCCGTGAGAATTGTTCTGCTGACGCAGAACCAGTAGAAAGTTCGACCCCCATTCGGTTGGCGGTTGAAGAACGAATTAGGGGTCAGGGACGCAATGTCAAGCAACGCGCCAACATCACAAGAGTATATTCAGCACCATTTGACCAATTTAACCTATGGTCAACTGCCTGACGGCTCGTGGGGTATCGCTCACAGCCCCGAAGAAATCAAACAAATGGGTTTTTATGCGATTAACCTAGATACCATGATTTGGTCTGTGGGCTTAGGGTTTGTTTTCTTAGCGCTTTTTATCACGGCAGCTCGCCATGCGACGGCCGGCGTGCCGGGCACCCTTCAAAACCTTTGTGAAATGACGGTTGAGTTCGTTGAAACCAATATCGCGCAGGTGTTTGGTAATCGTCCGAACGCGCTAATCGGGCCTTTGTCGCTGACCATCTTGGTCTGGGTTTTCTTAATGAACCTGATGGACCTAATTCCCGTTGATTTCATTCCCCATGCCGCGGCGTTGGCTGGCGTGCCCTACTTTAAAGTGGTTGCAACAACCGATCCAAATGCGACGCTTGGTATGTCCATTGGGGTCTTTATTTTGGTGCTGTATTACAATTTCAAAATCAAAGGAGCCAAAAAGTTTGGCGCGGGCCTGGTCACCCACCCGATCCCACACTGGTCAATGTATTGGTTTAATCTGATTCTCGAAACCGTCGACATGATCGCAAAACCCTTGTCCCACGGCTTGCGGTTGTTCGGTAATTTGTATGCTGGCGAGATGATTTTTATCCTAATTGCTCTGCTGCCGTTTTACGCGCAGTGGGCTTTATCGCTGCCCTGGGCGATCTTTCATATTCTAATTATAGGATTACAGGCATTCGTATTCATGATCTTGACCATCGTCTATTTGACGCAAGCGCATGACACGGGTGAACACTAAACGAACGGTTTAAAGTAAACGAGGAGCTAACGATGACTGAAGCACAGGCGCTAATATTTATAGCGGGCGGTATCTTAATGGGTTTGGCTGCAATCGGCAGTGGTGTGGGTATCGGCATGTTGGGCGGTAAATATTTGGAAGGCGTTGCACGTCAGCCAGAATTACAACCTATGCTGTTAACCCAGTTATTCATTGTATTGGCATTGGTTGATGCGGTACCGATTATTGGCGTAGGTATTTCGCTTTATATGATTTTTGCCCTTTAGGTTTTATCCGAAGAACTGATCATCGAAGAGGTGACGCGTGAATATTAATCTTACCATGTTGGGTCAGCTCATTGCTTTTGTGATGTTTGTGGTCTTTTGCATGCGCTATGTCTGGCCGCCGCTCACGGAAATGATGCGAACGCGCCAGAAATTGATTGCAGATGGCTTGGAGAACGCCTCGAGAGCAGAGCAGCAACTCCTGCAAGCGAACGAGTCTGCGGCCAATGAGCTTGAAGCCGCGAAGCGAGAAGCGGGTGAATTGATTACGCAGGCGAGAAGCCGAGCGAATCAGATCGTTGATGAAGCGAAGGAACAAGCAAAAGAAGAAGCCAATCGCATCATCGATGGCGCTCAGGAGTCAATTGATCAAGAGATCAGCCGGGCTCGAGAAGCCTTGCGCGCTCGCGTGAGTGATTTGGCTGTTGAAGGTGCTGAGAAGATCTTGTCGCAATCGATCGATCGCCCAGCGCACGAGGCGATGTTAACGAAGCTTTCACAAGAGCTTTAGGAGACCCGATGGCTGAAGCAGAATTAGCAACCGTCGCCAGGCCCTATGCGCGCGCCGCGTTTGCAACCGCACTAGAGGAAACCGATGGCTTAGCCAGCTGGTCAAGCATGTTGGCACTTCTTGGTGCGGCCGTCGTTGAGCCGGCCGTTGAGCGGATGCTTGATAATCCTGCCAATTCTGGATTCGTTGCCGCCGAGTGGTTGACGGAGCTTTTAGGCGATGATCTAACGCTCTCGGGGGCGAACTTCGTCAAAGTATTGGCTGATTTTGATCGGTTGGCATTGATTGCAACGATTGCTGAGCAATATGAAGTACTCAAAGCAAACCATGAAAAAACGGTCGAGGTCGCGATTGTCAGTGCTTACGAGTTATCGGGTCCTGAACAAGAAACGCTCAAAGACGCCTTAAATCGTCGGCTACAAAGAACCGTTGAATTAGAAACTGAAACTGACAGCGCATTGCTGGGTGGTGTTGTAATCCGAACCGAAGATACCGTCATTGATGACTCGGTCCGCGGAAAACTTCAGAAACTGGCCGGAACGCTACAGTAAATTAACACTCTTGAGGTGCGAAACATGCAACAACTGAATCCTTCAGAAATTAGCGACATTATAAAACAGAGAATTGCACGGCTCGATGTGACCTCTGAAGCCCGAAACGAAGGCACGATCGTTAGTGTGTCTGATGGGATCGTTCGAATTCACGGCTTGGCCGATGTCCAGAATGGCGAAATGATTGAATTTCCGGGCAACCTCTTTGGATTTGCTTTGAACCTTGAGCGTGATTCTGTGGGCGCCGTTGTTTTAGGCGATTATAAAGCGCTGAAAGAAGGCCAAACAGCGCGCTGCACAGGTCGAATTCTGGAAGTGCCAACCGGGCCGGAGCTGCTGGGCCGCGTTGTCGATGCACTCGGTAACCCAATCGATGGCAAGGGGCCGATTAATACCAAGCAAACTGCACCGGTTGAAAAAGTTGCGCCTGGCGTTATTGCCCGTCAGCACGTTGATCAGCCTGTTCAAACCGGACTGAAATGTATCGATTCAATGATCCCTGTTGGACGGGGGCAGCGTGAATTGATTATTGGTGACCGGCAGACGGGTAAAACCGCAATTGCCATTGACGCCATCATCAATCAGCAAAAATCTGGCATTAAGTGCGTCTACGTTGCCGTGGGCCAGAAGGCTTCTTCTGTAGCTTCCGTGGTGCGTAAACTTGAAGAGCACGGTGCGATGGGTCACACCATCGTTGTTGCCGCAAACGCGTCTGACCCTGCAGCAATGCAGTACTTGGCGCCGTTCGCTGGTTGCACTATGGGCGAGTATTACCGCGACCGCGGCGAAGACGCGCTGATCATTTATGATGATCTTTCAAAGCAAGCCGTGGCTTACCGCCAAATTTCCTTGTTGTTGAGACGCCCGCCCGGCCGTGAAGCTTACCCTGGTGATGTCTTTTATCTCCATTCACGTTTGTTGGAGCGTTCAGCGCGGGTCAACGCCGACTACGTTGAAGCGTT
>ENA-ORDA01001917-ORDA01001917.1-marine-metagenome-genome-assembly--contig:-NODE-1917-length-16541-cov-7.568574_pt1 | contig 16541 bp, 9 predicted proteins | sample MGYA00237778_ERZ508506 | MGnify/ENA primary metagenome ERZ508506 (study PRJEB26177, sample SAMN06267891) | marine metagenome | isolation source: Monterey Bay, California, USA | place: Pacific...
GACCATCCGTCACCATCGGTATCAGGACAACCCCAGCGGTCACCGCCAGAGGATGGGCCAACCGATGTACCTGCTTGACTTGGGCAAACATCTGCAGTCGTTCCGAGTGGATTATCGCCTCGGCCATCACCGTCAACATCGTGCCACTGCGTGTGGTCCATTGGCCAAGCATCACCGTTGCCACCTGGGCTAGCCAGCCACGTATTGGTTGGGTCAGACCAACCGTCCTCGTCGCTGTCAGGACAACCCCATCGGTCAAACGTAGAAGTGCCGAGAGTCGTTCTGCAACCATCGCCGCGGTAAGCGACGCGAAGAGTTTGACCGTCGAAATATTCGAGATTATCACCGTAACCGTCGTGATCTGTATCGAACCATTGGCTTTGATCCAATGGGAATGCGTCAGCAAATCCATCTGGGTGGGCAATCCAATCGTCAGTAGGGTCTGAAAAGCCATCTTGGTCTACATCCCTGCATCCGAGTCTGTCGGCATAGGAAATCCATCCGGACTCGACTTCTTCAGCCGAAGAAAAGACGCAAACATCGCCCTCAAATCCTTCAAGAATATCTCCATAGCCATCGCCATCCGTATCCCTGTATTGTGACGGAACGAATGGGAAGTCGTCAACTTGGGTTGCTCCATAGGTTTGGTTGTCGCCCCAGCCGTCTTCATCAGAATCAGACCATTGCGTAGGATTGTCTGGGAAATCATCAATCAATACAGCGCCTTCAGATTGGTTGTCACCCCATCCATCAAAGTCGCGGTCTTGCCACTGTGAGGGTTCATCGGGGAAAGCATCAGAACCATCCGCTTTTGTCCAGTTCAAATCCCCATCTGAATATCCATCGCCGTCTGAATCGGTGCACCCGAATCGGTCACCGGTCGAAAAACCGGTGATGAATGGACATGCGTCAGGTGTTGAAGCTTCATCGAGCCATGAACCAATACCCCAAGCCATTCGAGATTGATTCCATGTTACATTCTCCCAATTGTCTCCGAATCCATCGTCATCGGTATCGTTCCACTGCGTGGCATCGAGAGGGAAGGCATCACCGAATCCAAGCGGATGTGCATACCATGCAGTCACGCCATCAAGGGCTCCTGGATCTTCATCGGAGTAGCCGTCGCCATCGCTGTCTAAACATCCGAACCGGTCTTGTTGAGAATAACCTCTGCGGAAAGGACAGTGGTCTCCTTGGAATCCGTCGAGATTGTCGCCAAATCCATCGTTATCACTGTCGAGCCATTGAGTTGAATCGGTAACAAAGGCATCGGCTCCGTTTTGCGGACCCCACGATGAATCAGGGTCAGACCAGCCATCACCATCGACATCAGTACATCCTTTACGGTCGTTTGTCGAAGTACCCACAAGGTCATCGCAATCATCCTCATTGTCGATAAAACCGTCTTCGTCTGTATCTCGATTGGATTTGTCGATTGAGGGGGTAAGCGTGTAATCAAAGCCATCGTTGCACCATGAATCTTCGGATTTGATTTTCACGAAGACGTACCCTGCCGTATTTATTGAAGTGGAAAGTACCTTTGATGCTGCGTTGTCATCCGCAGCGGTGTCGGTGATGGTCGCACCTTGAGAATTCAAAATCGAGAACCGCCCTGTCCATCCATCACCTGGACACCACCATGCCGGACCGTTCATAGTTCCGGAAAATGCAATTTGGACAATGTCACCTTTGCGAGCCTCAATCTTCCAAAAATCGGCTTGGTCGTTTCCTGCATCGCAGTCTGGATTGCAGACATAACCGTTCGACGTAACGCCATCAGTCAATGGATTGGCACTCTGAATGTTATCGTCAGCAGAAACGGGAGGGAGCATCGAGAGCATCATCGCGGCCAGCGAGATGGCCATCATCCGCTTCGCGAGCATGATTGCCCAAGTGGCGGTGTGCCTATGAACACCGCGCTCCAATCAACACCCGAAGGGTGTTAGGTACGAGATGCCAAAATCAATTCATTCACCGCAAACATAGGCATCATCATCGAAGACCCTTCTGAATCCGTAACGATGCTGTGCTTGGAGGACATATCACCACGAACGAACTTGATGTAGCGTTGCTCCTCGTTTTCTTCAAACGGGTGAAGGCCAACATTCTCTTGGTAAGCAATGCCGACCCAAGAGCCATCCGGTGAGATGACGGTTTCAAAGAAGTCGTGTAAAGCATGCGTATCACCGCTGCTTTCTTCGTATTCAGTAACGGTGTGGAGAGGTGTTGGATCTACAATTCGGAAATCCCATTCATCGCCTTCCATTGGATGATGAAGAGCACCTGCATACAGGTACCAGTCCTTGCCAGCAACATAGCCATCATCGCTGTTCTTTTGGTCGAAATCTAGGCCGTAAAAAGCCACACTGACCACTTGGTCTTCAGAAATTGACACAAATGGATACATGTTTATTCCACGTTCAAAAGCCGTCGAGTTCCATGATTCCCAACTTGTACCGTTGTCGTAAGAGACTGCTATTCTCATCTCCCATGCGCCCGTATTACCGTTCGGGCAATCCGCCCATGTGACGACAACCATGCCCCCTTCGTTGTTGTTGACAACTGGATAACCTTCAGGACAATTTCCTTCGCGGGGACCAACTTCTACCGGTGATTGCCACGTACCCTCACTCGGACTTGGACCCGTGCCTCGGCCGTATTCATCGCTGATCCGAACTTGAACGACCCCAGTAGCTGAATCTGCATCTTCTTGAGCCACGAACACATACGGTCCGTTGTTTTGGCTGGATATGGTCGACCATCCACCCGGCATAGCATAGCACTGGGAAAAAGGTGCTCGACCTGTTTCTGAATGGTAATACCAGTACCGTCCAGCATCGCCAGAACATTCAGGAGGAGAGGCCCCGGAATTACCGAGATAGTGAATGATGCCGTCGCCTTGAGCAGCAACCCATGGGCGGTCATCAGCAGCCATGGTATTCATGCGCTCGCAAACCGGCGGTGAAGCGTAGGTGTTACCGCCGTCTTCAAACAGATGCCACCAGTTGTCTTCAAGCGTAGTGTCAAGGAAGTACACGACATCGTTGGCATCAACCGCAATGTCGCCTTCATCGCCCAAGCATTCTGAGCCTGAACCTGTAGCGCTGCCAATGGCTGAATTCACAAGCGTACCAGGAGTAGGCTCGAAATTATCACCGTGACCCCAAGTTTCGCCGTTGTCGTTTGAAATCCAAAACCATGAAGCCCAGTAATCCCATGAAGTCATCTCTCCATCTTCACATGCATACCATGTGTCGAGGTTTCCTCCGATGACTGGTGCAAATGGATTCCCTTCACCGCCCCATCTCAAGTCTTTGTGAGCAGTAACAAACAAGTTGCCTTCACTGTCGATAGAAAGACTGGGTTCATATCCAATTCCGTAACCTTCGTAACCGGCATCTTGGCCGTTATTGGCATCGATACATTCGTCGTGCCGGGGCATGTATTCGGGCTCGTTCCAGGTGAAATAAATTTGATCGCCTTGGAACGATTCTTGTGTTTGAGATGCGTTTAATCCGTTCGAAACTGAAGGCCCCCAAATGGCAGCGAGAAGCAAGGTGGTGAAGGCGACGGCAATCGTAGCAACCATTGCGAAGTTGAGTTCCTTCTTACCAGATGTCGAGGCTTCAGAAGACCCATCTGCAATCAAAATTGCATCTGGTGAACCATTCGCCATGTAGGGTTGTGGAAGTGGTGTGCTTTGGAGGTTGCGCTTTGAGATTTTTCACTTTTCCAACGACGTAATGGCATTGAGATATATGCTCTCATAGGCTTCAGCATTGTGTTCGTAAGTATAGTGGTCCAATACTCGCTCTCGACCACGGCCAGCCTGAGCAGTTCGACCTTCGGGGTCTTCCAAAGAACGGCACACTGCTTTCGCTAAATCGCTTGGATTACCAGTTTCAAACAATTCTCCGACGGTTGAGTCAATCATCTCCGTGAGTGGAGCTTGATTTACGGTAACGACAGGTGTCCCACTGGCCAAAGATTCGAGAGGAATCAGGCCCTGACCCTCATAGTAAGAGGGATAAACAACGATATCAGCAGAACGGAAGTGCTGTGCTAAATCATCAAAAGACATACTGCTTCGAATGTATAATGCATGTTCGACTCCTAATTTTCGAGCGTTTTTTAGTAATCTTTTCTTCATATGCCCTCTTCCCACAATGACCAACCTTGCACCTGGGTACTCTTCTAAGACAGCGGGGAGTGCTCGAATCAAAGTCATGTAGCCTTTCCTCGCTACAAGTCTTCCAACAGCTAAAATCATTGGAGTTTTTGTTTCTGCCATATAGCTCAAAGCAAGCTCGTCTCCACAGTCGTAAGATGAACGAATTTCTTCATGCCTTAATTGCTCATCCTCATCATCTTGATTCGGAGGTCGAAACACCTTATGGTCGCAACCCCATAGTACAACTTCACAATTGAAATTTTCAGATGGCTCATACCAATTTTCAAATTCTGAAAGTGTCGATTTAGAATTAGAAACACAAATACTCGATTCTAGAATTCCCGCTCTCTCATATTTTGAATAATACTTACCAGTCAACCTTATTGCCAAATCATTTGGATTTCTCCAAGTGGCTGATTCTTTTGCCTTTGCTGCTCGAATAACCCCTTGCTTCTCGCCCAACCAAGATCCGTGTAAAGATGAACAAACTGGCGCGATATTCTCCTCCATAAATCTAAATTCTTTCCTCGTAAAAGATGCTAATGGCAAATGGATATGTATCATATCTACCGATTCTAAACCATGGAGATGCTTCAGGGCTTTTAATGAGTTTTTAGCGTAAGAACGAGTAAAAGCCATCGGGGCCTTTAGCCAAGGCACCTCTATGACTGAAACCCCCTGTTGCGCAGGTGCTTTACCCTTGTGAGAACGTGTGATTACGCTCACTCGGTGACCACGTGATGCTAAATGACCAGCAAGATGGAATACCACTGAACCGATACCGCCCCACCTTGGAGGGTATTCCCCAGCAATCATAGCGATATGCATTGTGTTCCCCACGGGAGTCCTGCGTTTGAATGTCTCCATAAGAGGAGTATGAATAATTGAGTTCTTTAGCCAATGCTTTCAATACTGTTCGCTAATTGGCAATGTTATGGCCGATTCACTGCCAGTGACTGTCACAGTTATCCTTCCGACTCGAAACGAGGAAGAAGCGCTCGGCCCTACGATTGATGCAATACCTCGTGGATGGTGTAAAGACCTCGAAATCATGATTGTCGACGGCAACTCAAGCGACAAAACTCGTGAAATCGCTCTTGAGAAGAACATTCGAGTTCACCTTGAACCCAGAAAAGGATACGGCCGTGCATACCGCACAGGATTCGATGTGGCCAAGAACGACATCATCGTCACCATGGACGCTGATTGCACCTATCCTGCTGAATTGGTACCTACGCTGGTCAAGCGATTGCTTGACGACGACCTCGATTTCATCACCTGTGACCGACTATCGCTCGCTGAAGAAGGCTCGATGCCGGGTATTCATGGATTTGGAAACTGGGCTCTTTCGTTCACTGCACGGTTGCTTTTCGGCTACGGTATCAAAGACTCTCAATCTGGAATGTGGGTCTTCCGTAAGTCTATTTTCAACAATGATGCAATGCGCCCAACCAACGATGGTATGCCCTTGTCTGAAGAAATGAAGATTCTTGCTCGAAGGGTCTTGGGCAAAGATAAGGCTGTAGAAATCTCAGTGCCTTACCGGCCTCGAGTTGGAGAAGCAGAAATCCACACTTGGGGTGATGGATGGAAGAATTTCAAGTTCCTGTTTGCACGACGTGTAGGCCTCCATCGTACATTGACACCTTGGGGTAAACTGGATACAAATCCTGATTCGTTGAACAAGGACTTACCAGAACAATCAAAGTAAGTTATTCCACTTTGATATCTGCCAGCCCTTCTTCAGGTGCTGGCCATTGCATATCCAGTGCTTCAAGCGTCTCGACAATGAGCGTTGAAATAATTTCATTACGGTACTTTTTGTCGTTCGCAGGAACGACGTACCATGGCGATGAATCGGTCGATGTTTCGCGAATCATTGTTTCAAATGCCTCTTGATATTGATCCCAATGGGCTCGCTCCTTGAGATCTCCAATTTGGAATTTCCAATTCTTCTCAGGGATATTCAATCGACTTTCAAGCCGTTCTTTCTGTTCCTCTTTGGTAATGTGAAGGAGAATTTTGATGATGGTTGTACCTTCGTCGACAAGCATTTTTTCGAAATTTCGGATGTGTCCATACCTTTTCTGAACGAGCTCTTCTGGCGCATAGCCATGAACTTTGACCACAAGAACATCTTCGTAGTGACTGCGATTAAAGATTCCAATTTCTCCATTTGCTGGAACGCAAGGATGGACGCGCCAGAGGTAGTCGTGTGCCAATTCACGCTCAGTCGGTTTCTTGAATGAGTGAACTTTGACACCTTGAGGGTTAATCTTGCCAAAAACTGAACGAATTGTGCCGTCCTTGCCGCCGGTATCAATTGACTGCAGCACCACCAATAAACGCTGCTTGCGTTCGGCCCACATCAGTTTTTGAAGGGACTGTAAACGCTTTGTGAGACGCTTAACGGTAACTTTCGATTCATCACGATTGAAACCATCCGGTGAATCGGTGACTGCATTTGAAATCGAAAAACTCGGAGCGTCAGAGATTCGAAACAAGGAGGTATCCATGAGCAATGGTTGTATGCTTAGATTAAAGAAGTTCTGTGGTTGTTAATCTAAACATTGTCCCAATCAAGGTCCGTTCCGACGACTGGCGCTTGAACTTCAGATTCAGCGTCAGAGGTACTTTCAGCATCTGGAAGAGATGCTTCGCTGTCGGCAAGTACTTCGGTTGCTCCTTCCATTGCACCACCTTCAAGGTTAACCAGCGTCTTTCCGGAATCAGACTTTGCTGAAAAACCACCGAACGAATCCCAAGAGTCAATCATCGCTAATTCTGCCTTCTTCTGACGGCGTAAAGCGATGAAAGCAATGAAAGAAAGAAGACCGACGAAACCGACGGTCCCTCCAACAAACAGAGCAGCCCTGCTGTCCTGTTCGGCTTCCTCAACGGACAAAGTAATACTCAGAACATCGACCATAGCGTCGTCACCAACACCATCGGTAGCGATAACTTTGAGACTGGGTCGTCCGGCGGACTCTGGATTCATTTCAACAGCACCTTCCCAGTAACCATCGCCGTCTTCGTCGGTCAAATTGAACGACCATGTTTGAACATTGAAAACGATTGTAGCTTGTACATTTTGAGTGGTTCCATCGGGGTCATCCATCATGACCCGTACACTGAATGTGTTCTTCTGCTGTGCAACCAAGACATCGGGAAGGAACGTGAGGTTCGAGAGGGTGGGTAGGCTCGATTGTACCGTGATGTTGACGTGAACTTCAGAAGAAGCACCTCGGCTGTCTTCAACATACAACGAAAGGTGGTATTGACCGGGAGGCAGTGTGATCGAATCACTGCTTAAGGTCGAAAGAATCTGATAATTACCGGTTACCAACCAGTTCCGCCATTCTCGCTTCTGCATGTCTCCATCTGCATCTGTCGATTGCTCTTCAAGTAAAACAGGTTGCCCTGGTGAGATTGATATGAGGTTCTGTGGTTGGACGAGGACTGCAACAGGGTCGGATTGAATGATGACGACAGTGAACGATGTAAGCTGTTCTTTGCCGGTTGAGTCGACGAGAGAGACCTGGATGCTATGCTCACCTGCAGGAAGTGCAGCTTGATGGATTATGGAGGGAGATACATCGGAGAATAACGGTTCTGTGAGAAGGTTACTCCGAACGGTCATGGTGAAATTATCCTCATCGTAATCAACGGATTGTCGAGCGTCCCAATCTATGATTTGATTGGATGAGAAAGCATCGCCATCCACTGGTGAAATCATGTTAAGAACCGGCGCTGAAGTAAGCACCTCGATTGTATGAGATGCAGTCACTGGTTCATGAATACCATCATCAAGACTCAATGTAATGGTATGAATTCCAGCACTTAAGCGCCCGTCAAATATCAGCCAATCCTCTCCTTCAGGCGTGAGCCTTCCGTCCAAATCACTTTGCCAATCGACCACCAGATATTCCGAGCCGCTGCTTGGTTCGAATCCGGAACAGTGCCAATTTCCATCGAGAGGGAACGTCGAACATGCGGAGTCATAGTCACCCGAAAGGTTGGCTGAGAACCAAATAAGTTCAGAAGACAAGTAGGTTTGAGTTTCAAGAGGTGCAGAAATCACAGAACGAGGGAGTGAGTTTTCTACCGTAACTTGCAGAGTAGTCGTACGAGTCGCATTGATGTGTTCTGGACGTACATCAACGACTCGCATCTCCAAGTTGTGAACGCCGCGAGAAAGATAACCGCTCCACACTTTTCCTTCTTCAGTATCGTTCCATGACAGTTGGCCATCAAGGTTTGACCAGAATTCAACCTCCAATACATCACCTTCGGGGTCAACGGTAGCGGTACCGTCCAAAGTCACCAAATCTTCACTGGCGTTACCTGCACGGGTAAGAATGAATTCTGGTACTGGAACTTCATTGTATAATTCGACTGGAATCGAGTAAGTCGATGGTGTATTTACACCATCGGATGCATAGACTGTCAAGGTGAATGTTGAAGGAACTGTCTCGGCCATGGTGAGGTTCATCCATATTTCAGATGGACAACCGACAACAGTACTTTCGTCTGTCAAAGCAAGGTATGAGCGGTCAATCCAACACTTGAGCGGGTCGTTTTCCGGGTCGAATGTCCCCGAAATGTCCAATCGTACATGTTGTGTTCGAGGGATTTCGAGTTCGGACCATGGTGTAAGTTCCGGAGTGACATCCAACACGATGGTAGGTGCTTGATTGACGAGTTCAATTGTTCGGCTTTCAGTAACACAGTGGCCTGCGTCATCGCAGACTTCCAAAGTGATGACATGTATACCATCGGATAATTGACATCCCATATTCAGATAATTTGTATTGACTGTGAATGGGGCACCATTGGCCATATCTTGTTGAGTAATCCCTTGCCCGTTGCCCACCCCCTGCCCGGTACATGACGCCACAATATCCCCATCAAGGTCACTTGTCCATGAGAAGGTGAGTTCATCATCATCAAGGTCCCAAGAATCTGAGGCATTGAATTCAACAGGCCCTTGCGAAATAAACACGCCGAGGTCAACAGGTGTCGTCCACATCAAAAACGGTGGTTGATTATCGAGTGGGAGAACGCAGTTGACAAAACGGTCTTGGTCAATGGTTACGATTGTTGAGTTTGAAACGCTATCATATCCACATGAAATTGTGGCTTCTGTCGAAGGCGATGAACCGCTGTTCGTCCATTGTTCACCAATGAAATCAATGAGAGTGAGGTATCCCATTTCATTCGTTGAATCCTGAACAGTGGGTTCAAATTGAGAAAATGTGACATCAACATTTGCAGAAGGAATTCCGTTGCTGTTGTTGTTCACCACCCAAACAATGAGGTCGTAAGCGACATCAATCGTTGCGCCGGAAGCCATGGAAGGGTAGGAGAGGTTGAGGTCAAGATTTACTGGTTGGTGCAAATGTAGATCAGAGTTGGAATCCAATTGAACCGTTTTACTGGAAGGCGTGGAGTCTGTGAAACCGGACCAATTGACCTGGCTGTTTACAAGTTGAATGGTTCCGGAGCAATCTGAGGAAATTGCATTTCCTACTCCTGCCAAAGCGAGATGGTTTGAAAGAACAACGCAACCGCTGCCACTGAACACACTGTTGCTGATTTCAGATGGGTAATTGTTGTGGTTTTGGCCATCCCATTCTATCCCGGAATGATTGCCTGCCATGGTCAAGCCATGAATACTGGCTGCAGCCTGATTGATTCGAACTGCAGGATTGATAACTGCTCCACTTTGTTCGGTGTCGATGTTGAGGCCGTCGATGTTGATAATGCCACCTTGTTGACCGACTGTTAAACCGGAATTGTCAGCGTCCAATGGAGCATAGTCAGGATGGTTGTCAGACAATTCAACAGTGTTCAACCACAGGTCAGCAGAGTCGCGAATAAGGATGCCAGAGCCTGTTGAATTGGTCACTGTACAATCGTAACATCCGACATCGAGCGAGGGGTGAGAGACCGTTTTTGAACGGTCAAAGAAAAGTCCGGCCTTTTGCTCATCGGTGATTCCAGAAAGACCGTTGTTGTGAGCTGTGACGTTTCGAAGAGCAGTGTCAAGATTGTCCAAAAGGTGAGCGCCGGATTCACCGTTGTTTTCAACGATTAGGCCGTCGATATCGACTGAAGAATAATCCAAATATACGCCGTCTCCAGAATTGTTGTGAAGGTGGAAATCATTTCCAACCCACTCGGCCTTGTAGGAATGGATCCCCGGGCCAACGGAACCTGAGATTTCCAGGCCATCAAAAGTTGGAGCAGATGAGAATATCCACGTTATGGCAAGTCCCGCTTCATGGGGACCTTGCCCCGGGTCACCCGAATCCCGTATTGTGAGGTTTCGGAATGTTGTCGATGAATCGGCATAAAACATTCGAACTCCAGTCGATGTCGAGTTTTCGATCAGCGTGTTTTCAAACCACGCACCTGTTGCGTTGATATCGATTGCAGCATATGCGAGGTTGGCGGTCGTTGCGCCTACAGTACCCGTGCCACGAACGGTCAAATTTGTAAAATCAGCAGTCTCATAATTGGTATAATTCGTATGGTTTTCCTTGTCGACATATACGCCTCTGTACATCGAGTTCGAGACAGTACAATCTCTGAAAACAGCACGGGTGTATCCACCGTCATCAATGTGGCGAACAACAATTCCGTGGTCTGCTCGGTCAACGCTCAAGTTGGTCAACAATGGCTGACTGTCTTCGACCCATGCTCCGGCCGAAATGACCCAACTCGAGCCGCTGATGTTACTCATGACGAGGTTTCGAAACACACCACCTGAGCCACCCCAAATGTTGATTGCTCGAGTGAGATGATCTGTGAAGGTTGCACCATCAACCAACGGCGTGGAGCCTGAGCCGACAGATAATCCTAGGCCGTATCTCCAATCGTTTTGAAACGGTAAGAAACGGCCTGCTTGGTCGATAACCAAATCATAAATTTGAGGCGATGATGAACTGAACAAATCAATTCCGACGCGGTCGGGGTTCAAAATCGTAATATTATGAATCACGGGATTACTTCCGTACATGGTGATGCCATAAATCGAATTTTCAATTGTGAGGTTGTCCAATTTCGAGCCGCGGTTGTTGGAACTGCTGTTGAACTGGATGCCTTCATGGTCAGCGCCTGTGAGCGAAGTAAGAACAACTGGGCATGTTTCTGTTCCTTCGATTGTCAAACGTCCTTCGATGTATATACGCGCATTTGAACCCATTTCAACCTCAGTGCAAGCCGAGATAATTAGTTCATCAAAGACTGATACTGTGTATGTATTTGTGACGGTGACTGAACCTGTCCAGGTCGTTTGTGAGCGTGCCTCAATCGATAAGCGAGGTTCTGGCTCAGACGACTCGAAAGAACCACCATCGTAGGCTGGTACAAAGCCTGCCATCGATGTTCCTACCATCAAGAACAGTATGAACCATCCCGTAATCGGGGGCAGTTGCTTTGTTTGCATGACTCGTGGTCGAAGCAAAAGCACTTGAAGGGTTCTATAGGATGTGTGGATGTTGCTCGTTGCGTCAAACGAAAACCTTCGATAGCAATAAGACCGAACTTCATTTCGGATGTTTATGCCCGAAGCATTCGTGTTGTTCAAGACGCAACCTGCGCACGAACGCGATGTGTATCTCTCGCTCACGAATCATGAATCCGTGACGGAAGTTCATGCTCTGTATGGAGAATTCGACTTGTTAGCACGAATATCTGCTGACGACTCCTCTACTTTGACGAAAATGTTGATGGCACAGTTCCGTCAAATCGAGGGTGTGAAAGACACTCAAACACTGATTGCAGTGGAATATTAAGGTGAGGAACATGGCGATTGGATTTGTATTAATCACGACCAAACCTGGCTGTGAAAGCAACGTACGCGAGGCTTTAGACAACATTGAATACGTCACAGACCGATGGATGTTGTTCGGCGAGTACGACCTCATTGCCCGTGTACAAGCGGATGACGAATTTGTTCTAACCAGATGCATTGTTGAAGAAATCCGTGTGCTCGATGGAATCGATGATACCAAGACGCTCATCGGTGCTGAGTTGTAATCACAACAAACTGTGCAACATAGCCTCAAGTTCTTTGGCCGCTCGTGGGCAACCTGCTGCACGATGTTGAGTGATTGCTTCTTTCAGTGCAACCCGCTTCAATGACGGCACGAGATGCGATTTACAAACCCACCACCGCGCATGAAGTCGGTGAAGCATCATGCTCCCCGGAGATGAATTCGGTTTGGTGACTTTCATAAAATGCTCTTGAGCCAAGTCAACATCGATTTCCAGCAACGCTTCAACAAGAGACAAGCGCAATGCATCCCGATGGGTCGTACTTGGTTGAGCATCTATTGCCCGAAGGATTGACTCTACAAAACTCGGAATTTGAGTTGGGTTTTCCTTCATTTTAAGCAATGTGGATTTGGCTTCAAGACCCATGATTAATCCATTCGTCAAACTGGATAGAGAAGAAAGGTTGGAGCGTAACGTCTCAGCTTTCTTGAAATCACGCTCGGTCAAAGCAAGTGCGTGTTGAACCATCGTTAGGGCGACAAGTGTCACAGCGCGCACTTCAGCGTCATCCGGTAAGACGATGTGTGAAAGATAGTGTTTGATATCGTTGACGGCCTCTTTACTGAGTGATGACGAAACACGATCATCGAGACGCCGGGATGCAGCCGAGAGAGCCAACTGATTTTTTTGATGCTGAGTACCAATTTTGAACCCATCCTCTATACTTCGCTCAGCATCCTGAAGGCGCCCTTCTAAGTAGGCCAAACCTATGCTGATTTCATTGTTTGAACTTTCATCGTCGATCTGCAACACATGCCGATGAGCGTGTTTCGGTTCGCACCGTTCAAGAGCAACTTTTGCTGCAAGATAATGAAGGTGAGAGGGCTTTTCTGAGGTTTCAATAGCCTGCTCCAACAGGACTGAAAGTGCATTACTGCGCGTAGATGATAGCCGGTCATAGGCGGTCGTGCAATGTGAATCCAGATGTTCTGATTGAGCACAGATACGATGGAACAGAAGAACAACATAGTCATCTGGAGTTTCTGCGCATGTCTCCCAATGTTCTACCGCCAAACGGTGCAGTTCTTGTTTCTCATCATTCGACATCGAAGTACGACGTACATTTCGAACAAGATGTTGAATTTCCATCTTTTCCATATTCGCAGTCCAACGTAAAAATGCATAGTCGTCAAGTGTCCCTACGATTTCACCGTCGTGGGCTTTCTCAGCCTCAACCGGCTGAGGGAGCAACACCAAATGGTCCATTCCAGAACGAGTCGATGGGTCAAGTGAAGAGAGAACGACATCCTTGACATAGGATTGAATATCGGCGTTTTCTTCTGGAAGAGTTGTGTCTTTTTGATACAATTGTAAAGCGAGTGGGTGGCCTCCAAGTCGTTCGGCAATGTGAAGAGATTCCTTGCTTGGCAACGCTGAACCAAGTAATTTCACGGCATCACCGGTTTCAAGTGGAGGGATCGAAACACGATTCATAGCCTCGAATTCAGGGAGTGATTCTCTACCAATGAACAACATCTTCGGACCATTGAGGCCTTGCATGTGCCGGCAGATGGACACAAATGTACCTAAATGCCTTGAGGAAATCATGTGTACATCATCGAAGACCAAAACTTCGTCTTTGTATTGCTGAGCCAAATGCTCCGCCAATGCATCTGCATCGCTGGGAAGTTCACTGGAGATTGACATGGAGCGGCATAGCGTTTCAAAATCTGAAAATTCATTCGCCGTACTCCAACGTACGTTTGATCCGTTGGAAACCATTTTTTCAGCAGCCGCAAGTCCAACGGTGGTTTTGCCAATACCGGGTAGACCGCTGATGAAAACACAGTGCTGTTGATTGATTTCATCAAAGACTGTCTCGACCAAGGACGAGCGCCCGTACACTGTGCCAAGCGAGGGAGCATCACCAAACATTCTGCCTTCAGAACTACTCTTACGCGGTTTCGAAGTATCTTCGCCCAATGTGGAAAGAAGATTTCGACCCTTTTCGGTAAGATGGTACACATTTCTCCGTCGTGAGCCTCCGCCAATGACATGCGCCATTCTTTTGAAAACGAGGTCTTGTTTCTCTAATTTTGTAAGAGGGACATTAAGCGCTGAGCGAACAACACCGAGTGATTCACTTATGCCTGGAAGGGAGATTTCTCGAGTCACGTCCCATGCTTTTTCAAGACTGGAAGAGTAGTTCCCAAGCCACCTCAAGAGACGCTCCTGTGGCATGGAGAGTTTCTCTGACATATCCTAACCCAAGACGACTTTACCTTCTAAGGCCATCCCTTTCTGCATCATAAATCCAAACGCGCCGGTAAGGACGACTAGGACGGACTGCAAGCCCATGTAAACGCTAATTTTGTACAAACACCACTATTAACCTTCATTTACAAGAGGAAACCATGAGAAAAATTGTAATTTTACTTTGTTTATTGATGATGACTTCTGGACTGTCGGGTTGTATCGGAGATTCTGAAGTTGAAACCACGGACGGAGACGAGGTAATTCTCGAATTAAGTGATGATTGGCCAACCTACTATGTCCCTTCATCAAACGATCTACCTACATGTGATTCAACAACTCAAGGGCGTTTGTATTATGTTGAAGCTGATACGAACTTCCAAGCTTGCATGTCGACAGGATGGGAAATCGTAGAGATCGGTAGTGGAAACGGCAACGTTCTCCTGAACTCTCCTCCGATTGTATCTGCTGAAATTGTAGATTCAGATGATGACGACTTGGCTGATGACGGTGATGGGACGTATTCACGTCTAGTCTATTTGTCTTGGTCTGCAATGGACCTTGATGGCACAGTTGTATCAATAGGACTTGATTATGATTCTGACGGAGTGATCGATATTCCTTTCTCTTCAAATGCTGGGATGCTGAGTGACCAAACACCAATACCTACTGTAGGAGGAGATCTTCTAGGTGGTTCATTCATCATTCCGATGGAAGTTGGAAACAACTACATCCAAGCAGAAGATTATTGGGCACATGATTGTTCAATCGTTATCCAGAAAAACATGATGGTGATTGTAGAGGACAATGATGGTGCAAAATCGTATGTTCCAATGACGCTCGATGCTATCGGCGGAAGTTCAGATGTCTATTATCCTGTGAGCCCGCTTGATATTCAGGACAGTTACTACGCGACGTTTGGAATTCCGCAAGCTGATATCGATTGGGTCACAGGAGCAACTTCGGCTTGTCCTTCCTACCCAACATTCAGTCTTTCAGATCATCCCGATGCCATTGGAACTGGTAGTGCAGAGGGCATTGTAACGGTAACTTTGGACGATGCTGGGAGTTGGAGCACACTTCTTTCCAGTTCAGAAAATGGATGGGGAGGAGACTTTGGATACTACATGCAGGCATATTGCAAAAATGCCAACGGCACGACGTGGCTCGAAGGAGCATTCTCACCATCTGATTATTCAGGAATTGACATCGATAACCCACAAACAGGCGATACATGGACTGCGAAAGACAGTTCCGGATCAGATTGTGATGAGGAGACCTCAGAGGTCGAAGTCCGAGTTTATTTTGGTGGTGACCGATTTACACTCATCACGTCTGTAAGTTGAATTGGTGAATGCATTTTCTTCGAGTGAGCTTTCTCCTGTTCCTCGTGCACACGGCGTGTTCCGAAGCCTTCGGTTTTTGCTGCGAGACTCCAAGCTGGCTTTCACAAGGGTACTGATGTATACGAACCACAGAGAGCCCTTCTGTGCACGAAATCTATTTCTAAGGGAGTACTGAATGACATGTTTAGTCTTTTTATTTAGACCTAGATTGAGGTTGATGCCGGTGATAACTTTATTTCTAATCTGAATGAGAGTTCATACATGGGTGATGATGAAAATGAACATGAACGCCCGAGAAAGGCCAACAGAAGAGGCATGAACTATTTTGGTTTATTTTTGTTGTTTTCTTCATCGAGTATTATTTTCACACCCTTGTTGGAAAATTTTCCAAGTATAGCGCCAAACGGTTGGGAAATTTTGATTTGGCTCGCCTTGGGGTATGCCATCTTCGTCTATTCCATCATTCTCTTGATCGTCAACAATGTGTTTCGATTTCTCGAAAACCAGAGAGTAAATCGGTCTACATCACCTCCGAATCAAAATTGGCTCAAAAATCTCAAAACCCTCGGAGTGAGTTTGCTTCTTTGGTTCGCTCTGATTATTATTTTATGGAATATACCTGTTTAGGTTCAAAGTGATGGAATCTACTTTTATCCACATGGGGACCCGTTGTAGCCACAGGTAAACACAACCGTAGCGTTCAACACGGCCCACTGCGAACCCTTGTGAATGGGATAAATGTGTACAAGGGGGTTTAGCATAACCCCTCG
>ENA-ORDA01001919-ORDA01001919.1-marine-metagenome-genome-assembly--contig:-NODE-1919-length-16537-cov-3.240036_pt1 | contig 16537 bp, 14 predicted proteins | sample MGYA00237778_ERZ508506 | MGnify/ENA primary metagenome ERZ508506 (study PRJEB26177, sample SAMN06267891) | marine metagenome | isolation source: Monterey Bay, California, USA | place: Pacific...
ACAATCGTATTATATCGCGAGGCACAATTGCAAAAGGGCCCGATTAGGTGACTATGTATCTTACGGATGGTAAAAAAGAAAAACCACTTCCGCTGCTACAGGATGTCCCGAGGCATTAGGACACGCGGGCGGGTTATACCCTGCGCGGTAGAAGTGGTATTTTGTCCGGAGATTGGGTGTCCCGTCGTTACTGCATAATGGATAATGATCGCGTGAATTTGTTTTAAATCCTGATTGAAAATTTCTGTTGCCCATAAAATTTTCGAAGTTTGGTCGTTTCCTGACCTATCGGTGTTGCTGTTGTCCCACACCGTCGCGGGGATAGCTGGAGGCGTTCCCCCTAGTCAGACTGACCACTATCTCCGCCAACAGCAACACCGAGGGCCGGGAAAATTGGCGCGATTTAAATGGCTTCTGAAAGTTCAAAGTCGCCAGGTAAGAGGCGCCAAGTAAGCCCGTCTCCTGAGGTTTTAACCGTCCAGCCTAACGAGAGTGTCGACCGGATGCTCGTAGGTGGCCATTTTAATAGTCAATTATGGACTTAGCTTTCCGTATCAGTAAGCTTTATCAGTAAGCGACTGTTTCCAATCGCCAACCCTAAAAATATGTTTTGGATGTCGTTTTATCAGGTACAGAAAAAGGCGATTTATGCCGTTAACCATTGGGACCAATATAGGGGCCTTATGGGCCTGTGCTGCTATAACTTCACACCAGCGCGGTGCGGAGACCGCTATGGCTCGGCTGGCATCTGGAAAGCGTATTAATTCATCTGCAGATGACCCTGCCGGTGTCGCCATTGCATCCAGAATGAATTCAGAAATCAGGAGCACAAGCCAAGCCATCCGCAATGCTTTAGACGGTCAGGCGCTTCTAGATACTGCCGAAGGGGGGCATAAGGAGGTTGAAAACATACTGCAACGGATGCGGGAAATCGCAGTTCAGGCAGCAAATGACACAAATAGTGCTCAAGACCGAGATAATCTCAACGCGGAAATGAAAGCTTTATCGACTGAAATTGACCGGATTTCTTCAGTCACGAGCTGGGCAGGGCAAAATTTGATGGGTGAGGGTCGTTCCCAGTTCTCGTTTCAGGTTGGAACTTCAATAAATGCGAAATCTGCTATTACCGTTCCCATAAACTCAATGTCTGCGAACACATTGTCGGTTGACCACGCGGCGGTATCGGTAAATGGCCCCGAGGCCTCAAGATCTGCTATTTCTGCGATAGATGGGGCGATCACATTGGTCAATTCACAGCGTTCTATGCTGGGAGCAACATCAAACCGTTTGAGCTACGCAGTCAATAACCTTACAAATGTTTCAAACAATTTGACGGCTGCTTTGGGCCGCATTCAGGATGCTGATTATGCAGCGGAAATAACCGCTTTGGCCAAACACCAAATTCTACAAAAAGCTGCCATGGCTATGCTTGCCCAAGCCAACGCCTCTAAAGGGTATATTCTGACCTTATTACGTTCTTTAAACAAAATCTGATCGAACACATGTGTTAAATGTGGGCTCCACAGCCAGACATTTCCGTTGTCACCCGGTTCAAAAGACGGTGGTTTGAATACCAAAAAGGACCCAGTGCCGTTTGCCGGTTGAAACACAAAAATGTGAAAGCCCTCATAAAAACAATACATAACATATAAAAACAACCCAAGATTTGAGGCTGGATTTGTCGTTTAGGGCATATAGCACTCTGTCTGGAGGACTTCAGAGACTTAAAACTGATGGAGGTTGCCCCGAACCAAACCAACCGCTCAGATTGCTTTCAATTCTTTAAATCACGCTGTCATTATGGGTGAGATCGATGACGGTGCATCTTCGTGGCAAGAAGAGATTGCGAAAGGTTCGACTGGTCGCATTGGATGATTGCCAGAGTGGCTGTTGTTACAAACTTTAACGGTCAGTGTTTTGCTGAATTACCGCTTAATGATATATGTATGACCACTCAATACCCGCGAGGTGGGGCATCCAAAGCTGAATACTGCCCTACATTTGTGATCGCTGCCATTATGCGTTTGGCAGGCAATACAAAAATTCTTTAGTTTTAACCACAAAATTTGAGAAATTAGGCATATGCTCATCAATTATTTGGACACAAGCGCCCGGCGACGGGAACCTGAAATGACGTTTTGCCGTTCAAATCCAGAATTTCTCCTGAACGATCGCGGTGCGCATGCCATTGGATGTATCCACCTCTAATCGGGTGCCGGCGTTCCAGTGACTGCGAGCAACCATGCCAATCGCTACATTGGTGTTGAAATCCGGAGACCACGTCGCCGAGGTGACCTGTCCCACATAAGCGCCGCCTGCAAACAATGGCCAAACCGATCCGCAGGTCTCAATTTCGCCCTCGATCGCAATTGCGCGGATCATCTTATCGGGCCCGTATTTGGCCTGACGCGCCATTGCATTACGTCCAAAATACATATCGGGCGAGTTGCAGAACCTGCCCAAGCCGCATTCATAGGGTGTATCATCTCGGCGCATATCAGCCCCGTACGACAACAGACCGCCTTCGATCCGCTCGATCAAATTGGGGCAGCCAGCCCTGACATTGAGCTCCGCTCCGGCCGCAAACAGCGCATTCCACAAAGGCATGCCGTAATCTTCGCCCTCAACATAAATTTCAAACCCGCCTTGCTTGGACCAACCCGAGCGAGCCACAACAAACGACTGCCCCTCGAACTTCAGCTTCTTGTAGCGGAAAAACCGGATATTGCGCACCTCTTCGCCAAACACCCGTGCCATCAACTCATCAGATTTTGGACCCTGTATTGCCAGTGGCGAAACATCAGGTTCCTCAATATCGACGTCAAAACCCTGCGCCACGGCCAAGCCGAGAGCCCATTGCAAAAGATCACCATCAGCCAGCGACAACCAATAGTGATCATCGGCCAATTTGATCGCGACAGGATCGTTCAGCATGCCGCCATTATGATCAACAGTCGGCACATAGTAGCATTGATCGCCGGCCATTTTGCTCATATCGCGCGGACTGATCTGGCGCATCAAGCGTAAGGCGTCAGGCCCTTTAATGCTGACCTGACGTTCGACCGATACATCCCAGACCTGCACATCGGTCTTTAGGTGGCGGTAATCGGCCTCGATGCTTTCAAACGCTGTTGGCAACAGCATATGATTGTAAACCGTATAGGCTTTTACTCCGGCGGCTTCGACGCCAGAGCTAAACGGGGTGCGGCGCACGCGCCGGGAGGCGGCTATCGTAACCATCCACTTTACTCCAAAACAAAAGTTCCCTGTTTTTAAATGGTCGGATCGGTGCGGCATCTGCCGCTGTACCAGACCTATTAAAACACCCTATTTCCGGCATTGTAATTGCGTGGCCGTCACGCTATTTTCATAAAACCCTGTCCCGAAATTCCTTACGGAACAAGCTGTTTTGTCACTAGGACCCGCAGTATTAGCGGGGTCCGTGCCAGTCAATCTGGCAGATTTCAGCAGAGCGACCATCAAAATCCCAGACCCGGCCATGGGTGCGCACTTTGCCCTTAGACGCCGTGGCGACCGTAATATCGGGGCCCATCCAATACGCAGTGTTGGTAATGACCAAATCCTGTTCCGGATCTTTGCCTTCGACAGGATAGACAACGCCTTGGATCTTGCGCCCCACTGTGATGTGTCGGGTCTTACCCTCGGTTTCATAGGTGATCGGCTGACGCTCAGCGCCGAGAAACTCTCCCACAAGCATCGTGAACAGCCCGGTTGTACCTTTTGCGGCCCCAGAGAAAATCGTTACCAGCGCCTCGTAGGCTTCGTCACTGGCGCGGTCATCGACGAACAGAGCAACCTTCCAGTTGCCACGACCCATATTACCAGGAATTTCGATCAGTAGCCCGATGTTGAGCCCCGACAAATCGACGTCGCCATATTGACCTTCGTCAATCCGCACTCCACCCCACGTCTGGCAATGGCCCTCTGTTGGAGGGTGTTTGCCTAGCGAAACTACACAGGGGCAAAACACCGTGCAATTACAATTCAGTATCAGCTCCCCTTTTACTGTCCAGGGGACCGTCCCAACTGCCAGTGTATCTAACGCCATATTTTTCTCCTTTAGACTTTAGACTTCATAATTCTCTACCAGCCAGACAGCAGCACCCAAACCGATGAAGCCACGAGGAAAATTCCCAGTGGCTTGGTCAGATACTGTCCGATCTGAGGTAGCTTTTCGATCATCATGATGACCGTAGCTATGCCCATAAAGACCAAATTCATCACACCACCGACAAAAGCGAGCAACATTAGCGCCCAACAGCAGCCCAAACAGACCAAACCGAGCCTTATGCCGTTGCGCCATGGACCGTCTGTCCAATATTGCAAAAAGAACATCATTGGCTGTCGGCATTTGCTCAGGCAAGCCTCTTTTAGGGGGGAAAACTGATACAGGCCCGCAAGTATCAAAAGCATGCTGGACAAGGTCGCGGAACGACTGTCGCCAAACAGGCTGACAAGGTCGGCGTAAAAAAGCCCCATTTGCAAAAGAGCAGCCAGAATGGAGAACCCCAGCCAGACCACAAGGTAGCCGGCAACCAGATGCGCAAAATTTGTGTCCGGCACCGTCTGGGCCAGATCGTCATAGGTCGCCAAGGCTGGCAAAACCGTGGGGGCCATCATCGCGGCCGACATCAGACACCACATAAGCGTGACCCGAAATAAGCCCGCTGCATCCGGCGTGACAACGCACAACTGGGTCAAAAAATCTAGCCCATAAACCTGACCCGCCGCCCGCAAATCAGACGGCAAAGCCATCGCATACAGCAGACCCCACGCGGTGCCAATTACCCCAAATAGCAGCAACCAATGGCGAGAACCCATTGCTCTGATTCTTTCCGACACCATCACAACACCTTTGCAGACTGTACGCGTTCAGGGTGAACAGTAATTCTCAACCCATTGCAAATGTACCGTAGCGGCACAATCCAACAAGACACGTCCAAATGTGATAAGATCAATGCCAAATCTGTGCCGGAGTGTGATGGCAAAGACGGCAGTGGTTCGGTCGGGACATCCTATCCAGACGCTATGTGCCGGCTTTCAGTGCAAGCAATCAGTTGAACCTCGGCTCCTCAATGAGAAAGTCACATACTTTTTACAATCCAAGGATGACTCAAACCCAACCTCCTTCCATTTTGTAGGGGGATGCCGCTTTGATAGCATTTAAAGTCGTCTATAGACTATGGACGGTAAGTAGCACATCTATCTAATGTGTATATTTACTTAAGTATATTTCCTCGGAGGGAAGAATGGCAATTAAAGAACCATTGTTGGATTTAAACATCGAAACCGAGAAGTCTGGATTTTACCAAGGCTTTTCTAAATTTGTGACCGTTGGGTCAAAAATATCGATTGGGGCTCTGATCCTTTGGGCAGTGACGCAACCAGAAACCGCAGGCGAAGTTTTGAAAGCCGTCCGAAGCTCAATAGATAATAATACAGGTCCTTGGTACATGTATGTGATGGCCTTTTATATTTTGGTTTGCTTTGGCTTGGCGATCTGGCCCGCAACTGGCAAAATCCGTCTTGGTGGCGACGGCAGCCGCCCGGAATTCTCAAGCTTTTCATGGTTTTCCATGATGTTTGGGGCGGGTATTGGTATAGGCATGCTGACCTATGCCACTGGGGAACCGATCTATCATTTTTCCAATAACCCGGATGTGATTATGGGAAATACCACCGCATCGAGCGCTGATAATGTGCGGGCCGCGATGAAATGGTCGTTTCTGCATTGGGGCTTTTCGGCTTGGGGTTGCTATGCAATCGTTGGGCTGGCGCTGGCCTTTTTCAGTTATTCGCGTGGCCTGCCACTGACCATTCGCTCGGGATTGACGCCACTGTTTGGGCGTGCGCTCGAAGGTCCTTTGGGGCACATTGTCGACATTGTTTCAGTGATTGCAACGATCCTTGGTGTTTCGGTGACGCTTGGCTATGGGGTGTCCCAGTTTGCCAGTGGGGTGTATAATATCACCGGTATGAATTGGTTGATGGATGTGGACGGCGATCCAACCAAAATTGCTATGATCGTCAGTCTGGTGATTGTGATGATTGCGTCAACGCTGTCGGCCCTGTCGGGTGTTGGTAAAGGCATCAAATGGCTGTCGAATATTAATATGGGCCTGTCGTTTTTCATGCTGGCCTTCTTTCTGGTCTTTGGTTCGACGTTGTTTGCGCTCAGCGCGTTATTTGTCGGTTTGTGGGATTATGTGATAAACTTGCCGATGATGATCCTCACCGTCTGGTCTACGGATGGTACTGGCGCTACGAACACCGCCAATGCGTTGGCCGGTTGGCAGGGTGGCTGGACAATCTTTTATTGGGCGTGGTGGATCGCCTTCGCGCCGTTTGTCGGTTTGTTTCTGGCCCGTATTTCGAAGGGACGCACAATTCGGGAATATGTTTTGGGTGCGATGATCGTGCCGTCGATCATGTGTTTCGTCTGGTTTGCTTTTGCAGGGGGTACGGCGATTGACCTGACGTTGAACGGGGGCGCTGGCGATCAAATTACCGGTGCAGGCCTGTCGAGCCAGTTGTTTGCGATGATCAATTTCATGCTTTCGCCGACATTGGCCACTTTGATGTCGCTTTTGATTGTGATCTTGCTGATGACTTATTTGGTTACGTCGGCGGATTCGGCGGTTTTGATCATTAACACTATTGCTGCAGCGGGTGATGAAAGCCCGAAAGGTCGGGTCCATATCATCACATGGGGCATTATACTCACTCTGGTAATTGCCGGTCTGCTGCTGACAAAGGGCGGCGGATTAGCGGCAATCAATACAGCGATGATTATTGGCGCGCTGCCATTTTCAGTCGTCATGGCCTTGATGGGCATTGCTTTGGTCAAAGCCTTGGTCCGGGACGGCATGCGCAACGCGGCCGGAATTTCCAAGACAGTTGAACCCGCTGAATAGTGTCATAAAACTGGTTGCCTTTGTGGCAACCAGTACTCATACAGATGCGGTAGTATTTCTCAGCTTTTAGGGGATCCAGCATGACCGCACTTGATCTTGATTTTGTTCGGAGCCAGTTTCCGGCTTTTTCAGAACCATCCTTACAGCAACAGGCCTTTTTCGAGAACGCTGGCGGCTCGTTTACCTGTCAGGCGGTGGTCGATCGGCTCACCCGTTTTTATACCCAACGCAAGGTGCAGCCCTATGCCTCTTACACGGCGAGTAGGTTGGGTGGTGAAGAGATGGATGAGGCCCGGATGCGGCTTTCTGCGGCGATGGGGGTAGACGCTGACGAGCTGTCATTTGGCCCTTCGACAACACAGAATACCTATGTACTGTCTCAGGCCTTTCGCAAATGGCTGTCTCCGGGCGATGCCATTATTGTTACAAATCAGGACCATGAAGCCAATAGCGGGCCTTGGCGCCGGTTGGCGGATGAGGGTGTTGATGTGCGTGAATGGAAGATAGATCCCGAAACCGGAATGCTTGATCCAAATCGTCTGAGCGAGTTGCTGGACGAACGGGTCAGACTGGTGTGTTTTCCCCATTGTTCAAATGTGATCGCTCAGGTCAATCCGGTCACTGAAATTACCGCGTTGGCGCATGCTGCAGGGGCTTTTGTCTGCGTTGATGGGGTCAGTTATGCGCCACATGGTTTGCCGAATGTCGGTGATATGGGCCCCGATATCTATCTCTTTTCCAGCTATAAAACCTATGGGCCTCATCAGGGTATCATGGTGATACGGCGGGCGCTGGGCGAGCTTTTGCCCAATCAGGGACATTATTTTAACGCTGGAAGCTTGTATAAACGCTTTACACCAGCAGGCCCGGATCATGCTCAAATCGCCGCCTGTGCGGGCATTATAGATTATTTTGAAGCGTTGGCAGATCACCATGGGATGCAAGGCACTGCAACTGAGCGCTGCAGCCAAGTACACGATTTGATGCGCGCCCATGAAAGCGCATTGCTGCAACCTTTACTAGATTTTGTGGCCAGCAAGAATTCGGTGCGTATGCTGGGGTCGCGGGTGGCGTCGGAACGTGCCCCGACCGTCGCGTTAGATTTGGGAAAATCGCCCGTAGAGGCGGCAAAATCACTGGCAGACCATGGTATAATGGCCGATGGAAATGACTTTTATGCGGTGCGACCGCTGCAAGCCTCAGGCATAGATCCCGAGCAGGGTGTTCTAAGACTGAGTTTTGTTCATTACACCTCGCAAGCAGAAGTCGACAAACTGATGACGGTTCTGGAAGATATTCTTTAATCCGATGTGCGGCCCTAGGCGTACAAAAAGATAAAGAGTAAAAAATACAATGTCAGATGCTCCACCCATCCTCCTTTGGCTGCGCCGCGATTTTCGCTTGTCCGACCACCCAGCACTGAGCGCTGCAGTGGCCAGTGGCCGTCCGATTGTACCGGTTTTTATTCGTGACAGCGAAGTCGATGCCTTGGGCGCTGCGCCCAAATGGCGCCTCGGATTGGGACTGGCGAAGCATAAAAAAGCCCTTGCAAACTGCGGGTCTCGTTTGGTTTTGCGAACGGGTGCGCCTTTGGCGTGTCTGCAAAGTTTGATCGAAGAGACGGGGGCCACCTCTGTCTATTGGTCACGTCTGTATGACCCAAGTTCGATTGCACGCGATCAAGAGGTCAAAGAAACGCTTAAATCACGCGGTATCGAGGCGCGCAGTTTTGGTGGCCATTTGCTGTTCGAGCCGTGGAGTGTCGAGACCAAAACCGGAGGGTTTTACCGCGTTTACTCGCCGATGTGGCGAGCGGTCAAAGATCGTGATGTTGCAGCTCCGTTGGCAGCGCCTGTGCGGATTGCGCCCCCAAAGAATTGGCCGCAAAGTGAGCGGATAGAAGACTGGTCGCTGGACGCAGCCATGGCACGTGGCGCGGCAATCGTGCGTCCATACGTACGTCTGGGGGAGGCTGCCGCTCAAGACCGCTTGGCTGAATTTACCGATGGGGCCATATCGGACTACGTGGCGCAAAGGGATATCCCATCGGTGGATGGGACGTCTGGCTTATCCGAGAACCTTACTCTTGGTGAAATTAGCCCCCATCAGTGCTGGCACGCGGGAATGCGGGCGCATCTTGGCGGGGCGCCGGGCGCAGAGACCTTTCTGAAAGAACTGGTGTGGCGCGAATTTGCCTATCATTTAATTTATCACACTCCCCATATCGCCCAACGCAATTGGAAGCCTGATTGGGACCGCTTTGCGTGGAACGAAGACGCTGGGCATCCTCATGTTCAGGCTTGGATGCAGGGCAGAACCGGCATTCCATTTGTGGATGCAGGGATGCGGGAACTTTACGTGACCGGTCGGATGCACAATCGCGCGCGGATGATTGTTGCGTCATATTTGACCAAACACTTATTGAGCCATTGGAAAATTGGTTTGAAATGGTTTGAGGCATGCCTTGTTGATTGGGACCCGGCGAGCAATGCCATGGGTTGGCAATGGTCTGCGGGTTCTGGTCCGGATGCGACGCCATATTTTCGTGTGTTCAACCCGGTTACGCAATTGGATAAGTTTGACCCCGAGCGCCACTATACAAATCGCTGGATCGCCGAAGGGCAGGGCGCTCCAAGCAACACAGCTTTAAGCTATTTCAGTGCCATTCCCAAAAGCTGGGCACTGTCGCCAGATATGCCGTACCCGGCGGCGATCATAAGTCCGCAAGAGGGCAGACAGCGCGCGCTTTCAGCATATGAAACACGAGGTTTTTAAATGCGTCCGGAAAAAACAATGTACGCCGATGCAACGGCGGGTGACCTTGCGCAGCATAAAGGTGGTTTGTTAACCAGTGTGAAGGGGCAGAAAAACCTGCCACGATACTTCGCTCGGGTGATGCGTATAGTGCAGACCCTCCAAGTTGGCAGTCTTATTTTGGTTTTGCCAGACGGGCGAAAATTTATCGCCCACGGCCAGCCTGGTGTCTCACCGATCAGTAAGCAGGCGCTCCATGCGGAGTTGCATGTTCACAATACAGCATTTTTTTCACGTCTGGTGCGCGAGGGTGATTTGGGGTTTGCCGATAGTTATCTTGACGGGTGGTGGTCCACCCCCGATCTGCAGGCGTTGATGGATTTGTTTCATGCCGGAAATGAGCGATTGTACGATGGGTTTCCGGGGCTTGGTCTGTTGCGCCTGTTTGAAAACCTAATTTATTGGCTGCATTCAAACACCCGCCGACAGGCAATGAAGAATATCAGCTATCACTATGACTTAGGAAACGAGTTTTACGGACTGTGGCTTGATGAGACGATGACATATTCGTCGGCATTGTTTCAGAGCGGCGATCAGAGCATGGCATCGGCGCAAACCGCTAAGTACGCCGCAATGATTGATCAAATGGGGGTTGAACCGGGTGATCATGTGCTTGAGATTGGTTGTGGCTGGGGCGGATTTGCCGTCTATGCAGCACAAAACAGGGGGCTTCGGGTTACGGGTTTGACGATCAGCAAGGAACAGCTTGCCTATGCTGAGGACCGTGTACAACGTCTTAACCTGGGCCACCTGGTAAACCTGAAATTGCAAGATTACCGCGATGAACAGGGGGTTTATGACGGTGTCGCTAGTATTGAGATGTTTGAAGCAGTGGGCGAGAAATATTGGCCCCAGTATTTCGAGATTGTGCGTTGCGCTCTAAAACCTGGTGCTCGGGCCACGCTCCAGATTATCATGGTCCAAGACAAGCGCTTTGATGTCTATCGGAAAAGTGTTGATTTTATTCAAAAATACATATTTCCTGGTGGTATGTTGCCCAGTCCGTCGGTGTTGCAGTCACAGATCACAAAGGCAGGATTGACGAAAACTGCATCGGTCGAATTTGGGCGGAGCTATAGTCAGACATTACGGCAATGGCATGACCGATTTAATGCGCGGTGGGACGAGGTTGCGCAATTGGGTTTTGATGACCGTTTTCGCCGCATGTGGAATATGTATTTAACCTCCTGTGCTTCGGCATTTGAAAGTGGCTATTGTGATGTGACCCAGATCACAATGAAAAAACCCCATTAGGCGGCTTGGTGTGTGACGAGACTGGCGATGCGCTTTGTTGACGTTTAACCTAGGTTTAAATCAGTCACGTTTAGGGGCCTTGGTTTGAGGATTGTGTGTTGAGCCATTTGAACTCGATTTTTGTTTATGCGGACCTGTTGCAGTCCGATATGCTTGCCGCAGTCATTCAGGATGAGGCTTCGCAGGTAACCCAGCAGCCTGCGAGTGTTGATAAAGATGCACTCGACTGTCGGTTTGATACTAGTGCGACGGTCGATGCACCGGCTGAAAAAGACCGGATAGAGGGCATCATCCTATCCGATATGTCACAAGATCACAGGGCGCGTCTGGCATTTTTTTATACTGTTTTTGGGGCTGTTTCTGTAGGCGGTAAGGCGCAGACTGCGTCCGATATCATTCCTGTTAAGATATATTGTTCGCCCTCAATGTCAGGTCTTGAGTCGCATTTGTGGTCGCCTGTGGGGCGCGATCTTGTTGGGGTGGGGGATAATCTGGCTCTGGCTTTGCGTTTGATAGACGATGTAATGGCGCTCTATGGCCAAATAGGCGCAGCAGAAGTTGCCGCAAGGTTGCCGCGGATGCGGGCACGGGCGCAGTCGGCCCGTATGGCGCAAACTGCGGTGGCCCGCGGCGTTGGCTTGGAAATGACCCGCGATCTGGTGCAGCGTCAGCCTTACAGTGGTTTTTTGCAGTCGAAGAACACGATGTGTCATTTCAAAAATTTGATGGCACATACAGCCCGGTCGTGACCCGGGCCGTGTTTGTATCGTCGGATGCGGCGATTGTGCTGCCTTATGATCCTGTCACAGATCGGGTCTTGCTTGTCGAACAGTTTCGCGCTGGCCCCTATATCAGAGGCGATCGGTATCCATGGTGTCTTGAACCTATTGCCGGTCTGATAGATGCGGGCGAAACACCGGCACAAGCGGCGCTGCGCGAGGCGAAAGAAGAGGCGGGGCTTGATTTGAAGGGCTTGGAATTAATCTCGCAAACCTATCCTTCGCCAGGGTCATCGGCTGAGTTTTTTCATCTGTATTTAGGGCTTGCTGACTTGCCCGCTTCAACTGATTTAATCGCGGGGCTTGCAACCGAAACAGAAGACATTCGAAGTCATATTTTTACGTTTTCCGAATTAATGGACCACATCGATTTGGGGTCGTTTTCTGTCGGACCCACAGTTTTGGCCGGGCTTTGGTTGGCACGGAATCGAGATCGTTTGCGCGCAACGGGTTGAGTTAATCTTACGTCGCGCATAGATGTTTTCAGCAAGGCATGGTAAGTGAGGCATTGTATGCAAATCAAACAAAATTTAGCAGCTTTGGTTGGCAATACGCCCCTTCTGCGATTGGCGCGCGCCAGTGAGGCAACGGGCTGTGATATTTTTGGTAAGGCGGAGTTCATGAATCCGGGACAGTCTGTCAAGGATCGTGCGGCTTTATTCATTATTAACGACGCGGTTGCTCGGGGGCATTTGCAGTCAGGCGGCACAATTGTTGAAGGCACAGCAGGCAATACAGGCATCGGTCTGGCTTTGGTGGGAGCCTCGATGGGGTTTCGTACCGTGATTGTTATTCCTGAAACCCAGAGCCAAGAGAAAAAAGACATGTTGCGGCTCGCGGGGGCAGAATTGGTTGAGGTTCCAGCTGTTCCGTATAAAAATCCGAACAATTATGTCCATTATTCGCAGCGGTTGGCCGAGCGACTGAATATGACCGAGCCTCAAGGTGCTATCTGGGCCAATCAGTTCGACAATACCGCGAACCGGCAGGCGCACGCTGAGACTACTGGCCCTGAGATTTGGCAGCAGACCGAAGGTAAAGTGGACGGCTTTATCTGTGCAGTGGGATCTGGCGGTACATTGGGTGGGGTGGCTCAATCGCTGCAACCTAAAGGCGTTAAAATTGGTCTTGTTGACCCAATGGGCTCGGCGCTGCACGCTTTCTATACCGATGGCGTATTAAAGTCCGAGGGCAGCTCAATCACCGAGGGGATAGGGCAGGGGCGCATCACAGCCAATCTGGCGGATCTGCGCCCTGATTACAGTTTTCGGGTGCCAGATAGCGAAGCGATCCCGATTGTGTTCGATATGCTTGACACCGAAGGTTTATGTTTGGGTGGATCGTCTGGTCTGAACATCGCTGGCGCGATACGTATGGCGCGCGAGATGGGACCAGGTCACCGGATTGTCACGATCCTGTGCGATTATGGCACGCGGTATCAGTCAAAATTGTTCAATCCAGCATTCTTGCGCCAAAAACAACTGCCGGTGCCGACTTGGCTGGAACCCGCTGCGGATCGCATTCCGTCAGTTTTTGATACCTGATGCGTCGGGCCTGTCTGGCATTTATTTCAGCGCTTTGCCTAATGATCTTTATGTTCGCGGGTGTGGCTGGTCCGGGCTTGGCCCAAGATGCTGAGATTGCGCCTGATTATGTGGAGTGGCGAAGCGTTTCTGAGCGCTCAGAAAGACTGATCGAGCGCGGGCGGGCCTCGAAAGGGGTCTTGGAACGTCGCCGGCAAACGCTTGCAGAATGGCGCACGCAATTTTCAAGTGCCCGCGAGGAAAATAAAATTCGCATCAGTACTTTGCGATCCCAATTGGCGACATTAGGCCCTGTGGCCGAGGACGGCAGTGATCCTATCGAGATTACGCGCCGCCGCGCTGAATTAAATATGAAGATCAGCGTTTTGGTGGTTCCGGGGCTGACGGCGCAAGAAGCGTATAATCATGCAGATGGCCTGATCCAAGAAATTGATGCAATGATCCGGACCCAACAGACAGAGCGGCTGTTTTCTCTGGGGCCCAGCCCGCTGAGCCCCGCGATGTGGCAGCCGACCTTGATCGGGATTCTGCAATCATTTTCGCAATGGAAACTGGAAATTTCGCGTGCGGTATCCGCTGATATTACCCCGATCGAGCGCTTGGAAACCTTTTTGTTTACGGGGTTTTACCTTTTGATCGGGTTGGTAATGCTGGTGCGTGGTGGACATTGGGTCGAGGCCGCTGGGCAGGCCTTGAGCCGGCGAGGCCGCGAACAGACAGAAGTCTGGCGGTTTTTAATTTCGATTGGAAGACTTGTGCTACCTGTCGCAGCCCTGTTTGCGTTGAGTGTCGGTTTGTCAGAGCCGGGGCTGTTGGGGCGCCGTAGCGCGCTGATTTTGGAAAGCTTGCCGCTCTGGGCTATTGGCTTTGTCAGTCTCAGATGGGTCAGTGGACAATTATTGATTGCTGACGAAGGCCGGGCCTTTTTGCAGTTTGCCGACCCTATTCGTGTTCGCCTGCATCACTATGCGCTTTTGATCACTTTGGTCATGCTGGGGCATAATGCGGTGTTTGCGGTGCTGTTCTCTGATATGGCCTTTGACGGGCTAAGCGCAGTCCTGTCATTACCATTTATTGTTGTTCTGGGAATTTTGCTATTTCGGGTTGGGTATTTTTTTAAGTCGGCGCCTGTTTCTGACAATCAGTTTCGCAGCGCTGGGTCTGTACGCGAACGGGTAATACGCTTTGTTGGCCGTGGGATTGTTTTTGTGGCCTTTGCAGCGCCGATTCTGGCGGCCATCGGCTATCAGCATGCCGCAGAATTTGTCTTATTCAACACAATAGAGACCTTAGTTTTGCTTGCGGTTTTGTTGGTCTTTCTCAAGTTCCTAACCGCATTGTACGGGCTGGTGATGCGCGGCGCAGTCTCTGTCGAAGACAGTCTGGTGCCTGTACTATTGGCGCTCGCACTCTGTGCGCTGGCCGTGCCAGTCCTGGCTTTAATTTGGGGCGCAAGGGTCGCGGAGCTGACCGAAATCTGGGCACAGTTTAATGCCGGAATCATGCTAGGCGACGCGCGGCTTTCGCCGATCGATTTTCTGGCCTTCGCACTGATTTTTATGGCGGGCTATATGATCACCCGTCTGATGCAAGGGGCTTTGCGCAACAGCGTTTTGCCCAAGACGAAAATTGAGATTGGCGCCCAAAATGCCATCACTGCCGGCGTGGGTTATGTTGGGATTTTTCTGGCGGCGTTAATTGCGATCAGTAGCGCTGGGCTAAACCTATCGTCGTTGGCAATTGTGGCCGGTGCTCTGTCGGTCGGTATCGGCTTTGGTCTCCAAAACATCGTGTCTAATTTTGTCTCGGGGATCATCTTGTTGATCGAGCGCCCTATCACCGAGGGTGACTGGATCGAAGTTGCTGGTTACATGGGGTATGTGCGCGACATCTCGGTACGCTCCACCCGGATCGAAACCTTTGATCGAACGGATGTGATCGTACCCAACGCCGATCTGGTGTCTGGGGTGGTCACGAATTGGACCCGCGGCAACACGGTGGGGCGGGTCATCGTTTCAGTAGGTGTGGCTTATGGCACTGAAACCCGCAGGGTTGAAGCGGTCTTGCGCGAAATTGCCGAAGCGCACCCTTTGGTCATGACCGAGCCGGCTCCATCGGTGGTTTTTCAGGGTTTTGGTGCAAACTCTATGGATTTCGAGGTTCGGGCTATTTTGCGGGATGTGAATTGGTCTTTATCTGCCAAGTCTGATATCAACCATGAAATTGCCAAGCGATTTGCTGAAGAAGGGATTGAAATTCCTTTTCCACAGCGCGACGTTTGGCTGCGTAATCCACAATCGCTCAAGGAAAACCCCGCGTCATGACCGAGTTGCTTTTTCTGCAAGATGCCTATCAGCGCGAACATCGCTGTCTGGTCACCGCCCATACGCCGGAAGGTGGCTTGGTCTTGGAACGTTCTATTTTTTATCCGACAGGGGGTGGGCAACCTGGTGACAGTGGCACCATCCATTGGCAGAGTGGGCAACTGAAGGTTGCGACAACCGTTAAAGGCCATGATGGCGCTGTTGTCTTACTGGCGGCGGAACCTGGGTGCCTCCCACCTGTGGGGGCTGAGGTTTTTCAAGACTTGGACTGGGATAGGCGCTACCGCATGATGCAGATGCACACGGCATTGCACCTGCTGTCCGTGGTCATTCCATTGCCGGTAACTGGTGGTGCGGTTGGTAGTGAAAAAGGTAGGCTTGATTTTGATATGCCGGATGCTCCGCCAGAGAAAGCAGTTCTGCAATCAGATTTAAACGCCCTGATTGCCCAGGATTTACCTGTGACCGACAGTTGGATCAGCGACCAACAATTGCTGGATAACCCGCAATTGATCAAGACGATGTCGGTCAAGCCGCCGGTTGGGGCCGGGCAGGTGCGTCTGGTGCAGATCGGTGAAGAGCAGGCTCGGATTGATCTGCAGCCCTGCGGAGGCACTCATGTTGCACGCACGGGAGAGATTATGCCGTTGCTTGTTGCGAAGATTGAGAAAAAGGGACGTCAAAACCGGCGAGTCACTCTGCGCTTCACGGGGTGAGTTGCCGTAAGATTGTGTGGATGCTTGCGATTATTTTTCGTACGGTTACATTCTTGCTTGCACCTTGTTGGCGCTATCCCTTAAAAGCGGCTCCATGGACAGGTGGCCGAGTGGTCGAAGGCGCACGCCTGGAAAGTGTGTAGGCGGGAGACCGTCTCCAGGGTTCGAATC
>ENA-ORDA01001920-ORDA01001920.1-marine-metagenome-genome-assembly--contig:-NODE-1920-length-16529-cov-4.975748_pt1 | contig 16529 bp, 16 predicted proteins | sample MGYA00237778_ERZ508506 | MGnify/ENA primary metagenome ERZ508506 (study PRJEB26177, sample SAMN06267891) | marine metagenome | isolation source: Monterey Bay, California, USA | place: Pacific...
TTCCTGATGCTGAATTGCCAATCAAAACGGCAGATCGAAAAGATCAGGTGGTCTGGAAGTACGGCGTCGATAGTGACGATACCCCTCGCAACGGACAGGAGGCTTAATCATGGCACGACCACATATTGAACCCTTCTGTGATCGAGATACGCACTTTAAACCCATGCGATTGCTCGGCTTTGGAACGGGCATGCACTACAAAATGTTGAGTATGGATGTCGACACAGGTGCCTGCTCGATGACGGTGCAGTTTGACGGTGGCTACAAGCGATCGCCCGGATTTTCTTGGTCAGAATACGAACTCATCGTGATCGAAGGAGAGCTCAAGGTCGGTGACCGAGTGTGTCGCAAAGGACATTATTTCTATGTGCCTGCCGGTTACGCGATGCCCGAGATCAGCTCTGATCAAGGCTGTCTTCTGCTCTACATGTACAACACCGGAGAGCCGAGTCATGAAGAGGCTACGACGCATCATGCATCGACACAAACACAGCTCTATCATGATGTAGACAGTTATATGGATCTGTCTTGGGCAATGGGCAATGTTGCAAAACCCAGTGTGGCAACCGGCTGCATGATCAAATTACTCAATTACAACCCCAACTCCTTCGCAATGACTTTTCTCTACTGCATGACGCCGAATTTTTATCAGGACAATATCTCGTATCACGACTGTGCCGAGGAGTCCTATCACCTTTGGGGTACGTCTTGGATGATGCAGTTTGGAGATGTACCGACAGGTGGGTATTTCTGGCGCCCGGCCTATATCAACCATGGTGCCTTTGCATCAGAGTATGGCTGTATTGCGCTGGGACGAGTCGATTCAAAATTATTCAATCACTTCCACTATAACCCTTGGTCGACCCCCGTCGAAAATGCGGACCGTTCCGAGGCGCGACTGCTCGCCAGAGATCCACTGCTTTATCATTGGGCCTTTAGTCAAGATCATAACCATCCACACAGTCCCAAAGACTTCGAATTAACGATGCCAAGGCGGGCTAACGAGGAAGGGCACGACACCGAACACAAGAGCGATGGTCATCGACACGATCATTGGCATGGACATCATCACCATGATGAGGAAAGCCCTCACACCCATGACCATTCTCATGATCATTCACATGATCATGACCACCAACATTAAACCGGGGTCGCAGGTAGCGCTGGAACGGTAAGAAGTGGCAACCAAAAACAGCGGCAATCAGCCGCTGTTTTTGTAACACAATTGTTCAATCCATTGAGGGTCAGTTCATACGGACAATCAGCTCGCGGTACCCTCCAGATAACACCGGCCACATAGCGCCTCGTAGCGCACGTTATCGCCGTCGATCACCACTTGCTCTCCTTCACGAACGATACCGGCATCGCCAAGTCGCGCGTTGAAGATGGCTTTTTTTCCGCAGCGACAAATGGTCTTCATTTCCTGCAGTGAATGAGCGACCTCCATTAAGCGCCGACTACCCGGAAAAGCCCGCGTGCGGAAATCCGTTCTGATACCAAAGGCCACCACCGGAATGTCATCTAGCACAGCAATCGCCAACGCTTGGTCGACTTGTTCGGGCGTTAAAAACTGCGCCTCATCGATGAGCAGACAGGCGACCCTTTGCTGCTGAGCGTCCTGCTGCTCACTCAGCGCATGACTTAACGCATGGAATGTGGCGCGCAAATTTTGATCTGGCAGTAACACCAAGTCTGCTGATCGCGCCACACCCAAGCGCGAAACGATTTGATCATCGCCCTTTGTATCCTTCGCAGGTTTTATCAATAGGACGTGCTGCCCACGCTCTTCATAGTTATGCGCCACCTGCAACATCGAGGTGCTCTTACCGCTGTTCATGGCGCCGTAGCGAAAAAATAATTTACTCATGACAATAGCCTGCGTATCTCATTTAGTTTTCTCATCAAGCACCCTGTTGATACTACATGAGGATAAAACAACACAAGCGCGGCGTCGCCTCAGTGCTCCCGACATTTCCCCTGACAGCGGCCCTCACAATACCCCTCCGTGACGGTAGCGCTACTGCGGCTCTGCAACGCTAACGGGACCCTATTTAAGGGGTGGCTCATGGCCTCTGCTCAGGCATAATGTGAGGCTTAACGTCAGGAGTGAAAACCCTATGAAAAGTCGTGCTGCAGTCGCTTTTGAAGCTGGGAAGCCTCTAGAAATTGTCGAGGTGGATGTCGGTGGTCCTGCCGCCGGAGAGGTCATGGTTGAGATCAAGGCGACCGGGGTTTGTCATACCGATGCGTTTACCCTGTCCGGCAATGACCCCGAGGGCGCATTCCCCGCCATTTTGGGCCACGAGGGCGCGGGCGTCGTCGTTGAAGTGGGTCAAGGCGTGAAGGACCTCAAGGTCGGAGACCACGTTATTCCCTTGTATACCCCTGAGTGCCGTACCTGCGATTTCTGCCTGCACCCAAAGACCAATCTTTGCCAGGCAATCCGGGAAACACAGGGCCAGGGCGTGATGCCCGATCACACCAGTCGCTTTTCACTCGATGGCAAACCCATTCTGCATTACATGGGTTGCTCCACCTTCTCCAATTACACTGTCTTGCCTGAGATCGCACTGGCTAAGGTTCGTGAAGATGCGCCCTTCGATAAGATTTGTTATATCGGCTGTGGTGTCACCACAGGGATTGGCGCCGTCGCTTTCACCATGAAAGTAGAGGCCGGCGCCACCGTCGCCGTCTTTGGATTAGGGGGTATTGGTCTCAACGTGATTCAAGGTGCAAAACTGGTAGGCGCACGACGCATAATTGGGGTGGACCTTAATCCCAGTAAGATCCCACTGGCGACGCAATTCGGCATGACCGACTTCGTAAATCCGAGCGAAGTAGATGATGTGGTGGATCACTTAATTCAAATGACAGGCGGCGGCGTCGACTACAGCTTCGAGTGCATTGGCAATGTTAACGTGATGCGCCAAGCGCTGGAGTGCTGTCACAAAGGCTGGGGCCAAAGTTGTGTGATTGGCGTAGCTGGTGCGGGCCAAGAAATCTCGACAAGACCTTTTCAGCTCGTTACCGGTCGCTCATGGCACGGAACAGCCTTTGGCGGTGCGCGCGGTCGGACCGACGTACCGAAAATTGTTGATTGGTATATGGAAGGGAACATTCACATCGACGAGATGATTACCCATACGATGCCGCTGGAAGAAATCAATACCGCCTTTGATCTCATGCACGAAGGTAAAAGTATTCGCTCGGTGGTGACGTTCTGATGAGCTCGGACTGCCTAAGCAGTGTCAAAATGTTTGGCGGCGAGCAAAATCGATATCAGCACCGCTCTAACGTACTGGACTGCGATATGGTTTACGCGGTCTACCTGCCACCGCAAGCGGCGGAATATCGTGTTCCCGTGGTGTATTACCTATCGGGGCTCACCTGCACAGACGAGAATTTTGTCACCAAAGCCGGTGCGCAATGCTATGCCGCTGAGCATGGGGTGGCAGTGGTTGCACCCGATACGAGCCCCCGGGGTGAGGGCGTTGCTGATGATCCAGAAGGTAGCTACGACATGGGCCTTGGGGCTGGGTTTTATCTCAATGCAACGCAGGCACCATGGTCTGCGCATTATCAAATGTATGACTATATTGTCAGCGAGTTACCCCAAGTGCTGGCGGAAAACTGCCCACAAATCGATACGGATTGCGCGGCGATCATGGGTCACTCAATGGGGGGACATGGCGCCCTGAGCATTGGCCTCAAAAACCCCGAGCGCTATGTGTCGCTCTCCGCGTTTTCACCGATTGTTGCACCCACACAGTGCCCTTGGGGCAAAAAAGCGTTCACAGAGTATCTAGGATCAAATGAATCGGATTGGGCGGCCTATGACACCTGCGCGCTGTTAGCTTCGGCTACCGAGCACAGGCCCATCCTGATCGATCAAGGCACGGCTGATAATTTTTTAGAAGAACAGCTCAAAACCCCATTGATCACGGCTGCCAGTGAAGCTGCAGACTACCCCGTTCATGTTCGAATGCAGCACGGCTATGATCACAGCTACTACTTCATTGCCTCTTTTATGGCTGACCACCTCCGGTTCCACGCAAAGTATCTCAACGCGCATTAAGCGCGACAGGTTCACCCATCGCGCAAGCAAATAACGACCGCTAAGTTCATCACGGCGGTCATGTTGGCCAGATCGCCAAAGAGAAATCGGTGCAGCAGGATCTAGCTGAGCGAGGGGGATCGACACCCTCGCTTACAAGTACACACACTGAGTGCCGCCCTCAGGGCTTTCTGCGACTCATTAATAGACACTTATGGACTCCCCGAAGTGCGTGCACGGTCTAATGCTGAGGAGTAGTAGCCGCTTCTTCTGTTCGTGAATCAATTATTTTCTTCATGAACGTCCATGACGTTTCGTTACGACGAGGATCATCTAACGGCGGTGGTGTCGTATAGTCAGGGTATTGTTGTGCAATTTCAGCCTTGATCACATCCGACAGCTGTTCATAATTTTCAAGCTTTCTTCCCATCGCATTAAAGTACAACATGCCAGCACGACCATTCATCTCCATCCACGGGAGCCAAGGTGCCAAACGCACCCAGGAGATGACTGGATAGGCGACTGGTTTCGACGCGTCGAGCAGTTCAGCAACATCACCATTAAAGTCAAAAATTTCGGTGGCGTGATAACTGCCACCCACATACTTTTGATAGTCACCTCCCATCGCATTTTTATAGAACAGGGGGATTTCGTAGTTGATCAGATACTGGCCATTCACGTCGCGGTATGTGAAGGCCTTCTCGGAGCCATCCACATTGATACCGAAGCCGGGCCGTTGGTTGACTGGATCGTTGGCAACGTGAATCACCTCATTCGACGCTCCGGTCCAAGGATTGTCGAATCGGCGCAGGATCTCTCCTGTCTGGGGATCGAGATACAACATGATTTCCCGAGAGACGAGTCGGTAGCCGACGCCCTTGTCAGGGTCCTCAACCTGCCCACACTGGCGGATATTCATTCCCAGCAAACCAAAAATTTTGCGATCAGGCTCCCCGGGCACCCGAGAGTAGCCGAATCCGGACCATTCAAAAACTTGGGGTGAACTATCCTCTAGGGAGCACTGTATTTTGCGATTGAGCGCGACAAAGCCGTCTCCAGAGTTAGCATCAATCGTCTCTGCTTGAACAGTGGCTGCTATCAGCCCAGAAAGGATAAAACTAAGACAAGTCGTTAAGCGTGAAAACGGCCACATAGTGTGGTCTCCTGTGTTTGCTGGCTACAGAAAGAGCATAGCTCGTTTGAGAAAAGATATAAACATATGTCAATATGCGATTTACTGAATCCACATCATCTAAGGCGTTAAGACTTTGACCCAGATGCTCACCCGCAGACGCCTACTCGAGGGCTCCATCGCAGGATTGCTGGCAAGCGCTAGCGGTGGCTGCAACGGCATGGGCTCAGGCCGACGTGTGGTGGTGGTGGGAGCGGGTCTGTCTGGTTTGAATGCGGCTCTTATTCTGGAACGCTGGGGTTTTGAGGTCGACGTTGTCGAAGCCAAAACACGCGTCGGCGGCCGGCTTTGGACGCTAGATCACCTCCCGGGCTCCCCCGAGGGGGGCGGCAACGTCATGGGCGCCCAATACGGTCGCGTTGTTCACATGGCCCACCATCTCGACATCGCACTGCGCACGCCACCACGCACTCTCCCCAGCGATTACCTCATTGGAGATGAGCGCATCTCCCGCGATAGCTGGGCAAGCGCTGCGGCCAACCCCCTTCCCGAGGCGTGGCGGACCATCCCACCGCAGCGCTTGATGGGAAAGCTCAATGAGACCAATCCACTTTTGAAAACCCGCGCCTGGCATGATCCCAATCTGATGGCCTCAGATCGGTCAGCCGAAGTGGGACTCAAGGCGCTGGGTTTCCCCAACGCCGCCATCGAATTGATCAACGCCAACAACAGTTATGGCAACAATCTTAGCGACACCAGCCTCATGGCGCTGTATCGCATCATGGGCGAATTTGGGCGCTTGTCCGGCCCGGCATTGGCGGTGCAGGAAGCCACACTCGGCAATATGCGGCTACCTGAGGCCATGGCGAAGCAGCTCTCGAGGCCCGTGTCGCTGGGTGAACCGGTCGTTGCAATTCGACATTCACCCTCGCGAGTACAGGTGGCGCTGGCATCGGGTAAAACATTGGAAGCCGATGCCGCGATTCTGGCTTTACCCCTACCTGCGCTGGAGCATATCGAAGTCAACTTGTCTGCTACCCAAACCACCCTGCTGGGGCAAATCGATTATCACAAAGTCGTGCAACTCCACTGTATCGTTGACGCACCCTTTTGGGAGGCCGCTGGATGGAGCGGCTCATGGTGGACCGATGGTTTACTCGGCAGGATTTTTACCCGCCCCATTCCTAATACCAGCCGTTACAACATGACGGTATGGATTAACGGCGACCACTGTGACCCACTCAATGCGCTTGACGAGGCGGCTTGCACCCAGACCATCACTCAGGCGCTTTGGCAACTCGTGCCAGAGGCGCGCGATGTCACCTCCGTGGGCCAGTTAGTACGGTGGAGCATAGACCCCTACGCTGGCGGCGTTTGGGCACTGTGGCGACCGGGTCAAGCCGGCACGGCTCACGGAGCGATCCGCGCCCCGACGGGGCGACTGTTCTTCGCGGGAGAACATACGGCAGAAGCGTATCGCGGAATGGAGGGCGCGATGGAGTCGGGGGAGCGTGCCGCGCTGGAAATCATGCGGGTACTGGCATGAGACTTTGGGCACGGGCAGTCTACCTAAGCGCTGTGCAGCTCGGTTTACTGAGTGCCAGTTTACAGGCCGCCCCGCTGAACGGTGAGCAACTGTACGATGTCGCCTGCAGCGCCTGCCACGGGCTAGGAACCGTCCCAGACCACCGCGTAGGTCCAGCGCTAGGTGGCCTGTTAAATCGGCAGGCTGGGACAGTGGACGGATATCAATTTTCTGAGGCCCTTCGCACTTCGGGCTGGATCTGGCGCCTGCCCACACTGCTTGCCTGGCTGACAGATCCTAATGCCGCTATTCCAAACAATGCGATGAATTACGTTAATCCGCTGACCGCCGAAGAGACCCAACGGCTGAGTGAGTGGCTCCTGCAACAGCCGTGAGACTAGCAATCGTCGAGGCGATTCTCCCAACCCGACAAGAGTGGCGCAGCAGCGCTAGGTCCCCGCTCGGCAAGGTCGATACCGGCTTCGAGCAAGGTTGCCCAGGCGAGGCAAAGATTCGAAGACAGCACCGGCCCCGGCAAGACCTCCGACAGCTCGGCGACAAGTCGCAGTGTCGGGAGCCCTGTGCCAGTGATCAGATAGACATCTGCCTTTCTGCTGTACCAGCGAGTCCTGATCTGCTCTGCTGCGATCTCGGGCGACAGGCCATAAATCGCTCGCGTATCTCGCTGATGCGGATCAAGCGAAAACCGATCGGCAAGTACGAAGCCTCGCTCCTGCCAGTGCCTTTCGGCGGCCTCCAAAAGCCACTCAGGATAAGGGCAAATCAGCGCAATAGAGCGAGCGCCAATCTGATTCAGTGCGCGCTCAATGGCTGCTGCCGCAGAGATCACAGACTGCTGGCGACGAGCGCTCAACGTGGCAAGACTGGCTTCGACAGAGGCATGGCCAAGAAGATAACTCGATCCAGTGCAGGCCAATCCAACTGCCCCCATGACCAACGTATCAAATCGGTCGAGGGTCTGGCCAATATCAGTAAAGTAAGCGCGCAATCGGTCTTCAGGGAGAGGCTCGCCACTGGCCATACGCACCGTCGCGCAGGCGACGCCTCTGGGCAAAAGCGCGCGAAATTCTGTTTCCGCAGTCACGTTAGCCTGTGGCGTAGCGATACCGAGGGTGCCATGCCGACCGTAATGCCCCTCTCCCATTTGCAACACCTATTGCCCGTTCACGCACTGCTCCGCAATATAACATGGCAGTTTTCACCGAAGACCTTACCTAACCTGAGCGCTGTGGCAATGATACTCACCCAAGACGCGATGCATCATGTCTGATTCACAGGTCACGATTATTGGGGCCGGACCCTCCGGGCTAGCGCTCGCCTGGTGGCTGGTTGAACAAGGCGTCAGCGTCACCGTGTTGGAGCGCGAAATCGCCATTCCAAGGGATATGCGCGCGTCCACTTTTCATCCCGCCACCCTAGACCTCCTCACCGATTCAGGACTCGCCACTGAGCTCATCGAACGAGGCACGGTCGTGCCCCAGTGGCAATATCTGATTCACGAAAGCGGGGAACGAGTGGTGTTCGACATGGCCCACCTTAGCGAAGTGACCGCCCACCCTTTTCGCTTACAGTGTGAGCAATTTCAGCTGACCGAACTGCTGGCAGAAAAGTTGGCGAAACAGCCGCTTTGTGAGCTACGACTGGGCGCCACATTACAGTCCGTCATACCTGGAGAAAGTCAGGTGACCGTCCAATACCAGTCCGCAGGAGAAGACAGCGTTAACGTCTGCGACTGGCTGATCGCCGCAGATGGCGCTAGTAGTCAGGTACGTAAATCTCTCGGGCTTGATTTTGACGGTCAAATCTTTCCCAAAACGTCCATTACCCTAGTACTCGAGCATCCATTTGAAGACGATATTCCCAACCTTCTGGGCGTCAATTATGTGTGGCTGCCTGATCGCCATTACAGCTTGATGCGCCTTCGGAATACTTGGCGATTGACCTATTCTCCAGAACAGGATCAGGATATTGAGAGTGCGTTGAGTGACGCCGTAGCACAAACTCACATTGCCCGCGTCTCCCCACGTGCCAGCGGTGCGGCCATCCTCACTCGGAACTACTACACGCTGCACCAGCGCTGCCTGGCGCGCTTTTGTCATGGACGCACGCTGTTTATCGGCGACGCAGCACATCTCAACAGCCCTGCCGGCGGAATGGGGATGAACAGTGGCATCCATGATGCCCGGTCACTGGCAGACCATCTGGTTCCCGTCATTAACGGAGACGACCCCTCACTACTCGAGCGCTACGATCGACGCCGGCGCACCATCGCGCAAGAAGAAGTGCAACGCCTGTCGGCGCGCAACTATGCGAGACACCGCGAGACCGAGGCGCGCAAACGGGTGTTAATCTGGAACGAGCTGCAAGAAATCGTCAGTGATCCGGCGAAGCATCGCGATTACCTGCTCGATGCGGCTATGATTCGATCACGCCAGCGTGAAATGACGATTGAATGAGGGTAACTTGATGACCGCTATCGACCAGATAATGGCTGAAAAAGGACTGGTCCTACCCGATGTCGTGACGGGATATATCGGCGCCGAATCGCTACCCATTGACCCGCGCGCGAATCAGCTCGCCCTGCACTTTCCGGGTACAGGGGAACAACTGACCTTGCTTCAGGAGGATGATGCCGAAACAGTAGCGCGAGCCGTTGCCTGTGCCCGTGATAGCTTTCAAACGGGTGCTTGGTCGCAAGCCTCTACCGCAGCGCGACAGGGGGTTTTTCGCCGAGGGGCGAAACTGATCCGCGAGCATGCTGAGGAGCTCGCGTTACTGGAATGCCTCTGCGCGGGCCTTCCGGCTTCTCATCTGGCCTCTAGGCAAGTCCCGAGAGCGGCCGATAACCTCGATTTTTTCGCTGACTATATCGCCGTCATGGCCGGCGAAACATTTGAGCAGATGTCCGGATACCACACCACTGTCACGCGCCAGCCAGCTGGCGTGGCTGCTTTGTTCGCCCCATGGAACGCGCCGCTGGCATTAGCCAGCATGCAGATTGCCTCCAGTTTGGCTTTCGGTAACACCTGTGTGCTGAAACCTTCTGAACATACGCCGCTATCGATTTTACGCATGGTGTCACTGCTGGAAGAGGCGGGCCTACCGCCGGGTACGATTAATGTCATCAATGGCACCGGCATAAAAACGGGCGCGGCCTTGGCCGGCTCTGCCGGAATCGATCGTATCGCCTTCACCGGCGGCGGCACGACTGCTAGGCAAGTGATGGCGGCGGCGGCCAACCACCTAACTCCTGTTCATTTCGAGCTGGGCGGCAAGTCTGCGAACATCGTGTTTGATGATGCCAATTTTGAACGGGCAATAGATGGCTCGCTGGTCAATATTTTCAGCAACAGCGGCCAGATCTGCATTGCGGGATCCCGAATATTAGTGCAGCGCGGCATCTCTGAGCGTTTCATAGCAGCCTTCGTAGCAAGGACTCAATCGCTGAAAGTGGGCAATCCACTGGATCCAACCGTAGAGGTAGGACCCATGGCGTTCAAAGCCCACTGGCAAAAGGTCCTCGATCACATCGCGCGGGCAAAAAGCGATGGCGCAACATTGCTCTGCGGAGGTGAAGCCCCAACCGACTGTAGTAACGGGTATTTCGTCACACCCACGGTATTTAAGGTCGATCACAACCAATTACCGCTGTGCCAAGAGGAGGTCTTTGGCCCAGTGGTCAGCATTCAAATATTTGACGAGGATGAAGAGGCAATCTCGCTGGCGAATGACAGCCGGTTTGGCTTAGTGGGCTACTGCTGGACGAACAATATCGGGCGCGCGCAACTTTTTCAGCAGCGTATTGAAGCGGGTACGCTCTGGATCAACACGCCTTTGGCTCGAGATCTGCGCGCACCCTTTGGTGGCTTCAAGGAATCGGGAATTGGCCGCGACGGCCCGCGTCAGGCGGCTGAGTTCTTTACTGAAGAAAAAACTACCATCACGGCCTATGGCAATACGCCTATTAGAAAACTAGGACCCCTTAAGACACCTTAACAGGGGCAATAGTGGCATCGCGCCGGCTTTCGCAGAGTTTGCTGACTTGCCGCTGGAGTGGCAGACAAGACGCTCACCGTTACTCGGTACTGCTGTGATTCGGTACTGCTGTGATTCAAGGCGCGCATCAATGGTTTGCCCCTCACAATACGAAAAAAGGCAGCCTACCTAGGCTGCCCTCTTGGTGCCAGATGACACCGTATGCTTGTGAATTCCTGTGAAGCGTAACCCGATCAGAAATCCCAGCGGAGTCTGACGCCAGCCTCTCGCTGATCTCGCATGTGGATGTGCACACTTTCTACCGCAAAGTTATAGGCAAAGGTGGTGTCTCTCACATACTTACTGGTGTCAGCAATATTATTACCGCCTGTTGGCGCGTCCTCATCAGTCAGATTCGATACATAGGCCTCAAGACTAATACCATTGTCCATGCGTAAGCCGACTCGGACATTGACCTCAGTCGCATCGGGAATTTTTGTGAGGTTCGTTACTTCATCGTAATAGGATCCCGTGTAAAAGTACTCGCCTCGGACGTACGCTCCACCCATTGGAGTGTCAAAGTCATACGTCGCGATTAACGAACCAATCCACTCCGGATAACGCGCTGCCTGCTGACCTGCGCAGGATAAACCCGGTCCAAAGACATCATTGAAATCGCCGCAGTCACCATTAGCAGGGAAATCGGAGATCTCTGCCTTGGTGTAACCCACGGCTGCTTGCAGGAGGAGGCTATCGATGACGCGGTAATTGAAATCAATTTCCAGTCCATCAATGTCACTAGACGTGCCGTTGCCACTAAATGCGACCGTGCACGTTTCCGTGTTTGGTACGCCGTCGCCATCGGTATCGCCAGAACAGCTGACGTCAGCCGGAATGACGCCAAAGCCAGAGTACACCTGATCAGCGCGCTCCATATGGAAAACCGCGAGGTTCATCGCGAGCCTGCCATCGTTCGAGGAGTACTTCCAACCGGCCTCATAGTTTTTCAGCGTTTCTTCTTCATAAGTCTCACCGATCCCCGGCGTGTCAGCATTGAATGTCGAGATCTGCTCGGGAGTCGTCAGCTTGGATGCCACCTCAGGATTGAAGCCGCCCGGCAGGGTGCCCTCGCTATAGTTTGCATACAACATGTGGTTGTCGTTTAGCTGGTACTTCAGGACCACTCTGGGGAGCGTAGACTTAAACTCTGCCGGTGCAATGTTCTTCCCCGCAGCGGCATTCACGTTGGGATCATTGATCTCGTCTTCTTGTCGTCTCACCTCAAGCGTCAAGTCAAGCTTATCGGTAATGCTAAAATCCACCGAAGCGAAAATACCGGTGGTATCCGCCTCAATCAGTGAAAACGCAGTATCGGGATTGCGAATATCGGCAAACCAATAACCCGCACTGCCGCTAAAGTCGCCAAAGTATTGGTCATAAAAACCGCCATGTGCTTTAGAGGACATCTCAACTTGCGTCGCCCCAATTGACCAATTAAACCGGTCGCTGGTGCCAGATAATCTGACCTCAAAAGTTTCATCCTCGGTCACTCTTGCGTTGTAAACGTGGAAACCAAATGCACCGGCCGCATCGAAGTCATGGAACAGGACGTAGTCATCCTCGTTCTTTCCGTAGGCTAGGTTCAAATTCAATGAGTCCGTCATATCCCACGAGACGATAGCGCCAAACCGTTCCCCGTCTCCAGACTTACCAAAACCGTTGTGCGACAGATCATCAAATGAGTGGTCACCAATGGGGGCATAACCGTCTCCAGCAAGGCCCGCCCAATTACCGCTCGCGTCTCTCAGCTGGCCGGTTGCCTTGCTGAAAACATCCGCAGAGGATGACGCGCCAATCGCGCTTGGAATATTGACCGAACCTTTGTAAGCGGACTCCAGGCCATTAACAAAAAAGCAGCTGAAACTATTAATGGCAGGAGTGGGTTCAGCGCAGAAATTGTGCTCTGCCAATCCGCCTACGACGGCATAGGCACCAGGGCCATCATCGTCTTCGTATGAAGACGCCCGAACCATAATATTGAGGTCTTCCGTAGGATTGAAATCCAGCATGAGGCCGTACGCCAACGTCTCCTCATCCCCTAATCGCTGCCCTTCAACGAACGCATTATCGTAGTGGCCTTCCTTGTCGGTATAACTGAAAGTGGCTCTAGCGCCCAAGTTACTGGTTATCGGGCCTTCAATATAACCGGTAGTAGAGCCCTTACTCTTAGCGCCGTAATCAACCTCGATACCCCCTTTGAGTTCGTCACCGGGCCTGCGGGTAATGATATTGATCGCCCCAGAGTAGGTATTTCGACCAAATAGTGCAGACTGTGGACCCTTGATCACCTCAATACGCTCTACCTGCGTGATGGGCAGACTGTGTAGCCCTGATGACACGATGAGACCGTCGACAAACACCGAACTGGTTCTCTGTAGCGGGCTGGACGCGTCAAAGGTGACGCCACGAAAGCGTGGCATCAGCACCGTACGAGCATTCTCATTATTCATTGTCTCGACGAAGAGGCCGGGCGCGGTCTTCTGCACATCGACGAGACTCTTAAAGGCACCCGCCTGAATCTCCGCCGCACTGATCGCTGTAATGGCGATAGGTGTCTCTGCCAGTGACTCTTCTCGTTTCCGAGCTGTGACCATGACCTCCTCAAGCATCGACTCGCTTTCTTGCGCAAAGGCAGTGGACACCTGTAGCGATGTCGCTAAAGCGGCACTGACTGCAAGGGCGATCGGGGTGTTTTTGATAAGACGCATAGCGAGCTCTCCTTTGTCATTTACGGCGCATTAGGCCCCATCTACGTGGGCTAAACGCTCTTAGTTATATCATTAGATCTTTTGTAAGCCTTATGAACCGGTCTTGTCAAGCGTCAGAAAAGGTTAATTTGCTTTTAAACCCGGTTTGCGGCGGCTTACCCGTCTTTCACTGCCCATCGAGACAATACTCTCCGGCTAAGCGTGACGGGACGTGGTGGCAAAGGCATCAGGTCCGTCGAGATCAGGATCGTATCGCCAAGGCCCTCGATTAAAGGGTGAGCAAGATCCTTATGTTAGCCATCGGTCAAAATGCGAGGCGCTCGTGCTCTGTGAGCACCCTGTTGGTGCTAAAAGGGGCCCCTTCCACGCTTGCCGGGTCGCCGATGTCATGTGGTGGGTTTTTGGGCCTAGCTCAGGGTCTCCTCAGCACCTCGATGGCCATCGAGCTGTCCAGCGCAATCACATCGCGAGGCGTCAAAAGTGCTCTGACTTGGCAACACAGCCAGCCAGTCCCAGTCTCTTGCTTTGTGGAATGGTGACCCGTTAGGTCACGCTGGATCGCTATGTTAAGCCTGAAACCGTAGCGAGCACATTTAGGCCAATTTCACGCCGCTTTAATCTGCTCCTCAACACTGGTATCCCAAGCGCTGGGCCATTTTTCTCCCAGCGCAGCCAGATGCTTAAACAAAGCGCGAATACGCGCCGACTGCCGCAGGTCCTTATGGTGGAGGAGCCAAGTGTGGCCCCAATGCGCCGAGGGAACACCCGGCAAAAGAATTAAATCGGGATGCTGTCTCGCCAAAAAACAGGGAAGCGCCGCCACACCCAGCTTATGCGTCACCGCCACCATTCGGGGCGTCAGGCCATCGATCAGATGTCGGCTCTCCAGCCCCAACGTTTCTGGAGCCGGCAAATCCCCTAGGTTCAGTACGGTGTGCGACGCTTTAATACACGTTAACTGACGCTGACCTCTAGCCGCCTCGGACAGCAACTCCTTATGAACGTAATAACCCAATGAGATACGGCCAATCTTGATGCCCACGATATCTTTTGGCGGGCGCTTATCTTTTGGAAGCCCACGAACCGCTATATCGGCCTCGCGCCGAGCCAAATCCACTGGCTCATCACTGACAGAAATATCGAGTTCGATCCGAGGATAATTCTGAGCAAACTCCGCCACGCTCTCCGATATGTGAGTCACCGGAACAGCGGGTAACGATAGTTTCACGCGCCCACTGAGCTCTGAATCTTTTCCAGAAACCTGCCGCTCTGCCTCGATCAGAGTTTGTTCAACGGTTTTGGCGGTAGGCAATAGTTGATCGGCCAGCGCAGTCGGCTTATAGCCATCAGGCGTGCGATTAAACAACTTGCCCCCGATGTGCTCCTCGAGCGACTCCAAACGCCGCATGACGGTCGTATTGCTCACGCCCATCGTGCTAGCCGCTTTGCGGGTTGACCCCTCTCGCGATAAGGCCAGTAACACTTTTAAATCATCCCAATTCATCTCGTTGTGCCTCAGCTTTGGGAGTGTTACCGGCCGCCCCTATTAAGAGGCCAGCATCTCGCCATTTTTATCTTTCAGTACCACTTGCTCGTCTGTTTCGGCATCGCTTGAACATTGCAGGGACAGCGACGATTGACCCTCAGGGCTTACCTTGAGCTTTAGGGTGGTGACGCCTCGGTAAGACTTGGTGCCATACATACGCACCCGAGTATCCTCACCATAGGCGGCCTTCAGGGCAGCCTTACAAGTCGCCAATTGTTCACTGGTGTCAGCAATCGCTCCGCCGGAAAGCAGTCCCGCCGTGGGTAGCGCAATCAGTAATGCCACAACCGTCTTCATCTTCATAATGAGCCTCCAAGTTCTACGCAAAATCAAATTAGTGCGCACTATACGGGACTCAGTAATGCAACAGTTGAGTTTTATTTAAACATTGGTGATTCAATTACGCAACACCCTGAGGCACTGCCGGCGCAAGCTTCAACAAGCTCAGTGGCCCTCTCTAGCGTCAATCCAAACCGAGATCGAGCCCCCGTCTCAGGACGCTAATTGAAATGCGGTGGTTGATGCGGGATTCACCTGCAACGGCGTGATCACTTAAACCGATCCTCATCCCGATAGCAGAAACGTGACGGGTCCATCATTGACCAGAGAGACCTGCATGTCCGCACCAAATTGTCCGGTTGCCGTCGGCGTGCCGCCCGCGAGGAGCGCGCTGACCAAGGCCTCGTAGCAATACTCGGCCAACGCAGGTGGGGCAGCCTTTGAAAAACTGGGCCGATTGCCGCGACTCGTATCGGCCGCAAGCGTGAACTGAGACACCAGCAAAATACTGCCTCCTGCATCGACAACGCTCAGATTCATTTTGCCTTCTGCATCGCTAAAGAGCCGATAATTGAGCAACCGCTGGGCCATTCGAGCGACTGTCTGATCAGTATCTTCAGCTTGAACACCCATGAAGACCAATAAGCCGGAGCCGATCTCACCCACGACGTTGTGATCGACCCTCACCGAGGCGCAAGTGACCCGTTGAATCAAACATTTCATTGCTTAGGCGGCAACAACGTATGCTCAGCGACAATATGCTCAAGCAGGCATCCGCAGGCGCTCGTCACCATCTCCAGCACACGGGTAAAACCCTCATCACCGCCGTAGTAAGGATCCGGGACCTCAGTACCCCAACCATCGGTCCAATCGAGCAACAGCGATAAACGCCCTAGATAGGGTTCGGGGCAGCTGTTTTGCAGTGCGTCCAGATTTTGCTGATCCATTGCCACCACATAGTCGAACTGCTCAAAGTCAACTTCTTGAACTTGCCTGGCACGTAAATCCGTCATATCGAGCCCCTGTTCCGCCGCAGTCATGATGGCCCTTCTGTCTGGTTCCCTACCAATGTGGAAGTCATGTGTTCCCGCAGAATCGATCACAATTTGCTCAACCAGCCCTCTCTCCCCGACCTGCTCGCGAAAGACCGCGTGGGCAGTTGGTGAGCGACAAATATTGCCCATACAAACAAATAACACCTGCGGCATAAGGACTCCCATTCTCGTTAT
>ENA-ORDA01001924-ORDA01001924.1-marine-metagenome-genome-assembly--contig:-NODE-1924-length-16512-cov-3.829814_pt1 | contig 16512 bp, 21 predicted proteins | sample MGYA00237778_ERZ508506 | MGnify/ENA primary metagenome ERZ508506 (study PRJEB26177, sample SAMN06267891) | marine metagenome | isolation source: Monterey Bay, California, USA | place: Pacific...
AATTCTTTCTAAAGATGAGACTTATGGCGACATTTCACCTGTAAGACTAAATACAAACGGTGTCACAGCTTTTGTATCTATTACAAGGGGTTGTGATAACATGTGTACTTTTTGTGTAGTGCCATTTACAAGGGGGCGCGAGCGCAGTAGAGACCCTCAAAGCATTCTTGAAGAAATTGGTGATTTATGGAACAAAGGCTTTAAAGAAGTCACTCTTTTGGGACAAAATGTAGATAGTTACTTGTGGTATGGCGGTGGTTTAAAGAAGGAGTTCGCTAACCAAAAAGTGCTGGACCACGGGAGTGACAAGCCTCGGATGATGAACCTCGCAGACATGTGGCTAGAGCATCCTGACCGCAGAACCTACGCGGGGGGCATTTGTTTCTCGCCAGATGGTCAGGTGCTAAACAAATACAATCTTTGGCGGGGCTGGAGCTACAAGCCGGTTCAGGGCGATGTGTCTCCATTCATAGAGTTTGTTACCAACGTGATCGCAGGGGGCGACGAGGGTCACGCAAGGTACATCCTAGGGTGGGTTGCGCAGATGATCCAGAAGCCGCAGTCCAAGGTAGGTGTTGGTATAACGCTGCGCGGTAAGAAGGGATCGGGCAAGTCATTCTTCGGTGAGCTGATCGGCGGGTTGTGCAAGCCCCACCACCGCATCGTGTCCAAGGCTGATCACGTTACCGGCAAGTTCAATCGCCACTTAGAGGATACGTTACTGCTTCAGTGTGACGAGGCGTACTGGGCGAGGAACAAGGCCGCAGAGGGGGCATTGAAAGACCTTATGACCAACAACCGCATCACAGTTGAGCGGAAGGGAATGGACAGCTACAGCTCGAATAACTACACGCGGCTGCTGTTCACCTCAAACGAGCAGTGGGTAGTCCCCGCAAGCCTCGACGAGCGCAGATTCGCGGTCTTCGATGTGTCCCCGTGCCAAATGCAGAACGCAAAATATTTTGGCGATCTTCGCCGTTGGTATGATCGCGGCGGTGCAGAGCACTTACTGCACTTCTTCAAGAGCTTCGACCTCGGCTCAGTTGATGTCCGCGTTGCCCCGACCACTGCGGCACTGGACCAGCAGAAGCTGCTGTCTCTGGACACTATCGATCAGTGGGTGCTCGACTGCATCAGCTCCGGCGAGTTCAGAGAGCAAAGATCTAACGGCGATGTTTTCGAGTTCGGAAGCCCCGAGGCAAAGCACAGCATATACCAGTGCTATGTCTCCAGCGTGAAGGGCAGATTCGAGAGCGCGAGAAAAGAGAGCCAATTCTGGCGACACTTGCGCGAGATTGACGGGCTGATTGCTAAAGAGTCGAGGAAGCGAGTCGCAGGCCGTCAATTGTATTGCGTTGAGTTTGCACACCCAAAGATCGCATTGCAGGCATTTCTGAGCCACCACAACATTAAAAATAATGAGGTCGTTGAGGCCGTCGAGGATCTTGATCCACTGGACCCCGCAAACTGGAACGACGAGGTGCCGTTTTGACGGAAGGCGAAACAAAGACCTGCACTGTTTGCAACACCGAGAAGCCGGTCTCAAATTTTTACATGAGAGCCAACGGAAGTATCGAGCCTGTGTGCCGCCCATGCCGGACTACCAGTGAGCAGGTCAGGTTGAACGCCAGCCCCCGCGCATATCTTCGAGGCCTGCTGAACAAGGCACGCTACGGGGCAAAGAAGCGGAATCTGGCGTTTGAGGTCACCATAGACGACATCGTTGAGGTGTGGGAAAAACAAGGGGGTATTTGCGCACTATCGGGTGTCAGGATGACCTACGCCAAGGACGGCAAGGGCCGGAAGGAGATGAATGTCTCACTTGATAGGATAGATCCGGATGTGGGATATGTCCGCCGCCCAATGAATGTCCAGTTGGTGTGTTGGCGAATCAACCTCATGAAGCACACGCTGCCGGAGCACGAACTGCACTGGTGGATTCAGAACGTAGCGGAGGCCATGCGTAAATAACCGAGATTAAGTTGTTATTCACTTTTAAGCGTGATATTTTGATTTCGTAAAGACTATCTTGTCAGATTACAAATAAAAGAAGAAGGGGAAACCATGCAGGTTAGCAGTTTTGGTCCAGAAGAAGAAGTAATGTCAGACCCAGTCGCGATTACATATGTTTACGACCACAACATCAAAATCGAGGTCCGCCCAGATAGCTGTTATGAGCAATACGAGGTGGCTCTTTTGAACTGCGATCAGGAGACCCCTATCAGACTCTTTGTCGTCAACAAGTTCGAGCACGCGATGCAGAAGCTGCATGACTTGACCGTGGCCTTTGCAGACCGCAATTAAAAAAAAACAAAGGAGCGTAGCGGTCTGCATTTCAGCCGCTATTTTTTTGCTCTCACAAACAACCTAATTATGGGACAACAACTTAAATGAGTGATAATTTTTACGACTCCACGAGAGTCTCGTTGGATGGAAGGTTGGTGAGGATATTCGCAGCCAAGCTGCCAGATGGCGCAGGCAAGCGACTGCCCTTCTACCAAGATGAGAGCTACATCTCAGCGATCTGTGAGCACGCCAAGGGTGGGCTTACGGCGAAGCAGTCAAGTGAGCTGGTGGGGATATCGGCATCTGAGGTCTCCAAGATCAGAAGAATGTACAGAGAGCGATGGCTTGGATTCAGTGGGGTGTCAAGTGTTGCCTCTTAAGCTTGCCGCCGCCGCGCTGGTAGTGGTCGCGCTGGGCTTCGCGGGCGATGACGACTTCGAGGACGCAAAGGCCTCGGAGCGCGACTACATCGAGCGCGTCTGCGCGGGTGTCCACGGGGACTACAATCGCTTGGGGGTGGCCTGTGGCGACTGACTTAATTTGCGCCGAGTGCCATCGGCTTTGTAATGTTTATGAGCAGTGCGAGATCGATCACGAGCCTTACGGCGACCAGATCGTAGAGCGCCGATCATATTATGTGCTGTCTACTTGCTGCGAGGCGGATGTATTAGAGGTCGTGGTAGACGAGGTGATCCATTGATGCGCCCATCACGGAACAGGCAGCGCGAGGCGCTGAGGCAGGCGAACGCAGAGGCCGTCGAGCGGTTCGTTGCCGAGGGCGGTGAGATCAAGCTTTACGGCCCAGACTGCTATCTCCGCGAGGGGGTTAAGCTGTCGAGAAAGGAGCTGAGTCGGATGCATTACGAGGCCGTGAAGGATCGGCGCTCAAGAAACTAAGGGTCTACGGACCCTTTTTTTATGCCTGAATTATTCTCATGTATCGACAAGTTTAAGTTGTCATACAACTTAAAAAGTGAGACTATCTGTGTATCGAAACAACACACACAGAAGGACGTAGACATGGAATCAATTAACGAGTTTGTAAGTAACGTAAACAAGGTCATCGCCGTTAAAGCTGGCAAGGGCCACAAGGTCATCGCTGAAATGAAAGACGGCAGCGAAGTCGTTCTCATAAAAAAGAGCGGCAACCTCAAACCTTTTGTAAATGTTTTTAATTTTAGCGCGAACTGGAATGCAGAAATGGGAACGGCTGCTGAGCACTGCACATTCAATAACAAAGCGGGTGTAAAGACAAAGACTTGGGATGGCCGCAGAGAATCACCTATAGCCTCATTCCAAATAACGGAGGCCGCGTAAGCGGCCCGTAGGGAGATACACATGCAGGATCTAGTCAAGGCAGTAAAAGAACGAATGGACAGCCACCTAGTGCTGGTTGCCCGCAACGTCATGGCCCGCGCCACGCGCAGGGAGAACATGATCGAGTCCAATGGCGCGTACCCCGTCGAGGGCAAAGGTGGCAGCCTGCACGCCCCGCACGATGGCTATCTGTGGCGCTGGTGGTGGTATGACCGAGACGGCTTCGAGGTTCAGGATTTCGAGAAGACCGCAATGGGCGGCGAGTTCCTGCCCGAGTCTCGGATCGCACCAGACTGCGAGACCGAGCGCAAGGCATCGCGCTTCGGGTGGCCCAGCCTGCGCATCGACTACGTTGATGCAGATATGGCGGATTCCATTGTCGCTGCACTGGATGGCATTCTAAGGGTACGGTGCGGCAGGTACTTCGAGGGCCGCAGTGGTGGCGCTATGTGCCACCTTTATGTAGACAAGTCGTGCGCCGGTGCAGCCGATTTAGTTGAGAACTTTATTATGGCTCCACGCCGTGCCGCTCAAAAAACTAGAGAAGCAGAGCAGGCCGCTATCTACGCCACTGCCGAATCATGTCCTACAGGCAGAGTTGAGATCAGCGGTATCGTTCTTACCACTAAATGGCAGGAATCCATGTACGGATCAACTTTCAAGATGCTGGTTCAAGACGACCGAGGCTTCAAGGTTTGGGGTTCGGTGCCCACAAAGATGGGATACAAAAACGTACAGGGCCGGTCAGTATCGTTCTCAGCAACTATTCAGCCATCAGAAGACGACGAGAAGTTTGGATTCTTTAAGCGCCCTACCAAGGCCACGTTCATTGACACGGAGGCCGCGTAAGCGGTCCGTACAAGAAACTAAGGGTCTACGGACCCTTTTTTTTTATGGCTGAATTTGTTTCTTAAACTGATCATTCTCCATATGATAAACATGTCATCTATCGACAACTAAAGGTTGTCATAACAACTAGATTGTGGGAATATATCTGTGTCGAAACAACACACACACACACAAAAGGGGCTAGTTATGAAAAGCAAAGAATTAGAAACTATTAACTTTGAAATTAATGTTTATTATTTTTTCGATCACCCTTGCGAAAGAACGCAACCTCACGATCACATACCGCTTATGGAGACGTTCCATGACTTTGACGCGGCGATGACATTTGCTAAAAGACAGATTGACGAAGGTATGTGGGAAGTCACGATGCAAAAAGACTCTTGGGAGTCTCAAGGGGAAGTCGAAGTTAAAGATCTTGAGTCTTGGGATGTTTACGAATACCACAACATCAATGAACAGTTGAAAGAGCTGGAATACGAAAAAGAAAAAATCGAAGAAAAATATTTTTGGGCGCAAGACTCGGCAGCAGCAAATGCCGAAGAATACTTAGACGAGCTTACCAAAATAAACGCGCAGATCGACAAGGAGCGAGAGGCATGAAATTTCAGTACAAGTTAGTATGCACTGACGGTGAGACCCAAGGTGATGAGGTGATTTTGAAGAAGAAGCAATTGCCTACAGTTGCGAAATTTCTTCGCGCTCACCTAAATTGGGAGCTTGCCAGTGCAGCGAACGAGATCGACCACACACCGGAGCAGCCCGTTTGCTACGAGTACTTCGAGGCAATGGGGTTGATGCTTGATGAAGGTGTTTTCAAGTCCAAATACCAAGTGCGCAGCAGTTGGCACTTAGCTGAGTACGAGAAGTAAATGAAAGTTAAAATAGATTTCACAATCGAGGTGGACGCTGAAGTGGTGAGCCACTACATGGATGAGCTTGGAACCGACGAGACCATGAAGGAGTTTCTTGTAAGCTGGTGCTCCGCTGCCGGTAGCGCAACACTCGACGAGAGTATCCGCAACGCAATGAATGAGCACCACACCACGATGGTGGTCAGGCAGGACTACTGAGGCGTTGAGGCTTAGAGCTGTTGAGATATTAAGGGGCCACGGCCCCTTTCTTTTTGTATGCGGTAAAACCTCCGCTACCTTTTCCCGCATGATTTGTCTGCGGTAAAACCTCCGCTACCTTTTCCCGCACGCTCAAGTGAGTTGGGTGAGTCAAAAAAAACACTGTTTTTACCCCTTACCCAACTCACTACCCAACTCACCTGCCAGTGGGCGCAAACCCCTGTTTTATATACCTTTTTTATTATTATTAAGAGAGAAAGAGAGGGGTGAGTTGGGTGAGTTGGGTAAAAAAGCAATCCACATGGAAACGGCAATGTTAGTGAGTACTAACTTTTATATATGTATTTCCATATGGATTAAAAAAGTACCCAACTCACCCGACTCACCCAACTCACCTGCTTTTTATTCAATTAAATCAATGGCTTACAAGGCTCATGGGTGAGTTGGGTATGAGTTGAGTGAGTCAAGTGCGCCCCCTACTGGCACACCCAGTCAATCAGCGCAGTGAATCCACGCCAAACAACTACAATTGGTATTCACAACCGCTAATTGTATATGCATACTGGCGGCTGTAACCCACTGATAAACAAAGGGATTTCATGGCGAAAGAAAAGGAAATCAATCTAGAAGATCTCCATCATCTGGCAAAGATCGGGCTGACCGAGGCGCAGATAGCCGCATCGTTGGGCGTGAGCACACCTACCTTTGAACGCCGCAAGAAAGACACTGATGGATTCTTAAGCACATTAAAGGACGGCAAGGCCGCTGGTATCGCCAAGGTCACCAACGCGCTGTTCAAGGGCGCTGTCGAGGACGAGAAGCCTGCGAGTCAGATATTTTTTCTCAAAAATAGAGCGGGCTGGACAGATCGTCAGGAGGTGGACGTATCAGGCACCGTAGGTGTGGACGTACAGCTCGACGCAGCTATCGCCGCGCTGAAGGAAGCAGGCATCGACCCATCGACATTGTGATGCATCGATTACCTAGCATAACCACGCATCTCTATGTGACGGGCGTTGAGGCCCGCGTGGTACAGTTGTGACTGTACCGCGAATCTTAGCGTATAAAAATGTCAATTAAATCAATGACTTACAACACGCGATGCCCAGAGAAATTTGAGGCTATACACCACCCCTACCCCAGAGAAAAAATGTTGGTCAAAACGGCTTCGCAAATTTGGGACTCCGGCGTGGGGTGCGGGTACGGGGTATATCGAGTTACATACTGGGGCGGGTTTTGAAAAAAGCGACTTCAAAAAAAGAGACTCCCGAATTAACGGAAGATCAAAAAGAAAAAGCGGCGGAAATTGCAAAAGCTATTGCTGTAGTAAAAGAACACAAGCGCACGCATAGACTTGATCAGTTCAGCCCTTACCCATGGCAATCAGAATTCTACAACGTGGGTTTAAAAAACAAACAGCGCCTGCTGATGGCGGCTAACCGAGTAGGAAAAACATTTTCTATGGCGGTTGAGGTCGCGTACCACCTGACTGGAAACTACCCCGACTGGTGGAACGGCATAAGATTTAACAAGCCGGTATCGATTTGGTGCCTCGGGGTCTCTGGTGAGCAGCTCCGAGACGTTGTTGTTAAGGAATTGTTTGGGGCATATTTAGGTGACGGGAAATTCGACGGAAACGGCCTGATTCGGCAAGATCAGGTGTATCAGGTCACGCCAGCAATGGGAACACCACGGCTCCCAAGGGACGTTGCAGTCCGATACGCCACCGGCAACACCTCATTAGTCTCCTTCAAGTCTTATACGCAGGGCCAGCATGTCTTGATGGGCAGCTCACAAGATTTTATTTGGATCGATGAGGAGCCAACCGACCCTACCATATACCCCCAGTGCCTAACGAGAACCGCCACCGGCAACGGAGGAGAAGGCGGTTTCGTCACAATGACATTCACCCCAGAAAATGGCGTGACTGAGCTGGTCAGCCAGTTCATGGATAACCGGCAGGCGGGTCAACACCTCGCGAACGCGACTTGGGAAGATGCGAAGCACCTAAATAAAGAGACCAAAGAGCAGCTTCTGGCTGCAATCCCCGAATATCAGCGAGACATGAGATCAAAGGGCATACCCGTGCTCGGTGAGGGCATGGTGTTTGCGCTATCCGAGGAGGTTATCAAGTGCGAACCATTTGAGATCCCTGCCCACTATAAGAAATTGTGCGCCATCGACTTCGGGATCACCCACCCCACAACCGTTGTCTGGACAGCTTATAACCCCGATAGCGATACTATTTTTGTATACGACTGCTACAAGCGCGAGGGCGAGATACCGGCGGTTCACGCCTCTGCCATTAAGTCTCGCGGCAAAACAATCCCAATGATCTACCCCCACGATGGGGACTCCACCGAGAAAGGCTCAGGCAAGACGCTTGCCGAGATGTACATCGAGGCCGGTGTCCTGATGATCGGGCGATTCACAAACCCCGATGGCACCAACTACGTCGAGCCTGCGTTAATGGAAATGTTAGAGCGGTTCCGAACCGGCAGATTACAGGTGTTTAGCAACCTCACCCCTTGGTTTGAGGAGTTTCGTCGTTACCACCGAAAAAAAGGAAAAATCCACAAAGAATACGACGATCTGATGGACGCTACACGCTACGCCGCTATTTCGGTTACCCGATTCGGACAGAACGATGCCGAGCAAGATAAAACAGCAAACAGAACAGGACACACATCCCATGAATACGATTATTGATGAGCAGGAGCTGCTTTCGACGCTCGAACGAAATATTGACGCGGCAGACACCTACGCGAACTCAGAGGTAGGTGAGCAGCGCGACACCGCCCACCGATATTACTACGGTGAGCCAATGGGCAACGAGATCCGTGGTCGCTCTCAGCATGTAAGCCGAGATGTTTTTGACGCAGTCGAGGCGGTCAAAGCCCTTATGCTCCAAAGTTTCTCGGCAGACAAAAATATATGCCGGTTCGATGCACAAAGCCCAGAGGACGCAATGGGCGCACGCATGGCAACCGCGTGGACCAACTACAACTTCTACAGACAGAACAACGGCTATAAAATTTTATCGGATGTTATCCATGACGCGCTGGTAGCTAAAACCGGAATCGTTAAGCGGTACTGGAAAGACGACTACAAGTACGAGGAGTTCGAGTTTGAGGGCGTAAGCGAGAACGACTTCAACCAGATGATGTCGGACCCGAGCGTTGAACCTACTGAGCTTATGGAGGAGGCGGTTGAGGTTGTTGACGAGCAGACCGGAACCGTTTACAGCGAGGTTTCAATATCCGGCTCCGCCCGCAGGCGCATAGACACATCCAAGGTCTGCGTCGAGACCATCGAGCCAGAAAACTTTCTGATCAACCCACGCGCAAAAACCGTTCAAGACAGTGACTTCTGCTCCCACCGCATGGCAATGACCCGAGGTGAGCTATTGGCGGAGGGGCTTCCGCAGGAGATGGTGGATAAGCTCGACGAGGACGATATGCTTAAGGACGATGGCTCTCTGGGCCGCGACTCCGTGGACAGCTTCCGCCATGACCGCTTCGGCTTAGATGACTCCGAGGACCGCGAGTACGTCACACTCTACGAGTCTTACATAAAGCGTTATGACGAACAGCTTAACGCCTGCGTGTACTACAAATGTATGCACAGCCGCCACACCATGCTGGATGTTGAGCTTGTGAGCGAGATACCGTTTCGCACGTTTACGCCCTTCCCGTTACCTCATAGATTTTATGGTATGTCGCTTGCGGATGTGATTGTTGACCTACAGAAGACGATGTCGAGCCTTAAGCGCGGCGTTGTCGATCACTTGATGTTGACTACCACCTCGCGCTGGGTAGCCAACCTGTCACTGGTCAAGAACCCACGCGACCTGTTAGACAACAGAGTCGGTGCGGTTGTTGACGTTATGTCGCCAAACCCTGAGAGCGTGGTGCGGCCTTTGCCTACACCGCAGCTCAACGGTAATGTTTACACGGCAATTGAGAACTTCGAGCAGGAGAAGGAGCAGCGATCTGGCTCCAGCAGAATGAGCCGTGGAATGGACTCCACAGCGGTCAGCAAGCAGAACAGCTCCGACCTAATCAATACCTTCATGAACGCAAGCAACCGGCGGATCATGGTGATGTGCAGGAACTTCGCAGAGAACTTCCTTAAGCCACTTATGCAAGACCTCTACCGCCTCGGTGTTGAGTACGAGAGCGAGGAGAAAATGCTCCAGCTCGACGGGCGCTTTGTGCCTATCAACCCCGCGATGCTGGGCGACCGTACAGAGATGACCGTTGCCGTGGCGCTGACACCAGAGGAGCAGGCTCAGGAGGCCCAGATGCTTTTGAGCCTCGACCAGCAGTTCACCATGAACCCCCAAGACCCGACACTCGGCGGCCTCTACGGTCAGCAGCAGCGGCACGCGATGATATCCAGAGCCTTTGAGCTTCTGAATATCAAAGAGGGTGCCGCCTATCTAGCGGACCCAAACAGCGAGGAGTTCCAGCAGCAGATGCAGCAGCAACAGCAGCAGCAACAGGAGGAGCAGGCCCGTCAGGAGCAGATGCAGATGCATCAGGCGGAGTTCCAAGCCGACATGCAGTCCAGACAGGTGAGCGTTATGGAGGGCCAGTTGGAGCTGGATATCTTGAAGGAGCAGAACAAGACCGTTTTCGAGCGCCAGAAGCAGGAGCACAAGGAAGAGAACGAGGACTCCAAGCTGCTCATGGACGCAGAGAAAATCAAGCACGAAATGAAAATCAAGAACGCAGAGCTTGAGCTAGAGCGCCAACAGGGGCGGAGCGTGAACATTGGATAACGATTTAAGTAGATTCGACGGCTTCCTAAAAAGCGCAAAGGCCCGAAAGGAGCCTAAGCGCCATGCAAAGGAGGTCATAAAGGAATACTTGGAGTATCGGGGACGGGACACCGCCCCCGCCAAGCCAACCAAGGTCGTAAAGGCCGACAAACCAAAGCAACCCAAAGGGGATTTTATTAAATGAGCGAAAATATCGAAAACCAAGAAATGTATGAGCTTGAATCGAAGGCGGCTGCGGCATCTCAGATGCTAAACTCGCAGATATTCAACGATGCGTTTCAGTCAATGAATCAGGGGATTGTGGACCAGATGCTACAAACGCCACCCGAGGCACCCGAGGAGCGAGAACGACTCTTTGCAATGTACAAGGCAGGGCAGGTGTTTGTGCAGCAATTTGTCTCAGTTATCAACAACTTAGAGTTGCGCAAACAACAAGAGAGTGAGTAGAATGGCTGAAAATACAATCGAACCGACAGAGCAAACCCCATCGGACTCTCTCGGTTTAAGCGAGATCGAGCGTTTAACCGCCCTTCTGGAGTCCGAGCTGGAACAACCGGAAGAGCAAACAGAATCCGATCAAGAGGAGTCTCAGGACTCTGACAACGTGGACGCGGAGTTTGAAGATGTACCCGAAGACGAGGCCGTCGAGGACGAGGAGGTCGAAGACCCAACCGAAGACCCCGAAACGGAAGACTCAGAAAAAGAACTGACATTCGAGGTCGGGGGCGAGACCCTTAGTGCCGAAGAATTAAAGTTAGGATACCTCAGACAAAGTGACTACACACAAAAGACACAGAGTCTAGCCGAATCTCGAAAGGCCGCAGAGAGCCAGATCGAGGAAACCACGGCGACGATGTCTGCGTTACTCTCAGCGGCAGGCGCAGACCTTTCACGCTTTCAAGGCGTTGACTGGGAACGTGCAGCAGTCGAGAACCCTGAACAATACAAGCAAGCCAAGGCGAGCTTTGAGCAGACCAGATCCACCTACGAATTTATTAAGGCGCAGTCGGATCAGTATCAGGAGCAGCAACAGCAACAGGCGGAAACCGCGCAAAAAGAAGCCGCGACAGAAAGCCTGACTGTACTCAAAACCGCTATCCCAAACTGGAATAACGACCTGTATTATTCTATTGGACAGTATGCTCAAAAAGATTTAGGTGTAAGCAGCGAGGAGTTTAACCAAGTTGCAGACCACCGGATAATCACCGCGCTCTACAAGGCAATGCAGTTTGATCAGGCAAAAACGGTTGCGGCTAAGAAAAAAATCAAGGCCTCACCCACTAAAACTTTGTCTGGCGGCAAGGCAGACGCAACAAAGGCAACGCAGTCCGAGAGTTCTCGCAAAGCAAACGAGAGATTGAGGAAGACGGGCCGAGTTGAGGATGCAGCAGCCGTCATCTTGAACAGGATTAAATAAAATGCCTACAGTAGCAAATACCCTCAAGACCTTCGATCAGGTTGGTAAACGAGAAGACTTTGAGTCAGTGATCTATGACATAACCCCTACCCAGACGCCTTTCCTTAGCAGTATTGGCAGCTCCACAGCCGAGGCCACACTGCACCAGTGGATGCAAGACTCCCTCGCTGTTGTCGGTAGTAATATCCTCGTTGAAGGAGCGGATGCAGGTGCCGCGTCAACGGTAACTCAGGTTGTCAAGAGCGCGAACACACAGATCTTTGGTAAGGTAGTTCAGGTATCCGGCACCGCAGAGGCTATCGGTTTGCATGCGCGGACATCTGATCTTGCAAACGCAATCGCTAAGGCGGGCAAGGAATTAAAGCGCGACATAGAACATTCGTTTGTTGGTTTAGGCCAAGCAGGGACGGCAGGTTCGGGTTCCGCTGGTAGACAGCTAACATCTGCCGCGAATCAGATTTCCGCTACAACCACCAACACCGCTGGTTCTAATAGAGCACTAACGGAAGCATTGGTCCTTGATGTCCTAGAGAAGACCTATAACGAGGGAGCGGAGCCTAACCAGATTCAGGTTACACCATCTCACTCGGTAATCGTCGCGGGCTTTGCAGCTTCCTCTGGAAGAAACAGAGACTTCGGTAACGGATCACGAATCACTAATGTTGTAGATATCTATGTTAGTCCATTTGGTGAAGTTTCTGTTTTACCGAATCGTTTTATGCAAGCGAACACTGCGCTTGTGTTGGATACAGAGTATTGGTCACGCGCAGTGTTGCGTCCAATGCAAACAATCCAACTAAGTCGCACAGGTGACTCAGACAAGCGCCAGATGCTTACCGAGCTAACGCTTGTGTGTAAATCTGACATCGCGTCTGGAAAGATCGACGCATTAACAGCGTAAGAAAACTCTCACTCCCCTGAGAGCCAGAGCGCCCAAGGTTACCCCTAGCCTTGGGTGCTCAACCCTTTCTTGTGCCTGTTATTACAACCTATAGGGGTACTAACAACTAAGGGTTCTATATGTCTGACTTGAAAGCACACATCCAACACGACGAGATGGATGACAAACTCCACATCGCGCACGCGCAGGATGTCAGCCCTATAATTGAATCAAACCGCAGGGCCTTTAACGAAACCGAAAAAGGTGACAAGTGGGGTGATTGGAATCGAGTGGCAAGCATACCGTCAGTTGTTGTCATGGAGTGGATGAAGGAAGGCATCAACGTGATGGCCCCCACATATGAAGATCAGAAGAAGATCAAGAAGAAATTGAACTCACCTGAGTATGCCTACCTCCGAACACGCAAGGGTCGCCTATGAGTCTCACTACTTATGACGGTCTCAAGCTATCCGTAGCCGATTGGTTGAACAGAGAAGATTTATCGTCAGTTATTCCCGACTTGATAGAGCTGGCTGAGAACCGCATATTTCACGAGCTTCGTGCGCCGATAAACGAGAAGACCGTAGACCTAACTTTAGGTTCAGACGGCTACGCTACTATCCCAAACGACTACCTTGAAGTAAAAGATCTATTTTGGAACTACGCGCCGCTGAGTCGAATAAGCCTCACCGAGCTGCACTCCTACATCCCTAGATCGGGTCAGGCACCAGAGTTTTTTGCGCGAGAGCAATCTAAATTTCTTGTGTTTCCAAATCCCACGCAGGTTTCAGGCGATACGCTGAGGATGATTTACTACTTCACACCCGATCATCTTTCATCAACCGTCACCACCAACTCAATATTTCAAACAGCCCCAGAGCTTTACCTGTACGGAACTCTTGCCGAGGCCGCTAATTACTTAGGGTCTGACGGTTCGCGCTGGGAAGGCGCATACCAGTCCGCGATGGGTAGAACGCTACAGCACGCCAAGACCTCAGAGTACTCGGGCGCTACCACACAAGTTCAATCAGGGTACTAGACTATGGCCTCATTTTTCGAGCACATCGGTAGCGAAGTCGAGAGCGTAGCTGACGCTGCTGCACTGGCTTCCAAGATTGCGGCAGAGGCAGCTCAAGTAGCAGCCGAAGCAGCGCGAGATTCTGCCGCTTCCAGCGCGTCTGATGCCTCAAATTCTGAGGCTACGGTAACCGCCTCGCAGAACGCAGCCGCCGCATCTGCAACTTCATCTGCAAGCTCCGCTGCGACCAGTACAACAAAGGCCGCAGAGAGCGCGTCATCTTCAGCCACAAGCTCAACAAAAGCCGCTGAAAGCGCGGCTTCCGCCGCTACCGCGACAACTAAAGCGTCAGAGGCATCTGCTTCTGCGGCTACCGCAACAACTAAGGCGGCAGAGGCAACATCTGCACGCAATGATATAACCGGACTAACCGCATCAACCGGCGCGGCGGGTTCATCCGCCAGCTATGATTCAAACACTGGCGTACTGAGCGTCCCGCGAGGTGATACGGGCGCAACAGGACCACAGGGCGCTACGGGTGCGCAGGGGCCGCAGGGCAATACCGGCAGCACCGGCAGCACTGGCAGCACTGGTCCACAGGGCGCGACAGGTGCGCAGGGACCACAAGGCACAACGGGCAGCACTGGTCCACAGGGCGCGACAGGACCACAGGGCGCGACAGGTCCGCAAGGAGCCACGGGCGCTGCTGGAGCCGACGGCACACAGTTCGACACTAACGTACTGAAGGTAGACGGCACCAATAATCGCGTAGGCATCAACGACACAACCCCATCCGTTAGCCTCGACGCTGGATCTAACACCGACGCTATTGCGGTGCCGGTTGGCACCACGGCGCAGCGACCCGCAGACGGCGCTGGTCGATTCCGATACAACAGCACCACACAAGCATTTGAGGGCTACACCACCGAGTGGGGTTCAATCGCTGGAGGTGGCGGGACTAACACATTCTCCACGGACAGCTTCACGGCGAACGGATCGACCACGGCGTATGCGCTTAGTCAGGTTGTCTCGTCTGAAGGCTCTTTGTTGGTTTTCATCGACGGTGTTTTTCAAACTCAAGATGCCTATAGCATCGCAACCGCAAGCGGCGCTACCACGCTGACATTTAGCGCGGCGCCCGCCAACAACCGCAAGATTGTTGTCTACTCGGTAGCGGCAGCGGTGTCGGGATCAAATTTAAACATCGACAGCATGACGGGTGACGGCTCTGACGTAACTCTTACGCTGTCTATTGCGCCGGTCAATTTGAACAACACCATAGTTACAATAGACGGCGTTTATCAAAGCAAGTCGAACTACAGTGTCTCTGGCACCACCCTGACCTTCTCAACCGCGCCGCCTTCTGGGTCTGCTGTTGAGGTTATGACGTTCACTCAGACAGAGATCAACGTGCCTGTTGATAACACGGTCACCTCCGCTAAGTTGTCTGGTGCTTTGACCACCCCCAGTGACTTGACTGTTAATGGTGTGTCCAAGCTAAAAGCAGGCAGCACTTCTACCCCAGCAGACACGGCAGCGTTTATTTCCAACGCCGCTGCAAAACTCGTCGTTAACCACAGCAACGAATACGGCGCATACGTTGGATACGCCAACAGTTCAACCGATGCGATTGGCATTCAATCAACAACGTCTGGAGGTACAACTGGTCCTTTGTTGCTCAATCCTTATGGTGGCAACGTGGGTATTCGTAGTAGCAGTCCCAACGCACTTTTGCATGTTGGGGGTACGGCAGATACACAAGGTTCACAGACAAACCCTGCAATTCAAATCGGTAGCACAACTGGCTACCGCTTGGGCATGTACACCGATGCCGAAGGCGGATATATAGAAAATAAAAACGGTGACAACGGTCTAATTTTCAGAGTTAAGACCGTTGGCGAAGCTATGAGGGTTGATGGCGGCACAGGCAACGTGGGTGTGGGTACTAGTTCGCCTACTTTAGCATCAGGCTGGAATCGTGTGTTGCACGTTCAATCCGCAGGTACAGGCTCAAGTGTTCGTTTAGCAGACTCAGTTTCAGGAACCTCGGGAGATGTTGGTCTACTGATAGGTCAATTAAGTAATTACTCGTATTTAGTGAATCGTGACTCTGGGGGCATGTCTTTTTGGACTAACAACACAGAGCACATGGGCATCTCAGCCGCTGGAATTGTGACCAAGCAAAAGCAGCCAGCTTTTGGAGTTTCTGGAAACCTTTATACTAGTTCTGCAATATTCCGTGGTAATACTGTTCACAGTAATATCGGTAGTCACTTTAATACAACGACAGGAATATTTACTGCGCCGGTCGCTGGCACTTATAGCTTTATGTTTAACCTTTCAACACAAGATACACAAAGTCATTTTGTTGATATTTTTATAAATTCACTCAGCGTCATCGGTCATTCATTGCAATATGGGGTCATATACAGCACTGGAAGCATGGCTATAAATGTAACATTAGCTGCTAATGATACAGTGTCAGCACGAAAGAGAGGCTCAAGTTACGCAACCTATAATGCTGCTTTCTCAGGGCATCTAATCGGATAAAAGGACTCAAGAAATGCCAAATATTACAATTACACTGACAGACACTCAGTACAAAGGCTTAGAGTATTGTGCTTTGTCTCCACAGGAGTGGGCGGACAACGCACTGACTAATCGCGCTCGTTTAGCTAATGATGAAATTATACAGATGTACACAACCCGTGCGTTGGATGAAGGTGTTGCTATTCCAGCAACACGCGAACTAATCGTAGCTGATGCCTTGACTAGAGGCTGGGCAAAAACTGGGGCAGAACGTAACGCCGAAGCAGAAACAGTAGAACTACCGGAGTAAGATATGGCGCTAACAGAAATACCAAGTGAGCTGTCAAGTACCCCAAGCATAGT
>ENA-ORDA01001926-ORDA01001926.1-marine-metagenome-genome-assembly--contig:-NODE-1926-length-16503-cov-3.000304_pt1 | contig 16503 bp, 15 predicted proteins | sample MGYA00237778_ERZ508506 | MGnify/ENA primary metagenome ERZ508506 (study PRJEB26177, sample SAMN06267891) | marine metagenome | isolation source: Monterey Bay, California, USA | place: Pacific...
ATTGCTTTTTCAGTAATTAAACCGATTGTTTTTTCTTTTTTAGGAGCGAGGTTACAATTTAGAAGTAAGAAAGAAAGAGAAATAAGAAAGAAAGTATTTTTCATGAGTTCGTTTTGTTTAATTTTAATGAAGTAAATGTTTCTAAATCCTTAAAAAATAATATAAAATCATTCTCAAATTCATGTTCCAAACTTTGCAAATCTTCTATGGCTAGATGCATTTGAGATTTTCCTTTTGTTCGGTTGTTCATTCCTTGTAAGACCTTCTCAATACCCTCTTTAAATTGATAGTTGAATAATAGGTCGTATTCGGTCATGTATTTGATGAATTGTTGAGATTTAATTGGTAACTCAGGCGATTTTTTTTGAAATAATTTATAAATATAATCTGTGTAAATCTCTAAGGGTACTTCAGAGAAACTTGCCCAGTTTTTGGCTAAAAAATAATCATAAAAAATGTCAATAATTACACCATTGTAATGTCCGTACCTTTTGTGTAGTCGTCTTTTACTTTTTCTAACGATTGCATGTGCATCTGTATAAGTATCTATTGCTCTATGTAAAAAAACACCTTGTTGAATTTCATTCGAATATTCTTTGTAATGATTTCCTCGAATATGATCTGCAATAAAATTACCAATCATTAGATTGGTATTGTTTTGAGATAAATATAGATGAGCTAGAAAATTCATGTGTTAAAAGTAATCAAAAAACCACAACTTTTAGGTTGTGGTTTAATATCTGTTTGATTTGTTATTTGCTTAGAAAGTAAGATTCTAAAGTCAAATATTCGTGACCCTATTAATTGTTCAACATTACTGGCATGACCAACATCGTAACTTGTTCTCCATCATCTGTTCCATCAATAGGAGTTAGGATTCCTGCTCTGTTTGGAAGAGACATTTCAATTAGAACCTCATTTGAATTTAAGTTATTTAACATTTCGCTTAAAAAACGTGAATTGAAACCAATGTGCATGTCATCACCTTGATAATCACAACTCAAGCGTTCATCAGCTTTATTTGAAAAATCTAAGTCTTCAGCAGAAATATTCAATTCAGTTCCTGCCATTTTCAAACGAATTTGATGTGTGGTTTTGCTAGAAAAAATGGAAACCCTTCTTACAGAATTTAAAAATGAAGCTCTGTCAACCGTTAATTTGTTTGGATTTTCCTTTGGAATTACCGCTTCGTAATTTGGGTATTTTCCATCTATTAACCTACAAATTAAAACGACATTATCAAAAGTGAATTTTGCATTCGAATCATTGTATTCTATTGATACATCACTCTCAGAACCATTTAATATTCCTTTCAATAAATTCAAAGGCTTTTTTGGCATTATAAATTCTGCAGTTTGATCTGCGGTAACATCTGTTCTCGAATATTTTACTAATTTATGAGCATCAGTCGCAACAAAAGTTAAACTTTGGGAGCTAAATTGAAAGAATACACCACTCATTACTGGGCGTAAATCATCATTTCCAGCAGCAAAAATAGTTTTAGAAATTGCAGTACCCAAAATATTTGCAGGGACTACAGTTTTACTTGGTGAAGGAAGCGAAACCGCTTTTGGAAATTCATCACCACTAAAGTAGGCCATATCATACTTCCCTTGGTCAGAACTAATTTCAATCGAATTATCTCCCTCAGTTTTAAACGTTAAGGGTTGGTCTGGAAAGGTCTTTAGTGTGTCCAATAATAAGCGTGCAGACACAGCTATAGCACCAGAGCTATCGGTTTCTACGGATACTATAGAACTCATAGTAGTTTCCAAATCAGAGGCTGAAATTTTTAGTTGATTTTCTGAAATTTCAAACAAAAAATTATCTAAAATTGGTAGGGTGTTGTTGCTGTTTATTACGCCTCCTAAAACTTGTAATTGTTTTAATAATTGAGAACTTGATACAATAAATTTCATGTAATTTTTTTCTAAGATTGTTTTACAAATATATTCCAAAGTAAGTGACTTTAAAAATTAATTTATCAACAGGTTATGAGCATTTTGTTAATGAATGATAAAACCTTATAATTGGCTTAATACCTTTTCGAAGTGAAAAAAAATGCTATTTTTGTTTCTATTGGTAAACGAATCTCATGAACAAATCTTTTTCTTTAAAATTACTTTTTTTATTGATTTCATTCAATTTTTTTGGTCAAAAGCCTCAAAAATTATCCTCAAATCAGATTTATGAAAAGATTCAGAAACTCAATTTTTTAGGAACGGCTTTATACATTGCTGCCCACCCAGATGACGAAAACACCCGTTTAATAGCCTATTTAGCAAATCATGTAAAAGCGCGAACAGGGTATCTATCTTTAACAAGAGGTGATGGTGGACAAAACTTAATCGGTCCAGAGATAAGAGAACTGTTGGGTGTTATTAGAACTCAAGAATTATTGGCGGCCAGAAATGTAGACGGTGGTCAACAGTTTTTTACCAGAGCCAATGATTTTGGATATTCTAAACATCCAGATGAAACCCTAGCAATTTGGAATGAAGAAGAAGTTTTAAGTGATGTTGTATGGGCAATTAGGAACTTTAAACCAGATGTGATTATCAATAGATTTAATCATGAAAATCCAGGAACAACCCATGGTCATCACACTGCTTCAGCAATGCTGAGTGTTGCTGCTTTTGATTTAGCTTCAGATAAAAATAAATTTTCAGAACAATTAAGTTACACACAAATATGGCAGCCGAAACGAATGTTTTTTAACACCTCTTCATGGTTTTATAAAGACAAAGCAGCATTTAAAAAAGACATCAGCAGTTTTACAACGTTTGATACGGGTGTGTACTACCCATTGAAGGGGGTATCTAATAATGAATTGGCCTCCATAGCAAGTAGTCAGCATTTATGTCAGGGTTTTGGTAGACTTACCTCTAGAGGCGAGCAAGTAGAATATGTAAAACTATTAAAAGGAGCCCCTCTAAAAGACACATCAGATATTTTTTCTGGTATAAATACTACATGGAATCGTCTTAAAAATGGGGGAGATATAGGAGGTATTTTGTATGAAATCGAAAATAATTTTGATTTCATAAATCCATCTAAACATCTTCCAAAGTTAATGAATGCCTATGAAAAGATTCAACAATTAGAAAATAATCATTGGCGAGAAATTAAAGAAAAAGAAATTAAAACAATTATTGAAGCTTGTGCAGGTTTGTACCTAGAGGCCTCCGCACTGTATTCTTCTGGAATCCCAAATTCTTCTATGCTGATCGATTTTGAAGTTCTGAACCGAAGTGATGTTAACATCGAATTGACAGCGGTAAAATCTGTGATTGATCAAAGAACAATTTCTAAAGAAGTTGAATTAATGCCCAATATAAAAATCAATTTTCAAGAATCTATTTTTTTAAAAACAACTAATTTCTCTGATCCATATTGGCTAAGAAATCAAGCGACTATGGGAATGTATGCTGTTGCTCAACAAGACTTAATAGGGAAGCCAGAAACACCCAAGTTGACAAAAGTTGAATTTCATTTGATCATTGATAAAACACCCATTATCATTACAAAAAATATCATAAGGAGATACGCAGAGCGAGACAAAGGTGAAATTTATGAACCTTTTGAAATTTTACCAAAAGTGACTACGAAATTAACAGATAAAGTCCTAGTTTTTCCAAAAGACGAAGCTCAAAAAGTGTTGGTAGAGGTAAGGGCAGGTGCATCGAATGTCTCAGGTAAAGTTCGTTTACGTCTCCCTCAAGACTGGAAAGTGTCTCCTAAAGAAACTGTTTTCAAGATCAACCAGAAAAAAGACAAACAAGTTGTTGCTTTTTGGGTTACACCCTCAAAAAATCAATCCGAAGGAAAATTGGAGGTGATAGCAACTTCTGATGGAATTGATTACAAAAAGGAGTTGATAGAAATTTCATACGATCATATTCCAAAACAATCTGTTTTGATAAATTCTGAAGCAAAAGTAGTGCGTTTAAACATTCATAAAGTCGGGAATTATATTGGATATATTAAAGGTGCAGGAGATGCTATTCCTGAGAGTTTACGTCAAATAGGATACAAAGTTCTTGAGATTAATCCCTCAGAAATTAACGCAGAAAACCTTCATCAATATGATGCGATTGTTCTAGGAGTAAGAGCTTACAATGTGGTAAAAGAGTTGCAGTTTAAGCAAAAGTTTTTGTTAGATTATGTAGCTAAAGGAGGGAATATGATTGTACAATATAACACCAATAGAAATGTTGATGTGGCAGCTCCGTATACATTAAACTTATCGAGAGATAGAGTTACAGATGAGGTTTCAGAAGTTAGGATTTTAGCAGCCGATCATTCCCTTTTAAATTTTCCAAACAAAATTACAACTAAAGATTTTCGAGGTTGGGTTCAAGAGCGTGGTTTGTATTTTCCAACTACTTGGAGTCATGAATACACCTCAATTCTGTCTATGAACGATCCTGGTGAAACTGCAAAAAACGGAAGTTTGTTAATTGCAAAATTTGGCAAAGGAAATTATCTCTACACTGGATTAAGTTTTTTTAGAGAATTGCCTGCAGGAGTTTCAGGGGCCTATAAATTATTTGCAAACATGTTATCCGTTGGCAAAGAGAACAATCAAGTTGAATAAAAATGAAGAAATAATGAAGCAACCAAAATATACTTGGAAAAAAGAATATTCTTTTGTCTTAATTGCAAATCTTATATATCTAATCATTTTTTATTTTATGACGAACTACTATAAAATTTAGTCCATGGAAATTGAAAGTAAATTACACCTAGTAGATTGGATCATTCTCTCGGTAACACTAATTTTTATTGTTGCTTATGGAACTCATGTTACAAGAAAAAACACCAATGTTAAAGAATATATAAAAGGTGGAAATGATTCTAAGTGGTGGACTATCGGTTTGTCTGTAATGGCAACTCAAGCGAGTGCAATTACCTTTTTATCGACCCCTGGTCAAGCCTTTCATAGTGGAATGGGTTTTGTACAATTTTATTTTGGATTGCCAATTGCGATGATCATTATATGCCTCGTTTTTATTCCTATATATCACAAATTAAAGGTGTACACAGCCTATGAGTTTTTAGAAGGGCGTTTCGATTTAAAAACAAGGAGTTTGGCAGCTATTTTATTTCTTATTCAAAGAGGGTTGGCTGCTGGAATTACCATTTTTGCACCTGCGATTATTTTGTCTGCAGTTTTAGATTGGGATTTGTTAAGCCTAAATATTATAATTGGTTTTTTAGTCATTATTTACACCGTTTCTGGTGGAACAAAAGCAGTCAACGTGACCCAAAAACAACAAATGGTTATCATCTTTGTAGGTATGTTGTTGGCATTTTTTATGATTATGAGTCAACTTCCATCAAATATTACATTTACCAATGCTCTTGAAATTGCCGGAGCAAGTGATAAAATGGAAGTATTGGACTTTTCTTTTGATCTGAGTAACAGATACACTGTATGGACAGGGATATTAGGGGGAACGTTTTTAATGCTCTCTTATTTTGGAACAGATCAAAGTCAGGTTCAACGTTATTTGTCTGGAAAATCTGTCAGAGAAAGCCAATTAGGATTAATATTTAATGGCTTGTTAAAAGTACCAATGCAGTTTTTTATATTGTTAATAGGGGTCATGGTTTTTGTGTTTTATCAATTTAATCCATCGCCTTTAAACTTTAATCCAGGTGCCAATCAAGAGGTTTTGAAATCAGAGTTTGTTTCAGAATACCAAGAATTAGAAGCAGCACATATTGAAATAGAAAATACGAAAAGAATTATTTTTGCCAATGGATTTCAAACGGAAGAAAAAGAGGTTCTTCAATCTTTAAATGAAAAAGATTTAAAATTAAAAGAAGCTGCAAAACGAATCATTGAAAAAGTAAACATAAAATCAACAAAAAAAATTGAATCTAACGACAAAGACTATGTGTTTATTCATTTTATTATAAACAACCTACCAAGAGGATTAATTGGTCTCTTATTGGCTGTGATTTTATCTGCAGCGATGTCCTCTACAGCATCCGAATTAAATGCCTTGGCAAGCACCTCTGCAATTGATCTGTATAAGAGAAATGTTCGTCAAGGGAAAAGTGACACTCATTATGTTAAGGCATCCAAATGGTTTACATTCGCATGGGGACTTATTGCCATTTCTGTTGCCTGTGTAGCTAATTTATTTGATAATTTAATTCAGTTAGTCAACATCATTGGTTCTATTTTCTATGGAAATGTTTTAGGGATATTCCTACTTGCATTTTTCATCAAATTTGTAAAGGGAAATGCTGTTTTTACAGCGGCTTTAATAACACAAGCTATTATTATTGGTGTGTTCCTTTTGGACTGGTTTCCTTATTTGTGGTTAAACTTATTAGGTTGTGTATTGGTGATGGGAATCGCGATGATACTTCAGTTTGTTATTTTTTCGGATAAGCGCCATAAAGATGAGCTAGCCAATACTCGTATTCAGTAATTTATGAAGCATAAAACAATACAATGGGGAATTATAGGTCTGGGAAGTATCGCGAATAAATTTGCCACTGATTTAGCATCAGTTGAAGATTCACAACTTGTTGCAGTTGCTTCAAGAAGTCAGCAAAAAGCGGACAAATTTGCTTTTAAATACAATTCAAAAAAAGCCTATGACTCTTATGAGAAATTAGTAAAAGATTCTCAAGTTGATGCTGTTTATATTGCAACTCCTCATCGTTTCCATAAAGAACATACCCTTCTTTGTTTACGACATAAAAAAGCTGTTTTATGCGAAAAACCTTTTGCCATGAACCTGCAAGATGTTACCGAAATGGTTGAGGTTGCAAAAGAGCATAATGTATTGTTAATGGAGGCTTTATGGACGTTCTTTTTACCTCATTTTAACTACGTTATCGATGTCGTCAAAAGTGAGAAATTCGGAAAATTAAAAAGTTTAGAAGCAGATTTTGGATTTTTTCATCCCTACGATATAGAACACCGATTATTTAATAAACAACTTGGGGGTGGTAGTTTATTAGATATTGGTATTTATCCAATTTTTGTTGCATTATCTTCTTTAGGGAAACCTAAAAGTATAGCGGCAGCAGCTACTTTTTTTGATAATGGGGCAGACTCAAGTTGCTCATTAATTTTTGATTATGGAATTACAAAAGCCTATTTAAAAAGTTCGCTGTTGGAAGAAACACCTACCGAAGCTATTTTTACTTTTGAAGACGCTGTTGTGAAATTAAACACCCGTTTTCATGAGTCTCCTATCGTAACTATTTATAAAGATGAAAAAGAGGAAATATTAGACTTTAATTACAAGACCTTTGGTTATAGTTTTGAAGCAGCGCATTTTAGTCAGTTAATTAGAGAAGGAAAAAAGGAAAGTAATATTATGACTTTTGAATTTTCTAAAAAACTGATATCTACAATGGATGAAGTGAGAGAAATTATTAGTTTAGAGTATGACGCTAGCTAACTTTTTGTTTTTTTAAAAATAAAATCTCAAGTGTAGACTTGAGATTTTAAATTTTTAAGAAGAAAAGAACATAAGTTTACATTGCTCCCCATTCTTTCAAGGATTCAGAATTCATCTTAATATAAGCTTCATTTTTCGCTGCTTTAGCACTTTCTAAAGATTTTTTAGCAGTAGCAATAGCCTTCTCTGTTTCACCTATTTTAGCATAAATTAGAGACTGCTGTCTTAGTTGCCAAAAACCAGGTTTTTCAATCATAGACATGGCTTTTTCCATCCATTCGTTTGCTTTTTTTAAGTCTTTATCTTGCTGACTGTAGTAAATTGCCGCATTATAATAATCTCCAGCTTTAGGTGATGCAGCCATCACTGCATCTATGGTTGCAGAAACCATCTGATCAGTAGGAACCTCAATTTTGATTCCAACGTATGTTTTTTCCCAAAGAAGCCCAATTATAGTAGATGTACTAGTTACATCATTAAATGCTATGGTGAATGTTTCAATATTCATTGGCATCGAACCTACTTTTACGGTTGTTTTTGCGGCTATTTTATTGTCATCCCAATCTCTTGGTACCCCATTTTTATCAGCTTCAGAATAAAATATTATTTCCCAAGTATCTTTGTTTGGTATGGAATACAGTCCGTAAGAACCTGCTTTTAGTGTCTGGCCATCCATCATTACATCAGAACTAAAGGTAATTTTCGTATTTGAATTTGCCCCAGTTCTCCATATTTTTCCGAAAGCAACGAGCTCACCAAAAATAGTTCTTCCTTTTACACCCGGTCTAGAATATGCGATGTCAATATCTGTTAAACCTACTCTTTGAGAAATTTTACCTAATGGACTTGGTTGCGGTGTACTGATTTTTAATTCAGTTGCAGTTTCTATTTCAATAACTACTTTATTTTTATTACAACTAGTAAGCGAGATTGCCAGAGCCAAAATGGCAATGCTTAAAATTTTAAAATTTGATTTTTTCATGATTGTCTTAATTTTTTGAAATTTACAATTTCAAAAAATGACAATTGTTAACAAAACCTTAAAATAAGGGATTGTATATTTGCACTTTATTTGATACAATGAAGAAATATATATCAGAATTTATTGGAACGTTCTCTATGGTTTTTTGTGGAACGGGAGCAATGACAGTTAATGAAGTTACAGCAGGTAGTGTAACCCATGTAGGAATTGCTATTACGTGGGGATTAATAGTCATGGCCATGATTTACGCTTTTGGCGAAACTTCTGGAGCCCATTTTAATCCGGCTGTCACAATTGCTTTTGCCTTTGCTAAAAAGTTTTCTTGGAAAGAAGTTCCAAGTTATATACTCGCTCAGGTTTTAGGGGCTTTTACGGCAAGTTTTATTCTTTGCTTCTTGTTTCCTATGAGTGAAATTTTGGGCGCAACCATTCCTACTGTAGACGTATGGCGAGCTTTTGTTTTAGAATTTCTTCTAACTTTTTTCTTAATGGTAGTAATTATAAACGTATCTACTGGAAGCAAAGAGACTGGTATTATCGCTGGGATTGCTGTTGGAGGAGTGGTATTGTTAGAAGCGATGTTTGCAGGTCCGATCACAAATGCATCTATGAATCCTGCACGGTCTATTGCTCCGGCTATTGTTTCTGGTAACTTACAACATCTGTGGATGTATATTATTGCTCCAGTTTTAGGGGCTTTGTTGGCTGTAGTTTCGTGTCGATTGGTTAAAGAGGATCATTGTTGTGATGATCCACACTGTTAAAAATAAGTACGAACAGTTAAAAATAAAATGCCCCAATTTTTTATAATAATAGTTTAATTTTTTGTCCATGAAGAACGTTAGTATTTTGGGTTGTGGTTGGCTTGGAACGTCCCTAGGAATTTCTTTGATAGATGAAGGGTATTCAGTAAAGGGATCAACAACAAAAACCGAAAAATTAACCCTTTTAGAAGCCAATGACATCGAGCCTTTTATTATTGATATTACTTCTTTTGAAGAATTTGACGACTTTTTACAGACTGATATTCTAATTATTTCAATTACCTCGAAAGATATTGATGCTTTTGAAAATTTGATTGATCAAATTCAAAACTCTAGCATTCAAAAAGTGATTTTCATTAGTTCTACGTCTGTTTATCCAAGGTCAAATAAGGTTATGACAGAAGAAGATATTGTGTTAAAAACTCCCTTAACAACCATTGAAAATTTATTTAGAGAAAATTCTTTTTTCGAAACAACAATCCTCCGCTTTGCTGGTTTATTTGGAGATGAAAGACATCCTTCAAACTGGTTTAAAAACGGACGAAAAATCCCTCAGCCTAGAGGATTTGTAAATATGATTCATAAAGAAGATTGTATCGAAATTATTCATGAAATCATTGATCAAAATTGCTGGAATGAAACCTTTAATGCCTGTTCAAATCATCATCCAACAAGAAGAGATTTTTATACTATTGCAAAATTAAATGCCCAGTGTGAGCTTCCTGAATTTGAAGAAAACGAGGAGTATGAATGGAAAATCATAAGTTCTAAAAAAGTACAAGCAGTCTTAGATTACACTTTTATACATGATCATTTATTAGAAATTTAATGTTATTGGATACAAAAGATTTTAAGCAATTACTTGGCGTATTTTCTGTTTCTTAAAAAATTAAATACAATTCCAAATACAAATAAAACAATAAGGGGTAAAACTACATTTAAAAACTGCCAAAAAAGACGCTCTTTTGACGTTTTTTGCTTGTCTAGTAGGTTGATTTGTAGTGTTTTATTTCTTAAATGAATGATGCCGGTATCGTCGAGTAAATAATCAACAGCATTTAAAAGAAAGTCTTTATTTCCAAATTGCTGACCTGTCCATTTGTCTTTGTTTAAATCAAAAGGTTGTTCTTTTAAAGTTTGATTTTTTCCAATATCACCATCAGCGATGACAATCATTTTGTTATTGGTTGCTTGTTCTTTGTAAAAATTTGTTTGAAAAGGTTTTACTCGGTTTTTGTAGGCCGAATTAAAATTACCTTCTAACAAGACAGCAAATAGTTGATTTCCACTTTGGTAATCAGTTTCTATAATTTTATCTGCAATTGATGTCAACTCAATAAAATTTGGAGTCCCTATTTTTTGAGTCAATAAAGAACTCACCAATAAGGGTATTTTTTTTATGTTATTTCTTAACGTATCTATTGGGCTTGCAAACTGTAATCTTACCGGAGAAATATTTTTTGTAATGGCATGGTTTTTATTTCCTCGAACTAACGGGTGGTACAACCATTCCAAATTTTGAAACTGCGGTTGATTTCCAATATTTCCAGTGGCTAAAGGAATTTTAGCAGCATACAGATCTTTAATCAATGTGGTATTTATTCGAACCCCATAAGTAAAAAGTAAATCAGTTAGATTTAAATCTCTGGGGTAGGCTAACATTTTACCATTCGCCATTAAACTATCGAGATCTGCTTGCACATTGTCTATCATCCATAATGTTTTACCTCCATTGGTAATGAACTGATCTAAGGTGAATTTTTCTTTTGCTGTAAATTTTTCAGTTGGTTTTGCAATAATAGCCAAATCTAAAGAGTTCAAATCTTTAAGTGTTTGTTGTGGGTTTTCACTCACAGAATCTAGTGTAAATTTCGCGAGCCTATATTTTTTTGCCACTTCACTTAAAAAACTATATAAATATAGGTCTTGTAATTCACCATTACCGGTGATGACTGCTACTCTTTTTTGAGTTGTTTTGGTAATTAAGTTGATCGCATTCGAAAAACGATATTCTAAATTTTCAATTGCATTTTGAAGTTGTTCTTCCTGTGAGGTTAGAGTTGTAGTTGAAAGTAACGAAACAATCGTTGATTTTTTTTGGTAAGAAATTTCCGCCCAAGGAAAAATAATTGCCTCAGAAAATTTACCAGCTTCTTCAACGGTAAGTTTGCTGGGGATCATTCCTCTTTTGATCAGTGCATCTACCTGTTGATCTGGAGATTCAAATTTGATTTTTATATGTGTATTTTCTGCGGCTAATTCTTCTAAGTGCTGACGTGTTTCTAATTGTAATCGTTTGAACTCTGATGGAAATTCACCGTCTAAGTATACCCTAATAAAAAGGGTTTCATTTACTTTAGAAATAATTTCTTTAGAAGCTTCAGAGAGTGTAAAATGTTGGTCTGCAGTTAAATCTATCCGTTTGTAAACCGACTGGGTGCAGAGGTTAACAACAATCAAGCTGATCAATAGGAGTAGACTATTTTTTACCTTCTTATTCATTGTCTAAACGTATTTTAGTGAGGTATAAGAAGAATGTTATTGTACTCATAAAGTAGACAATATCTCTGGTATCTATAACACCTCTAGAAATACTTTTAAAGTGTTCTTTAATTCCAAGTTGTTTTAGGGATAAATCATTGCCAATTAGCGTAGAAATGGCATCAAAGCCTTCATATAAACTAAAGGTAATCAATACTCCAGATATAAAAGCAACAATCTGACTCTTAGCGAGTGAGGAGGTAAACAATCCAATAGCTGTATAAGTAGCTGTTAAAAAAAACAGTCCTGTATAGGAACCTATTGTGCTTCCAATATCTATGTTTCCAACTGGATTTCCTAGTTGATAAACAGTAAAAACATAGGTAAAGGTGGGAGCTAATGCAACGACGACTAATAGCATAGAAGCTGAAAATTTCCCCATGATAATTTCCCAATCAGAAATTGGTTTTGTTTTGAGAAGTTCGATGGTTCCTTTGTCAATTTCCTCTGCAAAACTCTTCATAGTAATCGCAGGGATTAACAATAAAAAGAACCAAGGTGTTAGAAAGAAAAAAGAATTTAGATCTGAATAACCAGCATTTAAAATATTAAAATCGCTTTTAAAAATCCATAAGAATAATCCATTGATTAACAAGAAAACACCAATCACAAGATAAGCCATTGTACTTGCAAAAAATGAGTTGAATTCTTTTTTTAAGATGGAAAACATAGGATCTTGTTCTGGCTTTTTATTAAAATAGTAGTGTTGTATTTGAAAATTCGAATCAAATCGATTACACTAGTATTATGATTATTTTTGGCAACTCCTTTTTTGAATTCGAATTGCATGATTTTTATGTTGAAGGGGTGAAATTTTGTTGAGAATCGTTTATGAAATCGATTGTAATTGGATCTCGATACCCCAAACCTAATAAAGTAGCGGCTCCTCCAACAGTATCTAGATTACTTCTATAGATTGCAATTTCAAGATATCCAGCAGCATTAAAAATCGCTAATTTACTTCCATCATACTGTTTGCTGTCATGTTCGCTATCACCAGCAACTTCATTGTATTTTGTAAATATTTTAGTAAAAGAATACCGTCTTGCTGAAGCTTTAAAACGACGTCCTTTTCCAACTTCTTGAAACATTTTCTCACTAATATTGCTAATTACGTTTCCATAATTATCGATGTACACAACCCCTCCAATAATTTGATTTTGCGCTTCATTTATTTTTGGTTGAATTTCAATCATTTTCTTAAATGTTTGAATTTCTTTACCAATAACTGTTAAATTTCCACCTCTAGCAATAAAACATGCCACTTGTACAAAAACATCTAGCACAGGAAAACTACTTTCTATTCTGTCATGAATATTGATTTCAACAATTTTTGTAGGTTTTATTTCAGCCGCAATCATCGAGATGATTCCGTTATCTGGGCATACAAAATAATGATTGTCTAGTTCTAGGGCAATGTGTTTATTATCTGCGCTTAATTCTGAATCTACCCCAACAATATGAATTGTTTTGTCTGGGAAACTCTTGTAAGAATTGGTGAGAATATAAGCAGTTTCAGTGATGTTAAATGGAGATATTTCATGAGTAATATCTATGATTTTCACATCGGAAAGTTCGGATAAAATAGCTCCCTTAACGGCACCAACAAAGTGGTCTTTTGTTCCAAAATCGGTTGTTAAGGTAATTAGAGACATTAATTTTCTGTTAATTAAATGTGTAAAAGTTGTTAACTATTTTAGGCAAATCTAATCATTTTAGGAAATTTATTAGCTATTTTTAGTTGAAATATAATTTGAATCAATTCATAAAAAATAATCATTTGAACGAACGCATTATAGAGCTTACAGAAATCAGTCCTAAAGATTTTTTTGGGGCGAATAACAGTACCATTGAGCAATTAAAAAGATATTTTCCAAAAATAAAAATTGTTGCTCGTGGTTCTAAACTTAAAATTTATGGAGAATCAGAGATTTTAGATGAGTTTGAAACTCGTTTGAACCGTCTGATAAAATATTACAATCGGTATAATAAATTAGATGAAAATAGTATCGAGCGTATCTTGACCTCTAATGGGAATGAAGAAAAAACACTTTCAGCCAAAAATGCCAAAGATATTTTAGTTCATGGGGTTAGTGGGAAATTGATCAAACCTCAAACTGAAAATCAACGGAAAATGGTTAATTTGATGGGGAAAAATGACATGCTTTTTGCTGTTGGGCCAGCTGGAACAGGAAAAACCTATACGGCTGTTGCTTTGGCTGTGAAAGCTCTAAAAGAAAAAGAAGTTCGAAGAATAATTTTAACTCGACCTGCGGTAGAATCAGGAGAAAATTTAGGGTTTCTTCCAGGAGATTTAAAAGAAAAATTGGATCCATACATGCAACCGCTGTATGATGCTTTAAGAGATATGATTCCCTTTGAAAAATTAGAATCTCACATAGAAAAAGGTGTGATTCAAATAGCGCCATTGGCTTTTATGAGAGGGAGAACTTTAGACAATGCATTTGTAATTCTTGATGAAGCTCAAAACACGACCCACAATCAAATGAAAATGTTTTTAACAAGAATGGGAAAAAGTGCAAAGTTTATCATTACAGGAGATCCTGGTCAAATTGATTTGCCAAGAAAACAAGTTTCAGGTTTAAAAGAGTCTTTATTAGCCTTAAAAAATATTGATGGAATTGCGCAGGTGTATCTAGACGATAAAGATGTGGTAAGACACCGTTTGGTAAAGAGAATCATCACTGCTTATAAAAGTATAGAAGCTGAATAGTATCCGTGAAAAAACGCAACAGGTATCGATCTTAATGCCCTGCGATTGATACATTGTTATTTTGTGTGAATCCCTCACGTGTATTAATTTAAATCTGGTAGTTGACATTAATTTTTTAGATAAAATTTACGATTGCTTTAGAAAACATGAGAAGCGAATAAAAATGTTAAAAAAACAAAAAGAAATAAAGTTGGATAGTTTATTTTTGCCACCACAACAACACAACGAATAATGAATACAATAAACGAAACCAATTTTCAGTTTCCCAATCAAAAGGCAGTTTATAAGGGCAAAGTAAGAGAAGTTTACAATATTAATGATCAGCTTTTAGTAATGATTGCCTCTGATAGATTGTCTGCGTTCGATGTTATTTTACCGCGTCAAATTCCTTTTAAAGGTCAAATTTTAAATCAGATCGCAACAAAAATGATGAATGATACAGCGGATATTGTTCCTAATTGGTTGATTGCTAATCCAGATGAAAATGTAGCTATTGGTCATTTATGTACCCCTTTTAAAGTAGAAATGGTCATTCGAGGGTATCTTTCTGGTCACGCTGCAAGAGAATATACATTAGGAAAACGAATTTTGTGTGGAGTAGCAATGGCCGATGGATTAAAAGAAAATGATCAATTTCCTTTGCCAATTATAACGCCTTCTACCAAGGCAGATAATGGAGAACATGATGAAGATATTTCTCGAGAAGACATTCTAGCCAAAGGAATTGTTTCTGAAGAAGATTATCTAGTCCTAGAAAAATATACAAAAGCTTTATTTCAAAGAGGTTCAGAAATTGCAAGAAAAAGAGGCTTGATTTTAGTAGATACTAAATACGAATTTGGAAAAACAAAAGAGGGTAAGATCGTATTGATTGATGAGATTCATACGCCAGATTCTTCTCGTTATTTTTATGCTGAAGGCTATCAAGAAAGACAAGATAAAGGAATACCTCAAAAACAATTGTCTAAAGAGTTTGTAAGACAATGGTTGATTGAAAATGGTTTTCAAGGATTAGATGGACAACAAATTCCAGCAATGTCTGATGATAAAATCATCGAAATTTCAAATAGATATATAGAATTATACGAACAAATTACAGGGGAGGCTTTTGAAAAGGCAGCGACTCAAAACGTATTAGAAAGAATAGAGGAGAAGGTAACTTCTTTTTTAGTTTCAAATTAAAAATAAATAAGAATGATTATAGAACCAAGAACAAGAGGATTTATCTGTTTAACTTCTCATCCAACAGGTTGTGAACAAAATGTGATCAATCAAATAGCTTATGTAAAATCAAAAGGAAAAATTGATGGCGCTAAAAAAGTATTAGTAATTGGCGCTTCCACAGGTTTTGGGTTGGCTTCAAGAATTACAAGTGCTTTTGGATCAGATGCGGCAACCATAGGGGTGTTTTTTGACAAACCAGCTACAGCAGGAAGACCAGGTTCTCCAGGTTTTTACAATACAGCTGCTTTTGAACAACAAGCAACTAAAGCTGGCTTGTATGCAAAAAGTATCAACGGAGATGCATTTTCCAATGAAATAAAAGACCAAGTAGTAAATTTGATTAAAGAAGATTTGGATAGGTATCAAGATTATTGTAAGTGGGAAAAGTTTACAGAATCTAATTGGTCTAAAGTTTTGAAAAAACATCCCCAACTATCATCTATGAAGCAGAGATATTATATTTTTTAATTTTCATCTATTTGTGCTGCTTGACATAAATAAAATCAAAATCGTTTTTAACTGGAACACTTTTTGGTCGATGAATTCGAGGCAATAAGGTAAGTTCAACAGCAACTTATGAATCCGTCTAAGCTTACATGTTAAAACTAAGTATTGCCGGGCTAACATCTTGATCTTATTTGTATTGTGACATGTTCCCCGTTTTGGTATCATGCGTGTAGGAAGAAATATTATTAGTTCTATGACACCCAATTTTACAGGCAAAAATGCGTGAACCTTGAGATCGACATCTACCAAATGTGTAAAAGAAGCTAATAAATCAATAAATCTATGTGCAAATGACAATCTAAGCTTTTCTAGAGCGAGGAG
>ENA-ORDA01001929-ORDA01001929.1-marine-metagenome-genome-assembly--contig:-NODE-1929-length-16486-cov-4.765677_pt1 | contig 16486 bp, 7 predicted proteins | sample MGYA00237778_ERZ508506 | MGnify/ENA primary metagenome ERZ508506 (study PRJEB26177, sample SAMN06267891) | marine metagenome | isolation source: Monterey Bay, California, USA | place: Pacific...
TGCAATACATGACTGCTTCCTATTTAGGAATCACACCGGAAGGATTAAGTCGGATTAAAAAAAGAGTTTCCTAAGAGGTAGTATTGATGATAATGGAATAAGTTATTTCAAAAATTTCTGTCTCGTTATATCTTCACCATGGAGTTCAAGTATATAAATTCCATTAGGCAAGCGAGAAACGTCTAGGTTTATTTCATCCATTTTTACCATTAACTCTTCAATAATTTGTCCAGCAGAGTTATATATCACAATACGTTTAATATCACTAATATTCGCTATTGTAAGCTTATCACTCACCGGATTAGGAGAAACTTGCACACGATTATGCACGAATTCTTCTCTAAAATTGGTATTTATTGCATCATTAAAATATAATTTAGTTATTGATTGAGAAAATGAGACTCTACCCGTAATCATCACGTCTAAGTCCATGTCCCCATCCATATCTGCAAATGCAATTGAAGAGAAGTATACTCCATCAAAAGGCTTATTATCGAGTTCGTTAAAAAAGCCTTTCCCGTCATTTATATATAATTTTGATATGGGTATAGGAGAGCTGTTGTGACCCGATTTTGATGCGTTGCCGGTGATTAATACGTCCATATCGCCATCTTCGTCAATATCTGCAAACGCAGCTGAAGAATACCGAACTCCATCAAAGGGAGTTTCTCGGGCTTCAGTATAATTTCCATTGCCGTCATTAGTATATAATTTCGATAAAAAGGATCCTGTTATCAGTACATCGATATCACTATCATCATCGATGTCTGCGAATGCAATTGAAGAAAATGTAACGGCATCAAAGGGAGTTTCTAATACTTCAGTAAATCCATCAATTCCTTCATTGATGTATAATTTAGATATACCCGTGAATCTCATGCTGCTAGGAGCAGAAGCTGTGTCACCAGTAATCAAGACATCCATATCGTTATCTCCATCTATATCGGCAAATGCGATAGCCGATGCGAAAACTCCAATAAATGGGGTTTCTGATACCTCGACATAACTGCCATTCCCGTCATTTGTATACAGTTTTGCTATCGGGCCTAAATTTAAAGAATTGCCGGTGATCAAAACATCCATATCCTTATCTCCATCGATATCTGCAAATGCAATCGATGAATTTGAAACCCCAATAAACGGTGTTTCTGCTACCTCGATATAACTACCCTTCCCATCATTTGAATACAGTTTTGTTACGGGACCTAAGATGGAAGAATAGCCGGTGATTAAGACATCCATATCCTTATCTCCATCAATATCTGTAAAGGCAATTGATGAATTCGATACTCCAATAAATGGTGTTTCTGTTACCTCAGAATAATTTCCTGCGGCATCATTCGAGTACAGTTTTGTTATGGTGTCTCCTGTGATTAAGACATCCATATCCTTATCTCCATCAATATCTGCGAATGCAACGGAAGAATTAGACACTCCATCAAAAGGTGTTTCTAATTGCTCCACAAAAGTCTGTGCATGTAAGAATGTAAGAGGCAAAATGGCCAATGAAACTAACGTTATTTTTTTCATTTATTTTTGATTATGCAAGTTGGAATTTATTGTTTCAATCTGATGCTATTCCCGATAAATACTAAGCTAGGATTCATTTATAGAATGAAGCACCGTGGTCCGAAGGTAAAGCACACAATTGTATTTCTCCTTACTTTTAGCGTATTTTATTTGCTTTGAATGAGACTAAGCCTGTACCGAATAAAGCACCCTTGTGTCCCAGGGTTCAATCTACGTTTTGCATAGTATAACAGAGCAGAATTTTGGCTGCACACCCATCACGTAATATCGGATTCTTGCATGCAAAATAATGGGTAAAAGAAATCGCGTTCTTTTCCCTTCTGGTGTAAATTATAGTGGTATAAGAAACTCCACCACCATACTCTGCTTTGACATTGTTTGATGCTAGAATTTATACGTTAGGGAGAGGTAGTAACTTCTTGGTTCTCCGGCAATAATACCCGGCCCTGGATAGCTCAAAGCTCTTCGAGAAAAATAAGTGCTATCCATAAGATTACTTACTGTAAGTTTAACGGATAGCTTCTTTTTAGAATAGCTCAATGTTAGATCATGCAAACCAAACTCAGGAACCACTCCACGTGTAGCGTCGCTCACCTGTCTACTATTGTTAGCATCTGTAAACTGCTCTGATTGATAGCTGTATTGATAGGATACGCTAAAGTGATTGTATTCTGCAGTGACTCCAGACTTAAATACATGAGGGATAACATACTCCAATTTATTTCCTTTAAATGAGCTCAGCCCCTCTGTATACTCACCATTTATAAAACTATAATTCATAAAAATGTCTACTCCCCAATCTGTATTTTTCACTTGGAGTACATCCAATATGCTGAGTCTAATGTACGATTCTAACCCCCCGGAATACGCTTTTCCTATATTGGTGCGGTAGGCTACAAGTTGATTTGCTCCATTACTATTTACAACTGTTTCAGCTATTCCTATTCTGTTGTTGTATCCCAGATAAAACAAACTTATATCCATCCAAAATGCTTTTGGAACTAGATATCCTCGTAGTGTCAGATCTGCATTAAAACCTGATTCATCTCTTAGGTTAGGATCTATCCTTAGATTTGGATTGACTACTGTAATATCTGAGAAATTAATGGAGCGATAGTTTTGTGTGATATTCCCAAGCAGTTCCAAGGCTTTAATTTTTTTAGAAACTCCAATGCCTAGTAAGGGGAAGTGCCTAAACTCTGAACGATTTACCAAAACGGTATCTTCAAAAATTAGTCGACCCCCAGACACCAATCTGTTTTTGTAAAACCCATTTGCTGTAGTTTGTATGGCTTCATACCTCAATCCAGGAATAATTGAAAATCCATACGGGAGCCTAAAAATATTTTCAATAAAAACAGCCTCATTGGCTCCTGGATGCTCATAGCTCGAAGTTCCCACACTCATTGGATTCAAGAAATTAAAATTAGCATCAGAATTGGCGTTTGCGAATCCTTGTTGGTTTTTATTACCCCCTCGGTATAGTCGTGTACCCGCTAGCAGTGTGTTGGACATTCCCGATATTGTATAGTTTTGAAGCAATCGGACTTCAATGCCATAGTTATTAAACTCTCCAGAAATTAAGTCCCTATTGCTACTTGGATCTGGCCTGTTGGGCCTGCTGAGATCTCCGACAGATTTTCTGCCAGCATCTAGTACAAAAAGACGTGCATTTAGCTTCATTCCGTTGCGAAACTGTTTATCTAGTAAGAAAGCATATAGATTCCAATTTACAGCGAACCAATTACGAGTACGTTTGCTCTGAAAAGCATTTTCAGCAAACTCAACATCTGTAAGTCCGCCAGGTTGCTGAGCTAAGTAGTTCATGTGGGTGTACTGTGCACTAACACTTAGGGATTTAGAAATATCGTATACGCCGGATAAATATGCCGTATTTTGATTGAAACGTGCATTAGGCTGAAAGCCGTTGCCTGCTTTTTTCTGAAAAAAACTGTAGTACTTCCACTTTTTATATTGCCCGCCTATGCTTGTAAAACTCTTTAGAAAACCAAATGATCCTGCACTAAGACTTTGCGTTATAACCAATGGCTTATCCTCCCTTTCTTTGAGTCGATAGTCAAGCAAACCGCCAAAGTGAGGTCCGCTTTGTAAAGCAGCGGCACCACGTACTAGGTTTATCTGAGCGACTGCTTCTGCAGGGGGTACGTAATATGATTCTGGATAGCCAAGTGCATCTGCACTTATATCATATCCATTTTGACGAGTATTGAAATTACTAGTCCTATTTGGGTTGAGGCCTCTTGCCCCAAGATTGAGCTGCAAGCCTGATGCATCGTTTTCCCATATATTGAGCCTTGGTATACTCTTAAATAGCAAACGGGTACTGCTATTGGCTAGATTGACGCTTTTGTAATCAGGGAGTATTACTTCTGTCTTTTTAGCAGCAAAAATATCTGTCCCTCTCACGTTTCCCAGCGTGGGGCTTTGCACTTTTCCATTTATGGTGATTTGGCCTAAATGCTGAACTTCTGTTAGCGGTGTTAGTACCAAACTGTTTGGTCCCGTTACCAATTGCATCTTGCCATAGGCTATTGCGTAGTTGTCTAAAGCTAGAGTGTATTTGGTGTCTCCTACAGGTAAGTTTTGCAAATTCAGTGTGTCGCTAGAAATAGCCACACGTTGTTCAGCTACTGTGAATGAACCTACTGCATTACCTACTCCTAAAATCGTTACCTGCAAGGTAGCTTGGGCAAATCCAATGAACGAGAGCAAACTTGATATAATTAGAATGCCTATCCTCATGGTATACTTCTACAGGTTATCCAAGGTTTATCACTCCAGTCGTCATCCAATTGTAATAAGTCTATGTCTGCTTGAATGAAAGGCTGAGACACTCGTCCATTTAGTGCAATAAATGACGTTACATAAACAGACGGACTTTTTACTATGTGGCTATTCTTTTCGGCTATATGCGCTGCAAATTGCAACATAAAATCAGGCTGAATGGCCATTTGTTTCTCTTGAAAATCAGTAAGGTACTCGCGATTGGCTATTTCCATAGAGCGTTTTGTACCTTCATCTTTTAGCGTAAATGTGGCAATTCCTGCTTTCTCTAAAAGCATGACTCGCCAGCCAAATCTGTAGCCCAATTCAGTCACCATTGTATTGCCAGAGTAGGCTAGATGACGCAAAGGAACCAGCAGCTGAATGATGAAAAATATACATATAATAATGACTGTTGTTGACCGAATACCAGGTAGGCTGTTTGGCGTAGATGCAATGTTCTTTTTCAATCGATACAACCGGTTATGAAATGAATCACTCAAGAAAATAAGATTACTTAAAATCATAAGCCATGGAAAAATGCCAATATTGAAAAATAAGGCCGTCAGAAAATGAAACAAAATAACGGTGAAATAGGCCCATTTTCTTGTTTTAGAAAACAGCAAGAAATAAATTATAGTGCAATCATAAAAGGCTGCAAACCAACTAAAGATAAAAGCAGTAGTTGTATACCTAAGCAAACCTCCAACCACTGGGATATGCTGATACTCTAGTATCCAAATCCGAAGGGGCATAGCCTCAAAAAGCCAATCGCTATTGAGCTTAGCAATGCCTGCATATGTATATACAATAGCTATTTGAAGAATGATTGCAAGAATGTAGAAACGGGGTATTTGTGCCGTAGACAAGACCGATCCTCTCCTGACATCTAACGAAAAATACCGGTGAGCTGGTGCAAATAATAACAGCAGACCAAATAAAATAACGAGGTAGTGATGGTTGAGGTAATTGGTTGCATCGACTAATTCAAAATACGTGAACAGCACTAAAAAAACACTTAGTGCATATCTGTAAAAAAATCCGAGTGCTACGCATAAAGCGGCTAAGATCATTGTGAAAAATAGTGGTGTAATAAAATAATCAGGACACATTTTTACCCAGTGAAAACCGTAGTATTTGAAGTGGAAGGTGGGGTCTATAAATAGAGCATCAATCCAACCTTGATACCAAAACCGAATGGAGCTAAAAAAGAGCAACAGTCCGTACGTAATTCTAAACGTAACTAGGGGTGTGATGCTTCTCCTCCGATTTAGAACTTGGATAATTGCTTTCACTCAGTTTTTAGTCAGAATCACTCGGATTATCAACATATGTAATCGGCACACACAGCACGCTCGGAAGATCACTTTTGATATAAATTACCTGTTCACTCATACTATTATAAAGATCGATTATATCTTCTTTGTCGTCATCTACCGCCAGACTAAGCGGACCGTTTACCCGTTCTAGATGATCTTCTATTTTTAGGTATTGTTCTAAAATAACATCCGCTAGATTAATTCCATTTTTTTTGGCGTTTAGCGTACGTAGTACCTCTTCTATGCCTTCACCGTTATCCGCATTGGTTGTATTGCCTTTAAAAAGATACCGAGAGGATTGAATAGCTTCTTTTATTAAAAGTGTAGACAGCTCACTGTGAAAAGCTTCTATTTCCTTTGGATTAGTGAATCCCAAAGATAGCACCCCGCTAGATACACCTACTTTATTTCTTTTTATAAACTCGTAGTCTTTATTAAATGCATTGATCAGTAAACTCAGAGATTCTCCGTCTTGTGTGCCCGTATTTGCTATAAATGTATTCCTATACTCTCCCCATTCATCTAGTACAATGGTGAGTTTATCTTTCATATCATCGAGTACTGCTTGTGTGTATTCTGCTAGTAGTGGGTTAGTGGTAAATGAGTCAATAATTGCTTGATCAGTAGAACCTATTCCGTATAAGAAATAGTCTAATAGTGGAAGCCCTTTATTGTAATCATCCGGTGATGAAAAGTTTAGATTTTTTTCTATTGCATCTGCATAGGCCTTTCCCTCGTTGAGGGGAAAGTTATTAAAAGTGCTGAGTAAAAAATGCTTTTCGGCTGGGCCAAAGTCAAAGGGAGCCACGTACTGCCAAGATTGATATGAAGAGATAAATGAACTACGTAAAGATTGGAGATTCTCTATACTAGGCGAGGTTAAAAAGACACTTCCTCCAGTATATAATTGTGAAAACTCTTTTTCAAAATCTGCATAGCGTGGAGCAATAACTTGGTCTGCGTAATTTGCTAGCAATGGACTTAAATCATACTCATTCAAGCAGCTTGGAGATGAAGATGTCTCATCTGTGCAGCTAGCACTGAATAAACACAAAAAGGAAGCGATAAATAGTACTCCCTTGGTGTTTTGTATATGTCGGCTAAAATGTTGTTTCATTCCTACAACGCGTCCTTTACACTATCCAATCCGTATAGGGCAGATAATTGTGTTGTGGCAGATTCAATGTCAGTTATTGTTACACCATAAAAATTGAGGTCTGTTAGTGAAGCACTGCCGCCTATGAGCACAAGTAATTCATTGACTTCATCTGTTGATATTTTCTTATCTCCATTAAACTGAAGTGCGTATATAAAACCTACTGCTTCTGCTAATGCATGACCTTTCAGTGCCCAATCATCGAAATTAGCAATTGAAGAATTTAAATAATGAATGGCTGAAGATGCGGATACTTTTTCAAGGGCAGATCGTAGCTTAATGATGTTTGCATCTCTATTTACAAGATCCTTGTTTGTGATTGCAGCTCTGCCACTCAAGTAAGCAGTCATTATCTCGTCATTGGTAGAGAGCAGAGCATCTCGCTTCTCACTGTAAGAACCCCAAAATAATAAATTATCCTTTGTTTCAGGAAAAGTAGTCGGGACTCCGAAGTAACCAAAAGCCTCATCCCAGTGATGTTCCATTGCTGTCCCTTTACCTTCTGTTACAGCTATATTATCTACGTCCATTTTTCCTGGAGCTGTATACACCTCATTTATTTGGTATGCGATGAAAGCCCCCATTAAGCTTTTTTCAAATATTTGAGCTTCGTCTACGCCATTTCCATTTAACAAATAAGACTTGGCATTATCACTAGATGAAATGACACCAGCCGTGCCTTCTGAATGAGCCGTCGTAGACTTGCTCGAGGCAACTAAACTGTTGAGAAGAGAGGTGAAATCATCTTGCACTGCCGCTAATGTTTTATTTTTAATTTGCTTAGAGTCTTGGTATGTCCCAGCCCAATCTGCTGCTGCAGAGTTATTCTCAAACATAGCAAGAAGTCGATTTTCATTTAGAACTACTCCAGATACGTTAGCAGTTTTCATATAATTTTTGAGTTCAAGAAACTGATTAAGACGTTGTGTTTGACCATCAAAGTTTACGTTAGCCAAGGTACTGTAAGATGCTGGGATAGTGTATCCTAATCCTGGCAATGCTGTTTCTGTGCTATCATCTTTGCATGATTGAAGAGTAAATACAGATAAAACTGTAAAAGCAAATAACATGTTATGTATGTAAGTCATATTTAAGGTGTTTTGTTTTGTTTCGATACTGCAAATAAAATACTATTTTTAATTAGTCCAAATAATAATAATAAAATAAGCAGTTCGTATTTGTACACCATTTTTAAGTACTGCCGAATTTAAATTATCAAGCTTAAAAGGATATTAGATTAAAACTTCAAAATAGGACTTAAAATTAGATTAAAGCTGGATAAGGTTCCATACAGCATCATCCTATTATTTGGTATGGTCTATCTTGTTTAGTCCATGAATAGCTATACCATCCCGGGTAATTATTAAATAGAAAACGCTAACCGAGCGTGAAAGTTATGGTGCGATACTGCTTTTTATTTTGAAGTGCTTGGAGCATATGCTCCAAGCATACCCATCGGCTACAATAGTGCTAGAAACTCCCAAAACCCATAGGGCATTGTATGTCGTTTCTATTGGATCGAGAGCGTCTTGATTGCCGTCTTCCGTCTATATCAAAACTATAGCTCATGTGTATTTCATGAGAACCAAAAGTGCCTCCTAGTAATTTTGAAGTAGTGAAGTCATAGGTATACCCAATGCTCGAAAGGTTATTGTTTACAATTGGACTGGTATAACCAAATCCAAATATGACACTGTCAAAGCGTTCCGGGCTAAACCTATAATTTCTGTTTCGTATGCCTACGTTAAAATAAACAGGTTTTAAAACCACGCGAGTAGATACATTGAGGGTTGTCATACTGGATTGGCTTTCAAAGTTAAAATTAGGAGCAATTCCTCGCTTCTGAGATTTATCTAGGAACCATACGTTGCCATGTATGACATATTTTAGAGGTACTGCTGGGATATCACTTCCGATAAAATTAGCTCCAGGAAATACAGTAACATGTTTCATGGCAACACCAAAAGTCCCGTATACTTGGGGTTCGTTTCTGCCTCGATTGAGTACGCCTTTGGCTGCAACTCCAAGACTTAGATCTCCATACGTTCGCTGGGAAAAGCCCGGAAAAGAAAAACTGGTAGGGTATACCTTACCATAATATTTGTCGTATTGATCGTCAAATTCTAAGCTTGTCCAATCGATGGTTTTTTGCCCAAAGCCAGCGTTTAGGCCCCCGCTTACTTTTAGAAATCGTGATATTTTGATAGGAAAAGCAATAGTTGCTTCTACTTTGTCTGTGCGCAACATAGACTCGCCTTCAATATTAGACATTACCAGAAATCCTAGTCCAACTGCATTGCGCAGTTGATGCGTTGATGTGAAATTAAATGCCCGCATAGCTGCAGGCAGACCTGGCCACTGCTCGCGATAATTTAATCTGTACTCGTGCCCTCTCACTATACCTGGTGTCGCTGGGTTATAGTAAAGGGGATTGTCTAAGGTAGAAGAGAAAAGAGGATCTTGTGCACTTGCCCCCAATGTAGCTAGGAGCAAAATAGATGTAAATAATTGTAACTTCCTTTTCATTATCTTATTAATGTTAATGTACCAAATCGTTTAACTTTTCCACTCGGATAGACCTTGCCTTCCCAGATACGACCATTCTTAAATGTCGCAGATACTTTCCAAACGTAGGTATCTTGGGGTAAGGGGTTGCCATTTATGTCATTGCCATCCCAACCTTCTGCAGGCTCTGTTCTAGATAATTTATCTGATTCCCAAATAAGGTTCCCCCAGGTATCGTAAATGTAAATAGTATACGTAGCAAGCCCTACACCAGTAGGCTTAAAGGTCCTAACCTCTGGGAGACCAAACTCGGGAGAGAATGCGTTGGATACGAATAAGTTATACCGTTCTATTATTTCAATTCTCTTGGTTATGGAATCTACACATCCAAAGTTATTGCTTGCTATTAGCGTTGTATTGAATATCCCGTTACCTGGAAAGTTGTGTACTGGATTTTCAATTGCAGAGGTATCCCCGTCACCAAATTTCCAAAGATAAGAATCGGCTATGCTGCTTAAATTCGTGAATGTAGTAGTCACGCTAATGGCATCAAAATCAAAATCTGCTATTGGATTGGGATGAACGTCTATGGCTGAGGCAAATTTAAAGGTATCAGTACAATTAGCATTACCATATACAACCAGAGAAGGACGATAACCTCCTACATTCGTGTAGGTATAGTCTGTATCGTCTTGGAGGCTTGAGTCGCCATTGCCAAAATACCACTTACTCGTTAAAGAATTTTGCGAGGTGTTTGTAAAATTGACGTTTAGAGGGGCACAGCCAGATAGGGGCGATAGGAGACCACTTGCGTTTGGCTTTTCATAAATTTGGATCTGAGATGTTGCTGTATCCTTACATCCAAATTGGTTGGATGCAATTAAGGTATCATTATAGGTGTTTGGTGTAGTTAATGTCTCGCTTGGACTTGTTTGTGTGCTTCTGTTGCCATTCCCAAAAATCCAGTTGTAGCCTAATGCACCTATTGTGGTATTGGTGTAGTCTACCGTAACAGGATACGTACATGAGCTGTCAATAGAGCTTGTAAAGCTAGCATCCGGTCTAGGATGTACTACTAGGTTTATGGAGGTGCTATCTATACAGCCGTTGGCATACTCAGAGGTAAGTTTTACCCAGTGTGGTCCTGTGGATGTAAAGGTCTCCGTAAGCTCATTTAGGATGGATAGGTTGCCCGTACTAAATGTCCATGAATTATAGCTGCTATCACCTTTTAAATTTACGTGGAGCGGATCACAACCGTCTGTTGGATTTGCCGTAATTGTAGCTTTTGGCCTTTTAAGAATGTTGACATCTTGGAGTACCGTTGCAGGACAATTGTTGAGCGTAGAATAAGCGGTATAACGTACACTGAAAGTGCCACTACTGTCAAACTGATGTACTGGGTCTGTTAGTCTACTAGAATCCCCATCGCCAAACTCCCAGTATATCCCAGAAACATTAGCGGAGGTACTTAGGAAGCTTATAGAGTCATATTGACAAATGGAATCTCTAATAAAGTCAAAACTCACATTTGGTGCAGGGTAAACTAAGATCTGTCGCTCAAAAGTATCGTAGGAACAACTGTCGCTCACATATATTTTAACGGTAAATGTCCCGCTTTGGGTAAATGTATGTGATGGATTATTGACGTTACTTACATTCCCGTCACCGAAGTCCCAGGCATAATCAACATAACCTCGAGATGAATTTGTGAAGTTAACCGTTAACGGGAAGCATCCACGTAAGGTATCTGTATTGAAGAAGGCCTCCACTGTTTTAAATACCGTAATGGTCTTGTAGGCTGTATCTGCTCCACATTTATTTTTAGCAATATATTCAATCGTGTAATCTGACGGCAATCTGTTGGTAGTGTATATATGCGAGAGTGGCTCGTCAAATGTATTTTTAGTAGTTATAAATGGAGCTGATCCATCACCAAAATTCCAAATAAGCGAGTCTGGATCTCCGTAAGTTAGGTTGTTTGAGAGGAGTAAATTCAATGGGCTACATCCTATGTCTCTGTCTGTCTCAAATAGAGCTACTGGTGTAGGGTGTACTAAGATAGAATCGGAGAACGTATCGATACGGCATTGATTCGAAACAATCAATTGAACAAAATAAGTAGTATCGTGCCTACCTTGTTCGTAGGTAATCGTGTCTGCGATGCGATTCGTACTGGTTTGCCCCTGACCATAATCCCATTGATACGTTTCAAATTCTGCAATGGAGGTATTGTTGAAAGTTACTTCTAGTGGGGCGCACCCTTCATCCAAACTAGGTATAAATGATGCTTGAGGAGCCTCTATGACCCGTATGGTACTTCGTAATGAATCAAAGCACCCTTTGGCACTGGTTGCCTGTAATCGAATGGAGTATATCCCAATGTTAGTATAGAGACTATTTGGATTTATTCGCGTATCTGTCAGACCGTTCCCAAAGTTCCAGTCATATTGATTAGCACCAGTAGTAGAGTTGCTCATTTGAATTGAATCATTTTTACATACTAAGGTATCGTGCGTAAATGCAAGCAAAGGTACCGGGTATGATTCAATATTCTTTGTGATAGAATCGGTACATCCGTTTCCGTTGAGAATAACCAACTTCACAGCATAATTGCCGTTTTGACCATAAGTGAGCGTTGGATTCTGTACTGTACTATTTGCCCCATTGTCAAAGTCCCAATCCCACGTCACAAGGGGTACTCCGCCGGCAATGGAAGAGTCTGTAAACTGAGTAGTCTTAAATTCGCAGACTTCTGCGGCACCAAAGTTGGATGCAGGTTTAGCAAATGCTTCGAATTGTTTTACAATCGTGTCTGAACAGCCAGATGTACTAGCTTTTACTATTAGAGTGATGTTGTAGGTAGAATCTTGCGTGTTGGATGTATTGGTAAAGTTGTGTGCTGGATTCTGTTGTATACTGGTGTCTCCATCACCAAAATTCCAATTGTGGGTTAATCCAGAAGTTGGTGTAGAAGCATCAGTTAAAGTGATGAGGTTGTTGCCGCATCCCGTGGTATCCGACAATAAGAAATCAGCATCTGGATCTTGAATGGTAGTAAAACGCTGTACGATCGTATCTTCTTTACATCCATAGTTATTGCTTGTAATCAAGCGAACATATACGGTATCTGCATCAGCACTGATGGTGTAATCGGTAAAACCAGTTCCGGTGAAGTTGCTTACTGCGGTAGTAGAATCTGCACCAAATATGGTCCAGCTATAGGTATCGTTGGCAAGTGGATACTGGGTTAGGTTTATTAGAGCAGAGTTGATGGTTAGCGGAGCGCAACCTGCGGTAAATGCTGGGTTTATGGTTGCTCTAGCATCGGGGTGTATGGTAAGAGAGTCTACAAATGTATCTCTACATCCGTGCATAGTCTCTACATCCAATGTTATCGTGTATACGCTATCTACAATACCTGAGTTAGTGTATAGTTGAGTAGGGTCTTGTAGTGTAGAACCAAAGTCCCATGCGAAGTTCATGGTTGTAATTGCCTCTGTATTGTATGGGTTAGAGGTATTGGTAAAGAAGGCACTATCTGGGCTACAGCTATCGGGCAGTGCAAAGGAGAAGTTGGCTAACGGCTTAGGATAAACCACTGTGGTTTGAGTATCCAAATCCACACAACCGTTTATGGAAGTACTTTTCAATGCGACTTTATAAGGGATAGCAGCAGTTGTGGTATTTAGTGGGAAGTAAATACCTGGCGAGTATAAGGTATCGTCCAATACAACGCCTGTGTTAGGAGCTACCGTCCAGAGGTAATCGTGGCCATATACACTATTGGTATCGGTATTGTTATCTACGCGTATGTTAATGTCACCACAACTTCCGGTATCAATACTGAATAGGGTGTTTGGTAGATCAAATACAGTCACTATCGCTGAATCTACACCGATACATCCATTTATATCGGTACCTGTAACTACATAATTTACAGATAGTAACGAATAAGCCAATGTTGTAGCACCTGTAGCGTTGGATAATCCTGTAGTTGGGGCCCATGAGTAGCTCACTAAATTGCTCGGGCTGACAGAAAGCGTAGCCGTATCCGAGAAACATATCCCCGTATCTGTTGCTAGTAAAATAGGCAATTGATTTACGGTAATTAATATACTATCCTGTGATTTACAACCTGTAGCATCAATAGTTTCAGTTAGATAAAAAGTAGTAGTTTGTAACGGAGCTACTGTAGGATTACCACTAGAATCTGTAAAGAACGATGGGTTACTGGTCCATGAGTATGAATTTCCGGTAATGCCAGTGGCGCCTAGCTGTATACTGTCATTAGCACAAATAGTACTTGGGGTACCTACTATACCAGAAGGAAGCGTATCTACAACTACTGTTACGGTGTCAAAATTGTAGCACTTAAAGGATAAGTTTACTTCGAGATAATAAGTGGTAGTGGCATTAGGTGATACTATGGGTTGCATCGCAGTACTATTTAAACCCGTTGGGCTACTCGACCAGGAGTAGTTATATCCTGCGAGAAAAGTACCCAATTGAATCGTATCATTGAGACAAATAGAAGAATCAATACCAGCATTTGCTGGAGGTAGAGTTTGTACAGACACTCGCACCGTATCGTAGTTGGTACAGCCTGTTAAATTATTCGAATCCAAAAGAATGTATGAAGTTGTAGCGGATGGCGATACAGCTATATTCGTTTGATTTGATAAAAATGCTCCGTTTGTGAACCACGAATACGTATGGTTGAGTTCTATATTTGGATATAAATTAATTGTATCATTTAGACATATAATGGTATCCCTGCCTGCTTGAGGTTCGGGTAATGGATGGACAATTACGGTGGTAGAGTCAGTAGTAGAACATGCTAAGGAATCTGTGTAAGAGTAATAAACCGTATGGGTATCAGCTCCTGCTATTGAAGGGTAAAAAACATTGCCAATTATACTCGATGCGGAGGCCAACGAGTAATACGTTCCACCTGCTGGAGATGCAGAAGATAACGTAAATGTATCACCATCCAAACATACTTCTGTAGGGCTTGCAAAGGTGATAATAGGATTGGCTAGGATACGGATTGTATCGTAAACTGTGGTATCTGAGCATCGATTGGTTACGGTAAGTGAAACCACAAATAGTCCAACCGAGTCAGTACTGAAATTGCCTGGATTTTCTTGATTTGGAAAGGCTACAGTCCCACCAGTATATGTCCATTGATAGGTAGCATTGGGGTCGTAGCAGTTTCTGACAGTTAAGGTGCTTACAGTCAATGGGCGACTCGCACAAAGGGAGTCTGGGCCAATAGTGAATGATATTTCCGGTTTACGGGCTACCGTATCTATCAGTGTGATGGAGTCTATACCGCAATAGCCGCTATCGTACAAGGTGACGGCGTACAGCCCAGAGCTCATAAAAAGCAATGCAGGATTTTGTGATGTGGCAGTTGTACTGTCTATGAACGTCCAATTGGGAACGGAAGAAGAGCAGTTATTCGCTAATAAGGAGATATCCCATAAATAAGAGGAACTATCGCAGGAAGCAACGGATGAAGATGTGTTGGTCAGGGATACGCTGTCTGGATTACAGAGAAAACTTGCAGATAGTTGAAAAGATGGATTGGGCTGAGGAGCAACACAGATGGTTTTTTCAAAAGAGTCTAATCCACAGTTGTTGCTCAAAAAATATTTAATAGTGTATGTTCCTGCAGAGTCAAAACGAACGTCTATGTTTTTATTACCCCAAAACAAGTCCCTATTATAAGGGAAGGTACCCAATGCCGAGAAGAATGAATTGATACTATGCGTTGAGATTACTTTGACGCCCGTCATTGGCGAAATTTTCCAGTATTTTTTCAGTTGCGAATTACATCCTGAAGTTGGTTGAGAAGCAGATATAGAGACCCCGGTGGAGTCTGAACCAAAAAAGGACATAATCGTCCCCTCACAAATTTTATCGCTCGGCGTGTTGGTAAAGCTTGCATCGACTTCTGTACTAATATGTATAGGGTAGGCACTTGCGTAAGCTGATGCACACTGGTTTGAGGCGATAATCTCAACGTAAAATCCGTTTGGCAGCGTAGTACTCGCATTGTACCCACACGAATTTTCTATAAATGTGAAGGTAAAAATACTGTCGGGCATCCCTACAACTGGGTGATAATACACTGAATCCGTAAATCCCGGATAGTTAGAAGTAATCGTATACTTGGTGCCCGGCAAATTGGGAACACCAGAAGTATCACGGTAGTTCATCATAAATGAAAGCGTGTACGGAGAACACCCCGAAGTATTTCCTGGACTACTGATTCCAATAACCGGGTTGCTCCCATGAAAAATAGTGTCTGTAGTCGAAGCCTTACAGCCGTTGGTGCCGGTTACGGTATAATCCAAATAGAAGTATCCTTGTGTTGTATAGGTATGGCTTATACTGCTGTTAGCAACGAATGAAGTCCCAGATAATGTTGTGTCATTACTATCGCCCCAATTAATGAAATAAGAACTATTGTTCGGACCTGTCGTTGAAATGTTGGCAAGGGTTAATGTGTAATTCATCGCCCCAACACAATTCGTGTAGGATGGTGAGGAACTAAGTATTGCAGAGAGATCAAAATGGTCAGGTGAAGGTAGCCCCTTTACACGCACAATGTCCGTGTAGGTAGAAGTGCACCCGGAGTCTGTTACTGTAAGTGTTACCGTACGGTCGACTCCTGCAGAACCCAGAGTACTATTGCTAAACGTATGACTTGGATTTTTTAATGTTGAAGTGCTGCCGGGCGTACCAAAATCCCAGGCGTAGGTCGCAGAGGAGCTTAAATTTAGTGTAGAGTCATAAAAAGAGACGCTGGTTCCAGAGCACACTGTATCAGCACTTTGGCCAAAATCGGCTATCAATTGCGGTACAAATACAATTACCGTGTCCTTTGAAATCCCCGTCGGGTAAACCACTGACAAGAAGTAGGTGGTAGTTATCGTTGGTGAGACGATAGGCGTCGAATCAGATGAGGTAAAACCAGTTGGATTAGACGTCCAACTTATACTTATCGGAGTGCCCGAAGATACAATGTTACCGCCTAATTGGGTGCTTTGCCCAGAGCATATCACGGTGTCGGTTCCTGCATCAACGGATTGAGCGTATAAATGTAGAGTCGATACTACGATTAGACTGGTGAAAAATATTTTTTTTAACATGAACAAAAGATGTTACAAAAATAATTAATTTA
>ENA-ORDA01001934-ORDA01001934.1-marine-metagenome-genome-assembly--contig:-NODE-1934-length-16462-cov-6.005859_pt1 | contig 16462 bp, 12 predicted proteins | sample MGYA00237778_ERZ508506 | MGnify/ENA primary metagenome ERZ508506 (study PRJEB26177, sample SAMN06267891) | marine metagenome | isolation source: Monterey Bay, California, USA | place: Pacific...
TATATTATCCAGCTAGCATCGTATTTAGTTTGTAAAAAGGTGTAGTATAATTTAATATATAAAAAAGGTATGAATGTATACCGCAGTGACAAGATGTCATAGCGTTAATAACTAGTGACATAGTGTCATATAGTGTATTAATATAACTATAATGTAAAGTTATAGTATAAATAGTATTATAGATATAGTTTATAGCAGAGAAACCCTGAATATATAGGGGGTATCGGAGGGAAAAGCCGAAACCTCTGGCAGAAATGCTAAAAAAGATGGGGCCGTGGGCCAAATGAAAACTGTTCTGTAAAGGGCTGATAGTGAGGCATATAGAGGTATAGTACTTTACTTCCCTATAATAGCATTAAAAACAGTGACATTAGCCTATTAAGGTTACTAGTAACAGGCTGTTGTCACACTTTCCGTATTAAGTTTGTAAGAATAGTAAAAGACATGTAAAACGTGTAAGTATATAGAGTATACAAACTACTAAACTAATCAATATGGCAGTCAATATAGGAGATGTATCACTAACCAACGTTTACGTAGGAGACGTAGTAATAGCGGAGATCCATATAGGGTCTGTGCAGCTGTATCCATAACAAAATATAACACATGTCTATAATTTATTCTTACCCCACATCACAACCAACGGTAGATGACCTATTAATAGGTACAGACGTTAATGATGACAACGCAACTAAGAGCTTTACAGTACAAAGCCTTGTGTCTTTAATTAACGCAGCTCAAGGAACAGGTATAATAACAGATGTTACTATATCTACTGATGCTTTTCTTACAGCTATTAAAACATCACAACCTGGAGCTCCAGCTATAACTTATACTATAGGACTAGCGGCTACAGGTACTCCATCTGCAACTACTTTCCTTCGTGGAGACAATCAATGGGTTGTACCTACAGTAACCTCTGGAATACAAGTATCTAACAACAGTTCTATTGTAACAACAGGTGATCCGTTAGCCTCAATGAACTTCACAGGAGAAGGAGTTGATGCTACGTCTGATAGCTTGGGTAATGTTCAAATATCTATACCAGGAGCGCAGAATGCTATTGAAGAAATTGCTGCGGGCGCAGGGATAGGAGTAAGTTCACCGACAGGTAATGTAACTATATCAAATACTGGTATATTAAGTATAGTACAAGGAACTGGTATAACAGCTACAACCACACAAGGTATTACAACTATATCAGCAACCTCCTCAGCTTCAGGTACAGTAACATCTGTAAGTCCAGGACCTGGTTTAAGACTATACAGCGACAGCACAAGCACAGCAGATCCCATAATAGGCCTTAATTATGGAAATTCACCTACTAACCCTAACGATAACTACATAAATCAACAAGATGGTTTAACAGTAGATGCAGATTCTATAATTCCTCACTACACACAAACAGGTGGAAACAAATTAGTTTACCAAACAAGACTTGGAGATATACCTCTAAGCGCACTGACCAATATAAACACAGCTATAACTGATTCAGCTACTAACGTTGTTAAGAACGATACAGATGTATCTCCTTTTTTAGAAGCAGTTCCTAAAGTTGACAAAGTTGTGACTCTTACAGATGCTCAATATCAAACTTTAATCGCATCGTCACCTTTACCGGCGGACTTTGCGAACACTTTATATCTAACAACAGCTGCAGGCGCTCCGCCAATAACACAATATCAAGTTTTTAACTCTATTTCAGAAACTATTTCAAATCCTTCAGGTGCTGCTTACACTGTAACCTCAACAGTAGCTGATGGAGCTTCTAGAACAAGAGCGTCGGGAACTACAGAAAGTTGGTCTACATCTATATCTGTGAACGACCCAAGTAGCTTTGAATTTACTAGTTTAAATATAAGTCCAGCGTCACCTCAGTCTGTTACGTATGATTCAAATAAAACAATAAACACAAGCATAACTGGTGCTATAGCCGCCGTTACAGTTCCAACATGTACCGCTTATTTAGGAGGACAGAATGGTAGTACAGGAAACGGTATTGGAGCTTTTGTAGGTGGCAAAAGCGTAAACTACTCAGAAGAAGGTGTAGATTACAGAATAACATATACAAACTCAACTAACTCGCTTAGTGGCGCTTGTACTAGTGGATTTACCCCTTCACAGAGTAACTTTGGAGTTTCTTTCGCATTAATAGGACCAGGTGATCCTGGTTATGTATATGGTAGAGGTTCTGATAAATATGCTATTGAGTCGGGACCAACATATAATTATTCTGGAGCTACTACTTTTAATGGTACTGATCCAACTTGTAGCATTGTAGTTCAAGTGAAGCCACGAAAATACACTGTAGATTTTAATATAGTTAATAATATAGACGGCGACGGAAGTCTAATGGGTACAAATTATAATTTACAAAATGGAACTAGCATTTTTACTAACTCGAATGATCTTAATCCAGGTCAAGCTCTATTACCATGGGAATGGCCTGGGGATTCCAATCCAGTTGCTATTGGTACTGATGTAAACGCGATAGGGGGAATTACATTATCTAACATAGTTAAAACACCATCTGGTCCAGATGTTAATCTTTGGAATGGAGATAGCTTTATTATACCTAATCCACCAGGTGTTAATAGAAATTATAATTTTACAATGACACTAACAGGATCAAGTGGTGCTAGTAGTTTTCTAGTTACAGCAGGTACTCAAACCGTAAACATAGGTTTAAATGCAGGAGCTGTATTACAATATAATCTTAATGGATCTAATGCATGGACTAATTATACAGTTCCATTTAGTGTACCGGCAAGCACAGTGGTAGCATTCGCATATACAGTGTTGCCAGATAACGGCTACTTCTTCTTTAGCGCGCCAGTACTTTCGTTCAACGGCAGTGTTGTTGCAAATGGAACAAACACCGGTTTGCTTCGAACAACCTTTGATTCTTTCACACCTACGGCTGACACTACAAGAGGACCTGCAAGCGTAACAGCTACGACTAGTGCGAATTTCCCTGCAATACTAGTTTCTAGTGGAGGACAACTAGGAACTCAGTGTGCTGCAATTAGAAATAACACAGTATATATTAAGAAAGGAGCAGGAAATAATGATCCTTTGGTTGTACAGCAAAATGACTTCTTATACACAGCTACTGATTCTGCTAATCCAATACCAATTAACTATTACTCAGGTTATGGTCCACAAGAAGTTGAATTCTATGTGGATAATCAAGGAAAAGTAGGAGCTCTTAGCACTTGCAGCGGACCAGTATAAATAATAAAACAAAAAAATAAATATATGTCAATAATCTACAGTTACCCGGAACAAACACCGTTAAGTCCTAATGACATGCTCATTGGGACTTCGACTGTGAAGGTTGGTGGTAAACAAAAAAACATAACAAGGAATTTTAGCGTTCAACAGATCGCTGATTTTATTGGAGAAGGTGGCACTGTTTTTGACCCTACTGCTAGTGACTTTCAAATAGGTGTGTTCAACCAGGGAGGTACAAAGTTAACTGGATCTATAATGTCTCAAGATGCTTTTCCAGGTGGAACAGGTATAACTGTTGCAGGTAATTTAACAACAACAAATAATCTCACGGCATTAGGTGATGTTGTTTTAGGTAACCAACAATTGACTAACAATATAAAATTGTTATCTGAAACGTATCTATCGGGTCAAATAAGAGATATTGGTGGTAATCTTGGAGGTACAGATCAAATATTAATTTCAAACAATATAGGATTTGTTAGCTGGACTGATTACAAAGCTGGTTTAGTTTATCAAGGAGTGTGGGACGCAACAACTGGTAGAACAACACCAGGTAATATACTTTTAGAAAGCGGTGTAGGCCAAAATGGTCAATTCTATATAGTTACTGTTGCTGGTAATTATCAGTTAGATGGAAATCCAGCATCGCCTGAATCACCACCTTACTGGCAGGTAGGTGATTGGGTTGTTTTTGTAAGTAAAGGTAGCACTAATGAATGGCAAAAAATAGACAACACATCTGTATTAACTGGCACAGGTACGGATAATAAAATAGCAATGTGGACCGGTGGCGCAACTCCATCTGTTACACTTACAGATTCTTTAATATCGCAAGACGCTGGGGCTACAACCGTAACTGTTGCAGGATCACTTACTTCTACGAGTAATATTAGTGGGGTTAACATAACAGGTGCAGGTGATTTAAGTGGCGTTAATTTGCTTCTTACAGGAACAGTAAGTTTAAACGCACAGTTAGGTAATCCTGGTCAAGTTTTGACTTCTCAAGGGACCGCAGATGCTATATGGGCTAATCCTACTCCAGTTAATAATATTACAGGATCAGGCACGGCAAACACATTATCTATGTTTACTGGTCAATATACTGTAGGCGATTCTGCTGTAACGCAAAGCGCTGACGCTTTAACTGTAGATGTATTAACTAAAACAGTTACTGATGCAAGTGCTTATACTATTAATACAAATATAGGTAAGCTTACTAGACAAGGCATGTTTCCAGGCGCTGGCGCTTTAACAAGTAATGTTACGATCGGTGCTCAATATACTTATGGCAATGTTGATATGTATGGAAGTAATATAGAACTTCATACTTATAATGCACCTAGCTTCAATAGTTCCCCTATAACGCTTTGGAGTTCGTCTACCTCTGGTCTAGGAGTACAGATAAGAACAGACGGAGGATCAATTGTAAATGTAGCTGGAACTTATAGTATTCAAGCCACTGGAGCAGGTGCAGGATCAAGTCCAGAGGCTGTTCAAATTCAATCTAATACAGGTGTTAAATTTGAAGGACAAGGAAATGCTGCTAATATAAATTTTAGATCTTATAATACTAATTTAAATGATTCTGGTGATATTAATTTTATATCAGAAACAGAAGAAGGTCAAGCTGGTAATGTGAGCTTTAGCTCTATAGCTACAGATGCAAACGGCACTGCTGGAGAAATAAGATTAGCTGGAGCTGGTATATCAACATCAGCAACTGATGCCGTTCCATTAGGTTTAGTAATAGCAAGTAACGGTCACGTTAAAACAGGTTCCGTTGGCGATACTTACACTTTGGGTTCTTCTACTGATGGATCAAACGTAAAATTAAATCTTGATGCGGCTAGTGGAACAGATTCAGCAGTAACTTTAACTGGAGCCGGAGGACTTACTATAGCTCAAACCAACGATATTGTAACACTAACAGCACCTGCGGGCTCAGATACTACTTACACTTTAGCTGCAGGAGTTAAAAGTGCGACTAGCGTTCCCTTAAATTTAACCCCATCAACTGGATCTGGTACTGCTGTTAATTTAACAGAAGGAACTGGTATAACATTAACACAAACTTCAGCTACTGAAATAACAATAGCAGGTGTAGCTCAAGGGGTAACAGGTTCTGGAACAGTTAATAAACTTCCTAAATTTGGTACTACAACTTCTTTAACTGATTCTTTAGTTTCAGAAGTACCAGCTAGTTCATCTTCTAGTTATACAGCCACTAATTCTTTCTTTGTTGGGGCATCTCAGTTTGCTGTAATGGCTGGAATTAGAAGGTTAAGATGGCTAAGAAGCCAAGATATTAATGCTTTTCCAACGCTGACATTTCCGCCAAACACAGCCACAGGTACCGGCGTGCTTGTTCTAACGGGAGATATAATTTTAGATGCTGACGGTACTGACGTAATTACAGCTGGAACATATAACGTTGACGTATCCACTGGAGTTAGTGGAGGAGTTTGGAATTCTATTGAATTGTTTTTCTCTGCAGCAGATTGGCTGCAACCCGCTGGGGTAACTGGTAACGTATCTTACGCTAACAGTGGAGCTGTAACTTCTTTTGCTTTGACCACCGCGGCTACACTTGCTGAAATAGAAATAGCAGCTAAATTGGACATGACTACCCATAAGATAATCAACGTGGTTGACCCAACAGATGCTCAAGATGCAGCTACTAAACAATATGTAGATAATTCAGTTGTTGGAGGTCTTATATATCAAGGAGGTTACGACGCCTCTACAAATACTCCTGTTTTAGACAGTAGAGGTACTCAAATAGCCGTAAGCAAGGGATGGACTTATACTGTTACTGCTGATGGAACTTTTTACACTGAAACAGTAAAAATAGGTGATGTATTAATAGCCGAAGTAGATATAGCTGCAGGTGCTGGCGCTTTAACAGATTGGACTACAGTACAAAGCAATATAGATGTTGCATCTGCAACAGTTCAAGGTATAGCTAACTTTCCAACTGGAAACGACGGATTGAATATATCTTCCGGAGCCGTTACAGCTAAGTTATTTTCAGGAAGCACACCAGGTTATGTACCAGATGCAACAAGTGCAACTGCTGGAACTTTCTTAAAAGAAGATGGAACATGGTCAGCTATCGCTCCTACCACTGGCGTTGGTTCATACACAACAGGTAATGGAACTATTTTAAGTCCTCAAACTACTTCAGTTCAATTAGCGATAAGCGCAATCTCAGCAAGCGGAAGTGTTTTTACTTTTTTAAATGGTTTAAATTTAGGAGATTTAGTTCAAATTACAGATGGAACCGTTAATGGATTCTTTACATACACAGCTGCTGGCGGTGGACCTAATGGGTATCGCTTTGCTTATGTATCAGGAGAAATACCTACTAACTTTTCAACTGCTAGTAATGTAATAAATCTTAGAAATGCAAACGCTGGTGTTGTTGGTGATATTTCAGGTTCTGGAAACGGGTCTAGTGTAACATATTTTACAGGAGTTGTAGGAGACACAGGAGTGAAAGAAATAACCAGTAACCCTAATATAGTAATTGATGCAACTGGTAATTTTGGTATCGGTACTGATACTCCTCAATCTCCTTTACATATATATAAATCTAACAACGGAGGTGTTGGAGGAGAATTAAGACTTGATAATAATAATGGCGCTATAGGAAATAAAACAAGAATACTATTTAGCGATGGTGGTGGGGCTAGTAGTGTTAATGATAGAGCAGCTATCGTTTGCGAAACAGAAGCCGTCCCTTATATGGGTCAATTACAATTTCAAACAGGAGTTGGTTCTATTTCTACTAAAATGCTTATTACTGGAACAGGAAAAGTTGGTATTGGAACTACTAGTCCTGATGATAAATTAGAAGTTTCAGGCACAGGTCAAGTCACTTCTAGAATAATCTCAACAGATAATAACGGTGCTAGATTTGATTTGCATAGTTCTGGTGGAGGTAGATACTCACAGCAAGCATTAGCTAATGGTGATTTCTTTATGTACGATGAAACAAACAGTCATAATGTTCAAAGATACTTTGATGGAGCTTCTGGAGCTTGGGCTTGGTACACTGCAGGCTCAGAAAGAATGCGTATTGACTCTTCTGGTAACGTAGGTATCGGGACAACTAGTCCTGCTGCTAAGCTGCATATACAAGGAACATCAAGTGTAGGTATCAAATCTGTTTATGCCACTGCTATTATAGAGAGTGGTGACGCACAGCTAGACATAACTTCTGGACCAGGCGGAAGTTGGGGGTCATCCTTAAACTTTGTAGAAGGTAACGGAGCTGTAAATACGGATGTATGGAGTATAGCTAGAACAACAAGTTCTAATAATAGTGATTTAACGTTTAATTTTGGGACAAACAATCAACACAGTAATGACACAAAAGTTTTGTTTAATTCTAACGGTAACGTTGGTATCGGAACGACTACTCCTTCAGTTAGTCTAGATTTAGGATCTAAAACCGACGCGATTCAATTACCTGCCGGAGATAATACAGCTAGAGCCGCTATATCCAACCCATTTGGTGGTATGATTAGATATAATACTACAGATGACCAATTTGAAGGTTATAGTGGTGTTGGTGCAGCTGGATCTTGGGGCGCTATTGGAGGTGGCGGAGCTAGTGCAACTATAACATCAAATCAAACAACTACAATTAATGCCACAACTACGGTGTTTGCTTTAGGCGCTACTCCAAACGGAAGTTCTGTTAATTTTGTTGATGCGTTTATTGATGGTGTGTATCAAGAAACAACTACGTATAGCGTTTCTGGCCAAAACTTAACTTTCAACGATCCAGTACCCTCTGGAGTAACAGTAGAAACTAAAACAATTGCAGATTATAACGTTGGAGCTGTTGTTACTACAGCTAGTTTAGGTCAAACAAATACTACTGGAAATGTTAATCTAAGAATAATACCTAATTACATTATATCAAATATAACAGCTCAAGCTAATAACTTATATATATTTGATTCAACCACACAAGCGTATACATTAACTTTGCCTAGCTCTCCACAACCAGGCGACTCTATTAAAATATCTATTAGAGGAGGTTTAGCAACAAACGTATTAGCTGTTCCTGCAACTGAAAATATAATGGGTGGAGTCTTAGGAGTTCCTTTAACAATAAACAATGCAACTGCTGCTTTTGAAATAATATATTCAGGAGATTCAACAAAACAAGGATGGGTAATAATCGGTAACGTATAAAATAATAAATAAATAATATGAGTAATTTAACAGATTTTTTCCCAGCTGCCGGTGGAGGCGGTGGTGGAGTCCTCAACGAACAAACATTTATAACTTCAGGATCTTTCGATCCAGCCGCAGCCGGATTAGAGGTTGGAGATAAAATAATTATTTTTGCCTGTGGAGGTGGAGGTGGTGGTGTTAACACATCAACATCTTATGAGTATCAAAGAGGTGGAGCTGGTGGATTAGTGAAGCAAATAACAGTCACTTTAACAGCTACTAGTGCAATACCAGTAAACATTGGAGCTGGTGGTACTGTAGGATCTAACGCTGGCCCAGCCGGAAATGGAGGTACTACAAGTGTTGTAGGAAGCGGGGCTTCTTTAAGTTGTAATGGTGGAGCGGGAGGTTCAGCAAGTGGTAGTTCAGCTCAATTGAGTACTAGCAATGGACCACACTGGGGAGCTACTTTAAACGCAGAACCAACATACAACTACGCAGTAGGAACAGCTACAGGCGCAGGTGGCGGAATAAATGGTTATGGAGTTGGTGGCGGATGTACAGCAGCAGAAGGATCTTCTGGAGGAACCTGGGGAGGAGCATCTACAAACGAAGGGTGTGGTGGTAGAAGCGGAACAAGTGGAACTGCTGGTAGAAGTGGAATTGTAAAAATTTATTATTAAAATTATGGAATACTTTAAAATAGAAGGTGGGGTTATAGTTAATCATATTGTAGCTTCTCAAGAGTTTATAAATTCCCAAGAAGGAGTATATGTACAAGCTCAAGAGGGATATGGCATTGATGATACTTACGATGGAACCTCGTTTAATAAATACATGCTAGAAATAACTGACGAAGATGTAGCTACTAAAAGATTAAGTGCTGTAAGATGGAGAAATAAACAATTAGCCTGTACAGACACGAGATCAATAGTTACGGACGACCCTCAACATGATGCTGTAATAGCGTATAGAGTAGCTTTAAGAGATTGGCCATCAACATCTGATTTTCCAGATACAAAACCAACATTATAATAAATGGCATTAACTAAAGTTTCAACTGGCGTTGTAGATATGAGTGGAAATACCGGAGGTTTAGTTATAGCCAAAGGTACTACAGCTCAACAACCGACGTGCACAGCTGCTAACCTTGGTTCTATCCGAGAGAATACAGATGAAAACAAAGTTGAAGTTTGTACTGCTGGTGGCGGTACTCCAGCTTGGCGGTTTTTTGAAGAAGCTGGACCATCTTTTACACCTTTAACGGTTGACTATTTAGTAGTAGCTGGAGGAGGTGCTGGCGGAGGATGCCAGTTAGGAAACTTTGCAGGAGCTGGAGGTGGAGCTGGAGGAGTTAGAACTTCTTTTACACCTGTTTCTACTCCTGCAAATTACACTATATTATCTACAATAACTTCTTCAACTGGAACTTCTTATAATATAACTGTTGGTGCTGGCGGAGCTGGAGTTGCTGGCGCAACCACTAAAGGAGGTTCTGGAGCTAACTCTATATTTGACACTATTGCAACAGCAACAGGCGGTGGTGGAGGTGGTGTCGGGCAGAACGATAACGGTTTAACCGGAGGATCAGCTGGAGGAACAGCTCCTACAACCACAACTAGAACTAATCCAGCATCTCCAACTCAAGGTTTTAGAGGTGGTGGTGCGGGAACTAGCAGTAATTATGGATCTGGTGGTGGAGGTGGCGGAGGCGCTGAAGGAGTACAAGGAACTAGTTCTAAAGGTGGAGACGGGGGTGTTGGTTTTCAAACTGCAATTACAGGAACAGAAACTTATTTTGCTGGAGGTGGTGGTGGTGGTTCATATAAACCTCCATCTGGAGCCACGTCAGAAATGGGATTAGGTGGTCTAGGTGGCGGTGGTGCCGCTTTAGTAAGATCCGTAGGAGAACCAGGAACAAACGGCTTAGGAGGCGGTGGTGGCGCAGCTACGAATGGTGATGGTGAAGGTCCACAACGAGCTGGAGGAAATGGAGGCTCAGGAGTTGTGATACTTAGATTTCCAATAAGTTTTTCAGCACCAACTATAAGCAATATAAGTCCAGCTGGTGGATTGACTATAACTAACAGTACAGACGTAACTCATAGAGTAATGACGTACACTTGTACAACTAACGCAACTGTTTCAGCAACATTAACATTTTAATAAATGGCAAATACTAGAGTAACTAACCCTGTAACGGATTTTGATAAATCAACAAGTCTACAAGGATTAAAACTACCTAGCGGTACTAACGCTAACCAACCATCTGGAGTCCAAGGTATGATTAGAAATGATACTGGTGAAACTACAGGAAGTTCAGCTAGTTCTATAGAGCATCACAATGGAACTAACTGGCAGTATTTTGCAGCTACGGAAATCATTCAAGCAGAAAGTCCTTATAATAATGTTTTATATACAGGTAGTGGCGATACTACAAATGGACAATCAATAACGGGCATAGGATTCAAGCCAGACTTGGTGTGGTTTAAATCTACAGGCACTACCTATAATAACGTTTTATACGATTCTATTAGAGGAACAAACGCCGCTATATCAACGAATCTATCTACTGGCATTTATAGCAATTACAATAGACTTCAAAGTTTTGATAACGATGGGTTTACTATAAAAGCTAACAACACTGCTGACTTATGGAAAATAGATAGAAGTGGTGAACCATTCGTTGCTTGGTGTTTTAAAGCAGGAGGTGCACCGGTAACTAACACAGATGGAAATATAACTGTAAATGTTTCTGCAAATCCAACCGCCGGCTTTAGCATTGTTACTGGTAATGTGGGGAGTGGAGCTAAAACATTTGGAACAGGATTAAATCAAGCTCCTGAATTAGTAATAGGAATACCATTAGTTGCATCAACTGGTGGATGGGCCGTTTGGTTTAAAGACTGGACAACATATCAATACGCGCAGATAAATACTTCCGCCGCAAAACTCACCGCCGGAGTAGATTTATGGAATTTAAGCAATTGGAACGCGTCTGGTTTGATGGGTGTTACTTCTAGTTTATGGGGAACAAATAACAATTTTGTTCATTATTGCTTTCATTCAGTTCCTGGTTATTCTAAAGTAGGGAGTTTTGTAGGAACAGGAGCTGCTGGATTAAAAATTGATCTTGATTTTGAACCTGCTTATATACTTACAAAAAGAACGTCTTCAAGTGGTGCAAGTTGGGCAATAATAGACAATAAAAGAAGTACTGGCTCAAATAAAAATAATTACTTACAGGCTAATTCTTCTGCAGCTGAAGCTAGTTCTAGTAGCGGTATAACCTTTAATACGGATGGCTTTACCTTTAACGGATCATCTTTTAATACTAATGGAGCTACTCATATGTATTACGCAATAGCTTAACATAAACATGGCAAATACAAAAATAACAAACCCTGAATTATTTAATCTAGGAGATTCAACCTCAGCTACGCAGTTGCCTGTAATGACAACTACGCAGAAAACTGCTATGACTGGTTTGTCTGCAGGTGAAATGATATTCAATTCTACTACAGATAAAGTAGAATACTGGGATGGAACTAAATGGTATGGTATTACTTATGAAGCACAAGGGCTATCACCAACAGACCCATTTGGTGATGGAAGCCAAACAGCATTGTATAAATTTGATGGAAACGGAAGTAACGAAAACGGAACATATGCTGCTAACGTTACCGCTTCGTACGTTACTGGAATATTAGGTGGTGGTGTTAGTTTTGCCGGATCGGCTTCGAGTCTTGTAACTTCAATGCAACCTTTGTCTTTAGGTCAAAGCAAAACCCTTTGGATTAACTTTGATTCAATAAACTTTAATACAGACAGATATTTTTATTTTGCTGGAGGCAGTACTTCTAGTTATAATTTTTGGAATCTTGCTTTATACTATCAACACTCGTCAGGTTTATTCTATCTTGGGCAACAAATTAGAAACGCCACTAATAGTTATTGGTACGCCGGAACTGGTTACACGTTAAATAACGTATCTAAAACTGACTGGAATTTAGTTTATGCTAGTTATTCGGCTGGTAATTTCACGTATTCTATAAACAACTCAACTATAGCAACTAATCCAAAAACGATATCTATGAATGCCGTTAGTAGCATGAGTACTAATCATGATCTTGGTAGAATATATTCTAACGGAACTGCATACTATACGATACCTGGAACTAAAATCAGTGGCATGAGACAATTTAATAGAGAACTAGTTCAATCTGAAATACAACAAATATACGATCAAGTTTATTAAATGGAAATTTAACAAAAAACAAGTGATAATATAAAACATAGTTAACGGTTTACTAGCTATGATTAAACCAAAAGTGTAAACCAACCAATAAAACCAAAACCAATGACGTTTTTTTACCAGACTCAATCGTGGAATAGTCAACCACAAGTAACCCAAGAAACCATAGAGCTATGGAAACATTTATCTGAAAAGTCTAACTGGAGGATAGTACAATTAGCAAATGGATTCTATCAAACCGAACACCAAGATGTTAAAGAAAAAGACACTTGGCACGACGTTACCAGAAGAGAAACAATTGAAGGTGCTGAAAAAGCAATAGATTCTTCAGTTGAGCATTTTAAAAGAAAAACTGCTTTCTTAGATGGTCCAAAAGTCGTTAAAACCTTTGAATAATGCTAGACATCGTTCAGACTATTGAATACATAGCTTTTATTGGTATAATACTAGCTCTGATACACTACTACAATCAATCAAATTAAATCAAATTAAATATGTCAGACTTAATAGTCAAGAATCTTTCTTTTGGGCAAGAAGCTCAAGATAAAGTGTTTGAAGGAATAAACAAACTCACAAAAGCCGTTAGCTCTACATTAGGCGCTAGCGGTAAATGTGTACTACTAGAAGATGGTTCAGGTAACCCGTTAATCACCAAAGATGGTGTAACAGTTGCCGATACAATAGTATTATTGGACCCAGTAGAAAATATGGGAGCTACGCTTTTAAAAGAAGCAGCTCGTAAAACAGTAAGAGAAGCTGGAGACGGTACAACTACCGCTACAGTTCTAGCTTATGCCGTACTAAAGGAAGCTCAGAAAGTTCAAGCTGATATAAGTTCTAGAGACTTAAAAAGCGGTATTGAAAAAGCAACCGATAAAGTAGTGGCATACCTAGAAAAAAACAGCACTAGCGTTCAAGGCGATATGATTGATCAAATCGCTACCATATCAACCAATAACGATCCTTATTTAGGTAAAATTATTGGCGACGCGTTTAGAGCTGTAGGAGACACAGGGGTAGTGATGATGGAACAATCAGCTGAAGCTGATACAGTTGTTGAAATAGTTGATGGAGTTCAATACGATAAAGGTATGACCAATCAACACTTTATGACTGACCATGCTAAGAAAACCGCAGAGCTGAAAGACGCTGCAGTGCTTCTTGTTGAATCGCCTGTTGAAAACGTGAGACAAATACAGTCTGTTTTAGAGCATGTTATTAAAAATGACAAATCTCTATTGATTATTGCAGACGTAGAACCAGCAGTTGTTTCTACGCTCGCTATGAACAAGACTAAAGGCAATATCAAAGTAAACATTATAAATGCACCTACTTTTGGTATTAATAAAAGAGAAATACTAGATGATCTAGCTTTATTAACAGGAGCAACTGTTATTAACGAAGATCTCGGTGATGATATGGATTTAATTCAACCAGAACTTCTGGGTAATTGTATCAGATCAGTAACAACTGAAAAAGATACTATTATACAGGTCGAGGATTCATCAGAAGAGATTCTAGAGATCATAGAGCAAATTAAAGAAGATTTATCAACTACACAGAACCCAGGAGCGGTAATACGCTTAGAAAAAAGATTAGCTAGGTTATCAGCTAAAATAGCAGTGGTTCAAGTTGGTGCTAATTCTGATATAGAGTTAAAAGAAAAAACAGATCGAGTAGAAGATGCTATATGTGCTACTAAGGCTGCGATTAAAGAAGGTATTGTTCCAGGAGGTGGAATTGCACTATTAAACGCTTCACAAAACATAGTTGCTAAGTCAGCTGGGGAAGAAGTGTTACTAGAAGCAATTAGAGCACCTTTTAAGACAATATTAGATAACGCTGGTATATTAGAATATGAATTACCAAAGAGTAAAGGTAGAGGTCTTAATGTGGTTACAGGTAATATGGTAAATATGATTAAGCAAGGAATTATAGATCCTCTATTAGTTACTAAAAGTGCACTTCGTAACGCAGCTTCCGTAGCTACAACGATTTTATCAACTGATTGTGTAATCAATAACTTGAGAATCGATGAAAGCAATAGGTAACAATATAATAATTATACCTGAAAAGGTTGTAGGAGATAAAACTAAAGGTGGATTACTTTTAGTTAAAAAAGATAGAGAAGATATAAGATATATTAAAGCTGTCATTCATTCTGTTAGTGATGAAATTCAAGCTTTAAAAAAAGGCGATATAATCTATTACGATAAACACGCTGGACATATAATAGAATTTGATAAAGAGCAATATACTGTAATTAAAATACAGGATATTGTAGTTGTTTTGTGAGAAAATTAGAGGCTAGTGACATTAGGGACTTAAACCTACTTAAACACTATAGGATAATTAGAAGATGGGCATGTAGGAATAATAACCTAAACGATGCTGATTTAGAATTGCTTATATACTTTGATTGTATGGGTTTCTTCACTAAACAAGATTTTAAAATCGGTACATACGCTTACAGTTGGGATAACAGACGCTGGAACAAGTTGATTAAAGACGGTTGGGTAGTAGTTTATAGAAACTACAATAGGACAACACAAAAATATAACATCTACAAAGTTTCATTAAAGTGTAAACAACTAATAGCAAGAATGTATCGTATTATGCTTGGTGATGAAGACATCCCAACTAGCTCAAGAAATAGTATAATGCTGGGTAAAACTTACACAGATAAAGTTTTAATAACAGCAATAAAAAACGTAAACAACGACAAAAATAGATAGTATGAAATCAAAATCCCCATTCGCAATGAAATCTCCACTTTTGGCTTACAAGTCAGATATGAGAGGTGCTTATGCTAATCCTAAGTATGTTAAAGAGGAGATAGTTGGTGTTAAAATTGGTGAAGCTTTAACCAAAGCGGGAACTGACATATTCAGCGGACTTACTACTAAGTCTAAAAGCGAAAGTGGTGATGGTGGTGGTAGCGGAGGTGATGTAATTAACAATATACATGTTAATGGTTCAAATGGAGGATCAGGATCTAATACAGACACAGGTAGTGAAACAGATATGATAACGACCACTAAAAACGTACTTGGAAGCAATCAAGGTAATACAGGTAATAGCTACGCGAAGAGTTACAGTGGGTTATCTAAAGACGAAGGAGGTAATGCTAAAGCTACAGGTGGTTTTAAGGGTGGTAATTTAACTGACTGGACTAATTACGTTAAAGATTATAACAGTAAAAAAAATTCAACAACTGAAACAACTAGTAATTCAGTAACAAGAACATACAAAATTATTGATGGAAAAAAAGTATATGACACCCAAGCTACAAATCCAGTTACAATGAAAGGTTCACCAAATAAACTAATAGGAGATACTATGGATCCATACGGACAAATAAACCCAGGAGCAGTTCCACCGAACCAAGCTCAAAACGATTTAGGCGCACAGCCTATTATAAGTGCTAACGGTTCACAACCTAGCAATAGATCTATTGATATGTCAGCCATATCAGATCCTTATTCTGCATTAGGTGCTGATTTTGGCGCTGGTACCAGAAACAAAGCTCAGTCTATTTATGGCTCTGCCGGTCAACGTCAAGGATTAATGAATTTAGGAACTCCTCTACATCATGATAGTGAAAAACAAGCTCATACGCATCCTAGTAAAACAACTACTAAGATGAAGCCAGATGGAGAGTATCCTGGAGCTAGATATGTAAAAGGAGATCTTGTTGATCAAGATGACTTACTAGATAAAACAAAATTAGACGCACATATTGCTACACAAGTTCAGTCTGATAAAAAAGGAACTTTTATTAAAGAA
>ENA-ORDA01001939-ORDA01001939.1-marine-metagenome-genome-assembly--contig:-NODE-1939-length-16443-cov-4.019308_pt1 | contig 16443 bp, 9 predicted proteins | sample MGYA00237778_ERZ508506 | MGnify/ENA primary metagenome ERZ508506 (study PRJEB26177, sample SAMN06267891) | marine metagenome | isolation source: Monterey Bay, California, USA | place: Pacific...
AAAAGAAAATACTGAGAGCATTAAGCATGATAATGCAAAAAATGTCATGTAGAATAAATTATTTGAAGACTTAAATTCTAACAGAAATTCATTTTTAATTAAATTAATTAACATGAACTAGCTTCCCTTTTTCAAATTCAAAACATTCATCGCAAATATCTGATAAGTAACTAAAATTATGGGTAGAAAATATAACTGTTTTATTTTGAGACTTAAATTTTAAGAAAATTTCTAATTTAGATGGTGAGCTTTTTGGAGAACCATTAAATTTAAAAATGAAAAATGCTGATGGAGCAACTATTATCGATCTCAAAGGGGTGATTGGTGAAGATATGGTCAAGGAGCTTCTTGGAGAAAATTGGTTAAAAAATATCAATGGGCAAGCTGATTGGGAGGGAATTATAAGTCTGCGTGAAAATGAAAGTCAATTTAAAATTACCAGTGACCTTCTCGGTATTCAGATTAAGAATTTATCTTTTCTTGATAAAGCAAAAAATAAATCTGAAGATACTGCACTTAAACTCACTATCAATAAACAGTCTACAGGGGCGGACTCAGATGTCATAAATATTACTTTAGGAGATCATGTAAAAGGCATAATTAATAGTGCTAATGATGAAAATGGAGATCCGTCCCTTACTAATGGTCTTATTGAAGTCAATTCAGACAAAAAAGCACAAATTCCTGAGTCGGGTATTGTTTTTATAGCAAATCTTAATGAGGTTGATCTCGAAGAATTAGTAGCCTTAATTCCAGATAATAACTCTGAAGCCTCGGAGGTAGAAAGCTCTCAATCAAAATCTATGACTATCGAAGCGGTTCTAAATATTAATGAACTCGATGCTTATGGCTATGTTTTTAATAACTTTAAATTAAAGTTGAGACCTGAGGATTCAGGGTTTATTGTTCAGCTAGATGGAAAAGGTGCCATGGGAAACATACTTTGGAATCCTGAGAAAAATTTAATTAAGGCAAGGTTTGAAGAATTACATCTGATTGGATCTGATGATTCAATTGAAGAATGGGATGGGGCATACGAATCTGAGGATCCTATCATAAAAGATCCCCCTAAAATTGATTTAAAAATTCAGGAATTTTTACTGCAATCAAAATATTTTGATAATGATTTGAATGGGAATTTAACTTTCCAAGCAAATAAAAGTAATAACAAATGGTTTATCGATCTATTTAAATTCCTCAACCCAGACTATGCTTTAAAAGTCACAGGGATATGGCACGATGAAGCTCCAAAGCCAGATACAGAAATTGATTTTGATTGGAAAATAACAGATCTAGATAAAACACTTGAGGAATTTAACCTTGATAAGCTCATGACGGGTGGCACAGGTCAATTAAATGGAAAGCTTTCGTGGCCAAAAAGTCCTTGGAAGTTCGATAAAGAAAAAGCTTCAGGCTCTGTTTCAATTAATATTGATAAAGGTGTCATACTCGAAGCGCAACCAGGGGCGATGGGAAGGCTCTTTGGCTTACTATCACTTCAATCACTTCCCAGTCGACTTTCTTTAGATTTTAGTGACATATTTGCGGATGGATTTGCTTTTGATTCAATTGATGGTCTAGCTGAACTTGAAAATAGCAATATACATTCAGATAATTTTGAAATTAAAGGACCCGCTGCTGATATCTTTATTGAGGGTGATGTCAATATCAAAGATGAAACACAAGACTTGGTTGTTACCATCACACCTAATGTCACAGATACAATGTCTATCGCAGCACTCGCAGGGGGGCCAATTGTTGGAGCGGCAGCTTTTGTTTTTCAGAAACTTTTAAATGATCCTTTGAATGAGGTCCTTACAGATCAGTATAGGTTAACCGGTTCATGGGCTGATCCTCAAGAGACGCCAATTGATAGAGATACATTGAAAAATGTCGGTGAGGGAATTACTGATCAGATAGACGAGCAAATCATCAACCCAACGCAAGAGCTATTTAAATAAGACTATAAATAATATGCAAGACTTTCAATTTTCAAACAAATTTATTATTAATAAAAGTGACCTTAGTCATCAAAACATCATTAAATATCTAGACGATATAAAAAATAATTCTGTTGATTATGCAGATATTTATTTCCAATATAGCAAAAATGAATTTTGGTCACTAGAGGATGGTGTGGTAAAAAATGGAAGTTATTCAATTGATCAGGGGGTGGGTGTGAGATCAATTTCAGGCGAAAAAACCGCTTTCACCTACTCTGACGATATTTCAAATTCTGCATTAAAATCTGCTGTCAAAGCTATTAATTCAATGGGCAGTCAAGGTAAGAAGGCTATTTATCAATTGCCAAAAGATAACACCCCTTCACAAAAATATATCAATGAAGACCCCACACAAAGCATCGAAAATAGTGAAAAGATACTGACTTTAGAAAAAATTGATAAACTTGCTAAAAGTCTAAGCCCCTTAGTTTCAAAAGTATCTGCCTCACTTGCTTGTAGCTACGATATTATTTTAATTCAAAATCATTTTGGCCATCTAGTCGAAGATGTCAGGCCTTTAGTTCGTTTATCGGTTTCCGTTATTGTTGAATCAAAAGGAAAGCGAGAACAAGGCTCCTCAGGTGGAGGTGGAAGATATAATCTTAATTATTTTGATGATGAAATATTATCCAAGTATACGAAAGAGGCTGTAGATAGTGCGCTCATAAATTTAGAGGCTGACGCCTCTCCTGCCGGCTCGATGACTGTTGTATTAGGTTCAGGATGGCCAGGAATACTGCTCCATGAAGCAATTGGTCATGGTTTAGAGGGAGACTTTAATCGAAAAGGTACCTCCGCATTTAGTAATAAAATGGGGCAACAAGTTGCTGCCAAAGGAATTCATATTGTTGATGACGGGACCATTGATGGCCGACGAGGATCATTAAATGTTGATGATGAGGGTAATGCCACAAAAAATACAACACTCATTGAAGATGGAAAGTTAGTTGGATATATCCAAGATGCGCAGAATGCAAAATTAATGAACATGGAGGTGACAGGCAATGGAAGAAGGGAGTCGTATGCTCACCTGCCCATGCCAAGAATGACAAATACATATATGCTGAATGGAAACCATACAAAAGAAGAGATTATAAAGTCGGTAAAAAATGGTTTGTACGCCAATAATTTTGGAGGTGGGCAAGTTGATATCACAAGCGGCAAATTTGTTTTTTCAGCCTCTGAGGCTTATTTAATTAAAGATGGTCGTATTAGCCACCCAGTAAAGGGAGCTACGATTATTGGAAACGGCCCAGACATCCTAAAACAAGTAAGTATGGTAGGCAATGACCTAAGTCTTGATTCGGGGGTGGGTACCTGCGGCAAGGATGGTCAAAGTGTTCCTGTCGGCGTTGGGCAGCCTACATTGAAAATTGATAATATCGTAGTTGGTGGGACAAATTAAAACCTTTATTTAACGCGATTTTTATATTCAAGCGTTCTTGTATCAATCTCAATCTTGTCGCCATTATCACAAAATATAGGGACCATAAGCTCAAAATCTGTACTTAGCTTTGCTGGCTTCATAACCTTACCCGAAGTTGTGTCACCCTTTACAGCTGGTTCTGTATAGATTATTTCTCTAATTACTGAATTTGGGAGCTCTACTGATATCGGCCTTTGTTCATAAAAAACGATTTCACAGGCCATGCCATCCTCTAGAAATTTTAAAGTGCTCTCCATAGCATCCTGATCAATTTCATATTGATTAAAATCTGAATCCATAAATATATAATTTGGATCAGAAAAATAAGAGAACGTTACCTCTTTTTTTTCTAAGATAACCAAATCAAATTTATCCGTTGCTTGATAAATCTTTTCAGCCGCATTGTCAGTAAGCAAATTCTTCATTTTCATTTTAACAATAGCAGCATTCTGCCTTCGGCCTGACTTTGAAATATTATATTCTGACTTGAGAACCACCATAGGATCTCCATCAACAATAATTACATTACCCACCCTTACCTCTTGTGCTGTTTTCATTGCAACCCCTCAAAATAAAAATTTTTTTGATTATACCTTTTTAATAATCAATCTTAATAATTGTATAGGTAGTGTGAACGCCATTAATATCTACACTCACCACCTCTTCCCTTTCTCGACCTAATAATGATTTTCCCAAAGGCGATACCCAGCTTATATATTGTTTATCATGTGTTGTTTCATGCTGACCGACAATCCTTAGATTTAATTTTTTTTTCTTCTTTCCCTGGCATAACTCAACATAGGCCCCAAAAAAAATCTTATCTGTATTTATTTGATCGTTTGGATGGATAATATTTGCATCTTCAATTATAGAAGTAAGAAACTTAATCCTAGAATCTATTTGTCTTAACTTTTTTTTCCCATAAATATAATCACCATTCTCGCTTCGATCACCATTTCCAGCCGCCCAAGAGACAATCTCAACAGTCTTAGGTCTGTCATGTTTAAAAAGCTTAGAAAGCTCTTCTTGAAGTCTCTTAAAACCCTCCGAAGTGATGTAGTTATTTCCTATAGCCATGTGGTTTCTAAAATTTTTTCTTTGATTTTGAGTTAAAATTAAAGCCAATGATAAATGAATCTTATACCGCCATAGTCTGTGAGAACGATATCCAAGTAAATGATATTCGGCTTACCTTTAAAAAACAATCAAACAGTAATGTATTAAAAATCCCCAAGATTATAACAATAGATAATTGGCTTGCCAGTGAATACCAAGACTATCTTATCATTGAAAAGATAGAGGAATTGTATGTACTAAACGGCATTGAGGAAAAAATTATCTGGGAAGATATTATAAATAGTGACCTAAAGAAAAGACAAGAAAGCAAGGTATCAGACATTACTAACATAGCCCAGCAAGCAATAAACGCTAACAGAATTATATCGACGTACCATATTGATGCTAAAGAATTACAAAAAAATATGGCCTATAAAGAGCCTAAATATTTCCTAGAATGGCGAAATGAATTTCAAAAGGAATGTTTAAAAAAAGGACTTACGACAAAATATGATTTTATAAATAAATTCACAGAGTTTCAGCAAGAAAAGGTAATCATAAAAAATGAAAAAATATTACTCATTAGCTTCGATGACTCTAAATGCAGCTATAAAAGACTCATTAAAGAGCTCAGTAAAAATAATGAAATTAGTGATGATCTAGCTAATAAAAAAAATAAATGCGTACCCACTCAAAATGCATATCAGAACTATGATCACGAGATATCAGCAGTTATAGAGTGGATTAAAGAGAAAAAATCAAAAAAACAACATAGATTACTCATTATGTCCCCCGCTCTTGAAAAAATACAGGTAAAGCTCCAAAATGCCATTGATAGAAACATTCAACCATCTATTTTTAAAGATATACAATTAAGAAGCATTATAAATACCAGCCTTAAAAGACCCTTATCTGCTGAACCAATAATACGAGCTGCATTAATTTTAATTAAGATTAATGAAAATAAGCTCATATCAATTAAGGAATTAAGCGAACTATTTTTATTCGATAACTGGTTATCAAAGAATATATTTATTGAAAAGCAATATTTTGCGAGCATGATAAAAGCGAGTAAGAAGAAATTTATCTCATTAACAGACCTCCAAAATTTATTAAAAAAAACATTTGCAGATAGTCGAAATGAAGATATAAATAAGTTGATCAATGCCTTTAATATTTCAAAGATGAATAGAGATGAATGGCCTAAGTATAATAACGCCACCGCATGGGGAGAGCTTATATTAAGCTACCTAGATCAAATAAAATTTGGAAAAATAAATAAACTAATACATTTTGAAAACAACAATTTAAAACATTTTTTTAAAGTATTAAATCAATTAAATTTTAGTCATGTTATTCCTAAAAAACTAAGGCTAGAAGACTATTCTCGATACCTAGAATACTATCTAGAAAATTTTGTACCCAACCAACCTAATGAGGAGTCATCCATCGATATTTATGGATTTTACGAAAATCCCTCAAATGAATATGACGGTATATGGTTAATGAATATGAATGATAATTTTTGGCCAAGCAATGATGAATATAATCCTTTTTTATCCAAGAAAATTCAAGAAAAATATAATTTATTTAATTATATCCATCACAAAAAATTGTATTTAAATAAAATAAATCGGCTTACGAAGTTATCTCCATCGCTGTCTATATCATTTTCACTTAAGGATAATGACACGCTTCTTTCAGCCTCACCGTGGAATAAAACAAATATTAATACACATCCGTTAATTGAAAAAAAAACAATATCACTACTAAAAGACAATCAACACTTAATTGATGACCATCAAGCCACCCCTTTAATAACTAATGATGAGTTAATTATTAAGAGTGGGCGAAATACCATTGAAAACCAAAACAAATGTCCTGCCTGGGCTTTTTATGCCAATAGGTTGGGATGCTCACAATACGAAACGGATGAGCAAGATGAGATTTCTAAAGGCTCCGAAGGCTCTCTCGTTCATAGAGCTTTAGAACTTTTTTGGCGTAGATGTAAGTCATCAGAGACGCTCTTATCGATGGATGAGTCTGAACTTCATAATCACATTAAAGATTGCGTCAAACAAGCCTTAAGGGAGTTCTTATCAACCCATAATGAGATGGATGGCCGGTTGTTATCAATGCAAAATAAATATTTACAAAGCATACTCCATCGGTGGTTGTCCGAAGAAAAATTAAGGCCATCATTTACTATAGACATGCTTGAAAAATCCTATGAGATTAAAATAAAAAATATTAAATTTAAGATTCGTATCGATCGAGTTGATAGAATTGATGGGAACAATAAGCTACTAATTGATTATAAAACAGGGAAAAATGTCATATCCAGAAAAGCATTATTTTCTAATGACTTAACGGATCTTCAACTTCCGATTTACGCATGCTTTACTCCAATTAATGGGCTAAGTGGCGTTGCTATTGGACATATCAACCGGGGTAAAATAAACCTTTACGGAGTGTTATCTTCGGACAGTAATACCATTTCAAAACAACTCAGTTCTAAGATAGATAATTCAGTCATCAAGGATTGGCATTCCCTAACGAACTTATGGCGTAATAAAATTGAAAATATTGTTGAACAATATCTATCAGGAAATGCCGCAGTTACCTTTGATGAAAATATAGATTTTACATATTGCGATGTATTGCCTTTGCTAAGATTAGCTGAAAAAAAATATCAATTTGAGTTCTATGGCTAACTTAACTCAACAACCATCCGACCACCAAGTAAGAAAAAAAGCTCTAGGGCAAGGCTCTTTTATTGTGCAAGCACCTGCAGGCTCAGGGAAGACATCATTGTTAGTTAAAAGATTTCTAAATCGACTTCTTGAGGTTAAGTCGCCTAAGGAAGTGCTTGCACTTACCTTTACTAATAAAGCTGCTGCAGAGATGGCGCAAAGGCTAAAAGAAGCGTTAGAGGGAAAGAGTAAAGATAACGAGATAAAAAAAATTGTAGAAAAAATATCAAAGCATGCCCTAAAAAATAAATGGGATGAGGGTTATATTGATACCCTGATGGTTATGACAATCGATAAGCTTGCTCTTCGGTTAATTAAACAAACACCTATATTAAGCAGTTCGGGTGTCAATTTCCTGACAGATGAAGACCCTGATGACCTATACCGAGAAACTATAAGAGAAACTATTACCTCAAATGCTGAAAATCATTTGCTATTTAAATACTTTGATTATGATTATCACAAGCTCACCGAGCAATTGTTAGCGTTAATAAGTAAAAGGGATCAATGGCTCCCGATAGTGAGCGGCTTATTAAGATCAGATGATAAGAATATTGAGGAAATTTATGGAACTTACTATACCAATGAATTAAACATATGGGTTGAAGAAAAAATTAAACCTAACTTTACAAATGAAGATCTCAAAGAGCTAGAAATAATAGTAAGTTATTTAGCAGATAACAAAAATATTGATCGTAAAGATAAACTAAGGTCATCAATTAATTACGAATTCTGGTTCTACATTCGCGACCTAATATTAACCAAAAGTGGTAAGCAAATACGTAAAAAAATTGATACCTCAAGCGGATTCCCTGCAACAAATGTGGGTAAAGAAATAAAAGAAAGACTATTAAAATTAATAAAATTAAAAAATAATAAATTCAATATTTTAATTGATTTTTTTAATGTAACTTATCATAAAAATATAGTTGACATATACCCCTTGATTACACCTTTTTGTCTGCTGCTAATTGACATGGTCACTAGGTTAAATGAAAAATTTAAAGAACGAAGAATCATTGATTTTACTCAGATTATGGGTAATGCTGTTGAGGCATTAAGGGACACTCATCTCCCCTTGATACTTGATCAAAATATTTCGCATATTCTGGTTGACGAATTTCAAGATACCAATGAATCTCAACTTATTTTTATAGAGCTCCTTACTCAGAATTTTGCTGGTAACCCAGAAAAGTCTTTTTTTGCTGTCGGTGATCCCATGCAATCAATTTACCGATTTAGGAAAGCTGAAGTTGAAATATTTAGTCGAGTTCAAAAGAATGGGATTAGTGATTTAAAACTTACTTCTCTTTTCCTTGAGGTAAATTTTCGATCTAATAAAAATATTATTGATTGGCTAAATAATAGCTTTTCAAAAGCATTCCCTTTAATTGATGATTCTGATGAAGGTTCCGTTCCCTATTCTAGTTGTGAATCGAGTAACAACAATCTAGAGGGTGGGATGGAATTAATCGCCCTTACTTGTGATACCAAAAGTAAAACAGCGCAATATGAAGCTGAGGCTCTTTACGTTTTAAATTTGATCAAGGATACAAGGAAATCTAATCCTGATGCCAGTATTGCTGTTCTTACTAGATCAAAAGCTCACCTAAACGAACTCATCACTCTAATAAATAAGAAAGATACCTCCATACCCATTGATGCAATTGAAATGTCAAAAATTTTATCTAATCAGACGTTCCAAGATATTTTATGTTTAACTAAAGCATTATTCGACTTTAGTGATAGAACAAATTGGATAGCAGCCCTAAAATCACCTTGGTGTGGTCTATCTATAAATGATCTAGTTTTATTATTTGAAAAAGATCACAAATCATTAGTCTGGGAATTAATTAATAACATTGATAACACGAGTCGACTTGATAAGAATAGTGCGAGAAGGTTAAGAAGTTTTGTTGAAGTCATTAGGGAAAATATCCAGTATCGAGGACGAATATCACACAGATACTTCGTTGAGGGTATTTGGCGACAATTGAATGGGGAAGAGTCTATGGTTGATTCGAACGACATTCAAAATATCGATCTCTTCTTAGAGCTACTTGAAGAGGCTAGCGAAATATTATCAATTGATTTCATCAAATTAGAGCGGTTAATAGAAAATAAATTTATATCAAAGACAAGCATTCAAAAAAATTCAATAAAATTTTTGACCATACAGAAATCAAAGGGTTTAGAGTTTGATCATGTCATCATTCCCAACCTAAATAAAAGGACAAGGAATGAAGAGTCAGACTTGGTACTTTACGACAAATCTACCTTATCTATTAAGAATCCAGGAAATGATAAAAATCTTCATAGCTATCATGCCTACAAAGAACGTAAAAGATTAGATAATGAAAAAATTCGTTTGTTATACGTGGCAATGACCCGAGCAAAAAATAAGTGCTACCTAATTGGAACAGTTAAAAAAGAAGGTGATTTAGTAATTCCAAATTCAGGTACATTCATGAACATTTTATGGCCATTCTTTAGCGATAAATTTACAGAAATTGCGACTCCTGAGGATGAAAATAGCTTTGAAAAATTTATTCCAAAACTAAGAAGATTGAATGACAATTTTTATTCAGGGGATAAAAGATACAAGCGGTCAATTGATACCGAAGAATTATCATTTTGTTACCCTAATATGAGTACGGATATACAAAGGTTTACGGGGAATATTGTACATAAATATTTAGAAATTATTGTTAAAAAACAATTAGATATTGATAAAATTTTATGTAATAAATTAGATTATACTGAATCACTTTATTTAGGAAAAAATTTTAAAAAAAAGGATATTAAAATCGGTTTAAATTTAGTGAAGAAATCATTAGAGATGCTGAAAAAAACCTCTGATGGCCGTTGGATTTTAAATAGATATTTAGCTGATAATTCTGAAGTTAGCTACCTTTTAGAAAGCAATAACACAACCACTCAACATATCCCAGATAGAAGTTTTATTGAAAACGATATCCAATGGATTATTGATTATAAAACACCCTTCTCACCAATTAAAAATTTAGCTGTTGAAGCAAAAAAACATCTACCCCAGCTGCGATTATATGAAACAATTTTTAAGAGGAATAAAAGAGTTATTCAAAAAGCTATTTACTTTGCTCCCCAAGGAAAATTAATTAAACTTTGAGGTCATCAATTTTTTTTGTAATAAATGTTACTCTTTTTGCGACCTCTTCTTCTTCTAGGGCAACTTTTAATTTATCAGGTCCGTTCATCTTAAATCGATGATCACTTTGAATTAAATCAATTAATTTTATTGGGTCGATGCTAGCGTTTTTCTGAAATGTGATCTCGGTTGATTTTTTATTTGAATCAATTTTTATTATTTCTGTTGAAGCTATATCTATTCTTAATTTATGAAATATTACAAGATCCTTAGTTTGTTCTGGCATTTGGCCAAACCTATCTATCAATTCTTCTTTTAGTGCCACTAATTCATCTTGACTCTTACAGCTTGAAAATCTTTTATAAATTACTAGCCTTTCGTTAGTGTTAGGGCAGTATGTTTGGGTGAGTATGGTTGGGGTATGAAGGTTAATCTCTCGATTAGATGTAATTGGTTTTTCTATATCCAGTTCCTCTCCTGCTTTGAGTTGTTTAATTGCTTTATTTAACATCTCCATATACAGACTAAAGCCAATTTCATGCATTTGACCACTCTGATTGTCGCCAAGGAGCTCACCAGCACCACGAATTTCTAGATCATGTATGGCTAGATGGTACCCCGCCCCTAAGTCCTCCATGAGTTGAATGGCCTCCAGTCGTTTTTTTGCGTTTGATGTTAACTTTCTATCTTCATCTATCATTAAGTATGCGTATGCCTGGTGGTGCGACCGTCCCACCCTTCCACGCAGTTGATGAAGCTGTGCAAGCCCAAACTTGTCAGCTCTATTCATGATGATTGTATTGGCAGATGGAATATCGATACCGGTTTCAATGATTGTAGAACAAAGCAGTATATTGATTCTATGTTGATGGAAGTCTTGCATCACGCTTTCTAGTTCTTTTTCCTTGAGTTGGCCGTGAGCAATACCAATTCTTGCATCGGGCAGCAGCTTAGACAACTTTTCATACATAAACTGAATGGTATTAACCTCATTATGAAGGAAATATACCTGCCCCCCTCTATTAAACTCTCTCGAAACAGCCTCATTTATAATACCTTGGCTAGAATTAACGACAAAAGTTTTAATAGGTAGCCTTTTTTCAGGGGGGGTAGAAATGATTGAAAACTCTCTTAGTCCCTCCATCGCCATTGATAAAGTTCTTGGTATTGGTGTGGCTGTGAGTGCTAAGACATCAACATTTTTTCTGAATGCCTTTAGCTTTTCCTTTTGCCGAACACCAAATCTATGTTCCTCATCAATCACAATGAGCCCAAGATCTTTAAATTTAACGTCAGGTTGAATTAATCGATGTGTCCCAATAATTATATCTATTTGCCCATTTTCAAGCTTTTTTAAGGACTCTAATTGTTGCTTCTTTGATTTAAACCTTGATATTTCTTCAATCTTTATTGGCCATTTTGCAAACCTATCACTAAAATTTGAAAAATGCTGTTCTGCTAAGAGGGTTGTTGGGACTAAAATAATTACTTGTTTATTATTTAAGACTGAAATAAACGCTGCCCTCAGGGCGACTTCTGTTTTTCCGAATCCCACATCACCGCATATTAATCTATCCATGGGTTTAGGAGATTCCATATCGTGAATTACTTTTTCAATGGCTGTTTGTTGATCTATTGTTTCCTCAAATGGAAACTCATCACAAAAAACTTCATAATCCTTAAGGTTTATTTTTGAGCTATAACCTCGTTGAATTGATCTTTTTGCGTATAGATCCAGTAATTCTGCGGCAGTATCATGAATTTGCAGTAATGCTTTCTTTTTTGCTTTATCCCATGCCCCACTCCCTAGTTTGTGGATGGGTGCTGACTCACTTGGGCCACCGGAGTATCTTGAAACTAAAAAAAGATTTGAGACTGGGACGTAAAGCTTATCATCCCTCTCGTAGTGCAGTAACAAAAACTCAGTCATGCCATCGCCATAATCTAAATCAACCAGGCCCTGGTATCTGCCTACCCCATGAAGCTCATGAACCACGGGGTCTCCTACATTAAGCTCTGTGAGATCTTTAACAATCCCGTCTTCATTAAAGCTCTTATTTCTATTTTTTTTCTTAATTTGCTTAACGAAGTTAGGAAAAATTTCATTTTCGGTGATTACTATAAACTCATCATGAAAAAATCCTTTATGAAGAGGGCTTGAGATTAAACATACTTTTTGATCTGATAAAGTAAAATCTTGCCAAGTCTCAATTTCTTTAAAATTTTGGTCTGACTGCTTTAATAATTCAGCAATCGACTCTCGGCGACCTAAGCCATCTGTGCAAATCAAAATCCTTTTTTTACTGTTGCCTATGAATTCTTTTAATTTCCTCAAGGGGGGTAACTCGTCTCTGTCTATAGCAACATCGAATTGAGTTGGCGTGGAAATTTTTGTTTTTTTTATTTGTTCAGATTGGTTAATTTTTTTGAAAAATTGATCAGTTGGTAATAATAGATCAGTTGTTTCTAAGATAGGTCTTTCAGGATCGTATGCATACAGACGGAATCTACTCTGCGCTTCAGATTGATAGTCTATGGCAGCTTTATGCACATCTCCTAACTGAAGAGTTAGGTCACTAGGGTTAATGTAATCGAAAATTGTATTGGTATTTTCAAAGAATAGAGGCAGATACCATTCAATACCAGCAAATGGTGTCCCTTTGCTGATATTTTTGTATGGCTTTGATTTAGATAAGTCCCCGTTAAACTTTTCACGATAATTTTCCCGAAATTGACTAACGCCATCAGAGTCAATAGGAAATTCTCTTGCTGGTAACAGTTTGATTTTATTTGTTGGATACAAGCCACGCTGTGTATCAACATCAAACGTCCTTATCGTATCAATTTCATTTCCAAAAAAATCGATTCTGTAGGGGACGATTGAGCCCATTGGATAAATATCAATGATGCTGCCACGAATCGCAAACTCTCCAGGGCTTAAAACCTTATCGACATTAAAGTAACCATTTTCAATCAATCTGGTTTTAAATGCCTCAATATCCACCTCTTGCTTTACTTTAAAATCAAAACTAAATTTTTCTATATAAGATTTAGGGGGAAGAAAATGTAAGGCAGTTGTAATTGGTAAAAGGTTGATATCAAACTCATTCTGCGTCATCTGATAAAGAGCAAGTAACCTTTCTGAAGTAAGTTCTGGATGGGGTGATATTTGATCGTAGGGAAGTGTTTCCCAGTCAGGCAAATGGTTAATTCTTAATTCAGGATAGAACCATATTAATTCTTCTTTTAGTGAGATAGCGTCAAATACATTCGCGGTAAATATATTTAATGATTTTTTTTTGTCTTTTAGATGGCTGTAAAAAACCCTACCAATCTCGATGCTATGAGAGGTATTAGTTTCAAACATAAATCCTTTCTTCAAAAGGTTTTTCTTTTGCGACGTTGCCATTAATTGCTATCTTTAATCAAGGAGGTATTATAAGCATGAATGAATTAATTGAAATGAGTTTTCATGAATGATAAAGAATTAGTAGCGTATGCCGCACTTGATTATGTTGAGGATAATTCAATTGTTGGCCTTGGGACCGGCTCTACAGCAGATATTTTTATTAAAATGCTTGCGGAAAAAATCAGCAATGAATCATTGAATATATCTGTGGTGGCAAGCTCGGTCATTAGCCAGAAAAAAGCAAATGATGCAAAATTAAATTACATATCTATTGATCAAGTTACCTCAATTGATCTCTATGTTGATGGTGCTGATGAAATAACTCAAGATTTAGAGATACTTAAGGGTCGTGGTTTCGATCTGATTCGAGAAAAGCTCTTAGCGCAAATGAGTGAAAAGTTTATTGTGATAGGTGATAATTCCAAAATTGTTTCTAAAATCGGTCAAAATTACTTAATTCCTATTGAAATTACGCCAATTGCATGGAAAATTACAAAAAGTTTGGTTGAGAAAATTGCAAAAAAATGTGTAGTTAGAGAAAATATGGAGAAAAATGCATTTGCTATCTCATCCTATGGAAACTTTGTACTTGATTGCGAGTTTAATTATTCAAATTTGGATGATCTCGCAAGGGACATAGCTAACATCCCCGGTGTTTTTGAGCATGGTTTGTTCTTAAAATTGGCTTCATTGGCTATTATCGCTGATGCGGGAAAAGTAAAAAAAATATCAATTTAGTTTTAATTTTTAGCTTTAATGATCTCTACTCCATTCATATATGAAACCAATGCCTTGGGCACCTCAACATCTCCATTCTCTAATTGATAATTTTCAATAATTGCAACCATCGCTCTTCCCACTGCAATGCCTGAACCATTCAATGTATGAAGGAGTTTATTTTTCTTATCGCTGTCTTTAAATCTAGCCTTTAATCTTCTTGCTTGAAAATCCTCGCAGTTAGAAATAGAGGATATTTCTCTGTAGCAATCTTGTGATGGCATCCAAACTTCAATATCAAAGGTCTTGGCAGCCCCAAAACCCATATCTCCTGAACATAAACTCATCACCCTGTATGGAAGTGCTAATTTTTTTAAAATAAGCTCTGCATGGCTAAGCATTTCATCAAGCACATCATAGCTCTGGCTAGGATGACATATCTGAACAAGCTCAACCTTATCAAACTGATGCTGTCTGATCATCCCCCGCGTATCCTTTCCATAAGAGCCAGCTTCGGATCTAAAACAAGGAGTTAAGGCTGTCAGTTTGATGGGTAATTCATTTAAATCAACTATACTATCTCTTACAAAATTGGTTAAGGGGACTTCGCCAGTTGGAATTAGATATAGCTTTTCATCACTACCCCCTTTCTTTGTGATAAATAAATCCTCTTCAAACTTTGGTAGCTGCCCCGTACCTTTGAGTGAATCGAAGTTAACCAAGTAAGGTGTGTAACACTCCTCATAACCATGTTCTTGAGTTTGTATATCTAACATAAATTGACCGAGAGCTCTATGCAGACTTGCAAGACCAGATCGAATAGAAGTAAATCTGGCACCAGATAACTTTACTCCTAAATCAAAATCTAAGCCTAAACTTTCTCCTATATCTACATGGTCTTTTACCTTAAAAGAAAATTCTTTTTTTTCTCCCACTTCCTTTATCACTTCGTTATCGTTCTCGCTTTGTCCAATCGGAACTGACTCGTGAGCTAAATTGGGTATATCGAGTAAAAATTCTTGGATTTTATTTTGTACTTCCTCTAGGGCACCATTTTGCACTTTCAGTAAATCATTTGTTTGACCTACCGACTTCATATGCTCAGAGACATCATTTCCCTTTGATTTTTCAACGCCTATTTTTTTAGAGAGGTCGTTCCTTGATTCTTGAAGCTCCTGGACCTTGACTTGCAAATTTCTTCTTTCATTTTCAAGGCCGATAAAACTTTTTTTATCAATCTTAAAACCTCTTGAATTTAACCTAGATTCAACCTCATCAATATTATTTCTAAGTAAATTAATATCTATCATAAAAGTTATTCCGTTTTATTTTTGTTGTAATGTTGATCTAATTGTTTCAAAAACTCTTTTTTTTCACTAATTTTTTTTTCTAATCCACGGTCTGTTGGATTATAAAATTCTACAGGGTCTATCTCGTCAGGAAAATATTTTTCTCCAGCAGCATAGGCATGATTTTCATTGTGCGCATAACGATAGTTTTTTCCATAACCCATATTATCCATTAATTTTGTGGGTGCATTTCTAAGGTGCATGGGAACATCAAGATGTCCTTGATTCTGTATAAAGGACTTAGCTGTATTAAATGCCTGGTAAGCACTATTGCTCTTTGGTGCCATTGATAGATAAATAACGGCGTTACTTAAGGCTAGTTCTGCCTCAGGAAAACCTAGCCTTTCATAAATTTGATAGGCCTCTAAAGCCATTGTTTGTGCCCTTGGATCAGCGATACCAATATCCTCAATAGCAATCCTTATAATGCGCCTTGCCAAATATAATGGATCAGCTCCACCGTCAAGCATTCTTAAAAGCCAGTAAAGTGCAGCGTCTGGGTTTGAACCTCTAACCGATTTATGTAATGCTGAGATTTGATCATAAAATTGCTCCCCTCCTTTATCGAAACGTCTTGATTTTTCAGACATAGTTTTTTTAATG